>ULRD01024719.1_pt1 | contig 15199 bp, 10 predicted proteins | sample 1955181 | NCBI WGS metagenome assembly ULRD01 (sample SAMEA4835675, study PRJEB28245) | human gut metagenome | biome: gut microbiome; material: fecal sample | place: Denmark | collected 2008
TGAAGGGGAACAGCGTGCAGAGGAACAGGCTCGATACGGTGACGTCGAATGCCCGTTTGATAAACCGGTTCGACGCCTGCCGCAACGGCTCCTCGCGGATGTAGAGGATCGGTACGTTGCCCAGCAGTTCGAGGTTCATCGTGCGCTTCATGTAGTTGCGCAGGTTGGGCACGTAGAAGAAGCGGACGAAGTTGTTTTCGCAGAAATCCATGATCGGGAATATCTCTTCCGCGTAACGATCCGTCGAGAGGCAGCAGTACACTTCGTTTACCGGGTGTGCCTCCAGCCACGGCAGCGCCTCGTCCACGCTACCCAGGCAGGGGGTGTTGTCCGGCAGGGTGTGGTCGTCGTGGTTGCTGAAATAGCCGAGCACGCGGTAACCCGTGCTGGTGTTGTCGACCATTTCGTGGTATACCTCCACCGCATTGTCCTTGCTTCCGACGATGATCACGCGGCGGGCGTTGCGGCCGTGTCCGCGCGTGACCTTGACCACGATGCGGCAGGTGTAGCGCCACAGCATCAGCAGAATGGTGAGCACGATGTAGAACGTCCCCATCAGGTGCACCGGCAGCAGCCCGTAGCTCCATACGGTCTGGATGAGCACGAAGAACCCCAGGTGGCAGAGTACGACGTAGAATACGCGGCGGATGATCTCCTCGTAGGGGACGATCCGCGAGGAGAGGATCACGCCGAACCACGAGAGGCCCGGGATGAAGCAGATGTTGAGACAGGCGAATATCTCCAGCGAGCGGGCGATACAGGCCGGTTGCGGATACAGCGTGAGCGCCAGTATCCAGGACAGGTTCAGTAAGAATAGGTCTCCGATGATGACGGGAAGCTTTATGAGCAAAGACTCCCGCATGACTTGTTTCATAACCGAAAATTTAGAGGCGTTAATTTTCGAATTAACGTTGCGCAGATTGCGTATGTGTGGGAAGAAGGATCTGCTGATTTATTTTTTCGATATACCTCAGCGGCACGTAAGCCGTCAGTGCGGTGGCTATGTCCTTGATCGCCACGGCGACCTTGCTGTGCCCCTTGTGCCGGATGTAGCGGCCCTCGATCCCGGCGAACACCCCGCCGGTCACGCGGACGGCATCGCCTCCGGCCAGGTCGACGTCCTGCGGTGCCACGATCTCGACATGCTCGTTGCGTGTCGCCACGACCGCCATGAAATCCCGCATCTGGTTGTCCGGTATCACCGTCGGCGCCTTTGTCTCCCGATCCATGATGTAGCGGATCGGCAGGGTGGTGCTGGCCTTGATCTCCTTCAGGCGCAGGGCCGAAGTGCGGATGAACAGCAGATTGTGGATGAGCGGCTCCCAGACCTTGCGCGTCCGCTCCCCGTATGTCCGCCGGGCGAAGTGCATCGGGATATAGCTCTCCACGCCGATGCCGTCCAGATAGCCCTTTACGAGCATCTCGCGGCCGTAGGTGACGCGCAATGCGTACCAGCGTTGTTTGTTTTCCGGATTTTCAGCCATGGGCATACCCTGGGGACACCTCCGCATGGGTGCGGTTGTCAAGCGATGAAATAATTGTGTAGGAATACGACTCTTGTCTCATGTACATCCCTACGATAGGGCCTGCGCATTTTTCCTGTCGAACGCAAAGATACGAATTTTTCCCGCTCCGCCAACAACTCTGCTGCCATGCCGGGAATAGGCCATTCGGCCCGCGTAACAAACAATAAAGGACACAAAAAGGGCTGGATATTCCAGTTTTGCGCCTCTTTATGTCCTTATTTCTTGCCGATATGCACTAAAAAGCGTATACCTTGCGTTGTTTTACGATGCAAATATAGCTCTTTATTTTTAAATCCAAAATATCCGGCAAAAGATTTTCCCGGATCATGGCTGTTTTTGTCCTTTCGCGGCCAGCTTTCCCCGGGGGCGGATTCGGCCGGGAATTCCGGCGCCTGCGGCCTGCGGCTACCTGAATACGGTGAATTTCTCGTTCCACTGGCCGCGCACCGTATCGTAATAATATCTCCATACGGGTGTCCGGAGCACTTCGCGCAGCCGCCAGCGGTTCCGGTACGGGCCGGAGAGTTTGCGGAACAAGCGCGGCAGGGGCTTGTCCGGCATCGGCGACAGGGTGAATACCTCCTCCATGAACCGTCCGAGCATCCCCGCTTCGCATTCCGGGCCCGGAACCTCCGCCCCGAGGTATTCCACGGCGGCGGCCGTCATCAGGTCGGCGAACCTGTCCATGCGGTAGTCCTCCATCGCCGTGCGGAACAGTGCATGGTCGATCTCGTCCCAATGCCGTGTCAGGAAACATGCCCAGTCGCAGAGGTGCCGCAGTACGATCCCTTCCTTCTGGAAATGCACGGCGGCGTGGCGTATCAGGAATATGGCGTTGAACGTCGCCGGGGGCGTCTGTATGCCCGGCGCCAGGCCGTGCGTGCCGTCCTTCTCCAGTAACCGCACCAACAGGGCGTTCAGCTCCCGCTCCGTCCTGTTGCGGCGCACGTTGAGTATTGTCCTGTGGTTTTCTATCAGCACCCCGTCCCAGACGTATTCCGAATGCTTGGGGACGTCGAAATAGAGGTGTGCCCCGATCTCATGCAGGATGCGGTCGCCCTTGTCCGATTGGCCGTAGAGGTAAATGTCGATGTCGCCGCATTCCCGGTGCTCCGGGATAGGGTAGTCGCGGCTCAGCCCGAGCCCTTTGAGCAGCAACATGCGGAGCCCCTCTTCGGAGAACCGCGCTGCGAGTTTTGAGGCCGTTTGCTGCTGGTGGCGGTACCTTTCCTCCAGTTTCTCGGCCGACAGCGCCCAGCGTATGCGGGTTTCGCGCGGCGGTTGCTGTGCTGCGGGCAGCCGGCATATGCCGTCCCACACGACGGCGCTCAGCCCGTGGTCGGCGGCCATGCGGTAAATCCGCTCCCACGATCCCGGCGTGACGGCGGTGCCGGCGGTATCGCTCACGGGGGCGGCCCCGAGGCCCGCTCCGCTGCTTACCAGCCGGATGAAATAAAGGGTATCCTTGTCCAATGGCATTGAAAGGTTTGTCGTCCGATAGTGCCGCAAAGATACGACAATCTTGCGAATAATCAATTATGCAGGAAATTGCGGCTTGCAGCCACGAAAAAACGACCGCCTTGAACAAGGCGGCCGTTCTCCGTGATCCCGCTGGGGCTCGAACCCAGGACCCCAACATTAAAAGTGTTGTGCTCTACCAGCTGAGCTACGGAATCTCCGTGTGCCAATCGGAAATTACTTTCCGTTTTGGTGGTGCAAATGTATAGAATATTTTTGTTTTACCAAAATAAAACGATATTTTTGTACTCGTTAATACGAAAAAATAAACTTTAAATCCACAATACCTATGTGTAGAGCGCTAATTATCGGTGCCGGAGGTGTCGGGACGGTCGTCACCCAGAAAATCGCAGCCAATCCCGTCTTTTCGGACGTGATGCTGGCCAGCCGAACCAAATCCAAATGCGATGCCGTTGCGGCGGCCATCGGCGGCAACCGTGTGAAGACCGCCCAGGTCGACGCCGACAATGTGCCGGAGCTCTGCGAGCTGTTCCGCGCCTTCAAACCCGACATCGTCGTCAACGTGGCGCTTCCTTACCAGGATCTGACCATCATGGACGCCTGCCTCGAATGCGGCTGCAATTACCTCGACACGGCCAACTACGAACCCAAGGACGAGGCCCATTTCGAATATTCGTGGCAGTGGGCCTACCAGGATCGTTTCAAGGCCGCCGGGCTCACGGCGATCCTCGGCTGCGGTTTCGACCCGGGCGTGACGGCCATCTTCACGGCCTATGCCGCCAAGCACCATTTCGACGAGATTCACTACCTCGACATCGTGGATTGCAACGCGGGCAACCACGGCATGGCTTTCGCCACGAACTTCAACCCAGAGATCAACATCCGCGAGGTGACGCAGAAAGGGCGTTATTTCGAGAACGGCGAGTGGGTTACCACTGAGCCGCATGAGATACACCGTACGCTCAATTACCCGGGTATCGGCGAGCGCGAGTCGTACGTGATCTACCACGAGGAGCTCGAGTCGCTGGTCAAGAACTATCCGACCATTAGGCGTGCACGTTTCTGGATGACCTTCGGCCAGGAATACCTCACGCACCTGCGCGTCATCCAGAACATCGGCATGGCGCGTATCGACCCGATCATCTACAACGGCGTCGAGATCGTCCCGATCCAGTTCCTCAAGGCGGTGCTGCCCGATCCCAAGTCGCTGGGCGCCAATTACCACGGCCAGACCTCGATCGGCTGCCGTATCCGCGGCATCAAGGACGGCAAGGAGCGCACCTATTATATTTATAACAATTGCGACCACGAACAGGCCTACCGGGAGACCGGGACGCAGGCCGTCAGCTTCACCACGGGCGTACCGGCGGCGCTGGGCGCGTCGATGTGGGCCAAGGGGCTCTGGCGCGGTGCCGGCGTGTTCAATGTCGAGGAGTTCGATCCCGATCCGTTCCTGGCCGAGCTCGGCCAGCAGGGGCTTCCGTGGCACGAACTGTTCGACGTGGACATCGAGCTCTGACGCGCAGGGCGGTAAATTCCCAAAAAGGGGATCGGTTCATGGCCGATCCCCTTTTTCCGGTCTTATTATGCCGTATTTTCGGTCGCAACGTGAAACTTGTACCCTTTATTGTATTATATATGATACATTTTTATTATATTTGGGCGTCAATTAACCCATTTGAATAGTATGAAAATGAAATGTATCCTATGTGCCGTCGCCGCACTTGCGATGTGCTCGACATCCCTGTCCGCTGCTCCTGCGGAGGAAAAAGAGAAAGTGGAGTTCAAACGCCATTGGTTCATGCAGGTACAGGCGGGTGCCGCCTATACGCTCGGCGAAGTGGATTTCGGCAAGCTGGTATCCCCGGCGGTGGCGCTTTACGCCGGGCACCGGTTCTCGCCCGCGTGGGGCCTGCGCTTCGGCCTGAGCGGCTGGCAGAGCAAAGGCGCCTGGGTCTCGCCCGAGTCGGTCTACCAGTATAAATATTTGCAGGGCAACGTCGACGTGACGCTCGACCTGGCCAACCTGTTCGGCAAGTTCAACTACCGCCGCACGGTCAATCCTTACCTGTTCGCGGGTGTGGGCGTGAACGGGGCGTTCGGCAACGACGAAGCCAACGCCCTCGACGACCAGGGCTATACGCTCCAGAACGTGTGGTCGGGCAGCAAGGTCTTCGTGGCCGGACGCCTGGGGCTGGGCGTCGATTTCCGCTTTTCGGACTGCGTGTCGTTCGGCGTGGAGCTGAATACCAACATGCTTTCCGACAAATACAACTCTAAGAAGGCCGGGAACCTCGACTGGCAGTTCAATGCGCTGGCCGGGTTCACCTTCCGCTTCGGCAAGAACTATAAGAAATCGCGCCCGGCAGTCGCCGCTGCGCCCGTAACCCCCGCCCGGACTACCGAGCCCGCCCAAAAGGAGGAACCTGCCGTGCAGGAGCCCGCTCCCGTGCAGGCTCCGGTGACGAAGGCCGCCGAGAAGCCGGCAGCACTGCGTGAAAATATCTTCTTCCGTATCGGTTCGGCGCAGATCCGCACCTCCGAACAGGCGAAGGTCGCAGCGCTTGCCGAGTACCTGAAGGCCAATCCTTCCGCCCGGATCGAGATCGTCGGCTATGCCGATGCCGCTACGGGTTCGCACGCCATCAACCTGAAACTCTCGCGGCAACGTGCCGCGGGCGTCGCAGCGGCATTGGAACAGGCCGGCATCTCTGCCGACCGCATCGCTGCCGAGGGCAGGGGCGACACCGTCCAGCCTTTCCCCGGGGTCGAACAGAACCGTGTGAGCATCTGCATCGCCCAATAAACAGGGCGGGGCAGTGTCCCTTGCGGCGGCAGAAAATCTGCCGCCGCCTTTTTTTGCCCTGCATTTCCGCCTCCGCCCCGTAGGCCGCCCTGATTTGCCGGCTGCCGCCCTCGTTTTACTTGCCTGTCGCCTCCGCCGCCTCTTTTCACGTTCGACGCCAGTGTCTTGCCGTCCGCCGCGTTTGTCATCTCGCTGCCGCCGCTTCCCGGTTCCGGCAAGACAGAACACCGTTTCTGAGCCTTCCTGCCGCCATCGCGCCGGCCGTTTCTTGGCCCCGTCCGCCGCATTTCCCGCCTGTACTTCTGCCGTGTCTTTCAGCCGCAGGCCGCAAGACGGTAAGTATAAATACCTATTTCGCCGAAATTCCCCCTCGGGGCGTCATGGTTTAGCCGGTAATTTGCTATTTTTGCATCGTTTTGAGCGTCTCCGCCGTGCCGGGCAGCACCGTTTCCGGGCGGAGGGGACGAGGGATCGAATCCAATTGAAAACATTTCGATGATTGACTTCTTGAAGCTGCCTTCTCCGTGCTACGTCCTCGACGAGACGTTGCTGGATCGCAATCTGGCCGTGATCGACCGCGTGCGCCGCGAGTCGGGCGCCGAAATTATCGTAGCCCTGAAGGCCTGCGCCATGTGGAGCATTTTCCCCGAGCTGGCACGCCATTCCGACGGTGCCACGGCGAGTTCCGCCGCCGAAGCGAGGCTTGTATTCGAGGAGTACGGCAAGCCTGCGCACACCTACGCTCCCGTCTATACCGACCGCAATATCGACGAGATACTCCGTTGCAGCGACCATATCACCTTCAACTCGGTCGCGCAGTTCGGGCGTTTCGGGCCGATGGCGCTGTTGCGCGGCATTTCGTGCGGCCTGCGCATCAACCCGCAGTATTCGCCCGTGGAGACCGACCTTTATAACCCTTGTGTCCCCGGCTCGCGCCTCGGCGTTACGGCCGATGAACTGAACGATCTTCCCGCCGGGATCGACGGGCTGCACTTCCACGTGTTGTGCGAGTCGCGCCCGCACCACCTGAGGCTGGCGCTGGAAGCCGTCGAAAAGCATTTCGGGCAATATCTCGACCGGATCGGGTGGCTCAACATGGGCGGCGGGCACCTGATGACCCACGCCGAATACGACTGCGACGAGCTGATCGCCCTGCTGCGCGATTTCAAGTCCCGCCATCCCCGCCTGCGGCTGATCCTCGAACCGGGCAGCGCCTTCACCTGGAGGACGGGCTGCCTCGTCTCGACGGTCGAGGACATCGTCGAAAATGCCGGCGTGCATACGGCGATGCTCGACGTGTCGTTCGCCTGCCATATGCCCGACTGCCTCGAAATGCCCTATAAACCGGCCATCGTCGGGGCGCACGAACCCGCCGAAGGGGAGAAACGCTGGCGCATGGGCGGCACGAGCTGCCTTGCCGGCGACTACTGCGGCGACTGGGCCTTCGACCACGAACTGAAAGTCGGCGAGCGCATTGTCTTCGAAGATATGATCCACTATACGATGGTCAAGACCACGATGTTCAACGGCGTGGCGCACCCCTCGATCGTCATTGCCCGCCGCGACGGGCGCACGGACGTCATCCGCGAATTCGGCTACGAGGATTTCCGCAACCGCATGTCGTAAATTACACAAACGCATATAAATGAAAGATTTTACACCTACCTCCTACACGCTCGAATGTGTCGCTACGGGGCGTGAGTTCGAGGACACGGGCTGGATGCTCTCCGATCCGCAGTGCAAGACGCCCTCGCTCATCCGTGCGAAATATGCCCGCAGGCAGCTCGAAGTGAAACCCGCCGAATACGGTCTTTACCGGTTCTGCGACTGGATGCCCGTGCGGCGTATCCTCAAGGGCTCCTCGGCGCCCGTCACCTACAAAAGCAAGGGGCTTGCCGCCCACCTCGGGCTGGAAAACCTCTGGATCACGTTCAACGGCTACTATCCGGCCATCGGTGCCACGATGTCTACCTGTTCGTTCAAGGAGACCGAAGCCTATTCGGTCTGCGGGCGTGCCGCCGAACACGAGGATCGCGTCCTTGTGGTCGCCTCGGCGGGCAATACGGCCCGTGCCTTCGCCAAGGTGTGTTCCGACAACAATATCAAGCTGCTCCTGTCGGTGCCTTACGACAATATCGGGGCGCTGTGGTTCGAGCATCCGCTCGACCCCTGCGTGAAACTCATCTCGTGTGCGGCGGGCGGCGACTATTTCGACGCCATCCACCTGAGCGACCTCGCCCTCAAGGGGCCCGGGTTCTATGCCGAAGGCGGCGCGAAGAACATCGCCCGCCGCGACGGCATGGCCACGACGGTACTTTCGGCCGTGACGACCATCGGCCGCATCCCCGACTACTATTTCCAGGCCGTGGGCAGCGGTACGGGCGCCATTGCCGCCTGGGAGGCCAACATGCGCCTGATCGGGGACGGCCGCTTCGGGACGAATACCATGAAACTCATGGTGTCGCAGAATGCGCCGTTCGTGCCGATGTACGACGCATGGCAGGCCGATTCGCGCAAGATGCTGCCCTACGAGGACGACAAGGCGCGCCGCGATGCGGAGATCATCGACGCCAAGGTGCTCTCCAACCGCCGCCCGCCCTACGGCATCACCGGCGGGCTTTACGATGCGCTGAAAGCCACGGGCGGAGAGTTCTTCGTCTCGACGAACGCCATGGCGCGCAAGGCGCGCAAGCTTTTCCACGAACTGGAGGGCGTGGACATCTACTCTGCGGCGGGCGTAGCACTGGCTTCGCTCATCAACGCCGTCGCCGCGGGCAAGGTCGAAAAGGATGCCACCGTCATGCTTAACGTCACGGGCGGCGGCGAGGAGCATTTCAAGGAGGGCAAGGAGCTCTGGTACCTCAGGCCCAGCCATGTATTCCCGCTCGAACCCGACACGGACGACGTGGTCGCCAAAGTCGAGGCGCTCTTCAACTGATCCCCGATACGATCCGGCTCCGGCCGGATCTTTTTTTCGGGCCGTCGCGTCCCGGATGCCGCCCCGCGGCAAGGGGGCGGCAGCTCCGTACTTTGGCCCCGTTTCCCGTCCGCTGCCTCGCCCGTTTCACGGCGCCTGCCGCATGTGCCGGTGCATTTTCCGGTGCCGGGAAAGAAAACGGCCGCAAAGGCCGGAATACTGCCGGAAACTATTATCTTTGCAGCGGTTTCCGGAGGGCGGCGCGCAGCCGGGCCTCTCACCGGGAGCTCCGATTTTTTTTTATTATTAACCCAACAAATTCAAGATGAAAAACATCCGAACCAAGCAGACTCCCTGCTTCAGGCGTTGGAGCCGCAAGGGCTGGGCAGCCTTTGCGAGCCTGCACCGCCATGTAACCATCGGAGTCCTCGCCGTGACGATGTCGATCCTCTTGCTCGCGACGCAACATGCGTCTGCGCACGATGCCGATACGGCCGCCGTCCTCAAAACGCTGAGGATCGACGAGGTCGGCATTTCGGGCAGCCAGTCCGCCCCGACGCGCAACGTACAGTCGCAAACCCCGCTTTTCGACCGGAAAGCACAGGCCGCAGCGCCCGTCCAGACCCTGGAGTCCGCCCTGCGCCTCGCACCTTCGGTCGATATCCGCGAACGCGGGGGCAAGGGCATGCAGGCCGACATCTTCATCCGTGGGGGCTCTTTCGACCAGACCATGGTACTTCTCAATGGCATCGACTTCACCGATGCCCGCACCGGGCACCAGTCCCATTCGCTGCCCGTCGACATCGACTGCATTTCGGCCGTCGACCTGTTGGACGGCGTGCCGGGCGTCGGGGCCTTTGCCGGGGCGGTGAATATCCGCACGGCGCCCCTGAAACCCACCTACCTGCGTTTCGAGGGCGCCGGCGGCCAGCACGGCTACGCCTATGCGAACCTTTCGGGCGCCGTGACTTCGGGCCGTTTCTCGCTGCTCGCCGCCGGTTCCTACCGTCGCAGCGACGGCTACCGCCACAATACCGACTTCGCCAATTACAACGCTTTCGTGCGTGCGACCTACGAGGCTCCACGCGCCGGGTTCTTCGACCTGCAGGCCGGTTACCAGAACCGCACGTTCGGTTCCAACGGCTTCTATGCGGCCTATAACCCCGACCAGTGGGAGGCGACCTCCACGGCATTGGCGTCGCTGCGCTGGTTGAAACAGGCCGGGCGCTTCTCGTTCGGCGCTTCGGCGAGCTACCGCAAGAATTTCGACCGTTACGACTGGACGCGCGGCACGGCGATGAACCGCCACAATACCGACAACGTCGGTGCCCGGCTGTGGGCCGATTACGACTGGCGGGCGGGTACGACCTCGCTCGGCGGCGATTATGCCTTCAACCACATTTACAGCACCAATCTCGGCGAGGCGCTCTCCCGGCCGCACGGCCGCTACACGCACGCCAAGGCGCGCAGTACGGGCAACCTCTGGCTGCGCCATGCCAAACAGTGGCGGCGGTTCGACCTCGCGGCTTCTGCGGGCATCAGCCTCACGCCCTACGGCACTTCGGCGCTGTGGAGCCTCTCGGGCGGCTATACGCCCGCCGCGGGGCTGCACCTCGGCATCGGGGCGTTCCAGTCGATGCGCCTGCCGACCTTCACCGACCTTTACTATACTTCCCCGGCACAGATCAACAACCTTGACCTGACGCCGGAAAGTGCTGTCACTTATCTGTTTGATACCGGTTATATGAAGAACAGCTGGAGGTTGTCGCTGCAGACCTACTATCGTGCCGGCCGCGACATCATCGACTGGGTGTGGCGTGAGGATATGGGCGACAAGTGGCACTCCGAGCAGACCAGCCGCCTCGACACCTACGGCATCGAGCTTTCGGGCGGTTATACGGTCGCCGACGGCTTTCTGCGCCGCGTGACGCTTTCCTACGGTTATATTACTACTGACCGCAACAGCGACATCATCGCCAAGGGGGCGATGGATTACATGCGCCACAAGGCGGCGCTGGCCGTCGAGGTGCATTTCCTGCGCCGCATGTCGCTGGCACTCACGGCGTCGGTCTACGACCGCAACGGCAGCTACACGCACTATCCCGTGCCGGGCGACCCGTCCCTCTCCGAGGTGCGCGATTACGAGCCTTATTTTCTGCTCGACGGCCGCCTCCAGTGGGAGAAAGGCATCTGCCGGCTTTATGTCGATGCGACGAACATCACCGATTCCCGCTACTGCGACCTGGGCGGCATCCCGCTGCCCGGGGCGTGGGTCACGGCGGGCGTGGCGCTGACCATCGGCCGCTGATACGCTCCCTTCCGGCTGCATTCCGGCCCGTCGCCTCGCGCGGCGGGCTTTTTTTTGCCGGTTGGCCGCCAGCCGTGCGCAGCGTTTCTTCGGGCTTCTCGCCGGACGGGCAGCGGTTTCGGGAGGGTATTCCGGTTTACTTCCTGTGGCTATGGGCTTTTCTGCGGCGGGGCTGCCGCTCGCCCCGAGTGACAGGCAATATCCGTTGCCTTATCCCGCTGCCTGCTTGCGCGGCCGGCTTTTTTTTGAGGCTCCGGCCGCCAGCCGTGCACAGCGTTTCTTCGGGGCTTTCTCTTCTCCCTGCAGGGTGGACAGCCGGGGAAACGGGGGCAGGATAGCGCACCATCTTCGAGGGGGGGGCTTCCCGTACCTCCCGATTTTTCCAATCTTTCCGGTTTCCCTGTTCTTTCCGAAATCTTTCCCTCCTTTCGTACCCCCCCCCGTTTTCCTGCACCGCGTGACCCGCCGCTCGCTTTTTCTCCCTGCGGGAATTTCCGGCTCCGTGCCCGCCTCTCCTGCGGAAAAACCCCGGAAACTGCTGTTTCAGAATCCGGAGTGGCTTTTTTCGTTACGATTTTTTCGTATTTCTCCCGGATTTTCTTTATCTTTGAAAGTATAAATCTAACCTCATTACCTATGGAAAAGCGTATCGTGGAGTGTGTCCCTAATTTCAGCGAGGGACGCGACAAGGCAGTAATCCGTCAGATCACATCGGCCATCGAATCCTCCGGGGGCGTCAAGCTGCTGGACGTGGATCCCGGCGAGGCGACCAACCGGACTGTCGTCACGTTCGTCGGCTCGCCCGAAGCGGTCATCGAAGCCGCCTTTGCGGGGGTGAAGAGGGCTGCCGAGCTGATCGACATGCGCCGTCACAAGGGGGCACACCCGCGCATGGGGGCTACCGACGTGTTGCCGCTGATCCCGATTTGCGGCATCACACTCGCCGAGTGCGCCGAGCTGGCCCGCAAACTGGCCGAACGCATCGCCGCTGAACTGCATGTCCCTACCTATTGTTACGAGGCCGCGGCCTTCACCCCCGAGCGGCGCAACCTTGCGGTCTGCCGTGCCGGGGAGTACGAGGCGTTGCCCGAGAAACTGGCGCACAAGGAGGCGGCCCCCGATTTCGGGGCGCGGCCGTTCGACGACGGGGTAGCCCGCACGGGCGCCACGACCGTCGGTGCGCGCGATTTCCTGATCGCCGTGAATTTCAACCTCAATACCACCTCCACGCGCCGCGCCAACGCCATTGCGTTCGACGTGCGCGAGAAGGGACGCCCCGTGCGCGAGGGCAATCCCGTCACGGGCAAGGTCGTCAAGGATGCCGCCGGCAATCCCGTCATGCAGCCCGGCACACTTCCGGCCACGAAGGCTATCGGTTGGTTCATCGAGGAATACGGCATCGCACAGGTGTCAATGAACATCACCGACATCGCCACCACGCCGCTCCACGTGGCCTTCGACGAGGTGTGCCGCAAGGCCGACGCCCGCGGCGTGCGCGTCACGGGCACCGAAATCGTCGGGCTCGTCCCCAAACGTGCGCTCATCGAGGCCGGGAAATATTTCCTGCGCAAACAACGCCGTTCGACGGGTATCGCCGAGCAGGAGATCGTCCGCATCGCCGTCAGGTCGATGGGGTTGGATGACCTCAAACCTTTCGATCCCGCCGAGAAAGTAATCGAATATCTGCTTGAAGCGGAGGATAAGCAAAAACGGCTTATCGACATGACCTGCAAGGGGTTTGCCGAAGAGACTGCGAGCGAATCCCCGGCACCGGGCGGCGGCTCGATCGCGGCCTACATGGGAGCGCTGGGCGCAGCCCTCGGCACGATGGTCGCCAACCTCTCGTCGCATAAGGCGGGGTGGGACGACCGCTGGGAGGAGTTTTCCGATTGGGCCGACCGGGGACAGGCGTTGCTCGGGGAGTTGCTGCACCTCGTGGACGAGGATACGGCGGCGTTCAACCGCATCATGGCCGTCTTCGCCATGCCCAAGTCGACGGACGAGGAGAAGGCCGCCCGCAGCGCGGCCCTGCAGGAGGCGACGCTCTATGCGACGCAGGTGCCCCTGCGGACGATGAAGACGGCCTTCGGGGTTTTCGAAATCGTGCGTGCCATGGCAGCCGTCGGCAACCCCAACTCGGTGTCCGACGCGGGCGTCGGGGCGCTGGCCGCCCGCAGCGCCGTGCTGGGCGCAGGCCTCAATGTCCGGATCAATGCCGCCGGGCTGAAAGACCGTGCCGCGGCCGATGCGCTCGTGGCCGAAGCCGACCGCCTTGCGGCCGAGGCCGAATGGGCCGAGCGCGAGGTGTTGGAGATAGTAGCAAGTAAAATCTGAGCGATATGACACTGCAAGAGTTCCAGAATGACATCCGCGCGGGCATTCCCGATCGGCTGCCCGCCGCTAAACCCTATGACAAACAGATCAACCACGCGCCCAAGCGCAAGGGGATACTCACGCCCGAGGAGGAGGTGCTGGCGATCCGGAACGCACTGCGTTATTTCCCCGCGAAGCACCACGCCACGCTGGCCAGGGAGTTTGCCGAGGAGCTGCGCAAATACGGGCGCATCTACATGTACCGCCTGCGCCCCGACTACGAGATGTATGCGCGGCCGATCGACGAATATCCCTGCCGCTGCCGCCAGGCCGCGGCTGTGATGCTGATGATCCAGAACAACCTGGACAAGGCCGTGGCGCAGCATCCCCACGAGCTGATCACCTACGGCGGCAACGGCGCCGTGTTCCAGAACTGGGCGCAGTACCGCCTGACGATGAAGTACCTGTCGGAGATGACCGACAGCCAGACGCTGGTGATGTACTCGGGGCACCCGCTGGGGTTGTTTCCGTCGCATCCCGATGCCCCGCGCGTCGTGGTGACCAACGGCATGGTGATTCCCAACTATTCGAAGCCCGACGACTGGGAGCGCATGAACGCCCTCGGGGTGTCGCAGTACGGCCAGATGACGGCCGGCTCCTATATGTATATCGGCCCGCAGGGGATCGTCCACGGCACCACCATCACGGTGATGAACGCCGCGCGCAAGCGTTTCTCCGGCGGCCGCAATGATGCCCGGGGGATGCTTTTCGTCTCCTCGGGGCTGGGCGGCATGTCCGGGGCGCAGCCCAAGGCGGGCAATATCTCGGGCGTGGTGAGCGTCATCGCCGAAATCAACCCCAAGGCGGCGCAGAAACGCTACGAGCAGGGATGGGTCGACGAGATGTACGATTCGCTCGACGCCCTGGTTCCCCGTATCCGCGAGGCCTGCCGTGCCCGCGAAGTGGTCTCGATGGCCTATGTGGGCAACGTCGTCGACCTTTGGGAGCGTCTGGCGGCCGAAGAGATCCCCGTAGACCTGGGTTCCGACCAGACCTCGCTGCACAATCCCTGGGCGGGCGGCTACTATCCCGTGGACGTAAGCTACGAGGCTTCGAACAAGATGATGGCCGAGGAGCCCGCCCGCTTCCGCGAGTGCGTGCAGGAGTCGCTGCGCCGCCAGGTCGACGCCATCAACAAACTCACCGCGCGGGGGATGTATTTCTTCGACTACGGCAATGCCTTCCTGCTGGAGGCCTCGCGCGCCGGGGCTGCCGTGATGGGCGAGGGCGGCCGTTTCCGTTATCCCTCCTATGTGCAGGACATCATGGGGCCGATGTTCTTCGACTACGGCTTCGGCCCGTTCCGCTGGGTCTGCACCTCGGGCCGCCCCGAAGACCTCGAGCTTACCGACCGCCTCGCCGCCGAAGTATTGGAGGAGATCCGCTCCACGGCACCCGCCGAGATCGCCGGGCAGCTCGACGACAACATCCACTGGATCCGCGAGGCCGGCCGCAACCGGCTGGTCGTCGGTTCGCAGGCGCGTATCCTCTATGCCGACAGCGAGGGACGCATCCGGATCGCACAGGCCTTCAACCGGGCCGTTGCCGACGGGCGCCTCTCGGCCCCCGTCGTGCTGGGCCGCGACCACCACGACGTGTCGGGCACCGACTCGCCCTACCGCGAGACGTCGAACATCTACGACGGCTCGAACCTCACGGCCGACATGGCCGTGCAGAACGTCATCGGCGACTCGTTCCGCGGCGCCACGTGGGTGTCGATCCACAATGGCGGCGGCGTAGGCTGGGGCGAGGTCATCAACGGCGGCTTCGGCATGGTGGTCGACGGCTCG
>ULRD01001405.1_pt1 | contig 15148 bp, 27 predicted proteins | sample 1955181 | NCBI WGS metagenome assembly ULRD01 (sample SAMEA4835675, study PRJEB28245) | human gut metagenome | biome: gut microbiome; material: fecal sample | place: Denmark | collected 2008
GGTTTCAGGCAGACTTGCCGGCGCTGAGATCGCAAGAAGCGAAAGCTACCACGAGGGTACTATCCCGCTTCAGACTATCCGTGCCGATATTGATTACGGTTTTGCCGAGGCAAATACAACCTACGGAAAGCTTGGCGTAAAGGTTTGGATCTACAAGGGCGAAGTTCTCAAGGGAGATGCTGCTAAGGCTGCCGCTCAGAGAGAAAAGCTCGAGAAAAAGAACCAGCCCGCTAACGACAGACGCCGCCGTGACGACAGACGTGACGGAAACAGACGCGGCAACGGCAGAAACTTCAACCGCGATGCAAAAAAAGAAGGAGGTAACCGATAATGCTGCTTCCAAAAAGAGTTAAGTACCGCAGAGTCCACAGAGGACGTCTGAAGGGTAAGGCATATAGAGGAAATAAGGTAACTTACGGTGATTTCGGTCTCCAGGCGCTCGAGCCTGCTTGGATCACCTCCAACCAGATCGAATCCGCCCGTATTGCCATGACTCGTTATATAAAGAGAGGCGGTCAGGTTTGGATCAAGATCTTCCCCGACAAGCCTGTCACAGAAAAGCCTGCTGAAACACGAATGGGTTCAGGTAAAGGCTCACCGGAATACTGGGTAGCAGTTGTTAAGCCCGGCAGAGTTCTCTTCGAGATCAAGGGCGTTCCGGAAGAAACCGCAAGAGAAGCTATGCGTCTTGCAATGCATAAGCTTCCTATCAAGTGTAAGTTTGTATGTAAGGAAGAAGGAGGGGAGCAGTAATGAAGGCATCTGAGATCAGAGAAATGTCCGTTGATGAGCTTAACGAGAAGCTCGGCAGCTTAAAGGAAGAACTTTTTGCTCTCCGCTTTCAGCTTGCTATAAATCAGCTCGATAATACAGCTCGTCTCAAGGCTGTAAAGAAGGATATTGCACGTATCAAGACTATTCTGCGTGAAGCAGAGCTTGCAGCGCAGCAGTAAGAAAGGGAGGATTTAGCTGATGTCTACAGAGAGAAACCTTAGAAAAACAAGAGTAGGTAAGGTTGTAAGCGATAAGATGGATAAAACCGTCGTAGTTGCTATCGTTGATAACGTTAAACACCCGCTGTATAAGAAGATCATCAAGCGCACCGTAAAGCTCAAGGCTCACGATGAGAATAATGAGTGCAGAATCGGCGACCGCGTTGAGGTTATGGAAACACGTCCGCTTTCAAAGGATAAGAGATGGCGTGTCACAACTATTATTGAAAAGGCTAAGTAATTTGATATAAGCTTTATGCTTGAAAGGAGGAACTCGCTGTGATACAGATGCAGACTTATCTTAAAGTCGCTGATAACACAGGCGCTAAGGAGCTTATGTGTATCAGAGTTCTGGGAGGTACGCGCCGCAGATATGCAAACATAGGCGACGTTGTGGTTGCTTCGGTTAAGAAAGCAACACCCGGAGGCGTTGTAAAGAAGGGCGATGTTGTAAAGGCAGTTATCGTTCGTTCGGCAAAGGGTCTCAGGAGAGAGGACGGAACTTATATCCGCTTCGACGAGAACGCTGCCGTAATCGTTAAGGAAGATAAAAACCCCAAGGGTACCCGTATTTTCGGACCTGTTGCTAAGGAGCTCCGCGAAAAGGAATTTACTAAGATCCTTAGCCTCGCTCCCGAAGTTCTTTAATGGAGGTGTCATTCGATTATGAGTAAGGTTCATGTAAAAACCGGTGACACTGTTATCCTTCTCACCGGAAAATACGAGGATAAATACACCAGCAAGGGCGACAGAAAGACCGGTAAGGTTCTCGAAGTAAGCCCTAAGGAAGATAAGGTGATCGTTGAAGGCATCAACGTTATCACCAAGCACGTTAAACCTACAAGAATGGGCGAAAAGGGCGGCATCGTCAGAACAGAGGCTCCCGTTTACGCTGCTAAGGTCCAGCTCGTTTGCCCTAAGTGTGGCAAGCCTACAAGAGTAGGACGCGTTTTTGAGGACGACAAAAAGCTCCGCGTTTGCAAAAAGTGCGGCAAGTCTTTTGAATAATGTAAAGGAGAACGACAATGGCAAGATTAAAGGATTTTTATGTTAGCGACGTTGCTCCCGCACTGATGAAGAAATTCGGATATAAAAGCGTTATGCAGATTCCGAAGCTCGACAAGGTCGTTATCAATGTAGGTGCCGGCGAAGCTAAGGACAATTCAAAGGTTATCGACGCTATCATGACAGATCTGGCCGCTATCACAGGTCAGAAGCCTATCGTGTGCAGAGCCAAGAAATCTGTCGCTAACTTCAAGCTTCGTGAGGGTATGCCCATCGGCGTTAAGGTAACGCTGAGAGCTGAAAAAATGTATGAATTTGTGGATAAGCTTTTTAATGTTGCTTTCCCCAGAGTTCGTGATTTCAGAGGCATCAACGCAAATTCATTCGATGGTAAGGGCAACTATTCAACAGGTATCAAGGAACAGCTTATCTTCCCTGAGATCGAGTATGATAAGATCGACAAGGTAAGAGGTATGGATATCAACTTCATCACAACAGCTAAAACTGATGAAGAGGCTAAAGAGCTCCTGACACTTCTGGGCGCTCCGTTCATCAAGTAATCGGGGAGGAATAATTATGGCTAAGAAGGCAATGATCAACAAGCAGCAGAGAACTCCCAAGTATTCCACAAGAGCATACAACAGATGCAAGATTTGTGGCAGACCGCACGCATATCTCAGAAAGTTCGGCATCTGCCGTATCTGCTTCAGAGAGCTTGCTCACGACGGTCAGATTCCGGGTGTTAAAAAGGCAAGCTGGTAAAATACGAAAAGGAGGTCATTCGGCATGCAAATCACTGATACAATAGCAGATCTTTTAACAAGAATTCGTAATGCGAATACTGCAAAGCACGCCACAGTTGACGTTCCCGCTTCAAGTGTTAAGAAGGCTATTACACAGATCCTCGTTGACGAGGGATATGTAAAAGGCTTCCAGCTCATTGAGGACGGTAAGCAGGGTGTTATCAGGATCACGCTTAAATACGGCGACAATAAGTCACCGGTTATTACAGGCTTAAGACGAGTTTCTAAGCCGGGTCTGCGTATCTATTCAAGCTGCGCTGATATGCCCAAGGTAAGAAAAGGCCTTGGAATCGCAATCGTTTCAACTTCAAAGGGAATCGTTACCGATAAGAAAGCAAGAGAGCTTAACGTCGGCGGCGAAATTCTCGCATACATCTGGTAAGGAGGGGCTGCATTATGTCAAGAATCGGTAAAATGCCCATAACAGTTCCCGCAGGTGTAGAGATCAAGAATGACAATAACTGCATCACAGTTAAGGGACCTAAGGGCGAGCTTACAAAACAGTTCAGCACAGAACTCGGCATTGAGATCGCCGAGGGTGTTATCACTGTTACAAGACCAAGCGACGACAAGAAGCATCGTTCACTCCATGGTCTTACAAGAACACTTATCGCAAATATGGTCGAGGGTGTTACAAACGGCTATTCAAAGACTCTCGAGATCGAGGGCGTCGGCTACCGTGCCGCTAAGACAGGAAACAAGGTAAATATTAACCTTGGCTTCTCACATCCTGTTGTAATTGAGGAAACAGATATTATAAAGCTTGATGTTCCTCAGCCGAACAGAATCGTGGTAAGCGGTATCGACAAGCAGGCTGTAGGTCAGTTTGCAGCAGAAATTCGTGAAAAGCGTCCTCCCGAGCCGTATAAGGGCAAGGGTATCAGATACGCCGGCGAGCATATCATCCGCAAGGAAGGTAAGGCCGGTAAGGGCAAGAAGTAATTAGAAGGAGCAGATTGCTATGATTAAGAAATTTGACAGCAATAAGGCAAGATTAAAGAGACACCGCAGAGTACGCGCAAAGATCTCCGGTACTCCCGAGCGTCCCCGTCTGAATGTGTTCCGTTCCGCAAAGCATATCTATGCTCAGATCATCGACGATGTGAACCGCGTTACTCTTGCCAGCGCATCCAGCATGGATAAGGGCTTCGAAGGCAGCGGCGGCAATGTTGAAGGCGCACGCAAAGTCGGCGAGATGATCGCTAAGAATGCTGCGGACAAGGGCATAAGCGAAGTTGTTTTCGACAGAGGCGGCTACCTCTACCATGGTAGAGTTAAGGAACTCGCTGAAGGTGCCCGTGAAAACGGATTAAAGTTCTAAGAGGGAGGTAAAACAATGGCTAATATTGAAACACAGGCTCCTGAATTTGCAGAAAAGGTTGTCGCTATTAACCGCGTTTCCAAAACCGTTAAGGGCGGCCGTATCATGAAGTTTTCCGCACTCGTCGTAGTCGGCGACGGAAACGGCACAGTCGGCTTCGGTCTCGGTAAATCCGGAGAAGTTCCGGACGCTATCCGCAAGGGTATCGAGGACGCAAAGAAGAACCTTAAAAAAGTCGCTCTCAAGGGAACTACTATCCCTCATGAGATCGTTGGCGAATTCGGCGCAGGCAGAGTGCTTATGAAGCCTGCCGCACCCGGTACCGGCGTTATCGCAGGCGGTCCTGTCCGTGCAGTTATCGAGGTCGCAGGCATCAAGGACATCAGAACAAAGTCGCTTCGTTCAAATAATCCCTGCAACGTCGTAAGAGCAACGATCAACGGTCTTACAAACTGCGTATCCGCTAAGGAGGTCGCAGCTAAGAGAGGTAAGTCCGTTAAGGAAATTTTAGGTTAAGGAGGCAGTAAGAAATGGCAAAGAACATAAAGCTCGTTAAGAGCCTCATCGGAAGAAAAAAGGACCAGATCGCTACTGCTCAGTCACTTGGCCTCAAGAAGATCGGCGATGTAACTACACAGCCCGATAATGAGCAGACAAAGGGCAAGATTAATAAAATTTCACACCTCGTCGAGGTTACAGAAGCGTAAGCAAGGAGGTGCAATACAAAATGAAAATTCATGAATTAACTCCCGCACCCGATTCCAATAAGGCTGTTAAGCGTATAGGCAGAGGTCACGGCTCGGGAAACGGAAAAACTGCCGGCAAGGGTCATAAAGGACAGAACGCACGTTCGGGCGGCGGTGTAAGAATAGGCTTTGAGGGCGGACAGATGCCTTTGGCAAGACGTATCCCCAAGAGAGGCTTCAACAATATTTTCGCTACTAAGTATGCTATCGTTAATGTTGCAGATCTCAATAAGTTTAAAGATGACACTGTAGTTGATACAGAGCTTCTCGTAGCTTCAGGTCTTGTCAAGAAAATAAATGACGGCGTAAAAATACTCGGCAACGGAGAGCTTACTGCTAAATTAACTGTAAAGGCTGCAAAATTCTCACAGAGCGCTATCGAAAAAATCGAAAAGGCTGGCGGGAAGGCAGAGGTGATGTAATTGTGTTTCAGACCCTGAAAAAGGCTTGGGGCGTTCCGGAAATCCGTAAAAAGCTCCTCTACACATTACTCATGATCCTTATTTTCAGATTCGGATGCTTCGTAACTGTGCCGTTCCTGGATTCCGATGTTGTCGGAAACTGGATGGATACGCATGCTACGGACGGAAACTTCCTTGAATATCTGAATATCCTTACAGGCGGCGCTTTCTCACAGGCAACTCTTTTCTCGCTTTCGATCACTCCGTTCATCAACGCTTCGATCATTATGCAGCTGTTGACATATGCTCTGCCGCCGCTTGAAAGAATGCGCGACGAGGGTGAAGAAGGACGTAAAAAGATCGAAAAGATCACCGCTTTTGTTTCAATGGCGTTGGCGTTCTTCATGGCTTATGCTTATTATGTAACGCTTACCCGTATGACCGACGAAAAGGGCAACCATGCCGTTCTTTATATGGCTAAGGATTGGAAGCAGTATTTCTCTGCTGCCGTAATTATCCTTTGCTTTGTTGCGGGAACTTCTATCGTTGTATGGATGGGAAACCGAATCAGCGATAAGGGTATCGGAAACGGTATCTCTATAATCCTCTTTGCAGGTATTGCGGCAAGATTTCCTACCGATGTAGGTCTTCTTGTAGAACTTACCAAGCAGACTCCGGAAAAATATCTTTTCGTTTCCATTGCATATTTACTTTTCATTGTTTTCGAGATTGGATTTATCGTTTTCATGAACGAAGCGGAAAGACGTATTCCTATTCAGTACGCAAAGCGCGTTGTAGGCAGAAAGCAGTACGGTGGTCAGAAATCACATATTCCGATCAAAATTTGCATGAGCGGCGTTATGCCTATCATCTTTGCAATGTCGTTTATGGCGCTTCCTCAGACTATCCAGATGTTTGCAGGAGAGCCTACAAAAAGTTCCGGCTTCTACTATCATTTCATGAAGTTCTTCAACAGAACAAGCTGGACTTACGCAATACTCTATTTCATTCTTATAATTGCGTTTAATTATTTCTATGTTTCGATCCAGTACAATCCGGTTGAGATCGCAAACAATCTTCGTCAGAGCAACGGCGGAATTCCCGGTATCAGACCCGGTAAGCCTACTTCCGATTACATCCATAAAGTGCTTTCAAAGATCACTCTCGTCGGCGCTTTCTTCTTAGGTATTATCGCTGTTATACCGATATTTATTGCAATGGCGGACAACAGTCTTGTTTCGCTTTCAATGGGCGGTACGACAATACTGATCTCGGTAAGTGTTGCTCTTGAAACGACAAGAACACTTGAATCACATCTTATGATGCGTCATCATAAGGGCTTCTTAAGTTAAAAGGAGGATCTGTTCTATGAATCTTATCTTTTTGGGCGCTCCCGGCGCCGGAAAGGGAACTCAGGCAGAGGTAGTTTCCGAGGCTCTGAATATTCCCCAGATCTCAACAGGCAATATTCTTCGTGAAGCCGCTAAAAACGGTACGGAGTACGGGCTTAAAGCCAAGGCTGCAATGGATGCGGGCGCACTCGTTTCCGATGAGATCGTTATCGGTATCCTCAAGGAAAGAATCGCTCAGGACGATTGTCAAAACGGCTTTATTCTTGACGGCTTTCCGAGAACAGTTCCGCAGGCGGAAGCGCTTGACGCTATGAATATCAAGATCGACAAGGTAATCGAAATTAATGTAGCCGATGAAACTATCAAGCAGAGAGTTTCGGGCAGACGTGTCTGCGAAGGCTGCGGAGCTTCTTACCATGTTGACTACAAGCCTTCAAAAACAGAGGGCGTTTGCGATAAGTGCGGTGCAAAGACTGTTATCCGCAAGGACGATCAGCCTGAGGTCGTGCTCGAAAGACTCGCAACATATCATGAAAAAACAGCTCCTCTCAAGGACTATTACGAAAAACAGGGAAAGCTTGTTACCGTAGAGGGTCAGGAAGAGGTTGCCGATACTTCAAAGCTTACTCTCGCAGCAGTAGGAGCAGAGAAGTAATGAGTATTACTATCAAATCAAAGTCCGAGTTGGCCATAATGCGTGAAGCCGGTAAAATCACCGGCGGCGCAATATGGTATGCGGGCGAAAGATTAAAGCCGGGTATGACGACGCGCGACATTGATAAGCTCATTGAGGAGTTTATTGTCAGGCATAATGCCAAGCCCGGATTTAAAGGCTACGGAGGGTTTCCCGGTAACGCTTGTATTTCAATAAACGACGAGGTTATCCATGGAATTCCCAAAGCAAGCCGCCGATTGGAAGAAGGCGATATAGTAAGCCTCGATGTCGGAGCCTGCTACAAAGGCTTTAACGGAGACAGCTGCTGGACCTTTCCGGTCGGAAAAATTTCTGATGAGGCTAAAGCATTGCTTGAGGTTACGGAGCAGAGCCTTTATGAAGGAATTGCTCAGGCTCAGGTCGGCGCAAGGATCGGAGATATTTCTCATGCTGTAGAAGAGTATTGCGCTTCACGCGGCTACGGAATCGTAAGAAATTACTGCGGCCACGGTATCGGCAGAGAGCTTCATGAATCGCCGGAGATCCCGAACTGGGGAAAGCCGGGTCATGGACCAAGGCTTGTTTCCGGTATGACTATCTGCATCGAGCCTATGATAAACGTCAAAGGCGACGATGTGAAGGTTCTGAAGGACGGCTGGACTGTTGTTACAAAGAATCATTCTTTGTCAGCTCATTTTGAGCATACTGTCGCAATAACTCCTGACGGTCCCGTCATTATGACAAAGCCCTGACGGAGGTCGGTATTGTGAAGCTACAGAAAGGCTCGGTCGTTATGGCTTCTGCCGGCAGAGACCGCGGAGGATTATTTGCGGTAACTGATGTGCAGGAGGGATATTGCTGTATCGCGGACGGGAAAAGCCGAAAGCTTTTATCCCCGAAACGAAAAAATATAAAGCATATCCGAATGACGAACAGTATGATTGATCTAAACGAAATAACTGATAAAAAACTCAGAACAATCCTCCGCGAATACTGCGGGGCTGAGTAAGGGAGGTTATAAGGTGTCCAAGGAAGATGTAATCGAGGTAGAGGGCGTTGTAACAGACGCGCTGCCAAACGCAATGTTTAAGGTTCAGCTTGAAAACGGTCACGAGGTTCTTTCTCATGTATCCGGCAAGCTCAGAATGAATTATATCAGAATAGTGCCCGGTGATAAGGTAAAGCTCGAAATGTCACCCTACGACCTGTCAAAAGGCCGTATCACATGGCGCGTTAAATAAGTATACAGGGCAAGCAGACTTGTCCGTTATCCGCTAAAGGAGGTATTTTCAATGAAAGTCAGACCTTCAGTAAAACCTATTTGCGAAAAATGCAAGGTTATCAAACGTAAGGGCAGAATCATGGTAATCTGCGAAAACCCAAAGCATAAGCAGCGTCAGGGTTGATATCCGACGCATTAATGGAGGTGCAAATAAAATATGGCAAGAATAGCCGGAGTTGACCTTCCCAAGAATAAGAGGATCGAGATCGGTCTCACTTATATCTACGGAATCGGTCGTCAGACAGCAACAAATATTCTCGAAGCAACAGGCGTAAATCCCGATGTAAGAGTTAAAGATCTTGCTGAGGAGGATGTAGCTAAGCTTCGTGATTACATTGATGCAAACTACACAGTAGAGGGTGACCTCCGCCGTGAGGTTGCTCTTAATATCAAGAGACTTGTTGAAATAGGCTGCTACAGAGGCGTTCGTCACAGAAAGGGTCTCCCTGTAAGAGGACAGAGAACAAAGACAAACGCAAGAACTCGCAAGGGACCTGTTAAGACTATTGCAAACAAGAAGAAGTAAGGAGGTTATGAGCTTTGGCACAGCAGAAGGGTAAAAAGGTTACTACGGTCAGAAGACGTAGAGAACGTAAGAACATCGAAAGCGGCGCAGTTCATATTCAGTCCACTTTCAATAATACAATCGTAACTATCACAGATACTGCCGGAAACGCAATTTCTTGGGCAAGCGCAGGAGAGCTCGGCTTCAGAGGCTCAAAGAAGTCTACTCCTTTCGCAGCTCAGACGGCTGCTGAAACAGCAGCTAAGGCTGCAATGGAGCACGGTCTCAAGAACGTAGAGGTTTACGTTAAGGGACCCGGCGCAGGTCGTGAGGCTGCTATCAGAGCGCTTCAGACAGTTGGTCTTGAGGTTAAAATGATAAAGGACGTTACTCCTATTCCTCACAATGGATGCCGTCCGCCTAAAAGACGTCGTGTCTGATCAAACAGGAGGTGTTTTAAAATGGCAGTACAGAAAGAACCAATTCTTAAAAAGTGCAGATATCTGGGAATCAGCCCCGCTGTAATGGGCGTTTCAAAGAAAGAATCTATCAGATTCAAGAATGCAAACAACAGAAAGAAGATCTCCGAATATGGCTTGCAGCTCAAGGAAAAGCAGAAGCTGAAGTTCATCTACGGCGTTCTTGAAAAGCAGTTCTATCACTACTTTGAGATCGCTTCAAAAATGGAGGGCAAGACCGGTGATAACCTTATCACCTGCCTCGAAACAAGACTTGACAGTGTTGTTTACAGAATGGGTCTCGCTCTTACAAGACGTGAAGCAAGACAGCTTGTTGTTCACAGCCACTATACTGTAAACGGCAAAAAGGTAAATATTCCTTCCTATAGAGTTAAGGTCGGCGATGTTATCGCTCTCCGTGAAAAGGACAGAACTTCCGATAAGTTCAAGGCTACGGTCGAAGAAACTAAGGACAGACTCGTTCCCGTTTGGCTCAATGCTAATAAGAACGACTTCTCCGCAACTGTAAGCCGCCTTCCCGGTGCAGAGGATATTGATTACGAGGTAGCGACACACCTCATCGTCGAGCTGTACTCCAAGTAATCCGTACAGGTATTTTGAGGAGTCAGAACTTAAAAATAACAGTTATTGCGAAATAGGAGGGTTTTTATGCTGGAAAAAATTAATAAGCCTGATATTGATATTGTCGAGCTTAAAAGTGACGGCAAATACGGCAAATTCGTTTTAGCACCGCTGGAGCGTGGATACGGTATTACACTTGGAAACAGTCTCAGGCGTGTGCTGCTCTCCTCACTTCCGGGTGTGGCTGTAACGTCGGTAAAGCTTTCGGGCAAGGACGGTACAGTCCATCACGAGTTATCAACGATCCCGGGTGTAAAAGAGGATGTTACCGAAATCATCCTCAGCATTAAGGGACTGACTGCAAAGCTTTACGGAGAAGGACCAAAGACAGTTTATATCGAGGCAGAGGGCGAATGTGAAATTACTGCCGGAGATATAAAAACAGACTCTGAGGTTAATATTCTTGATCCCGGGATGCATATCGCTACGCTGGGCAAGGATGCAAAGCTTTATATGGAGATCACTATTGACAGAGGAAGAGGATATGTTTCCGCAGAACGCAATAAAAAACAGGTGAATCTCCCTGTTGATGTGATCGCTGTAGACAGTATTTATACTCCCGTTCTTAAAGTAAATTATACTGTAGAGGATACGCGTCTGGGACAGGTAACCGATTACGATAAGCTTACTATCGAGGTATGGACCGACGGTACTATCTCCGCTAAGGAAGCTCTTTCGCAGGCGGCAAACCTTCTCGGCGAGCATCTGAAGCTGTTTATCGACCTCTCCGAAGAAGCAGGTCTTGCCGAGGTTCTCGTTGAAAAGGACGAAAAGGGTAAAGAAAAAATACTCGAAATGACTATCGAGGATCTTGACCTTTCGGTACGTTCGTTCAATTGTCTTAAACGTGCCGGAATAAATACCGTGGATGACTTGATCAACAAGTCTGAGGAAGAAATGATGAAGGTTAGAAACCTTGGAAAGAAATCCTTTGACGAGGTTAAGGAGAAGCTCCAGTCACTTGGCTTCGACCTTTCCTCTGAGGAGGAATAAATCATATAATGTGCGGCAAGCGCACTGAAACGAAAAGGAGTGAATTACAATGCCGGGTACAAGAAAGCTGGGCAGAACAACTGACCATAGAAGGGCTATGCTCAGAGGCATGGTAACTTTCCTTCTCGAAAACGGTCAGATCGAAACTACCGTAACGAGAGCTAAGGAAGTTCGTGCTGTTGCAGAAAAGATGATTACTATCGGTAAAAATGATGATCTGCACTCCAAGCGTCAGGTTTTTGCATACGTAACAAAGGAATCCGTTGCAAAGAAGCTTTTCGACGAGATTGCACCTAAGTATGCTGATAAAAATGGCGGCTATACCCAGATCGTAAAGATCGGTCCCCGCCGCGGTGACGCTGCTGAAATGGCTATAATCAAGCTTGTTTAATCGCAGATAACATATTGAAAGCGTTCTTCGATTCGGAGGACGCTTTTTATATGTTAAAAGTCTGCTGAAGAAGCGTTTTGACTGTAAAATCCTGCGTATATTGCGATAGAGTCAAAGTTAACAGTGACCAAAAAGTAATGAGGGTTTTTTATGCGAAAGACTTGCATTTTTTTTAGTGGGGTGTTATAATATAATAGTATAGTTATACGGAAAAGAAAAAGAAGGAAGGCGATAAATTGTTAAGAAGCATGACGGGATACGGACGGGCACAGAAAATTCTTAACGGACGCGACATTCTTATTGAGATACGTTCGGTTAATCATAGGTATTATGAATATACTTCAAGGATTCCGCGGGCATATGGTTATATTGATGAAAAGTTGAAGGCTCTGCTGAAAACTGTTATTTCACGGGGAAAGGTAGAGGTTTCTGTAAATATTAACAACATAGAGGGCAGAGATACGGTGATTGCAGCGAATAAGGGAATTGCCGAAGGATATGTCGCCGCCCTCAGAGAGATCGGCTGCGAGCTTGGCCTTGACGATGACATTACGCTGTCTAATCTTATAAAGCTGCCGGATATTTTTAATGTTCAGAAGACCGCTGATGACGAGGATCAGATCTGGGAGGATGTTTATCATACGGCATCGGAAGCCCTGGAGAGATTTGTAAAAATGCGCGAGGTTGAAGGCGAACGCCTTAAAGTCGATGTTATTGAAAAGGCTGACAGCATTATTAATGATGTTGCAATAGTCGAGGAGCTTTCTCCAAAGACTGTTGAAAATTATCGAAATCGTCTCAGCCAGAAGCTGACGGAGATACTTGAGGGCAGGGATATTGACGAGCAGAGAATACTTACCGAGGCTGCTGTATTTGCGGAAAAAATTGCCGTGGACGAGGAGACTGTTCGCCTTAGGAGTCATGTCGCACAGCTTAAAGGAATGCTTGACGCTGAGGAATCGGTGGGAAGAAAGCTTGACTTTATCGTTCAGGAAATGAACCGCGAGGTCAATACGATCGGGTCAAAGGCTCAGGATCTTGATATCACGAAGCTTGTCGTGGATATGAAGGCGGAAATTGAAAAAATTCGTGAGCAGATCCAGAATATTGAGTAGGTGAAATATGAAGTTTATAAATATCGGTTACGGCAATATGATTTCTTCGGATAGAATCGTTGCCGTAGTGAGTCCTGAATCAGCTCCTATAAAGAGGCTTGTACAAGAGGCTCGTGACGGCGGTAATGCAGTGGACGCTACACATGGACGAAAGACGAGATCTGTAATAATAATGGACAGCGGACACGTAATTCTTTCGTCTCTGATAACTGAAACGCTTTCAACAAGAATAAATTCGCTTGGAGAGGATGAAGACGATGAGGAGTAAAGGCAGGCTTATTGTATTTTCCGCGCCTTCCGGATGCGGTAAAGGTACGATGCTTGACGAAATACTTAAGGACGAGCATTTCTATCGTTCTGTTTCGGCAACCACGCGCGCTCCGCGCCCCGGTGAAGCCGAAGGAGTGAATTACTATTATATTTCCAAAGAGTCCTTTGAAAAAAAAGCGGAGGCAGGAGAATTTCTTGAACACGCCGAATACTGCGGAAATCGTTACGGTACGCTTTTAAGCGAGGTCGACGGTCATCTTGAACAGGGATTGGACGTTATTCTCGAGATCGAGGTACAGGGAGCAATGAAGATCAGGGAGAAGCGTCAGGATGCAGTGTTTATATTTGTAGCTCCTCCGTCTGTGGGTGAATTGCGCCGCCGTCTTAATAAACGAGGTACAGAGGACGAGGAAACGATTGAAAAGAGAGTTTCCGAGGCTGCCGGAGAAATTGCTCAGGCAGAAAAATATGATTATGTTATTGTCAATGACGCTCTTGAGGACGCTGTAAGGGATTTCTTTGCGGTTATCCGTGCGGAAAAGCTTAAAGCGAAATTTTCGAGCGAACTTATAAATGAGGTGTTAAAAAATGCTTAGACCGGCTGTAAATCAGATAATTTCAAAAAATGAAAGCTGCTACTCGCTTGTTATCGCTGTAGCCAAGCGCGCAAGAGAAATTTCTCAGGAACTTTACGATAACAATCAGATACTTGACGAGAAGCCTGTTAAGACTGCCGTTGAGGAGATTGCGAGCGGTAAGTGCAAGATATTGAACGCTGCGCCTGTATCGGCTGAATAAATGTCTCTTGCTGCGGAAATTGCCGTAAGCGGAACAGCGTATTCCTTTGATATGCTGTTTAGCTATTCCGTTCCTGAAAAGCTCCGGGAACGCATAAAATGCGGATGCAGAGTGCTTGTAAGCTTTGGCCGAAGCAACAGCCGCAGAATCGGAGTCGTTATGGGATTTTCGGATAATGACAATAAGCGTTTGAAGCCGATAATTTCTCTTGTTGACGACAGCCCCATGGTTTCGGAAGAGCTTTTGGAACTTGCACGCTGGCTTCATGAACAGACATTCTGTACCTATTTTGATGCGGTGAGAATAATGCTTCCGCCTGCAATGAGCGTTTCGGTCACGGAAAAATTTAACGCAGCAAAAAAACTTGAGCCGATTGACGGTCTCAGCACGGAAGCTGCCAAGCTTCTTGAAGATTTGAAATGCGTATCCGGCAGCAAGGAACTGAATGACATGATTTTCGCCTATATTGCCGAAAACGGCAGAATGGCAATCGACGAGCTTTGCGGCTGCGGAGCTATTGAAACGAATAATGTTTTTCGTCAGTCTGTGGGGGATGCTTCTGTGAAAATGGTGCGTCTTACAGAAAATTACATCAATGCTCCGGATAGCTTTAAGCTTACGCCAAAGCAGAGGAAAGTCGCCGATTTTCTTGGTGAATTCGGTGCGTCTTCTGTAAAAGAGGCTGCTTATATGTGCGGAGTTACTACAGATGTAGTAAAAAGGTTGACGTCACGCGGCGCTGCTGAAGAATATGAAGCAGAGGTTTTCCGCGGCGTTGACAGCGAATATGATGAACGAAGAAGACCCGAGGATATTGTTCTTTCGGTGGAACAGCAAAAAGCTCATGACGCGGTTTTGGCTCAGATATTTGAGAAAAAGCCGGGGGTATTTCTTCTGCGCGGAGTGACCGGAAGCGGCAAGACGTCAGTTTTTGAAAAGCTCATTTCAGACACCGTCAGAATGGGGCGGCAGGCTATTCTTCTGATTCCCGAGATAGGTCTGACTCCGCAGATGCTAAGACGTTTCAGGTCGCTTTTCGGCGAAAGAGTTGCCGTTATTCACAGCGGACTTTCTCAGGGACAGAGACTTGACGAATACAAACGAATAAAACAGGGCTGTGCGGATATTGTAATAGGTACAAGGAGTGCGGTATTTGCTCCATGTGATAATATAGGGCTTATAATTATGGACGAGGAGGGCGAACGCTCCTATAAGTCAGACAGCTCTCCCAGATATACCGCCGGTGACGCTGCCAAAAAACGCTGCGCTTATCATGGCGCAACACTGCTCCTTGCGTCGGCAACTCCGTCTATCGAAAGCTATTATCTCGCGGAAAAAGGCGTATACAGGCTTCTTGAAATGAAAGAACGTTACCGCAATGCGCCGCTTCCTGAAGTAACTATAATAGATATGGCTGGG
>ULRD01031004.1_pt1 | contig 15114 bp, 12 predicted proteins | sample 1955181 | NCBI WGS metagenome assembly ULRD01 (sample SAMEA4835675, study PRJEB28245) | human gut metagenome | biome: gut microbiome; material: fecal sample | place: Denmark | collected 2008
ACGTAACCAGCAGCCGGATAGTTTTCAAAGGCAATCGTGAATTTGCAGGAGGAGCAGAAAGCTATTTTATCCCGAACGCAGGAGCCCATGTTGTTCATGACCATCCCGCCGCAATCTACATGCTTGTACCGGGAAAGCAGGCGCAGGAAATGAATTCTTTCCGGAGCATTCCCATTGGAATACACAAAGCTGCAAAACCGGGTATGCCTGGACAGAAGGGACTTTCTGTCTTTGGAGTATTGTTCTATTTTTCCCGTTCTTCTGACAGGGCCATTGTTCATCCAGCAGGGCATCCTCAAATGACATTCGGGATAAGGAATATCTCCCCTCATGAATGAAATGGCATAATCGCACTCATCCCAACGCGGTTTGACGGATTCCCCCGTATAAAAAACTCGAATCCCCTTAAAGTTCTGATGTTTTTCTCCAAAAACGGAGTAGATTAAAAAATCCGCCTGATCCTGGTCATCCACAACGGTCATGCCCAGTCTTTCCGTCAAAACCGCGGACAGAATATTATCATGTGGATCAAACCCCGGCCAGAAGTCCGCAAAAGCGGCACGTTTGGCCTGCCGGGAATTTATATCTGTTGCCTCAACCATGCGTGACCTCCGTGTTTTTGAAGAGATTTATCCTTTACGATCATTTTTACTTTCGGTTTGATCGCCATGAGATTTTTTTGATTAAAGTCCAATGTTTCAGGGAATAAATATTCAGGAGATAAAACAAGGGGATGACGGCCAATCACATATTTATTGAGGTGGCTTTCATCGTGCCAAACGGCAATGACCCCGTCCTCAAGATCCCGCCTGACGGCATCCGCCAACTCCCGGCACATGCGGAGATAGTCTTCAGCCCTTCCCCCGTTAAAGCCTCCGGCGACATAATATTCTCCTTCGGAATGGAGCACCCGCGCCCGGGACATTCCATTTTTTTCGTAGGGGTAAGTGGAACGGGGGCGTTGGTAGTACCCCGGATGAAGCGTCACCATGAGACCCTGCCGGTCCATCGGGAAAATTTCCTGACCGACAGGCCCTACGGGAAGCAAAGTTCCATTCATGAAATAAATGTAGTCATATTGCTGCAATTCCTCCCGAACGGTTAAAAAAGTCTCAAACCTTCTCAAGGTTTCCATGGGCCACGGATAAAACGGCTTGCGGACAAGAGTCACGTCATCGCCGGTTTCCACTTCCGGATGATCCGTGAACAGAAAATAATGCACATCATGCCCTGTCAGGAAATATTGTTTGGAGGCCGCATAAAACTCCTCCCAGAACGTCATATAACGCCCCGTGGCTATAAACAGGACAGCCACTTTTTTCCGGGGAGAAAAAGGTTCTTCCTGTCTGCCGCCACTCGACAAATAGAAGGTTCCATCCTCCATCTTTTTAAACGCCTCCACGCCCCAGCAATCCCACTTGAGAGTTATTTTCTCATCAGTGACGGAGAGGACGTCCGCTTCGTCGTCCCGTTCAAAACGGCGCGCCCTGTTCCCAAAGACACGGACAATATCATGCCATTGCGGATGATGCACTTCCATGAGACGCTCCTCATTAACCTGGTTCGTAGAAATGTTCCAGTTTCTGCCCCGGAAATCTCCCGGAACCAGCCCTCCGCGCATCACGGAAGCATTGCCGATCTGAATCGCCAGATGCATTGGCAGGGCCATTTCCTGTACATACCGGGTGCGGTTGCTGCTTCCGGTATCCAGCATCATCATGTGCATGAAGTTGTCTTCCGTAAATCCATACCCGGCATGACGGAGCCTGGGCGAGATCTGGGATATCATGTGAGGATTGGTCTCACAAATTATTAATTTTTCCAGCACATCCCGGCTCAATACCAAGGTGGGGCCAAAGCAGCCGAAAAATCCGTTTCCGGAGAAGGGATACCCTCCACGCACGCTTAGGTATTCGCCCGGCCCGCAATAAAAGCTGCTGAATTCCGGCGGAAGATGCAGATGGAATTTATTGACTGACTTGAAATAATCCCTTCCGTACAAATCATCGTCGTCAATTTTGGCGAAAAGATCGTAATCGGAAACGTTCAAATCCCTTATCGTGTCCAAGAAATTGGATAGCTGGTTCTTGTTGGGGAAAAGCCGCATCGTCAAACGGCCTTCGTGAATAAAATGTTCAAAGAGAGGGAGCACTGTTCTGCGGTACGTGCCTTCCGGTATCCCCTTGACAGCTGCGAACACATGAAGATTCGGATAGCTCTGATCCATCATGCACCAAATCTGCCTCTGCAAATCCGTCAGACGCTTATAGGATGAGAGACAAACAGCAATTTTGCAATCGGGCCTCTGCTTAGTCCGTCCGTGCTGGTAAAACAGATTGTGGCGGGCCACACGGATCTTGAGGTCTCCATGGCTGTTGGCAGCCTCCAGGGCAATATCAGTCGGCAACCGGTAATCGGCAAAAACCCGGGCCACCCTGGGGCGTCGGGCAGCAGGGATGACGAGAGCATGCGTTCCCCATACGTAGGAGGTATTGGCATCCGTCTTTCCCGTTTTGAAATCTTCAAACAAGATTTCATCAGATTCCCCCGGAGCCCCTTGCGGAGACCATACTGCATGATGGAACAGCCGGAAAATATCCGTCTCCGGATGCTCCTTCATTTCCTTCCTGAGAGCCGTTTCCAAGCGGGAAGAAGCCACCATCGGCACGGCATCGCTTTCTCCGAAAATAATCAGGTCACTCCCAGCATAATTTCTGTCCTCCAGCAGACGTATGAAAGATGCCCTCAGAGAACGGACGTGCGAACGTTCCGCAGACGCCGGGGACCGTCCCAGGTAGGATGCACTTTCCTCTTCCCGCGCATCCCTGAGGGGGGAAAGATCCGCGGTAGAGGGATAGAGCTCCAGCTCGTAACCCATCCGGTGCAATTCCGAAGCTCCCTCCGACTTTTCCCCAGGAGACACAATCAAAACACATTTCATAAAATGTACCTGTTAAAGTTTAATCCATTGCGGGCAGAAAATGTCCTGCTCGTCCTCAATCTTTCCGGTAAACCACTGTTTTTGAATAAAAACCCTCTGCTGGTCTCCAAGCCATGCCCCCCACCAGGAAAAGGAGGAACAGGAAAGGACGAGTTCCTGCATGGACGTCAATTCCCGGAGGGCGTCCAGCGTCTCATGCTCATCCATGACTATTTCAAAACGCGTTGCTTCCGGAACGCCCTCCATCAATTTCCGGGCCAATTCCGGAGAATCGGAAAAGACGACCAGCTTACTGATGTTGCCGGAAAGCCTCCGTAAAGCTTCATTAAGAAAGGGAACATCCGGCGTATGGTACATGTCTGTACGGTCAAGATAGTCCCCCATCCTTATATGAACGCCGGCCACGCCCTCCTGGACGGGAGCAATAAGAGGAGCAAACAGGGAACGGATTTCTTCCGCAACATCCTTGAAATACCGCTCACTCTGGAAATACCCTCTCAAGGCGCCGTAGCGAACCGTTTCAGGAATGGGATGGTAGGAAAATCCGGGCTCCCTGTATGTCACGGGATCGTTATATCCGCCGTCCGGGCACAGCGAACAGGCCTCACCCAGATAAGTCATCAGCTCCCAGGTCTCGGAACTGTATCTCCAGGGAATACGGCATCCCACACCCAGCCGGAGAGCATGCGCATAGGCAGCAGCTATCTGGAACAGATGATTGCACGTACGCGAGCCGGGCATAAACTGCGTCGTGACGTAACCGGGAGATGCCGGAACAGAAGCGGGACGCAAGGATAAAAATTTACCGGTAACAGTCTTCTGCGGTTTCCGGGCATCCAGGCAAACCGTGCCCAGCAGGTCAAAAGGATGTTCATCCCTGTCGGATCGCCTTTCAAGACACTGAAGGTGCAAATGGCGGGAATTACCCGGAGCATGCTGGGAAACCTGGAACCCCAGCTCTTCCAAAACATAACTCAGGAAATCGGCAGACCACAGGGATTGTTGCTTGTAGACTTCCATAAATGCACACAAATCATTCTCCGGAGTGTGATTTCCTTTCCCCTGTTTCTTCATGTATTGCCTGAACGCAGGCGTCATCACCCCGCGCATCAGGCGCACGTCCCGGAAACTTAATCGTAAGATTCCTCCGGGTTTTAGAGCACGGAAGGCTTCCGTGAAAAATCGGCAGGCCTCTGCAGACGTTACTGTTCCAATGACATGCTCCAGATAAAAAGCGTCTACGGAATCGTCCTTCCACGGGAGCGGCCTGGTAATATCATAATTGGGAGCGTCCAGATTCAACCAGCCATTCAACCTCCGGGTGCCGCACCCCAAATGGATATACAGCAGAGGAGATTGGTCCATGATTTCCACGTTGCCGGAAGAAAGACGGCGTTCAGCCCATAACCGGGCCAGGGACGGCATGTCCGGCCGCTGGAATATCTCCGTTTCAGACCCGATAAACCGTTCTCCCTCCAAAAGGAGCTGCTCCATAGGCCACATCTGCCATTTCAGCTTCAGTTCACCCTTGGAGCCAATGCTCCACCAGCCATAGCAGGAAGTATCCCGTCTCCTGAACGCCCCGTTGGAATAAAACAGCATTTCCCCTTTCCAATGAAGATGAACAACATCGCACACAGCGGAGGGAATTTTGTAATTAAACGAATACAGGGCCTGCATGATGTCGGGAGAACACCAGTGGGCCGTTACCATGTCATTATCCCGTTCCGGGTAATAAACATTGGACATGTAAAGCCGTTTCGTGGATTTCAAGCGGCCTCCGAGCCTGCCTGCCAGTTCACCTACGATCACATCCTCTGCCCCGCATTCCGCAAAACCCGGCGCATTCACAAGCTTTTCCACCATGCTGCGCTTCAGCAGGTAGCCCGCCCCTCCGCTCGGTGAATTGCGAAGCGCAACCATCGCATCCCCAATCAGATCATAATCTTCATCTATCAAGGAGGTCAACCGGCTCAATTCCAAATACGTATCGTCATCACATTTAAAGAGCCATTCAAATTCGTAATTCTCCAGCGCGTAACGAAAGAAGGATTTCACTTTTGCGGGGAGCTCGTTGTAGCCATCGGGCGCATCAAGCCCCACCGTATCTTCTTCTTCCCCCTCCGGAACCCGGTTTCCTCCTACAAAGAACATGCATTCAACGTTCTGCGCGGGATGGGCCAGCCAGGTAGACCTTACCGCTTTCCGTTTATCTCCCGTTCCATGGCATGAACAAATGCCTACGACAATATTTGTTTTCTTTTTCATGGTTTTTCCTCCCATTTCTAAGCCGGCAGTTTTTCCACCGCGTCAAAGACTTCCTCCCAGCTGGCTACAGACGCTTCCAGCCCTCCAAGCTCCAGTCCACGCTCCCGCGCCGCGTGGGCCATGTCGGACCTCAGGTTGGGCTCGTAGGCCATCTTGCTGGCGTAGTAGATAAAATCCCTTTCATGGTCGCACAGCCATCCGGTCTTGCCATGCTCCACCATCTGCCTCCAGCCTCCACGGTTGTCCACCACAAGCACGCTTCCGCTTGCCATGGATTCAAAACCGACACGCGGCCAGTTCTCCGTCGTGTCCGTCGGCTGGAGCACGATTTGGCAGTGCTTGTAAAAGTCCTGCTGGCTCACCTCCCTCTGGTCGCGGGCCGTGCGTATCCAACTGTAAGGCTCTCCGATTTTCTCCCGGCTCCTCTGGTCAAACCCCAGAAAAAGGCCACGCTTGAAGACAGGCGCCACGAAATATTCATAAATATGGAGCGTATTGGCCGCAAATTTGTCCGCGTCCTGGCGCGAGATGCGCCCGCAGCCGAAGTATTCCTGCGTCCTCTCCTCAATGAAAGGGAAGGATTCGTTGTGGAAGTAAGGCTTGAACGTCATGAAAGCAATGGTAGGGTCGTCGTTGCAGCGCTTGAGCAGGGGCATGTTCTTCTGCCTGACTTCCTCGTTCTGGTAAAGGAACATGGCAATGAGCCCCTGCTTCATGAGTTCCTTTTCCTTGTTGAAAAGCCAGGTCATGCAGTTGACAAAGATGGTGCGTTTGGTGCGCTGGCGAATGGCGGGCATGTTTTCCAGAAATTCTCCGTTGCAAAATCCGATGATGGCATCCCCTTCCTGCAGGACTGTCCAGTCATTGGGAGCGTGGATATGGACGCCCAGACGGATCATTTCCAAATAAAGGGCTTCATTTTCAAATCCGCCGTTGGTGGGGATGATATGCACGTCAATACCCATGTGGAGCCAGACCAGAATCTGGTGGTGGAGTTCGGTTCCCGCGCCCCCGTAGAGACTGGGGAACCCGTTGACATAGATCTTTTTCAATGTGGTGCTCATGAAATAATGGAGTTAGATGTTGAACGAATTCATTGATGGACGCTAGCACGCTGCCTTTTAAGCTGGCAATGGGTAAATTTTGAAAATATGGCAAAGAAATACGTGCCACCGGAGAAGAATCCCCTCCCTTTTCCCACGTTGCCATCCGCCTCAAAAACTCACCAAATATCATAACGTTCCCGACGTGTTTACGTTGCTGGTTTTTGATTCATGGTAGTCGCAACCATTGAACAAACATCATTTCATTACCATGAACAACACTTTCAATATCGGCGCCATGGACACCGTCTATCCCTTCATTCCCATGTACCCCAACGGACAGCCCCAGGGCAACTTCCTGGTCAACGGACTCTCCGCTCCCGTCCTTATCCCCAAACGAACTGCTTCCAACAACACCCGGCACGAATAGTCCGGATACCTCAAGGTCATGGCTCCCGCCACCTGTTTTCTCCACCTTCACGCCCACTCCTCCATCTCCCTTTCCATCCCCACCAAGGATCTGGAACTCTCCACGGAGCCGGGTTCAGACGCATGGTATAACCGAACATCATTGCTTATATTAATTTTATTATTTATTTTAAATATATTATATTTTTTATAAGTATTTTATTATATGATGAAGAAAATCAAAATTTGAGTAAATATTATAGCTTGCACTCTTTCTCTTATTTTCATGATTATAGCATCTTCAATGTGCTGGGTGAAGCCGTGGACGAACGCGGCGCGCTCTCCTGCTCCGGCATGAAAAGCATTCACCGCAGCGCTCCGCCGCTGGACGAGCAATCCACCAGCACGGAAGTGCTGGAAACGGGCATCAAAGTAATCGACCTCATCTGCCCTTTCGCAAAATCGGCGCCTTCGGCGGCGCGGGGGGGGGGGGAACGCACCCGTGAAGGGAACGACTTGTACAATGAAATGATAGAATCCGGCGTGATTAACCTGGAAAAGCCGGAGGAATCTAAGGTGGCCCTGGTCATTGATGGTTTTACAGTGAGCCAGACGAACCATGCGGGCATTCATTCCTCGCAGGAACGCTCCTATACCTCTACAGGCATGATTCTGCATCAGACGGATGCCCGGGGCAATGCCACAACGATTGAAACTGACTTAGACGGACGACCAGTCAAATCCACGGATGCAGCCGGCAACGTAACCACCACCAGCTACCTGCCCTGCTGCGATGCTGTGGCTTCCATCACCGATTCCATGGGAGGTACTACTTGCTATTCCTACGACATCCAGGGAAGAAAGATAGCCGAATACGGCACGTCCCTCCAGCCGGCCAGTTTCGCCTACGATGAAGCCGATCGTATGGTCTCACTGACTACTTTCAGGGTGGACGAAGGGGACATCATCACTGATCCTTCCGGCCGCGCCGACGGGGACACTACCACCTGGCTCTACGATCCAGCCACCGATCTGGAACTGAAAAAAACCTATGCCGACGGCTCCTGCGTTCTCAGAACCTACGACCAGTTCAACCGTCCGGAAACCGTCACCAAGGCCAGAGGCATTGTCACGACGTACGCCTATGCTCCATTGACAGGAGAACTTGTCTCCGTCTCCCACAGCGACGATACTCCGGGATGGGAGTTCTCCTGCAATCATCTCGGGCAGATGACTTTTATCCGGGACGCCTCCGGCCTCCGGGAACTTTCCCATGACAGTTACGGCAGAATGGTTCGGGACACTTCCTTTGGAACGGTAGAAAGCAGCCTTCAGGAAGACTTCGACACGTTCGGACGTTCCACCGGCTACCGCCTCATGACCGGAACCCGCACGGTGCAGCACTCCCATCTTGACTACGATCGGAAAGGTGGCATGATTGGGATGAATCTGGATGGTTTGGCCTCTTCCTTCACTTGGGAATACGATGAAACCAGCGGCTTCCTCAACCGGCTCACCTACCCCAACGGCATGGTTCGCAGCAACATCTATCTACCATCCCAAGCTCAACCTCGTGGCTTCCATTGGCTATGAGAAGCAGGGAAATGGAGGCATGGCCGCCGGCCATGAATACCAGTATGATGCCCTGACGCGTCCAGTTCAACGCCGGGACTCCTGGGATGGAACCACTCCTGCCACGCTAAGAGATTTTACCTACAATAGCCGCAGTGAATTGACTGGAGATCAACTCAGGGAGAGAGGCAGCTACAGCTACCGGTACGACAACATCGGCAACCGCAAGACTGCACGGGAACTGGAGGAAGAAGTATCCTACAATGCCAACCGGCTCAACCAGTACACGGACATTACCAGAAATACGGAACCATTCATTCCCACTTACGATGCAGACGGTAATCAGACCAGGATCAAGACCTCGACAGGCATTTGGAAAGTGAGCTATGATGCCAATGACCGCCCTGTGTTATTTTACTCAAGAAGACGGAAGAACCGTGATTACTTGCTCCTACGATTACCAGGGACGCCGCTTTGAGAAAAAAGTAGCAGTTAATGGTTCAACTGTCAGCCATGCATGGTATCTATACCAGGGCTATTTGCAAATAGCTGAACTGGATTTGATGCGTCCTTCTTACAGACTTGTGAAGACCTATCTGTGGGATCCTACAGAATCGACTGCTACGCGCATCCTGATGATGACCAACTGGAAGGAGGATGGAACAAGTGTCAACGAGCATCTTTACTTCATGCATGATATGCTCAAAAACGTCACTTCCATCTTCGACTGTAAGCAGACGCGAAGGGCGCGCTATGAATATGCCTCCCTTGGAGCCCTAATCACGGCGCAGGGCGACAGGGCTCAGGAAAACAAGTTCAGGTTTTCCTGCGAGTTCATGGACGACGAGCTTGGCCTGATCTACTACAATTACCGCTACCTGAATCCTACAGATGGCAGGTGGATTAACAGGGATCTTATTCGGGAATACGGAGGACGAAACTTATATGGATTTATCAAAAATAGAATTTTTAAACAACTTGATTATCTTGGTCTATATATATTAATTAATGCTACTGAATCTGTAAAATACATATATCATGATGGACTGGTTTTTCCTTCAAATTTGTCAGATGCCTATGAAGGAACAATAGGTCATTGTCCAAAATGCGGATGTGTGTTAGTATGGATCCATGGTTATAATACTACTCTAGCAGAAGCGATGACAAGATTTGAAGTGGTTGAAAAAGCTTATAAGAGTTCGGAAGGAAAATGCGATGTTTATGGGTTTGCGTGGAACGGGAATCCTGGTGCTTCAAACTTTAAAGACGCGGTAAAAGGTTCTAGATTTACAGGATCAGGTGCATTTTCTCATTTTCTTAGAGATTTAAAAGCCAAATGTCCTAACATAAAAGTACATATCGGAACTCATAGCTTAGGAGCTGGAGTAGCTCTTGAAGCATTGGCTCATGGGGAAGATATCGGCAATATAGGCAATGTTTTCTTGGCCAATCCTGCAGTTGACAATGAGTCTCTGGAACCAGGAGAAGAATTTGAAAAAGCTCCTGCTAATGCTGATTCTATTCATTTAGCAATCAGCAAAGAAGATGATATTTTAGAATTCGTTTATCCACTTTCTGAATTCAATGTGGCTCTGGGAGAGAATGGCCCAGATCATCCCGAAAATGTGCCAGCAAATGTAATAACTCATGATTTTACGAATGACTTTGGCGACAACCATGGCGCTGTTTATATCCCTTCTAATAATTCGAATTTTTGGAATATAGCCAGCGGATTATTTAAATGATGAATAAATTACGCATTTCTCATAATTTAATTATGCTAGTTTTCTATGAAAATAAAAAAAATGAACAATAAATTGGGAATAGTAAAATTTCTGGTTGGAGTTAGTATATTTATAATTACATTATTCATATTTTTTCCTCTTCCGTTGGTTTATACCTGTCTTTATATCAAATATAGCGTAAATCCATCCGACATAACCCCAGAAGTTTTTGAAAAAACAGTTGATAAGAAACCAAAAGATTTACATAGCTTGTTAAGCATTTTTCGTAAGAAAAGCACATCCATGAATCAATATCTTTCTAAAATGAAAAATATTGATGAAATCCGCGATGACTTAAAGAAAGGAACGCCATACCTAATGAATAAGGTTAAATTTGATAAAATTAATTGGTTTTTTAGTGAAAAAGATAAAGAAAAAGTAAAATATATATACGACATCCCCCTCTTCTCAACATGGTCTCAAGCAGAGGGAATGGGTAATTATGATGCAGTTGGTTACTTTTTTCTTGATGATGAATTGAAAATTCTAGGATGGAGTATAGGATGTATGATATTAGGTTCCCAATATCTTGAGGGAAGAGCCACGCCTGATATTTATAAAGTGCATCCAAGTTATGTAATTCCGATACATATTTTTAATCCCAATGATTCTTTATTGAAGGCAGAAGAGTTATCCAAATTTGCTTGTTGTGTTAAATGAAAATTAAAGAAATATCATTCTGTAAAAGCTGTTTACAAATCATAAAATATTATTTACCTATTTTAAATATAACAAAAAATCTATGCATGATTCTTGTTTTTTTCATAAAAATCATCCACATGAACTTTAAAAACTACAAGTATATCATAAATTATTTAACATGAAAACTAATATTATATTCCTTTCGATTTTTTTAGCATTAAACTTATTAGGATCTTGTACATCCATACCCCCCAAAAAAGAAGAAACAAGAAATCCCTATATTCACCTTATTATCTACATTACAATACTCCTGCCTACATTGTAGGAAAAGATATGATTAGAAATTCATTACAATCATACTGGGATTTGTCGTCAAACATGACTCCACAACCAAATCTTAATCCGTATGATAAAAAATGGAATGGAAGCGAAGCAGCCCTTATGTTAGCGGCAGCTATCGGGGATATTGATACCATGAAGAAATTACTCGAATTAGGGGCTGATATTAATGTTGCTTCAAATGAAATGAAGCTACCCTCTATGACCTTTCCCTACAAAGAAACTGCCTTACATTATGCTGCTCGTACAGGACAAATAAGTGCCTACAATTTTCTGATTAAACAAGGAGCTAACCAGAATTTGAAAAATACTGACAGAAAAACAGCCAAGCAATTACTGGAGGCTAAATTAAAAAATAATTAAAATTATCCTGTCTCTTCGGAATGAAATTTATAATAAAATGGATAAAAAATAATAAGAAAATCAGTTTCTCTATTATAGCATTATTGGCTTTGCTCATCTTTGTCCTTTATCCTGGCAATGATATTACATGCCTGGACATAGTACCCCCTGCGACAGCCAATGTTCAATCTGCCCAGGCCGGAGATGTGTTAAAAATGGATATTCCCCATTCGGAACACAAGCTCACCTTGATTTTCATTCCAAAAGGAAGCTACCCAATTACAAAATCTGGCCATCGTACGGAAATTACTTATCCCTACTGGCTGGGGAAGTACGAAATCACACAGGAGGAATGGGAAAAGATGATGGGATGGATCCCGATTCCGGAATTGGAAGACAGATGGACCATCACAACGGGCGCACGGTACCCCATGTGCCAGGTATCCTATGATGAATGCCTGGATTTTTGTGATCGATTAACCGAGATTGCACGACAACAGGGGATTCTTCCGGAAGGATATTGCTTTTCCCTGCCTACGGAAGCACAGTGGGAATTAGCCTATTCCTGCGGCAAGGAAATCGTTCTTCCCGATAATCTTGAGGAAGTAGCATGGATGGATCTTCACGATGCCAATACAGGGGCCTATCCTGTGGGACAAAAAGAACCCAATGCATGGGGGTTTCATGACATGTTGGGCAATGTATGGGAGTTATGTGCGGATTTTTATCATTCTCATCGTTTGCATGGCCGTAATCCCGTCAACTGGAAAACGGATACCGGCAATTTATCAACCGATACTGGTTTATCAGTCACCTCCCTCGGGGGAGGAGTGTTTTCTTTCATACCCGATAATGAGAAAGAGATACCTCGTGAAAGATATCATGCTGATTCAAGAAGAGCCAGTACCGGATTGAGAGTAGCGTTAGTCCCGGTTCAGCAACATCAATTACTGAAAAAAAGGTTAAAACACTTACACCCTGTTCCGGATTGGTTGATGGACATTAGGTACTCATTTGAACTAATCTACATGTATATGAAAACATATTGGAAGACTTTAACGAATTTATGATCATTTGAAAAATATTCCTGTTTTTGTTTTGGACTATTTCCCAAATGCCGTACCAGTTTAACAGCCAAGCTTGGCGATTGTCGTTTTCAGACGCAGGAAATGCCAGTACATTGTAACACGGATAGTGTTCGGTTTGACAGCAGCGAACGAGCCGGCTTCTATTTCCGGCAAATCTGTTTCCCTTGCGCTCCGTGAATGCACTGGTTAACGAATTTCTCGCAGTCTTTCACAGCAGCAGCACTCTGGAAGGAAGTTAGCCTGCGGTCATCTGGGGCGGTAAGACGCCTACAAAACTAGAGAAATCTTTACGATGCCTACGAGAAGGGCGCTGCCATCCTGTCTTTTCAGAAAGGACTCATCAGAATAGCGTGAGGAAGAGGATTTTCGGAAATTCCCATCATCTCATTGCACGCTGCATTACTGGCTTGATCACTTGATTTCCTTCTGCATGTAAACGATGTCAAAGGTGCGGCCCAGTTTAAAGCCGATGTTTTTCAGGCGCCCGGCATGGATAAAGCCCTGGCTAGCGTGAAAGGACATGCTTTGTTCGTTTTCAGAGGATATTTCCGCAATGATGTGGCGGATGCCCTGCTTCACGGCATCCTCTTCCAGACGGCCCAGGCACATCCGGCCAATGCCCCGGCCAAGATGGGAGGGAGCAATGAAGTAAGTGACGGTGGCCGTTTCCCGGAATGTGGGTACAGGCTTATACGCACTCAGGAAGCAGAAGCCCACTACTTCCCCGGTCCGGCAGTCCACCACGGCATACGCCGGATAACCTTTCACGCGTTCCAGAATATGGGGATAAAAGGATTCCGGCAGTTCCGCATCCGAGAAAGCAGCCGTTCCGTTCATCACGTAATGGTTGAAGATACGGATGACGGCCTCCCGGTGGGAGTCTGCCAACGGTTCAAATACTATTTTTTCCACCATATTCATTGCTTATTGTTTCACCGCAGTGCAAAGATTTTCTAAAGAATGGCTTTCATGCCTTTACATCCGTTCCCGCCTGCCTCTCCGGTATTTGCCAACCACTGCCGCAGGAATAAAAGGGCTTATGCGGAACACAGCCTTGCACTTCCTTTAAGACATTTCCAGCAGTAATTCCGTTCCGCCATTTTCAGAATAGCTGATTTTTCCTTTAAAAGCATTTCGGCGCCCTGGGACCAGGCCAACGCCCGCCGTCAGCCTCCATCCGGTCCTTTTCTCCATATAAAAGGACCGTTCCAGTAATTCCGGAACGGTCCTGAAAGACAAGGTTTTTGTTTTAACGGGTTACACGCTGTCCGGTTCCAGCTCCCGGCGGATGTATTCCGCCGTGGGGGAGTTCTTTTTGGCTATCTGCTCCGGGGTTCCTTCCGCCACGATGGTTCCTCCGGCTTCACCGGGGCCGGGGCCCATGTCGATGATGTAGTCCGCCTCCGCCATGATTTCCGTGTTGTGTTCGATGACGATGACCGTATTTCCCTGGTCCGCCAGGCGGTGCAGCACGTCGATGAGCAATCTCACGTCCCGCGGATGCAGGCCGATGGAAGGTTCCTCAATGAGGTACAGGTCACCGGGCAGTTCCTTGCCCTTCATCAGGGCGTTCCGGCTGACGCGCCGCCCCTTGATGAGCTCCGTCACCAGCTTGAGCCGCTGGGCTTCACCGCCGGAAAGCGTGTTGGAAGCCTGCCCCAAGGTCAGATAGCCCAAGCCGGTTTCCGCCAGCAGTTTGAGCGGGTCTGAGATGCGGGGCTGGCTTTCAAAGAATTCCGCCGCTTCCGCAAAGTCCATCTGGAGCACGTCTGCAATGGTTTTCCCCTTGTACCTCACGGTCAGGGTGGCGGCATTATAGCGCTTGCCCCGGCAGGTTTCACACGGCACGTAGCAGGGGGGCAGAAAGTCCATTTCCAGCTTTTGCATGCCCGTGCCCTTGCAGGATTCACAGTTACCCTGTCCCGTGTTGAAGGAAAAGCGGCCGCGGTCGAAGCCCAGCCTGCGGGCGTCAGCCGTCTGCGCGAACAGGGTCCGGATGTCGTCCAGGAAACCCACGTAAGTGGCCGGGGTGGAACGGGGCGTTTTGCCGATGGGGCTCTGGTCCACGCCGTACACCATGCGGATGGAGTCAAAGCCGGAAGAGGTTTTCCATAATTTTCTCTGCTCCCTCGTGAGCTTGTCGCCGATGGCGTGGCGCGCAGCCAGACGGATGGTTCCCGTCATCAGGGAGGTTTTCCCCGCGCCGGATACGCCGGTGAGCACCGTAAGCCTCCCCTTGGGAATGGCCGCGTTCACTCCCTTCAGGTTGTGCAGGCAACAGCCCTCCACGCGCAGCCACGCGGATTCATCCTTTTTGGACGGAATCCTGCGCCTTTTCCCGCGGTAGGGATGCCTGGGCTTATGGTGCAGGGCCGCGCCCGTGACGGAGTCCGGCATGGCGGCCAGTTCCTCAAAGGTGCCCTGGGCCATGATTCTGCCGCCATGAATGCCTGCTCCCGGCCCCATGTCCACAATATGGTCCGCGCGCCTCATGGTATCTTCATCATGTTCCACCACCAGCAGGGTATTGCCCCGGCGTTTGAGTTCATCCAGCGTGCCCAGCAGCAATTCGTTGTCCCGCGGATGCAGGCCGATGGTCGGTTCATCCAACACGTACAGCACGCCGCGGAGGTGGGAACCCAGCTGGGAAGCCAGGCGGATGCGCTGGGTTTCCCCGCCGGAGAGCG
>ULRD01022726.1_pt1 | contig 15103 bp, 14 predicted proteins | sample 1955181 | NCBI WGS metagenome assembly ULRD01 (sample SAMEA4835675, study PRJEB28245) | human gut metagenome | biome: gut microbiome; material: fecal sample | place: Denmark | collected 2008
CGGTGGAGGCGCTGTGGAAGCCGCTGTCCTCGCTGCTGTATTTCAGCTCCAGCGTGGGGGCTTTCACCGGGCAGACGCTGCACACGAAGTACTTATACACCGTGTCCGACCCCTCGGAAAACGTCTCATCGTCCCGGCCCTTATAGGGCACGTCGTAGGTGTCCGCCGCCAGCAGGATGAGGTAGTTGGTCTCGCCCATGTCCAAGGCGTTGATGATGCGGCGATACAGCGCCTCGCGGGAGTTCTGATCCCGGGCGTCCGTCTGGCGGATGGTTTGCAGCAGGCGGTGTTCATCGCTGTCCGCCACCTGCGCGGTGGAGAATACGATGTCCATCAGGTTCCGCCCCAGTGCGCCGGACAGGGATTTCTTCAAAAGTCCCAGGTACATCTCCTGCTCCTCCTGGGACATGAGGCCCATGGAGGCGTCCACGCAGGAGATGATCTCCTTGTTGCTGTTGACATAGCAGCCGTAGATCTTGCTGAATGCGTTTTTGTCCAGCTTGAAGCGCCGGCGAATTTCGTTGAGTTCTTTCTGATTCATAGTGTCTCCGTTCGTTGCGTGTGTTTTTGGAAAGGATGCAGCAGCTACAAGTGCTGCGGCTAACATAGTATCACAAAGCCCTCCCAAAAGAAAGGTGCAGCTTGTCTTTTCCTGCCTTGGCGAAGCGTTCTCATCGCACGATGACACACCCGCCTCCGGGCAGGCCGGTCGGATATGGAATCGCGCCGCATTTTTTAAGATTTTGATCTCCTTTCGGTGAACTTGAATTTCGCCGCGGAAAAAGGTACAATTAAGCAAATTAGAGAAACGTAAGCCGCCATCAGGCACAGTAAAGGTGTGGATAGCCGCCGTCGTGCCGCTTAGACACCGAGAAAACAAATCGTTGGAGGTGTACATCATGCCAAAGCCGAAATGGAATTTGAACACCATCTACATATCCGAGCGGCTGCAGGAGAGCCTGCGGCCCATCTCCCGCTGCGCCATGACCACGGTGGTGGCGCCCATGGGCTACGGGAAGACCACGGCGGTAAACTGGTACCTTAGTGAACGCGCCAAGGCAAAGACACTGCGCATCATCCGCATCAGCGTGTATTCCGATAACCTTGCGATCTTCTGGAAAAGCGCACAGGAGGCGTTTGCCCGTGCCGGCTTACCCTTTCTACGGGAGTATCCCTGCCCCACGGACGCAGCGGGCAGCGGGCTGCTGGTGGACGATCTCTGCCATGCGCTGGCGGGCGAGACACCCTGCTATCTCTTTATCGACGATTTCCACCTGCTGACGGACAAGCGCGCCGCCCTGTTCCTCTGTATGCTGGCAAACCGGCTGCCCGCAAATGTCCATCTGATCGTCGCCAGCCGCGACCGCTTTCTGCCCGCGGCGGAGGCGGTGCGGCTGGGGGCCAAGGTCTATCAAATCGGCACGGAGCAGCTGCGCCTGAACCACACAGAGCTTGCCGTCTACGCCCACCGCTGCGGCACGGAGCTTTCCGACGCACAGGTGGAGAGCCTCCTCTATTCCAGCGAGGGCTGGTTTTCCGCCGTGTACCTGAACCTGCGGACGCTCTCCGAGCGCGGCGTGCTGCCCAGCCGCCACTCCGATATCTACGCCACCTTCACCGCCGCCATGATCGATCCGCTGCCGGAAAAGCAGCGGGAGTTTCTGGCGGTCATGGGACTGGCCGATGAATTTACCGTCGAAATGGCCCAGTGCATCACCGGCGAGGCGGACGCGGGACAGATCCTCTCCCTGCTGACCGAGCAGAACGCCTTTGTCACGCGGCTGCCGGACGGCGTGACCTATCGTTTCCACCACATGATGAAGGAGTGCGCCGAGCGGCGTTTTCTGAAGCTGGACGCCGAAACGCAGCGTCTCTATTGGGAGCGCTTCGGCCTGTGGTACGAGCAGCACCGGCAGTATCTCCACGCCATCGCCGCCTACCGGAGAAGCGAGAATTACGATGCGCTGCTGCGGGTCATTCGCAGCGATGCAGGTATCCTGCTGGCGTCGCTGAAGCCGGAGGACGTGCTGGATGCGCTGGGCAAATGCCCCGCCGAAACGCTGAAGGCCTATCCCTTTGCCATTCTGGTGCTGATGCGCCGGATGTTCACATGGCGGCAGATCCCGAAAATGCTGGAACTGAAGGCTCTGCTGCTGGCAGCCATTGAGGAGCATCCCGAGCTGTCCGAGGAGGAGCGCGGCAACCTGCTGGGCGAGTGTGACCTCATTCTGAGCTTTCTCTGCTACAACGACATCAGCGCCATGAGCCGCCTGCACCGCAGCGCCAGCGCGCAGATGTCCCGCCCCGCCATCAGCATTCAGTCCGGCGGCGGCTGGACCTTCGGCTCGCCGTCCGTTCTGATGATGTTCTACCGCGCACCGGGCGAGCTGGAACGCGAGCTTTTAGAGATGGACGAGTGTATGCCCCACTACTATCAGGTCACCAACCACCACGGGCAGGGTGCGGAGACCATCATGCGCGCCGAGGCGCTGTTCTGTCAGGGCCGCTTCACCGATGCCCACATCGAGCTGGAGCGCGCCTACGCGCAGGTGAAGGACAACGGGCAGGTCAACATGGCGCTGTGCTGCGATTTCCTGTCGCGGCGGCTCTCGCGATATACCGACGTGGAGCAGCGGTACACCTTTGCCGAGCGCTACGCGGAGCTTCTGCGCTATCACGACGCGGCGTGGATCAACCTCTGGAGCGCCACCAGCGCCTACTACCATGCGCTGCGGGGTGAAACGGACAAAATTCCGGAGATCTTCTCGCAGCACCGGCTCTCCACTGTCAATATGCTGGCGCCGGGCAAGCCCATGATGGAGATGATCGAAAATCAGGTCTATCTTGCCGAGGGTGCATACGCCAAGGTCATCGGGCGCAGCGCCGAACTGCTGGCGGTGTGCGAGGCCATGCACTACGCGCTGGTGGCGCTGCACCTCCGCATCCAGACGGCGGCGGCCTATGAAAAGCTGGGAAAAACCGAGGAGGCCCGCGCTTGGCTGGAAAAGGCACTTTCCGACGCCGCACCGGACGGCCTTGTGATGCCGTTCTTGGAAAACTACGACTATATAAGGCCCCTGCTGGCACGGGAAACGCAGTCCCTCCTTGCGGCGCAGATCATGGCGCTGGGTGAGGCGGCAAAAGCGCGAAACACGGCAAGCGCCCGTCCGGCGGTCTTTGACGCGCTGACGACGCGGGAATACGAGATCGTGGAGCTGATGGGGCAGCGGCTCTCCAACCGTGAGATCGCGGAAAGGCTCTATCTCTCCGAGGGCAGTGTCAAGCAGTATGTGAACCAGATCTATTCCAAGCTCCATATTGAGGGGGACACCCGCACCAAGCGGACACAGCTTGCCGCGCTGCTCCGGCAAAAGACCTAACCTTTGGTTAATGTTTCTTCTTTCCCATCCACCGTACAATGTCTGTACGGTGGATCTTTATTTCCCCGGAAAGGAGGACACGCACTTGAACCGAAGGTATCTCACAGCCGTCACGCCGCTGCCCGACCATGTCTTGCAGGTGGATTTTGTGTCCGGAAGCCGACTTCTGCTGGACATGAAGCCATATCTGGATAAGATCCGCTTTCGCCCGCTTGCAGACATACGGGTGTGGAACAGCGCCGTGACCAACGGCATCTTTGTCCGCTTCGGCGATGTGGAGCTGAGCCACGATGAGATATTGTCCATGGCGGAGCAGGAGCATTAACACCGTGTAGTAAAAAAGGAGAAAAATACCATGAAACACATCCACAAATTTCTGTCCCTCGCGCTGGCGCTTGTACTGTGTCTGAGTCTTGCCGCCTGCGGTGACGAGGGCGGCCGCGACGACAATGACAACAATTTTTACAACGCTCCAAACTCCCTTGAGGGGCTGGTCAAGGACAGTGAGCAGATGTCAAATCTGTATGTCTTTGGCGGCGCGTGGAGGGGCGAGGACGGCGAAACGCTGATCTCCGCCACCAGCGACGCCGGCGACGAGGTGCGCTTTGCACTGTACGACGCCGACGAAGAGGTGACAGCCAGCGGCTTTATCCAGTTCGTGCCGGAGTATGACTATGACTACTTCTACAACGAGCACGACGGCGTGGCCTACCGCAGCTGGTTCGACGAGGTCGGTACGCTGTATGTGGATTCTCTCGGTACCTTCACGAAGGTGACCGGTGATACGCCGGGTGAAAACACCGGCGACGGCGATTACGGATACATCGCCGGTACATGGTATCAGGACGGCGAGCCCGGCGCCGCCAGCATACTCGAGTTCGACGCCTCCGGCAGCTGGGAGCTGCTGGAGCGTCCCGGCGGTGACGGCGACCCCACCGTGGTGGACTGCGGCACCATCGAGGTAAATCAGGACGGCGCCGGACAGTATTTTGCCGTCTCCTCCCTGTATGAGGATGTTGTCTACGACTTCACCCTCGTCGGCGGCGATGTGATCTACTGGGGCGGCGAATACGACTACTATCAGAAGATGGCGTAACGCCGCAGAAAAGGGGGAAACGCATGAAAAAGCTATTTGCGCTCCTATCGGCGCTGGCCCTGTGCCTGAGCCTCGCCGCCTGCGGCGGTGAGGACGACGACCCCGGTGATGTGGTGGGCGGCGACTGGCGTGTCACCGGCATCGTCCGGGACGGCGGCACCATCACCCGCGACGGTGAGGACACCGACGTGTTGGTGTGCGTCCATGCGGACAGCGCCGATTTTTATCTCGACGACGAGGTACAGACCCTGTACGACTCTGTGCGCTATCCCATCACCCTGCAAGGCGACCCGTGGGAGGCGTTTCAGGGCATCGACTTTGCCGACCGGAACGGCGACGGCAGCAGTGATGCGTCGATGCTGTTCGAGCTGGACGGACAACAGGTGCTGATGGTGTGGTTCTGGGACGCGGAGACGGAGACATTTGTGTTCCAACCGGAGGAATCTCTGGTGGAGGATTTCGCGGACGGGAGTGCCGCACATCAGGGTCTTGACGGCACCTGGTATCTGGAGGGGGAGAACACGGCCGAGTCCGTCATCGGCATCGGCGTGGCGGGAGACTGGATCCTATACGAGCAGTCGGACGACACGCTGACCGCCGTCGACAGCGGGATGCTCCGCGTGCTGGACGAGGCACAGGGACACTATGCCGCCGATTCCGAGCGCTTTGACGACGTTTCCTACCTCATTGCAACAGCCGGCGAAAACGGCCTCTACTGGGGTGTTACCGGCGACTACGATTACTACGAGCGTCTGGACTGACCGGCGCGGTGGAATAAGGAGAGGCATATGGCAGAACAGAACAGGAACATGACGGATGAGGCGCTTTCGCAGCAGCTTCGCAGGAGCAGGGGCGGCAAATGGGGCGGAAAGCTCCTTTCGCTGCTGGGCGTGGTGATCGCCGTAGCCGGTATCCTTCTGGGCGGCAATCTTGTGCTGATCGTTGTGGGCGGCATTGTCCTTGCGCTGGGGCAGGCGGTGCAGAGCAGATCCAAGGAGCAGACCGGGCAGCAGACCTTCGACGCCATGGCGCCGGATATTGCAGGCACTGTCCTCGAAAACGTACAGATGAACCCCACCCCGCCCCTTTTGAACGCAGAGGACACCAATATCCCCCTGCCCCGCCACACCTATTGCAGCGGCAGCGGGTACATACGGGGTTCCTATCGGGGGTCGACCACGGAGCTATGCACCATCAAGCTGACGGAGGAGGATGAATTCCTGCGTGAAGAGACCGGCCTGTGGGAGAAGAACGAGCGGGAGGTCTACACCGGTCAGTGGATGCTGTGCCAGCTGAACCAGGAATTTTCCACATGGCTGACCATCTGGCCGAGAGGGACGCTGGATAAGCTATCCGGCGGCAAAACCATCAAAACAAGCAGTGAGGCCTTTGACAAGCGCTTCCTCCTGACAGGCGGCGACGAGGCCGCCGTCCTTCGCATCCTGACCCCCAGCCGGTTGGAGCGGCTTCTGGCACTGGCGGACGCCTCCTTCGGCAAATTCGCCGTAAACCTCAACCCCGATGGCAGGCTGTATCTTGCCGTCCACAGCGGACGCGGCTTTTTCCAGATTGGCAAGGGGCGGGAAAACACCGCGCAGCTGCGGGAACGCTTTGTCCGCGAGCTGACGTGGTTTACGGATATGATCGACGCATTCCGCAGCGTGTAAAGGAGGTGGACGATATGCCCCTTTGGTTAGCCGTAGTGCTGCTGGTGCTGGCCGCCGCCGGCATCGTGCTGTGCCGCAGATACCTGCACGGAAGCAAAACCGCCTACATCCTCTGCATCCTTTTCTGTGCGCTGCTGGCGCTGGCCTGCATCGTCTATATCGGGCTGACGCTTCTCTTTGTAGATGCGGTGCGGCATCAGCCGCCCGCGCTGTAACGAGGGTATCCCCAAAGGATCGCTGACAAAAAGGGTATGTACCTTGCGGTACATGCCCTTTTGCTTTTCTGTTTACCTTGCAGACGGCGCAGGTATGGCTCGCGCAAGTGCTGCACGCCGCTTTTCAGCCCTGCCCATCGTGTACCCTAATTTTTCGCATCCACACGGCGCTTGGCGGCCCATGCGATCACAAAGGTCACGACCTGTGCGATGGGTGTCGCAAGCCAGACGCCGGTCAGCTTCAGCAGCGGCGGCAGGAGCAGGAGCGTCAGCAGCGTACAGACCGGCTCGGCATACACAAGGAGATAGGACAACCCGTTCTTTTCCGTTGCGTAGAAGTAGGACGTCGTAATGCGGACAAACGCCAGCAGCAACAGCGGTGCAAGGAAAAGCGGCAGATACCGGATGACTCCGGCATTTGCCGCCGCCGAAGCGCCAAACAGCGTGCCGACTTTTGCTCTTGCAAGATAGACGCCGATCATGCAGACCATTGTGACCGCAACGGCGGTCAGGTACGCCAGCCTTCGGACAGCCCGCACGGAAGCCCGGTCCTCCTCCCCGTAATACTGGCTGATCAGCGGTTGACTGCCGTCGCCTACCCCTTGCAGCAGCAGGTAGAGAATGGCGGTAATATAGCCGATGCAGCCGTAAACCGCGACCGCCTGTTCGTCCCCGTACAGCAGCAGGAAGCGATTCATAAAAAGCATCGTGATGATGGAGGAAAATGTCAAGCCAAAGGGAGAGATGGAGACGATCAGGACAGTTTTCCAAAGGCTGCACAGCTCCCGCAGCTTTGGCAGGCGGAAGCCGCTCCTCTTCACGGCAAAGAAGATGACTGCCACGACCATGGTCACGGCCTGTCCGATGATGGTCGCCCATGCAGCACCGGCCATTCCCCAGTTCAAGGCCCACACGAAGGCATAGTCCAGAACAATATTCGTTGCAAATCCGAGGATCATCGCGACCATGGCAACAGTCGCACCGCCCATGTTGCGGATAAACGGGACGAAGCCGGTTGCCAAAAGCTGAAAAACAGCGCCCAGCGCAATGACGCGGGCATACGCAGTGCAGAGCGTGAGCATATTGCCTCTTGCGCCCAGCAAATACAGAATTGGCTCGGCAAAAGCAAACAGGATCGCCGTCAGTAAACCGGCGACAATCAGCATCAGCAGCGTCGTACCCGCAAAGCACTCCTGACGCTTTTGGGTTTCCCCCTGCGCGCTCAGGATCGTAAATCGAATGGCGCCCGACAGGCCAAGCCCCGTACCGATCGCCCCCACCAGCGCGGAGATCGGATAGCCCAATGTGATGGCGGTCAATCCCGTATCGCCGAGGCTTTGCCCGATAAAGAAGCCGTCAACAATGGTGTAGACCCCCGACAACGCGAATGCGAGGATGGAGGGAATGACATAAGAAAAGAATTTCTTACTTAGTGCGGTGTTCATTTGCCTGTGTCTCCATTTCTTTCTCAAAAACAAGATTGAATAGCGTGATGGCGTCCGTCATCTGCTTCATACGCTCTGCGCCCATGATGTCGAACACCCGCTGCTCCAGCGTGTGCAGCGGAGAAAGCACCTCCGCTGCATAGCGCGTCCCCTTCTGTGTCAGGCACACTTTTTTCTCACGGTGATCCGATTCCCCGGCACGGAGGGACACAAGCCCCTCCGCTTTCAGCGCCCGCATGACGGTGCTCACCGTCTGCTTCGACAGTCCGGCGTAATCCGCTATGGCCTTTTGCGTGATCGGCGCGTGCGCCTGTATGGCATATAAAACGATCACGCGGTATTGATTCTGCCCTGCGGCGGCGCACCATGCCGTATATAGCGCGTTTGTCCGTCCCCATGCTTCCCACATCTGCTCTGCATCGAGCTTCACGGTTACCCCTCCCATATTAGTATTTGCAAGGACTATTATAAGGTTATCAGAAAAGAAGTCAATCCTTTTTTCAGGACTCCCAAAAGAGCGCCGGTCGATGGTTTTATGAAACCAACAAACCGACACTCAAATCTTTGTGAATCTTTCAAACGTGTTTTGGAGGAAATGAGAAAAATCCCTGTAACCGTGTGGTTACAGGGATTTTTTGTGATTTTCCACAGGTTTTGTTGCCAGTAAATCAGTGCCTTTTGTCTTGCTTTTCCGGTGACGTAGTCGCTCCTTCCAGCAAATCTGTCACAACCTGATTGAGCTGTGCAGCGTTCTTGGCGGTAATAACAGGGACACCCGTGCGCTCCTCGACTGCCTTCCGTGCAATCCCAGCAGCTTCACCGCCCTCACGGGCGACAGCCAAATTCTCCGAAAATGTCCCCGGAGATTTCTGCTTGGATATTTCTGTGGTGGTCGCCTCCGCCAGCATATTCAGTACCAACTCCAGCGTGGTCATGTTGTCGCGGAGGTTTTCTTTCTTCAAGCCCTTAAAGTTTTTATATTGCCGTGTGGACATCCCCGACCATGCACGGGATATCTCATCGGTAAGTATTGCGTACTCCACGCCTTTCTGTACGCCTCGGGCATCCCACTCATCCGTCAGTTCCTTACGGACTTGGATAGCTTGCAGCCGCTGGTTGATCCACTCGCGGGTATAGCCCTTCTTGAGGTATGTCTCCAGTGCCCGTTCAATGGTCAACTCTGGGTCAATAGTTTCCTCGATACGTTTACGGCCTACCTGCGCCAGCCATAATTTGAACGGCTCTGCTTTGGGCGAAGGAATAGACTGGATAATACGGAGAAGCTGTTCAGTGTCGGCTACGTCGGTCAGACGCTTTTTGCCATCAGGAGCGGTCATTTTCAACTGTACGATTTTTTCGTACACTTCAACTGCGCCCTCAGATTTGAGTTTTCTCTTGAGGTCGCTCCAATAGCGGCGAGGATTATCTGTTCCACTCAACACCTCGCAGACATCGACGATAGAAAAGTACCATTCTTCCTTTTCTTCGTCCCACGCGGTACGGATGCGCTTGTCCTCGAACAACTGGATCTTGTCATTTTGTGCCATTCTGTTCACCTCGCTTCTGTAATAGCTCTTTCAGTAATCCCTGACATCCTGCCAGCACGTCCTGCCATGTGGCCTCGAAATCCCCCGTGTACCACGGGTCGGCCACATCGCGGGGATAGCCGGTGTAATCCAGCAGCAGATGTATCTTGCCATCTGGGTCACCGCCGCAGACGCGCTGCATATTCCGCAGGTTGGCTTTGTCCATGCCGATGAGTAGGTCAAATTCCTTGTAATCGCTTTTGGTGAGCTGTCGCGCCGCATGGCCACCGCAGGCAATCCCATGCTCCGCCAGCTTGCGCCGTGCAGGAGGATAGACGGGGTTGCCGAGCTCCTCGCGGCTGGTGGCGGCAGACTCTATATGGAATTGAGCCGCCAGCCCCGCTTTTTCTACTAAGTCCTTCATCACGAACTCAGCCATCGGGCTGCGGCAGATGTTGCCGTGGCAAATAAAAAGGATCTTCTTCATATCACGGTGTCTCTCAATTATTATCTTTGCTTTCAATATAGCAAATGAACCCCTGTCCGTCGAGAGGAAAATATGTAAGAAGGTCGTTCGTCGTTATCAAAACAGAGAATGTTCAGTTTTACAATGAGGTACGCCCTCACAGGGCATTGAGATATAAGACGCCGCAAGCCTTTGAAGCCGCTTATTACGAGAATTTGTGAGAAAACCGTATTCAAATAGCGGCTTGTGCAAAAATAATCATTCCGCATTTTGAGAGCTTCGCTGTGCATGCTTCCAATCAACAAAATAAAAAAGCCTTGATAAATCAAGGTTTTGCAGATAAGAAGAACTCCGCTTTTCGACAAAATGTTCGAAAAACGGAGTTCATTCAACTTCAAGTCTTTAATCTTTCACGATAGTTATCAAGAAGTTCTTGCCTCGCCTCTGACTTTGATTTTACGGAAAGAACTCCGCCGCCTTTTATTGTAATAGGGATTGTGACAGTTAGCAGTCCGAGCAATCCAAGACAACCACTATCATTCAATTTTTTCCACAAAAGTAAAGCTGCAACTATGACCGTCAGAGTGAGTCCGGCTCCTATAATAAGCAAAATCCAGTGCTTCCTTTTCCACACTTTCATTTTTTCATCAATATACAGTTGTTCTTGGCGCTCGCTATATTTTTTTACTCTTTGACGATCTTGCTCTGCTTGTTGACGCGCATCCGCTTCTTCGGCGTGGCGTTTTCGTGCCTCCTCTGCTTCTGCTTGGAGTTTCTTTTTCTCACCTTCGAAGAGTTCATCATTTTCGGTAAGTAGATCCAGTGCCGCTTTACGATCATCATTAAGATGATTTTTTTCCAACTCCAGAGCAGCAACCTGCTCCTTTGTTAAATCGAGCTCCTTCAGCAATTCCTCCGAAACGGTCTTATAAATGATTTCTTCCTTTTCTTCATCATCAGTCGCTGAAGTATATCGGCTCTGCACTATTTGCCGCGCTAAAATGCGTTCTGCAACTTCTGAAGAAACTCCGTTATAGTGTCCTATGCGGGAAAGTATCTCCTGTATATCATTATTGTTGTACTCGAAACTAACACCGACTGAGGATGATGCAAAGAATTTAATAAATGTCTCTTCATATCCACTATCGGCTTTTGAAAACGCGAACATCTGAAGTAGTTGTGACGGAGTTATCACAACCGGAGGTTTTTCCTTTGCATCATGATCTTCTCTCTGAAATGCAGTAAGGGCATGATCGGTTGTCAAAAAGAGACATTGTGTATCAATTGCATTGCGTGCGTCTGCTTTCTGCATTTTTTGAACATACGCAAAATTGTATGCATCATGCCACAGTCCAAAATCTCCTTTTTCATGCAAGGGATCTCGCAACGACATTTTCTCATAAATGCTTTTTGCTCTGTCAATCAGCGGCTGCTCATCAACTTCAATATTTTCTGCTTCAATCCCCTCTGCCTCAAGTAATATGTCATAGTTTCGATAGTATTCAATAAAGTCATCTACACTAATCCCTGTCGTTCCAGACTGTAGCCAATAGGTACTTACATAGTTGTCTGATGTTCGATACTTATACCCGGCGTTGCTAAGATTTGCTCTTGCTGGGAATTTCATCAAAACCTGGGCATCATATTGTAATCTGGATGATAACTCCTTTTTTGTCAATGCACTTACTTTTAATTTTACGCCACTCTTTCTACAAAAATCTAAGGTATTCTTAATTGCTTCGTAGCGAAATTCTCCCTGAAGATCGAGTAACCGATAAACCGTGTTCGTATCTAAATATACCGTGAGGTATTTTAGCGCATCCGTAATTTGAGCTAAGTTATCATCCGATATTACCTCACTTAAATATCCGACTGCTTTTTCAATGCTATGTTTTAAGTATTTTAGGACTTCTGCACTATTGATTACTTGAAAAATAGTAGGCAATACATCCTCAATCTCCACTTGATATGTCGAATCGAATTGTTGAGACACACTATGTGCAATAGTCTTGAGATCAAATGGGTCACCCTCATTTGTGGATGTTAAAAGCTCATAGCTCGAAACACCATGCTTTACAAATAGGCTTCTCAAAAAAATTGGTAGAGCCTGCGATAGCAAAGCATCTATTTCGCTAGAAGTCTCTTTTGTCGCATGGATATGATCGATCCATATTGCTGTAGCTTTATTCCGCAAGGCAGTTTCTTCTAATCGGGCTGCAGCAAACTCTGCCCTTGATGCTGCTAAAATCTCTATATACCCTTTCTCGTTAATGGAAATTATTTTTTCCTTAGATAAGGCATCAATAAGCTGATTAAGTCTTTCCGGAGATATGAGGACATGAAAAAGTGCAGCAATTTCTCCGGATAGCTCTGTTGGCGTGAGAAGAGAAACTGCTTCAAGAAGAGTATCAATAATAATAGCCTTACAACTTTTATCGCTAATTTGTTTTTGCTTAAGATGTGCCATTTGTTTCACCCTTGTAGTTGAACTCATAGCTTATTCTATCTCCTTGCATCAATAAATTAAGTCGAAAAATTGCCGTAAAACTATTTTTCGTGGTTGTCCCATTTTTTGTTGCGATCCATTGCAATCGTCATCAATTTCAATGCCATTTTTGTGTAGCCGTATCATTAGCTACAAATATATTATATCATGTTCGCTGTCGCTTGTCTATTATTAACGCCCGTCACATATACCCATTACATATATAAGTGCATCTTACTATTCTATGCACTCACGCTCCTGAGACATTTCTTTTTTCAGCATAACAAGAAAGTACCTGTTCGTTGGGAGAAGAATACAGCCACACTTGAGATTCTATAGCATCCAACAACCTTGTCTTCTTCCAGCCGAAGCGCAGCACAGTTCGAATGTAACATATTCTTTCCTCATTGCCGCTGTGCCGCTCTAAAATCGCCACATCCTGCATCCAGCTGAGGTCCATCACCAGCATAATCCCTCATAGGCCACATGAAGCGCCCCTATGCAGCGCAAATTGCGGGGAGGAAAGCCCTCGGCTGTAGGATAGGTCGTTTGCAGTTATTCAGAGGTTTCAATAGATGGGCTTTTTCCGTTCTGCCGCTGACCGGTCGACCGATTTTATAGTACAATTCCATCTGTAGAGGCTGTGCTGTCATAAGTTTGTCCAGTTCAGAAAACAGGTTGCTGTAGCCTGCGGGCTTGCGAATGTTCATGGGCTTTCTCCTTTCCGTCATGGTGAGCTTATATCAGAAAGCCGCAAGGGAACAAACTGGCTGGCAGTTTGTTCCCTTACGGGCCTATTATTCAATCGAGTTTTTCCGCATAGCAACTGCTAAAATGAAGTCTGCCATTGTTGCCGCAGAGTTTACAAATAACCTTGCATGGTGCGCCTCTATGTTATATCGCTTCTGACCAACACCGTGGGCATCACTGTTATTATTACGCATTTCCGCAATGGCTGACACTATTTTTTCAAGACCTTTTAATAGAGAATTGATTCGGTTGTCAATGTCTTTACTTTGATGCATGTTGTATAACTTTTTTACCTGAGTATATAAGTCACCAATGCTCCCACTTGTTGTTGGCATTTCACCTTTTAGTTCAATGACATAACAAAACGTTTCTTCCAGCAATGTGCGGCTTTTCGTAATGGCACTATCGAAATTTGAGTTTTCTATATCTATCACAGCGCGGGCAGTAATGTCCTTAATATAGGGGCGATCAACATTTATAATAGCAGGGACATCTATGGCAACAACTCCAGTCTCCATTTTGAAAATAGGAATCGTATAGTAGATTTCAATTTTTGGCATGTGTGGAGGAATTTCGCTGCCATTGCTTTTTTGCAAAAATTGGATGCATTTATCAAATATCTCTTGATAAGTTGCATCTATAGAAAAGGCAAAACGAGATTCTTGTAGTGCTTTGTGTAACTGCTTGACTGTCTCGATGGCATTAAGCAGTTGCCGACTTTCTTCAGCCCAAAAATGTGCAGTAGAATTGGCGGTAGGAAGTCGCTCATTCATCCTTTCACAGGTCCGGTTTATGGTTGTATGTAGTGTTGAAAAAACAATCCGCAATTTAGGATCAGGAACTTCCAAATATAAAGGGATATTGTCCCTGTTCAAATTTTCTGCAAGCGTCCGATATGCGGACTCAATAGCATTGTCTACTTTATCCATATTTGCTCACCTCAATCTGCGAACACTTCACTAATTATTTTATAGCATAATTTGAGGTGATTTTCAATTATAACTCTTGCGCAATTCCCACTATGTCTACCTTTGTAATCTTTCGATTTTCTCAATCCCGCTTTTTAGTCGCACCAGTATTTCATCTTTAGACAATATCCTGACAGACTCTACCAACGCACGAATTTGGTATTCGTCCCACTTCATAATGGCAGTATCGGCCTGTTTCAGAGTGTCTGCGGCCAGTTTCATGTGGCTGGTCAGCTCTGCATCTTCCGCCTGCTGTTGCTTCAGCTCGGCGCGTTTGGCTTTCAGTTCTGCCTGCTGGGTAAGGATCGTCTTGAAATGTTCACTGTAGTCGGCGCTATTGCCGGAGGCCGCAGTTGCGAAGACGGCGTCAAATTCTTGTGCCAGAGTTTCCAGTTGGTGGTCGATATCAGCGATGGTAAGTTCTCCACTTCGGCTGGGGCGTATCACCACCTGTAGATTTTCCGTGACCCGCCGCACCAGTGCGGGTTTCTCAGACATTACGCCGTTGATAACCCGCAGGATGGCCTGCTGGAGCTGCTGCTCATCCACGGCGGGCGAATCATGGCAGTATTTCTTGCCGTAGTCAATGCGGCTGACGCATCGCCAAACGATGTGCTTCTTTCCCTTGTTGACCCATGTGCAGCGGCGGTAGCGTGTACCGCATTCACCGCAGAACACGCGCTCCGACAGAGCGTACATGGGCATATAGCTGCTTCTGCCGCTGGGGGTGCTTTTCTCTGTGGTACCCTTTATGGCGGTACGACGAGCCAACTCTGTCTGAGCGGCGTCGTATGTCTTGCGGTCTATGATCGCTTCATGATTATTTTGCACCAGGTACATTGGGCGTTGTCCTGTGTTTCGGATGGTCTTGTGGCTGATGCAGTCCTGTCGGAAGGTCTTTTGCATCAGGACGTCACCGGCGTACTTTTCGTTGGAGAGAATCCCTCGTACTGCGGTATGCGTCCATGTTGCACCGCCGCGGGCGTTCGGAATGTGGTGTTCCTCCAAATATTTGCGAATCATGTTAAGACTGTCACCAGCGAGGTATTGCCGATAGATCTCCTGGACGATCTCTGCCTGTTCTGGAATGGCCCGTGGCTTACCA
>ULRD01048824.1_pt1 | contig 15030 bp, 12 predicted proteins | sample 1955181 | NCBI WGS metagenome assembly ULRD01 (sample SAMEA4835675, study PRJEB28245) | human gut metagenome | biome: gut microbiome; material: fecal sample | place: Denmark | collected 2008
GATCACAGATCATTTTTACCTTTGCGGTGATGAGTGCAGCGACATATCGGATGAAAATGCTTTGTTTTCCACAAGGGCAGCGCTTTGCGCCGCTCATGAGGCTCATAAGATACTGCAAATCATTGCGGAGAATTTTTAAGGAGATTTTTATATGATCGAAAATGACAATTTAATTTTGGGCGGCAGGGAGTTTCATTCACGTTTTATTCTCGGTTCGGGAAAATACTCAATGAAGCTTATTGAAGCCGCTGTTAAATACGCAGGCGCGGAAATAATCACGCTTGCAGTGCGCCGTACAAATTCAAAGGAGCATGAGAGCATACTTGACTATATCCCGGATGGCGTTACCCTGCTGCCGAACACCTCAGGCGCAAGAAATGCCGACGAGGCAGTTAGGATCGCACGGCTTGCAAGGGAATTGGGATGCGGAGATTTTGTGAAGATCGAGATAATGCGCGATACGAAATATCTTCTCCCCGATAATGCCGAGACAGTTCGTGCTACAGAAATTCTTGCCAAAGAGGGATTTGTGGTCATGCCGTATATGTATCCCGATCTGAATACCGCCCGCGATCTCGTGAATGCAGGCGCAGCTTCGGTAATGCCGCTCGCTTCGCCTATAGGCTCAAATAAGGGACTTGCCACAAAAGACTTCATTCAGATACTCATAGACGAGATCGACCTTCCGATAATAGTAGACGCAGGTATAGGACGTCCCTCGCAGGCGTGTGAAGCTATGGAAATGGGCGCCGCTGCGGTAATGTCCAACACCGCGCTTGCTACAGCCGGCGATCTTCCCGTTATGGCAGAAGCGTTCAGACAGGCTGTTGAAGCCGGAAGAAAGGCGTATCTATCCGGTTTGGGACGCGTACTCACGCGCGGCGCTTCTCCATCTGATACGCTGACCGGATTTTTGCATGACTGAGAAGATTTTAAAGGAAAAGATTATGGATAATAATTATTTTGTGGACTCTGAGAAACTTACCGAGAACGCGCTTAAACGAAAGCATGAGCTTGAAACAAACCCTGCTTCACGAACGAATCATATGGAATATATGAACGGAATGGAGCGCATTGAGTCAGATATTTTCAACCGCGTTATAGCTGAAATGAACGGCTATGACTATTCAGTTTATACTGCCGCCGATGTTCGCGCGGCTCTTGCTCATGAGAATTGCACTGTTGAGGATTTTAAAGCGCTGCTGTCTCCTGCCGCAGAGCCGTTTCTCGAGAAAATGGCGGAGCGTGCAAGACTTGAAACACAGAAGCATTTCGGCAACACGGTATATCTTTTCACACCGCTGTATATCGCCAATTACTGTGAAAATTACTGCGTGTACTGCGGTTTCAACTGCTATAACGATATTCGTCGCATGAAGCTCGATATGGAGCAGATCGAGCGTGAAATGAAAATAATTTCCGAAAGCGGTATGGAGGAAATTCTGATACTTACAGGCGAAAGCCGCGCGCAGAGCAGCGTTGAATACATAGGCGAAGCCTGCAAACTTGCGCGGAAGTATTTTCGTATGGTCGGTATCGAGATCTATCCTGTCAACACCGATGAATACCGCTATCTGCACGAATGCGGAGTCGATTATGTTACCGTATTTCAGGAAACCTACGACAGTGATCGTTACGAACAGCTTCATCTGCTCGGTCACAAGCGTGTTTTTCCATACAGATTTGATGCGCAGGAACGTGCGCTTATGGGCGGAATGCGCGGTATTGCCTGCTCTGCGCTGCTCGGACTTTCCGATTTCCGAAAGGACGCTCTTGCAAGCGCGCTCCACGTATATTATCTCCAGAGGAAATATCCACACGCGGAAATCTCGCTGTCCTGCCCGAGACTGCGCCCGATCATCAACAACGAAAAGATAAACCCTCTCGATGTTCATGAACGTCAGCTTTGCCAGGTGCTGTGCGCTTATCGAATTTTTCTGCCGTTCTGCGGAATTACCGTATCCTCGCGCGAAAGCGAAAGCTTCCGCAACGGGATCGTAAAAATTGCCGCAACAAAGGTCTCCGCAGGAGTTTCCACAGGAATCGGCGACCATGAAAGCAAATATTCCGGAAAGGAAAGCGATGCTGACGCAGGCGACGAGCAGTTTGAAATAAACGACAACAGAAGTTTTGGCAAAATGTACAGTGATATGTCCGATGAAGGCTTACAGCCGGTGCTGAACGATTATTTATATGTTTAAGATAATTTGCGTAACGGACAGAAAATCATGCAGGGAAGATTTTTTTACAAGGATTGAAAAAATTGCGGCTGCAAAGCCGGACAGGATAATGTTCCGTGACAAGAACTGCGATGATGGAGAATATACAAAATTTGCCTATAAAGTGCTGGATATAAGTGATAAATACGATGTTCCATGCAGTATGTACTTTCACCCCGAAATTTTCAGTAATATTCACATGACAATGACGATGTTACAGCATTTTCCTTTAAGTGAACTGAATTGTCTTAATTTTGTAGGTACTTCGGTTCATTCGGTTGACGAGGCTGTGGAGGCTGAAAAAATGGGCGTTGATTATGCGATAGCAGGTCATATTTTCGCTACACAGTGTAAGCCTGATTTAGCTCCTCGCGGACTTGATTTTCTCCGCAGTGTGTGCAGCGCGGTAAAAATTCCGGTATATGCGATCGGCGGAATAAATGCGGAAAATATAAATGAAATTGCACGGGCAGGCGCAGCCGGAGCGTGTATAATGAGCGGATTTATGACCTGTGAAAGTCCTGCTGAATATATAGAAAAGCTGAGGGAAGGAGCTGAAATAAGTGAATTTTGATCCTAAAGAACTTGATTTGTACGCAATAACAGACAGAGAATGCTTAAAGGGCAAGGATATGAAGCTGCAGGTCGAGCTTGCGATCCAAGGCGGTGCGACAATAATTCAACTGCGTGAAAAAAATATCAGCACAGAGGAACTTGCAAAGATCGCCGCTGAACTTGTTCCTATATGTCATAAACACGGCGTAAAACTCATAGTAAACGACGACTGGAAAGCGGCAAGATCAAGCGGTGCGGACGGCGTACACGTTGGTCTGGAAGATGATTCGGTTGCTGAAATACGCGCAAAGACCGACACGGCTTTTATTATCGGCGCAACTGCAAAAACAGTGGAGCAGGCAAAAAAAGCCGAAGCACAGGGGGCAAGTTATATAGGTGTGGGAGCTGTTTTCCCGTCTCCTACGAAAACAAACGCTGTGAGAATTACTCCTGACGAACTGCGTGAAATTTGCAGGAGCGTGAAAATCCCTGCCGTGGCGATAGGCGGAATCACAAAAGAAAATGTGTGGGAGCTGCGCGGCTGTGGTAACAGAGGCATTGCAGTAGTATCGGCGGTTTTTGGTGCGGATAATCCTTACACAGCCGCAAAGGAGCTTGCTGAAATATGGAGAAAAGTACACCGCACAAATACGGCTCTTACTATTGCGGGAAGCGACTGTTCGGGCGGTGCAGGCATACAGGCTGATATAAAGACAATGCAGGCGCACGGAGTATATGCCATGAGTGCGATAACTGCGCTTACCGCACAGAATACAACAGGCGTGACAGGTATACATGAAGTGCCTGCTGGATTTGTCGCGCAGCAGATCGACATGGTATTCAGAGATATACGTCCCGATGCGGTAAAAATCGGCATGATCTCAAGCGCCGAAACAGCGGAAGCGATCGCGGACAGGCTTAAATACTGGAAAGCCCAAAATATAGTCGTTGACCCTGTCGCTGTCGCCACAAGCGGAAGTAATCTGAGCAGTACGGAGGCTTATGAGGCGGTAAAAGAACTGATTTTTCCGATTGCAGCGATTGTAACGCCGAATATTCCCGAAGCTGAACTGATAACAGGTATAAAAATAAATGGACTGGCAGATATGCAGAGATCAGCGGAAATGATCGCCGAAAAATATTGCTGTAATGTGCTTTTGAAAGGCGGTCATCTGAAAGACAGTGCAGACGACCTGTTTTACAGAAGCAACGGTAAATACAAATGGTTCGAGGGTAAAAAAATTTACAATCCGAATACGCACGGTACAGGCTGTACTCTGTCAAGTGCAATTGCTTCAAATCTTGCAAAGCGTTATGTGTGTGAAAAGGCTGTTATGTATGCAAAGGAATATATAAGCCGCGCGTTGCTGCCGCAGATAAATTTAGGTAAGGGCAATGGTCCTTTGAATCATGAATTTTGCAGATAAATGAAAGGAAAAATGATATGAGAAATTATAGTACACAGATGGAGGCGGCTAAAAAGGGTATTATTACTCCTGAAATGAAAATTGTCGCACAGAAAGAGTACATCAGCGAGCAGGAACTTTGCGGTCTTGTTGCTAAGGGAGAAGTCTGTATACCATGCAATATCAATCACAAGTCTATCTCGCCTGAGGGAATAGGTACAAAAATGCGTACCAAGATCAACGTGAATCTTGGTATATCAGGGGACTGCAATAACTATGAAAACGAGATGAAAAAAGTTGATACCGCGCTTAAATTCGGCGCGGAGGCTATCATGGATCTGAGCAATTACGGAAAAACCAATACTTTCCGTAAAAAGCTTGTTGAAACCTCGCCTGCTATGATCGGTACTGTTCCGATGTACGACGCTATCGGATATCTTGAAAAAGATCTGCTTGAAATTTCAGCAGAGGATTTCCTCAGAGTTGTACGCGCTCATGCCGAGGAGGGCGTTGACTTCATGACGATTCACGCGGGAATAAACCGCCGCGCGGTGGAAGCATTCATGCGCGACAAGCGCAAAATGAACATCGTTTCAAGAGGCGGCTCGCTTCTGTTCGCATGGATGATGATGACAGGCAATGAAAATCCGTTTTTTGAGCATTACGACGAGGTTCTCGACATCCTTCGCGAGTTTGACGTAACTATAAGTCTTGGCGATGCTCTCCGTCCCGGATGTATAGACGATTCTACCGACGCAGGACAGATTTCAGAGCTTATCGAGCTTGGTTATCTCACCGAACGGGCTTGGGCAAAGGACGTTCAGGTAATGGTCGAGGGACCGGGTCACATGGCAATGAACGAGATCGCCGCTAATATGAAGCTCCAGAAACGCATTTGTCACAATGCACCTTTCTACGTTCTCGGTCCTCTGGTGACGGACATCGCCCCCGGCTACGATCATATAACTTCGGCCATTGGCGGAGCTATCGCTGCTGCAAACGGCGCGGATTTCCTTTGCTATGTAACGCCTGCCGAGCATCTCAGACTTCCCGATATTGACGATGTCAAGGAGGGGATCATCGCAAGCAGAATTGCTGCGCACGCTGCCGACATTGCAAAGGGTATTCCTCATGCTTCGGATATTGACAATGAAATGGCAGCCGCTCGTCATGCAGTTGATTGGGAGAAAATGTTCTCTCTTGCCATTGACGGTGACAAGGCTCGCGCTTACTTCGAGAGCACTCCGCCCTCCGACCGTCATACCTGCTCAATGTGCGGAAAAATGTGTGCCGTAAGAACGACCAATATGATCCTGAACGGCGAAAAAGTGGAATTTTGCTCGGAAAAGTAAAAAAACAAACCGCAGTTTCAAAAGAAACTGCGGTTCTTTATTAAGCTTGATATTTAGGCTCGCAGGTAAGATTTATCCCGAGTCTCTTAAAAATTCTTTCGTCAACAGGCGAAAGGATTACGGTTGAATGAACCTCGCATCCGCGAAGCTTTGAGATCTGATCCATGGCTCGTTTTGCGTTTTCATTGGTTGCCGCGCATATGGAAAGGGCGAGCAGCGTTTCGTCGGTGTGTATTCTCGGATTATTGTTTCCGAGGTGCTGTACCTTCAGATTCTGGATAGGCTCTATAACGTTGGGTGACATGAGCAGTACTTCGTGGTCAAGCCCAGCAAAATATTTTAGAGCGTTCAGCAGAAGCGCGGAAACGGCTCCCAGAAGATTGGAAGTCTTTCCGGTAAGGATAGTGCCGTCGGTAAGTTCCATAGCAGCGGCAGGAGCGCCGGTTTCTTCTTCTCTTTCAAGAGCCGCAGCAACTACCTTTCTATCGTCCACAGTGACATTTACCTGCTTCATAAGCAGTTCAAGCTTGTAGACTTCATCCTCGGAAATAAGCCCTTTTTTGAAATCACACATTCCCACATAATAACGTCGGATGATCTCGTCGGCAGCGGCTTTGCAAACTGCTTTGTCATCAATAATGCAATTTCCCGCCATATTTACGCCCATATCTGTGGGCGATTTATACGGAGATTCGCCGAGAAGCTTTTCAAACATTGCGTTAAGCACCGGAAATATTTCTACGTCGCGGTTATAATTTACGGCAGTTTTACCATAAGCTTCAAGGTGAAAAGGATCTATCATATTTACATCGTTGAGATCGGAGGTAGCTGCTTCATAGGCGATATTTACAGGATGACGAAGCGGAAGATTCCAAATAGGAAAAGTTTCAAATTTAGCGTAGCCGGCATTGATCCCGCGTTTATGCTCATGATAGATCTGGGAAAGGCAGGTAGCCATTTTACCGCTTCCCGGACCGGGCGCCGTAATAACGACGAGACGTCGGGTCGTTTCTATATAGTCGTTTTTGCCGTATCCCTCGTCGCTTATTATGAGCTTTAAGTTGGAAGGGTATCCCTTTATGTTGTAATGGTGGTATACTCTGATACCAAGCGCTTCAAGTCTCTTTTGGAATGCTGCCGCCGCAGGCTGATTATCATATTGGGTAAGCACCACGCTGCTTACATAAAGTCCTATCTTGCTGAAAACATTGAAAAGACGTATAACGTCCACATCATATGTAATACCAAGGTCGCCTCTTACCTTGTTTTTTTCTATATCTCCCGAGTTTATAACGATAACGATCTCCGCTTCGTCTTTAAGCTGGAGAAGCATCTGGAGCTTACTGTCCGGTTTGAATCCCGGCAGAACTCTTGAAGCATGATAATCGTCAAAAAGCTTTCCGCCGAATTCAAGATAAAGCTTGTCTCCGAATTGTGCAATACGCTGTCTGATATGTTCCGACTGCATTTTTAAGTACTTTTCGTTATCAAATCCGATTTTTGTCATATTTTCGTACCTCCTAACATCTAAAATATATTATATAACAGTTTTCTGCAAATTGCAAGAAAAACTTTTATTTTTGACAAATATTGATGGCAAGGCTTAGTTGGTGAAGCAATAAAAATCCTGAGCGTATATTTGTAATTTTACTTTGTGCAATGTGTATAAATCAATAACCGTATTCGACCCGTTTCACCATATTTTTGGGGGTGCTTTAATATACATAATTGTCATTTCTTACAAATTTTATTAAAATGCAGAACAATTTATTGATTTTCTTCCAATAAAGTGGTATAATTATAATATAGATTTGCTATACAAAAATATACATAATGTATTTTACCGGAGTGATTATACGATGAAAAGGATAAAGTGTCCCAACGGTCATTATTATGATTCGGATAAATATATGTCCTGCCCTTTTTGCGAAAAGGAACAGCCTGAGAAAAAGCAGGTTGCTTCTGATACATCCGCGCCTTCTGATTTGAAAAAAACAGGAACTGCCGAAAAAAAGGCAAAGACAGTTAAGGTTAAAGTGAGACAACGCCCGTTGGTCGAAAAACCTGCGGAGAAGAAACAGGAAGCTTCCAAAGCCGAGAAGCCTGTGGAGAAGAAACAGGAAGCTCCCAAAGTCGAAAAGCCTGCGGAGAAAAAACAGGAAACTCCCAAAGCAGAAAAGCCTGCGGAGAAAAAGCAGGAAGCACCCAAAGATGAGAAGCCTGTGGAGAAAAAGCAGGAAGCTCCCAAAGCAGAAAAGCCTGCGGAGAAAAAGCAGGAAGCTCCCAAAGTCGAAAAGCCTGTGGAGAAAAAGCAGGAAGCTCCCAAAGATGAGAAGCCTGCGGAGAAGAAACAGGAAGCTCCCAAAGTCGAAAAGCCTGCGGAGAAAAAACAGGAAACTCCCAAAGCAGAAAAGTTTGTAGAGAAGAAACAGGAAACTTCTAAAGCCGAGAAGCCTGTAGAGAAAAAAGCTGGATCTTTAAATCAGTATATGGATGACGCGGTAAGTCTGGAATCGTCTCAAAACAAGAAAGAAGAAAGCAGAAAGCCTGATTCCCAAAAAAGCTATATGGATGATCTGACTGATCCGAAGCCGCTGAACGCTGAAAAATCGGAGCAAAAAATTGAACCTCCCAAAGCTTCCCTTGACCGTGAACCTGAAATTAACCGGATTCATAAGGAGCTTTCAGAGGAATACGGCGAACTGCTGCTGGATGAAAATATTATTATCGACGACATAAATAATATGGCTATTGACAAAAAAGGAACTCTTGTTAAATATGTCGGCACAACAGAGACTATTGCTATTCCTGATACAATTACAACTATTGGAAAATATGCTTTCCGCGGCAATGAAACTGTGAAAAAAATTATAATGTCAGACAGCGTTAAAATCGTTGAAAACTTTGCTTTTTGTCATTGCTTCAACCTTGAGGAAATAGTTCTCTCAAATAATCTTGAATCTATAGGAGAAAACGCTTTTCTTAAATGTCTGCGGCTGAAAAAGATAAGCTTTCCTGAATCTCTCAAAAGAATCGGCAAGGGCGCTTTTGGACGCTGCAACTCATTGGAAAGTCTTGTTCTTCCCGCTTATCTTCAGAAAATAAATGATCTTACTTTTTTCTCATGTAAAAGGCTGAGAAGGGTCGTTATATCAGGTGCTGTTGAAGAAATCGGGAACGCTGCATTTTCTGAATGCTACAGCCTTAAAAAGGTAGTTATTGCAGATTCTGTTACCAATATTGGTGAGAGCGCTTTCTCATGGTGCCGTTCACTTGAGTTTATCAATATTCCGGCAAGCGTAAAAACCATCGGGAACTGGGCGTTTTATGGCTGCCAGAACCTTATGTCACTGAAAATAAGCTGGCACAGCAAGGACATAAAGGAGGATGCATTTACAGGATGTGAGGCTCTTTACAGCGTTAATATTTCTGAATTTGACAATAAGGATATTTCATTGGATGAAATTAAAAAGGGGCATAAGCAGGTTGTCAGGGTATTTAAGCAGGTCAACCGTAAAAAAGCTGAGAAGTACGCACGCGAACATGGTATAAGTATGCTTTTTATGTAAGCAGCGCTATATTATACTCCCCTCTATTGCGTTTTGCAAGAGAGGGGAGTATAATAGACCTCCTCGGAAACTAACGCACACCGTATGTCAAATCTTTTGCCATATAGCAGCGTTATCCTCCTCAGAGGGCGGCAGCACGCTTTCGTCGTCTGCCTTGCTATATGTCAAAATCTTTAGTTATACGGCGCACCTTAGTTTCCGAGGAGGTCTAATAAAATATTTGTTATCTCAGGCGGGCAATGCTCGCCTATTGCTTTCATTCTGTAATAATGAAGTCAAAAGTATAGTATAATTATGGGGACGACGCTGCGCCGTCCCTATGATTTGTACTGCAATCATATTTATATTGCTCCACCAATTAAATTTTGAATTTTTCTGCTTATCCTGACAGCGAAATACTGCGTCATAAAACCTTGCCATACGAAAGTATGCCTGCGGTTTTCTTCCTTGTCTTTCACTGCCAGTCCTTCGCATAAATTATTCAAGACTTAATTGGTGGAGCAATACAAAAAATACTTTTTCTTGGGAGGTGCAAGCTTTAATGAAAAAATTTTCACTGTCCGATTCGCTTATACGTTTTGCCGTAAAAGAGCCGGACGCTGCGACAGATTCCGGTTCGCGCCGTCAATACGCTGTTCTTAGCAGTACGGTAGGCATAATATGCAATGTTTTCTTGTTTGCAATTAAGGCGTTTTCTGCCTATATCACTCATTCTGCTTCTGTTTTTGCCGATGCTTTTAATAATCTGTCAGACTGCGGAAACTGTATTGTAACGCTCCTTGGTTGCCGGATAGCCTCAAAGCCTGCGGATAAAGATCATCCTTTCGGTCATGGCAGGATAGAATACCTTACTTCTTTAATTCTTGCCGTTCTTATTATCGTAATGGGTTTGGAGCTTTTACGCGATTCAATAAAAACTGCCGCAATGGGACGAGCGGGTATTGACAGCTTACAGTTTAGCGTTGTAACGGTTGTACTTCTTGTCATCGCAATCGCGGTAAAGCTGTGGATGTATTTTTTTAATGCCAAAATAGGCAAGAAAATTAATTCCGTAGTTTTTGCTGCCAACGCTAAGGATAGTATTAATGATGCTGTGGCAACTTCTCTCGCTCTTGTTACTCTCCTCCTTTCAAAGCCTCTGAATGTACCTTTGGACGGTATCGGAGGAATTATTGTTTCAGTTTTTATTTTGAAATCGGGTTATGATATAGTCCGCGATACATTTGAGGAGATAATCGGAAAGCCTTCCGATCCGGAGCTTGTCGCGCAAATACGCGGGATAGTAAAAAGCAACGACCGAATTATAGGCGTTCACGACCTTATTCTTCATAGCTACGGACCGACTAAGACGATCGGAAGCTGTCATGCTGAATTTAAAAGTACCGAAAATTTTGTTGAAGCTCATGAAATCGTAGACAAAATCGAGCATGAAATTGCTGAAAAGCTGGGGATCAGCATGACTATTCACATGGATCCAATTCAAGTGGATGATGCTCTTACCGACGAGATGAGGGATCTTTTGACTGAGGTTCTTCTCAATATTGACGATCGGCTTACTTTTCATGATTTCAGGACTGCTATAGACTCTGTCCATACGCACCTGATTTTTGATATTTCAGCGCCGTATGAACTTAAAGTTTCCGATTATGCGCTTAAGGAAGCTATAAACTGCGCTATTTCAGAGAGAATGGAAAATTGTACTGCCTCAATAACAATTGATCGGGAATAAGCGGAATATATTTTTGTCAAAATGGACAAAAATATATTGTTTTGTTATGCTAACAAATTATGGTTTTAACAAATTTTAAAAAAAGCGGTAAAACTGATTGACATAACGATTAGTTTAGTATATAATAAATATGGTTAGCGATGACTAACCCGATTATTATTTCAGGAGGAAGAAAATGACTCTTAAAGAGGTTAAAATAGGCTCAAGTGCCACTGTAAAGAAGCTTAACGGTGAAGGCGCGATAAAGCGCCGCATTATGGATATGGGTATAACAAAAGGCGTAGAAGTTACAGTACGGAAAGTAGCTCCGTTGGGAGATCCGCTTGAAATTTCCGTAAGAGGATATGAGCTTTCGCTGAGAAAGCAGGATGCGGCAATGATTGAAGTACAGTAAGTGCAATAAAATCATTGAGAGATCTGTTTAATGATACATATATAGCAAACGACAAATATATTTGGAGTTTGCTATTTGCCGATACGCACGGAGCGAACATAGCGAGCATATGTGCGAGGCAATTTAAATCAATTTTTTATAGTGAACGTCAAATTATTTTTGACGTTCACTATAAATTCCCCGAAGCTTAAATGCTTTCGGGAAATTTTAAAAAATTCTGTTATCAAAAGCTAACGAAAGTGAGGATAATTAATGGGTATTACAATTGCGCTCGCAGGAAACCCTAACTGTGGAAAAACTACGCTGTTTAACGCTTTGACAGGTTCTAATCAGTTTGTTGGAAACTGGCCCGGCGTTACAGTTGAAAAAAAAGAAGGCAAGCTTAAAAAGCATGACGATGTGACCGTTACCGACCTTCCGGGAATCTATTCCTTGTCGCCATATACATTGGAGGAGGTGGTTGCACGAAATTATCTTTTAAACGAACGTCCCGATGTTATTTTGAATCTTGTGGACGGTACGAATCTTGAACGAAATCTCTATCTTACTACTCAGCTTGCCGAGCTTGGTATTCCCGTTGTGATAGCGATAAACATGATAGATATTGTGCGTAAAAACGGCGATCTTATTGATATTCCGAAGCTCTCAAAGGCTCTTGGGTGCCGCATTATGGAAATATCCGCCCTTAAAGGCGACGGTATTTTTGAGGCAGCCGAAGCTGCTATTGAAGCTGCAAAAACTGAAAAGCCTACGCCTCACCATTCATTTTCGGGACCTGTTGAACACGCTCTTGCTCATATAGAGGAGGCTGCGATCCACGACATGGACGAGGAACAGCAGCGTTGGTATTCGATAAAAATTTTTGAACGCGATAAGAAAATTTTGGAGCAGCTAAATCTTTCCGAAAGGCTTCTCAGCCATATCGAGCATGATATTTCAGTCGTTGAAAAGGAGTTTGACGATGACGCGGAGGCTATCATAACCAATGAACGCTACAATTACATAACGCGCATAATCAAGGGCGCATATGTGCGTAAAAACGCCGGAAAGCTTACTGTTTCGGACAAGATTGACAAGATCGTTACCAATCGCTGGCTTGGACTTCCTATTTTTGCAATTGTAATGATAGCAATTTATTTTATTTCTGTTACGACTGTAGGAACATGGGCAACCAACTGGGCAAATAACGGACTTTTCGGCGACGGCTGGTTTATTTCAGCATCGGGTAAAAGTTCCTATAATCAAGCTGTTGACGATTGGGCCGCTGCAAACGTCTTTACCGACGATGTAAAAAACGTCATACGTGCAGCCGCCGCTGACAGCGATATAAAAGGCGCCGGCGAGCTTCTTGACGCTTTTGAGCAATCGAATTTCGATGCGTTTAAGGAATCCTATGGTTTCTACGCGGACGAATTTTACAAAAACGAGTCCACAGGCGGCAGAGTCTATGATATAAACGCCGCGCTCTGTTCGGCGATTGATGAAGAGGGCGAATTTGCTTCTCCCGATCCTGCCGAATACAAGGGCTGGGTTAAGGGAATTCCCGTGGTTGCTGAAAATTTGCTCGACAAAGCAAACTGCGCTGAATGGTTGAAGTCTCTTATCCTTGACGGAATCATAGGAGGAGTTGGTTCAGTTCTCGGGTTTGTACCTCAGATGCTTGTTCTCTTTATCTTCCTCGCTATTCTTGAAGCCTGCGGATATATGGCGCGCGTAGCTTTCATCATGGACAGAATCTTCCGCAGATTCGGCCTTTCGGGCAAGTCGTTCATTCCTATACTCATCGGCACTGGCTGCGGCGTACCGGGAATCATGGCTTCCAGAACGATCGAAAACGTTCGCGACCGCCGTATGACGATAATTACGACGACCTTTATCCCATGCGGCGCAAAGCTGCCTGTAATTTCAATGATCGCCGTTGCCCTTTTTGACGGCGCATGGTGGGTCGCTCCGAGCGCATATTTCCTTGGAATGGCGGCTATTATAGTTTCGGGAATTATTTTAAAGAAGACGAAAATGTTTAAAGGCGAGGCTTCTCCTTTCGTTATGGAGCTTCCTGCATATCACGCTCCTACGCCGATAAACGTTCTCCGCTCAATGTGGGAGAGAGGCTGGTCGTTTATTAAAAAGGCCGGAACTATTATTCTTCTCGCTTCTATTATTATATGGGCTGGTTCAAAATTCGGCTGGATCGGCGGAGAGTTCGGCTTCAATATTGATATGGAACTGGCTGATTCTATTCTCGGCAGAATCGGTAATACCATAAAATGGTTTTTCGCTCCTCTCGGTTTTGACAATGCATCAGCCGCGATTGCAACTATTATGGGTCTTGTGGCAAAAGAGGAGATCGTCGGTGTGTTCGGAGTTCTCGATTTTGAGAGCTTTACAAGGGTATCCGGATATGCATTTTTGGCATTCAACCTCCTTTGCGCTCCCTGTTTTGCCGCAATGGGAGCTATCAGACGCGAAATGAATAATCCCAAATGGACGATGTTTGCTATTGGATATCAGTGCCTTTTCGCCTATATCACGTCATTCTGCATTTTCCAGCTTGGCAGTCTCTTCGGCGGAAGCGGTAATATTGTCGGTGCAGTTACTGCATTTGTAATTCTTGCCGCTGCAATTTTCCTGCTGTTCAAGCCATACGAGGAGACGACAACATTCAATAAAAAATCTAAGTAATTATTTGGAGGTCGAATATGGGAACAATCGTTATTTTTGCTGCGGTAGCGCTCGTGGTTGCGCTTGTTATCCGAAGCATGATAAGGAATAAGAAATCCGGCAGATCCTCATGCGGCTGCGGCTGCTCGACCTGCGCGATGAACGGACAATGCCACAGTAAAGACGAGAGTCAGGATATACAGAGCTGATTTTCGGCAGAGCAAAAAGACTTATTGAACAATCCGGAACCTGTCCGTATAGAAAATTATGCGGACAGGTTTTATAAAAAAGAGGGAAAGCCTTGCAAGTGCAGACTTTCCCTTAGTTTTTCAACAAATTGGAAAACTTGAGCGTGTTCTTAATAAAATTCTGTTTCGTCCTTAGCCATTTTTACCCGTTTTATATAATCAAAGGCAGCAAAAGCGGTCGCAACAGCCAGAAGCGCCATAACTATGTAAACTCCCGGTTTGAATTCAAGAGTTATGAGATCGTCCCAATCTTTGATTTTCTTGTTCATGAATGTGTAATCGCCGTCTGCACCGTTAATAAATGCAAGTACAAATATTGCAGAAATTGCAGACGGAATAGCAGCGCAGCTTTTATTCATTACGATTGCTGCAATAGCAAGAATAGCGGCAAAAATAATCTTTTCGCTGTTCAGATTGCTCTTTGAAGAGGTATCTCCCGAAGTTTTATCGTCGTCAATGCCGAAAACAAGCTCTCTGCCTGTCATTTCAACATTTGAAATGGTAAAATTCTTTGAGCCGCATTTTATTTCCATAAATGGCATGATGAAACAGATAAGCGCTGCAATAATCAGCAGCTTTGAGATCCAAAAAAATGGAGTTTTTGTGTTGCTTACGTTGTTTTTAAGCTTTTTCTTAGCGCCAAATTGCCTTGAAGCCGTTGGAAAAGGTGTTGATGACGCAGAGGAAGTCGGTTCCTCATCGTTAAGCGCTCCGCAGTTGGTACAGAATCTTGCCCCGTCTTTAAGCGGCTGTCCACAGTACTTACAATTCATAATAAACCTCCTAAAAATTGACCCTGCCGTATGGCTGACAAAAATACGTTCAGCTTATTTTATGTACACAGGTTCTAAATTTAGGCAGCCTCTAAAAACCTCTTTTTACAAAAATCAGCTATGC
>ULRD01053982.1_pt1 | contig 14974 bp, 9 predicted proteins | sample 1955181 | NCBI WGS metagenome assembly ULRD01 (sample SAMEA4835675, study PRJEB28245) | human gut metagenome | biome: gut microbiome; material: fecal sample | place: Denmark | collected 2008
CAGTCCGTGGCCTTTTTGCTCGCACTCTTTACGCTTTTGACGTTGTCGCTTTTGGAAGCGGACTTAGAAGTTTTTGCTGCCATAACGTAACCTCCTTGTTAAGATAATTGTATTATCGAACAACGAGAACTTTTTTATACTTATAAGCCGATTGTTTGTTTGATTTTGTCGGTCAGGTCGGAAACTATGCCGAAATCAATGGCCTGAACGTAATATTTTTCGATTTGTTTGTGCCATTCTCTTGCTTCGTTGAGGCTTTTTATCGCCGCATTTTGAAGCGTAACGGCGTTTTTGTCGAAGACTGGCTTGTCGGATAGGGCGTAAACTTTGTCGAACGAGCCGAAATCTTTGACGCCGGTTATAAGTTTTTCGCCGACGATAAGCTGACATACCAAATCGGGCCATTCGGCCGAATAAAACGCCGTAAAAGGCTTTTTGACGGCTTTAAGGCGTTCGGCAACGGCATTTACCGCATACACGGAAAGGAATCTGTTGCCGGCTTTTACTGCCGTTTTTTCAAAACCTTCGTCAAAGCCGTAGGTGCCCACGATCAGACCGTCGGGGGTAAATGCGTCGTAGAAAAATCGTTTTTCGCCGGAACATTCGGCCGTGGAAACGTCGTCGTAAACGCTGTCTATAACTGCCGCGAGTTCGACGGCGTCGGCGGAGTCAAGAATCAATGAAGAGGTGTGCTTGTCAAGCTCGGCAGAAGCTTTGAGAACTGCATACGCGGCGGCAAAGTGCTGCTTTTTTTGCTTGATGAGCGCGCGTATTTCGTCTTCGTGCGGCAAAAGCGCGTTGCCGTCCACTGCCGAAAGCAGGTTGACGATGGACTCGTTGATTGCAGGAACAGTGGCGTCTAATGCGTGAGGACTGGTGCCGTCAAGCACGACAAAATTTCGGGACGGGAAAAATACGCCGTCTAAGCTGTCGGGATCGCTTGAGCAGTAAAACAGCCAGACGTCTTCGCCTGTTTTTTCGGCCGTATGCGCCAGTTTTTTCATAAGTGTGCTTTTGCCTGTGCCCGGGCCTCCTTTAAGAATAACCGTTCGATGACTTGCCATGAAGTCTGAAAAATATCCGACGAATCCTTTGGCCGTGTTGGATGCCAAAAAGGTTTTGTATATCATAGTCGTACCTCCTTTTTTACATAATATGACGCTTGCCGAAAATGTGAAATCACCAAAAGATAACCGTGGCCATAGTATAACGTAGAGGTGAATATGAGAAGAGTGTTTTTGGTCTCGTCGTGCGGTGATAAGCGTATGACGGAAATAAGTAGGATGTTGTTGGATAATGGCGAAATCGTTATTTTTAACGTCGAAAACAGGAGTATAAACAGCGGATTATGTAAAATATTGCCGCCGAATATCGTTGCGACGGACGCAGACGGCGTGGGGCTTTTTGAGGGCGATTTGCTGTTTTGCGGGAAAATGGAAGGGGCCGCTAAAGAACGGCTCGAGGCGCGGAAAATCAAGGTTTACGAAATGCTTAAGGACGCCGATTTTGTCGAAAGGAACGCAAATCTGACGGCGGAAGCCGCAATGCAGTCGATTTTGGTCGAAACAGAAGAAAGCCTTTCGGGAAAAAGCGTTCTGATTTGCGGCTGCGGGAGAATCGGCAAGCGTTTGGCCGTGCTGATGACGGCGTTCGGGGCCGAGGCGGACGTTTTGACGTCGAGGACGAAAGCCAACGCCGTTTACGGAAGAACGATTTCGAAGCGAGAGCTGCGGCCTGAAATTTACGATTACGTTTTGAACACCGCTCCAAACTGCGCGCTCGGGAAAGAGTTTTTGAAAAAACTGAAAAAAGACGTAAAGTGTTTCGAGCTGGCGTCAAAACCGTACGGGTTCGACTTTGCGGCGGCAAAAGAACCGGGAATCAAAATTGTGGGCTTGCCTGCGCTTCCTGCAAAAATCAAGGCAAAGGAAGCGGCAAAAATAATGTTGGATTACGTGGAGGGAGTTTTATGAAAAAGATAGGGGTTGTGTTTTGCGGAAGTTTCTGCACGCTGAAGGAGTCGCTTGCCGCGGTAAGAAAGCTTGCTGAAAAAGGTTACGATTTGTATCCGATTTTTTCTTATAACGTCAAAAATCTGGATACGAGGTTCTATAAGGCAAAAGATTTCAGGGACGAAGTGGTTAGCATAACGGGAAAAGAGCCTGTAACGACTATACCCGAAGCCGAAACCTTCGGGACGAAAAACAAAATGGATCTGATGTTGGTGGCGCCTTGCACGGGTAACACTCTGTCAAAGCTTGCTTTGGGTATCACCGATACGCCGGCAACGCTTGCGGTGAAGGCGCACCTCAGAAACAAACGCCCTGTGGTTTTAAGCGTTGCCACGAACGACGCTCTTGGCGCAAGCGCAAAAAACATCGGACTGCTTTTAAACACCAGAAACTATTATTTCGTTCCGCTTTGGGAGGACGCGCCGACGGTCAAGGAAAACAGCCTCGTTGCAGATACGTCGCTTATACCTGCCGCAGTGGAGGCGGCTTTTGAGGGAAAACAACTTCAGCCCGTTCTCAAGACGAAAGAGTAAAAAGGCGCAAAGTTTGATACAATGGCATTAAGATTGGCATAACGACACAAAAGACGATATTTGCGACAGAATAGACCAAAATCCGGAAGCGGTGGCAAATTTTGCATAAAGACAAAAACTCGAAAATCATTGACAGCGGCAATATTGTTGATATATAATGATACTGTCTATAATTATGATTTATATCTGCGCATGCGTATTTATAATATACGCACGCAGGTAGGGAGGAATAAATGTCAAATAAACGCTTCAGGATTTTGTTGACTGCGGTTTTGCTTCTTTCGATGGTGGCTGCATTTGCCGCCTGCACGCAGGAAGAAGTTAAAATCAAATCCATTGCGGTCAAACCCGATCAGCAGACCGAGTTTGCGCTTTCCGATTTCAGCCTTTCGAAAATTTTTATCGTGGTGACGGACACCAACGGCAATACTTTTGAAACGTCTGTTTCGGAGGGTATGCTCAGCGCGGATGACCTCGCAAAAACCAAAGTCGCGGGTGAACACGAAATCACCGTGAACTACAACGGTTTTTCCACTACGCTTACCTTAAAGCTTACCGATAACGGCGGCAACGGCGGCGACAATCCGCCTCCTACGCCTTCAGACATCGTTACCGTGAGCTTCGAGTCCAACGGCGGCAGCAAGGTTGAAAGTAAGAGCGGCGAAGGCCGTGTGGTCATCGAAACGGAACCTAAGCCTACTAACGGCAACTTCACTTTCGGCGGTTGGTACACCGATCAGAAGCTGTCGAACAGGGCGGAATTCCCGTTTCCGGCCACGATGAACGTTACGCTTTACGCAAAATGGAACAGTTCGACCGTCACCGTTCGTTTTGACGTCAACGCTCCCGACGTAAGTCCCGTTACGGAATATAAAATCGAAATGGGCAGCAAAATCACTCTCCCTACCAACGTCGTGAGGGAGGGCTATGACTTTGTGGGCTGGTTCGAGGATCAGGCTTGCACCGTAGCCGTTGCTCAGGACAAGGTTTACACCAAGGACACCACTCTGTTTGCGGGTTACCGCATCAGAAAATATACCGTTACTTTTGACCTTGCGGGTGGCAAGTACTATACTTTCAGCAACGGCAAAGAAAACCCTCCAAAAGATAAGGTCGTGGTTGAATACGAATACGGCGCAACCATCAAAAATCTGCCGATTGCAGACAGGGCAAACCACGTCGAAGGTTACTACAGGGACGATTTCGTTTTCCGTTATTGGGAAATGGACGGCGAGCAGTACAGCCTGGACACTATGCCTGCCAGAAACATCACCATAACCGCTACCTGGAACATCAAGGATCCGTCCACGTTCTTCGAGTATTCCGAAAACCCTGACGGCACCCTCACCATAACGGGTTATGCCGAAAACGTCGAAAAGAACGCCACCGATATCACCATTCCTTCCGTTATCGGCGGCAAAAAAGTTACGGCTATAGGCGCGGGCGCATTCAGAGGCCGCTCCAAATTGAAGTCCGTAAGCATCCCGAGCGGCGTAAAATATATCTACGACAAAGCGTTTGAGGGTACCTCGCTTACCGGCGAGCACACCAGCTCGATTCCGACATCCATCGAATACGTCGGCGTCGGCGCATTCCCTAACACGTGGGAATATTCAATGGTTACGTACGTCTGGGACAACGCTTCGTACGTTCTCAGAGGTTTGGTCAACAATATTTTGGTCAAATACGTCACGGACGTCGGCAGCACAGTCGTTATTCCGTCCGGGATAACCGCCATTTCGGCCGAAGCGTTCAAAAATTGCCAGACGATAAGAACTCTTATAGTCGGCAAAGACGTCGTTTACATCGGCGAAAACGCTTTCCAAAACAGCAAGGTGAACAGAGTTACCTTCGCCGCGGACAGCAAAATCAAAACCATCGCTTCTTCTGCCTTTGCGGGAACCGATTGGGAAACCTCCGAAGCGGCAAAAGGCGACAACGTCGTTTTCGGCAACCTCTATTTCAGAAACTTTGACGACGCTTCCGACGAAGTAATCGTCCCTGCGGGCGTCAAATACATAAACGAAAAAGCTTTTGCGGCAAACGTCAAGAACATCGTGTTCGAAGACGAATCCGCAATCGAATTTATCGCTCCGAACAGCGTGTCCGCCACCCGTTGGGCAACCAACCGGAACGTGGCTATCGTGAACGGTATTCTCGTTTACGTCAAACGTACGCCTGCTTCGACGACCTACGTCGTTCCGGAAACCGTAAAAGCCATTGCGGGAAAAGCCTTCGAAGAGGTTAAAAATTCCGCAACCAACATCGTGCTGCCAAGCTCCGTGAAAACCGTCTGCGACTATGCGTTTGCAGGTTTCGGCGCGTTCAATCTGACGCTTAAAGGCAACACTCCTCCGCAGATAACGACTGCCGCTTTCGCAAAATCCGAATCGGACAAAAACCTCGTGAACGTCGGCATTTTCGTCAACGATGCGGCGATGGTCAGCTTCACCGAAGAGAGCCGGACGAACGGTTGGTACAGCATAAGAAGCAGAATTTCGGCGGTTGTGGTTTCCGACATCGAAAAAGTCGAAGGACTTAAATCCTCTTATGAAATCGGCGAAAAAATAGACCTTTCCAAAGTGGTGCTCACCTACCGCACCAACGATAACCTCGTTTACACCAAGGTCGGCCTCGAAACCAAGAACATTGCGGACTTTGAGGAGCTTACTCTCCGCGCAGGCGACAGAGAAATGACCGTCAACTACGGCTTGGACGGCGCGCGCGGCGCAGAGTACATTCACAGATACCGCGTGTTCCCGAGCATCAAATCCATTGAAGTCATCGACCTTGAAAGCAGCTATTTTATCGGCGACAGCCTGAAATCCGTTTCGGGCAAGACGGCGGAAATTAAGGTTACTTACGTTACCTATCGTTCGGCGGACGTCAATCTGGAAACCGGCGAATACACCGAAACTCTGGAACCGCAAAGCTACCACATGTTCGAAGACGGAAACCTGTTCTACCGCATAACGGCAGAAGGTTTCAGCACGACGACCGCGGGCGTCTTTACCATGACGCTGAAATATGTGGAAGAGCTGACCGACGACACCGGCGCCGTGGTTCACAGCTTGCAAAGCTCGATTGATTTCGATTACGTCGTCAGAGAAAGAGACATCGAAAAAATCGAACTCACCGGCTACAAGCCTGACGCAAACGGAGAATATGTTTTCACCAACTACACTCCGTCCGCAACCGGCAGCTATATCATTAGGTTTGAATACGTCAAAGCCGACGACGGCGAATATATGCAAGCAGTCGATTTCGTCGAAAGCATGTCGGGCGAATACGTTGTGAAGGGCACGGAAGCCGCGGACGGCGGCTACGTTTACGACGAAACGGCAAAAGTCCTCGTCGAATACGTGCCTGAGGTTCACGGAACGGAAGCTGTGCGCTACACGGTCGATCTTACCGCTCCGAATTACGAAATTTACGCAGACGGCGACATCGGCCTCAGATTCAAAAGAGTTGTGACCGACTACGTCCCGTACGACGGCGTCAGCGAAGTGGATCGCTTTAACAGAACCGTCGGCGATCAATTAGAGAAATACAAGGACGGATGCGGATGGTTCGGCGAACGTTATGCCTACGACGCGGAAGGTTCGTACGTTACCGACGACGGCAGTCTGTGGTACAAGGGCCTCGAACATTTCTCGCACGACGCATTCTTCGGGAAAACCGTTTTCGGTATTCTGGAAGAACTCGACCTTGACAATATCTACGTCAAATGCACCTATAACCAGCCTGACGAATCGGGAAGCAGAGTGGAATATCTGCCTCTCAGAAGCTTTGAAATCACCGGTTTCGACACTTCCGTCGCAGCTTCCGATCTCATCGCAACCGTAACTTACGGCACGACGGCTATTTCGACAGAGTTCGGTTACTCCGTTGAAGAATACACCGCCGAAAACGTGTTCGACGTCGAATTCGTCGGCGAAAGAGCAATCGTGAAAGGCCTTGGTGCCGGTTATCCTTCGATAATCTATCTGCCGGGGACGATAAACGGAAAAGCAGTTGAAATTGCAGACGGCGCGTTTAAGAACCTCACCGGACTGGATAAAGTGGTGATTCGCGCAGGATTGACGCTCGGCAACGGCATCTTCGAGGGCTCCGACGTCAAAGAAGTGCTGTTCGACGCGGACGGCGCGTACACAAAAATTCCGGAAGCAACGTTCAGAAACACTACCGCGCTCGTTACGGTAATCTTGCCGTCTTCCGTGGTTGCTATCGGCGCAGAAGCGTTCAAGGGCAGCGCAATCGAAAACTTCGTCGTGCCTGATTCCGTCAGAACGATAGCGCTCAGAGCGTTTGCGGAAAGCAAGCTCGTTTCCCTGACTTTAGGCGCGGGCGTCGAATACGTCGGTATGAACGCTTTCAGAAACTGCGACGCGCTCACCGAAATCAGAATCAACAGCGCCGCAACCGAACTGGTGCTGGATAAAGCGGCGTTCTCGGGCTGCGTAAGCCTGGGATCGGTGATCCTCCCTGAAAACGTCAAGAACATTCCTGCAATGGCTTTCTACGGCGCGGTCGCGCTCAGGGAAGTTACCGCTTACGCTTTGAATAACGTCGGCGCGCAGGCGTTTGACGGTTGTTCTGCGCTCCAAAGATTTACGGCCGAATCGGTCGGCTCGGTCGGCAAATACGCCTTCAGAGGAGCAAAAGAATTGTCCGCATTAGCGTTTAATTTCGCTTTGCTTACGAATATAGAGGAAGGCGCGTTCGACGGCTGCAAGGCTTTGGACGTTGACCTCTCCAAAATGACGAACCTCGAAACCGTCGGCGAGGGCGCGTTCAGAAATACCGCGCTCACGAGGCTGGTTCTCCCTGGCACCGTAAATTCGCTCGGCGAACTCGCTTTCGAAGGCTGCACAGAGCTTGTGTACGTCGATTTGTCGCAGACCTCTCTTACTTCCGTTTCCGACGGAATGTTCAAGGGCTTCACCAAGCTCGAAACCGTGCTTCTGCCGACAAATCTCGAAACCGTCGGCAAGGGCGCATTCAAAAATACGGCAATCAAAAATATCGTTATTCCTGCATCGGTCGTTACCATAGGGGAAAGAGCGTTTGAAGGTTGCTCGGCTCTCGTTAGTGTCGAATTCGGCGCAGCGGTCGAAACCGTCGGCGCATACGCATTTACAAAAGCAAGCTCGCTGGCAGTCGTTTCGTTGCCGGCAAGCGTCAGACAGATCGGCGTCGGCGCATTTGAAGAAGCGGGCGTTTCCACGCTTTCGTTTGCCGAAAACGGCGCGCTCGAAACCATCGGCGACAGAGCGTTCTGGCGTACCGCGGTTCAAAGCGTTTCCATCCCGAAGAGTGTGAAAACGGTCGGCGCGGAAAGCTTTGCCGACAACCAGCAACTAACATCTCTCGTTTTTGCCGAGGGCGGCATGCTCGAATCGGTCGGCGCAGGCGCTTTCAGAAATGACGAAAACCTTTCTTCCGTAAACTGGGGCAAAGCGGCGGCGGAGGTTTCCACCGTCATCGGAGGCAGAGCGTTTGAAGGTTGCGCTTCGATTGTCGAACTCACCATTCCTTACACCGTTTCGGAAATCGGCCAGATGGCCTTCTACAACCTTGAGAACCTCAAAAAACTCGTCATCGGCGCAGAACTCAGAGATTTCTATACGGTTGCAACCAATGCTCAGATCGGTCAGGCGAAGAACTATCTCTCCGGCGTTTCCGGCGCAACCGAAATCTATATCTACGAAAAGGACGCCGCGGGCAACTACGTCAAAATCACCGACGCGTCGGCTATCGACACCGTGGACAAAACCAAAATTTACTACGTCCACAGCGTGGAAATGGCGGTTCAGGTCGATCAGACCAGGTCGAAACTTACGAAGGTCGGAAATTCCGCTTTCTGCAACACCTTTAAGCTTGAAGAACTTTACATCACTGCGGAAAATCCGAAAAAATTCGGCGATTTCGAAACCAACGCAAATTGCAGACAGTTCGGTTACGTCAACACCGTTGACGGTCAGGATCAGTTCGTCAGCCACTTTGAAAACAAAGAGGGCAATACCTTCAAACTGCACATTCTGATAAGCGGCGAAATCACTCCGGCAGGGAAAGACTTCGACTACTACACCACTTGGACGACGAACAAGAGCATCATCGTTCAGGACATTCACTTCAAATTTGACCCGACGGCAACAGCCTAAAACAAAAAAACGGTCGCCTGCGGACAACGCGGGCGACTTTCGATATTATGGAAAAAACAAAAAAATTCAGTTTCAAATATTATAAATTTTTCGGCTTTTTGTCAAAGGTCGCGGCAAAGGCGCTGTTTCCGCTTAAGGTCGTGGGCGACAGGAAAATAGATAAGCCTGCGCTTATCCTCACAAACCACGTCAGCTTTTTCGATTTTATGTTCGTGGCGGCGGCGTTTTACCCGCAGCCGTTCAACATAGTGGTTGCCGAGAAAATGGCCAACAGCAAGAAAAACGCCTTCTACATAAACAAAATGGGCTGCATCACGAGGGCGCAATTCACAAGCGACGCGGTGAGCATCATGCGTATGAAGCGCGATATGCAATCGGGCGCGAGCATAATGATTTGCCCGGAGGGAAGGATAACCGCAAGCGGAGTTACGGGATATATTCCGCCGTCAACGGCAAAACTTGTGAAGTGGCTGAAATGCGACGTGATATTCCTCAAAATCTCGGGCGCGTTCGCGGCAAATCCGTCGTGGGACGTAAACCGCAGAGAGAGGCTTCCTATCACCGTTGACGTCAGCAAAAGATTAACCGCCGAACAAGTGGCCAAAATGGACAATTCGGCCGTTATGGAGGCAATTTCGGCCTCGCTTTTCAACAACGATTTCGATTATCTCGAAAAAATCGACCACGACAAAAAACGCAAAAACGGAGCGGTGGGGCTGGAACGGCTTTTGTACCGTTGTCCGGTGTGCGGCAAAGAGTTCGAAACGGTGACGGAAGGCAACGAAATAACCTGCAATCACTGCAAAAAAAGCTTTCGCCTGACTCCGCAAGGGAAGCTTATCGGCGCAGGCGAAGAATTCGATCGCGTGGACAAGTGGTTCGAAACGCAAAGAGCGGCGGTGAGAAAGGAAATTTCGGAAACGGATTTTTCGCTTACCGAAAAAGCGCGCTTTTTCACGCTTGACGAAAACGGCTGCGGCTACGAAGCGGCGGGTGAAGGAGATATAAGTTTTAACGAGGAAGGGACGCGGGTCTGCGGAACCTTGAACGGCGAAGCTCTGGACGAATTTATGCCCGCAGAAAGCCTGCCCGTGGTGTCTTACGGACCGGGAAGATTTTTGGATTTTTACATTCAAAAACCAGTGCGTCTGGTGCCGGAAAACGTCGGCGCCTGCACGAAGCTTGGGCTTATCGTTGAAGAACTGCACAAATCAAAAACAAAACTTTAACACAAAAAAACGACGGATAATCCGTCGTTTTGTTGTTTTACGATTTACGTCAGAATGCTGTCGAAGGTTTCGTCAAAAACCTCGCAAAGCTTGGAAAGCATTTCGAAACTCGGCTGGCAAACGTCGTTTTCCCATGCGCTGACGGTGCGCTGGTCAACCTGTAAAAGTTTTGCAAGTTCCGTCTGAGACATCTTTTTCGACTTTCTCAGAAGTTTCAAATTTTCGGCAAATCTAATTTCTTTCATATTTTTAGTTTACCAAGAATTATGGTAAAATACTTGACATACCAAAAATTTTGGTATAATATTGTATTATATCAAAAAGGGAGGATATCTATGATAAAGAAACTTATAGTAGTGATTTTAGTATTGTTAATGTTGACAATGCTGGTTGCATGTTCTTCGAGCGGCAGCTCGAATTCAAACAATTCGTCCGGTCTTACAAACAAAAAGTGTTATGCATGTGGTGGTAAAGCTACAAGAAAATGGAGAGATGGACGGTGGTACTGTAATAGGTGCTATGCATATTGCGAGACTATTTATGAAAAAAAATATTTATGTCTGCAAGAAATAGAGTAATTTCAGGTGGAGCGAAAGGTTGCTTCGTAAGATTGGCTAGTGATTTAGACGGCACATATGGAATATCTTTTCATGATAACAATGGAAAGAGTGTTTATATCGAAAGGAATCTGGTTGACTATTGGATTCTGGTAAATACTTTCACGGATAAAGGTAGTGCTGTTAAAAGAGGCGCTTTCGGATTGGTATTATTTGGCGGAATTGGATTATTAGGTGCTGCTACTGCCAAAAAAATTTATCAGATTAGATTCTTTTGGACAATCGATTTAGAGCCGTCTTTAATGGAAGTTGATGAGTCGATATACAATCGAATCGTACAAGAGTATTATTAAAGTGAAACCAAATGGTTTGTAGATAATAAGCAAGTCGTTTGTTTTTACAATTAAAAATAAAAACTGTCGAAAAACTGCATAAAAACTATGCAGGCGTGTCTTTTTGACGGTGATTTTTACTGCTAACGAAAAACCTGCCAAGCGGCAGGTTTTTTTATGCGAGAATCGCGATTGCGAATTTGCAATAGATTATGAGGGACACGGCGTCCACGATGGTGGTTATGAACGGGCTTGCCACGACGGCAGGGTCCAGTTTGAGTTTTTTGGCGATAAGCGGCAGCATACAGCCGACGAATTTCGCAACGAGCACCGTCAAAAACAGCGCTACGGACACGACTGCGGAAAGAAGATAGGTGTAGTCGTAGCCGAAAATGAGGTTGTCGATAAGAATAAGTTTTGCCCAGCATACGACGGAAAGCGTCAAGGCAAGGAGAACGGACGCTCTGAATTCCTTCCAGACGATGCGGAAAATGTCCGAAAAGTCCAGTTCGTTGAGGGCGAGGCCGCGGATAATGGTTACCGACGCCTGACTGCCCGCGTTGCCGCCGGTGTCCATAAGCATAGGCACGCAGGCGAAGAGCAGAGGGCTTAAGGCGGACAGTTTGGTTTCGTAGGTGTTTATGATAAGCCCCGTGAAGGTGGCGGATACCAAAAGCAGAAGCAGCCAAGGAATACGTTCCTTCCAGATTTCGAACACGTTGCGCTTCAAATAAGGCTTGTCGGACGGCACGATAGCGTTCATTTTTGCGATATCTTCCGATTGTTCTTCGCGAAGAACGTCCATTGCGTCGTCGATGGTGATGATGCCGACGAGGCGATTTTCGGTGTCCACGACAGGCATGGCCAGATAGTTGTAGCGGTCGAAGGCCTGCGCGACAAGCTCCTGATCGTCAAGCGTGCCGAAGGAAATGACGTTGGTTTCCATAATGTCGGCAATGTGGGTGGAGTAGTCGCTGAGCAGCAGCTCTTTGACGGAAACCACGCCTTCCAGATGACGCTCCCGATCGATGACGTAGCAGGTGTAGATGGTTTCCTTGTCGACAGCGAATTTACGAATGCTCTGAAACGCTTCCTGAACGGTGGAATCTTTGCGGAGCCAGATGTATTCGGTGGTCATTATGGCGCCGGCGCTGTCCTCGGGATATTTCAGAATTTCGTTGATTTCTTTGCGCGTCTGCGGATTGGTGTTGGCAAGGATACGCCTGACGACGTTGGCCGGCATTTCTTCGATGATGTCAACCGTGTCGTCGACGAAAAGATTGTCGATGATTTCCTTAAGCTCCTTGTCGGAAAAACTCTTTATAAGAGTTTCCTGCCCGTCCGGATCCATTTCGACAAAGGTTTCGCTTGCCAGATCTTTCCCCAAAAGCCTGAACACGACGGGAAGCTTTTCCTCCGGTATCTCCGCAAGCAGCGAGGCGATGTCGGCAGGATTTAGGTCGTTGAGATAGGCCTTAAGCTTATGATACTCTTTGTTGTCAAGAAGTTTCGACACTTCTTCGACGGCTTGTTCAAAATCGAAATCATAAATCTCCAGCATTTTGCACCTCCTTTTGAAAAATCCCCGCAAACAAACTTGCAGGGATAAAAAAAGCTTTCGCCATATCGTCAACCATACAAGCTTTAGCATCACGGGGCGGTGAAGTTGCGTTAGGTTATGCCTTGGATTCGACATATCCTGCTGGCCATCTGATAGTGTCTCCACTACTTTGCGGCAGCAACCCATATCCCCGTGGTAGCCTTACCTACCGGATTCTGTTTTTATTATATATTCCCCAAGGTTCGCTGTCAACAATATCGGTTCAAAAAAAACAATTTTTGAAAAACAGTTGCCAAAACAAAAAAAATATTGTACTATTATATGGCAGCTTACGGAGATGTATCGAAGTGGTCATAACGGGACTGATTCGAAATCAGTTGACGGGGTTACCCGTCCGTGGGTTCGAATCCCACCGTCTCCGCCATATTGAAAGCATAGGTTTGATACAATAAAAACAGGGTATCAAGCCTTTTTTCTTGCCTTTTATAGGCTTTTTAGGGCTTTTTTATCTAAAATAGGCATCATTTATCCTAGTTTCCACTAAAAACGCAACAGTGGGCCAGGATTTTTTGTTTATTTGGCATTTCTATAAAAAAACGATAGGCTGCTATAAAAAAACGAAAGATATCAATAAAAAAACGATAGCCCTATAAAAAAACGATAGAGTGATTTGCAAATACAAGAAAAATTTTAATTTGCAAATGCGTAATAATATTCGAGTTCTCAAACAAAATAATTGCGTTCGCATAATTTTTGTGATATAATAAAAGAGTCAAAGGAGGAATCATACAAAATGGCGTTATCATACAACAAATTGTGGAAGTTATTAATTGATAAAGGATTAAAAAAGAGTGATCTTCATATTCTTGCAGGATTAAGTCAATCTACAATTGCGAAATTAACAAAAGGAGAAAATGTCAATACGGAAGTATTGGAAAGGATTTGTAAGGCTTTAAATTGCGAAATTGGGGATATTGTCGAATTTATTAAGGAGGAAGTCAAATGAATTATATTGGATCAAAATTCTCACTATTAGAGTTTTTACACGATACTATTTCAAAAGTATCAGGATTTAAAGATGGTGATGATTATGTATTTGCGGATTTGTTTGCAGGAACTGGAGTAGTTGGTTCATTCTATAAAAAATTAGGTTGTAAAGTTTTGTCAAACGATATTCAATATTATAGTTATTCAATCATTAAGCATTATATTGAGAACGATTCTTCAAATATTAGAATGGATTTGTTTGATTATTTTAATTCTCTACCAGGAATTGAAGGCTTTATCTATAATAATTACTGTATTGGTTCTGGGAGTCAAAGAAATTATTTTACTGATGAAAATGGAAAAAAATGTGATGCAATTAGAACGGAATTAGAACGCATGTATTCCACCTGAAATTAAAAGCACTAAGAGATCATTAGAAGAAAAAATTAATAAGTTAGATTCAAAACAAAGAAAGAAATTAGCAAAACTGATTGATTCTTTATAATATAAAAATAAGGATGAAACAAATAGTTAATTCCACTCGCTAAATTAGAATTTGCAGAGTAGATTAAAGGAGAAAGATATCGATGAATGTTAGATTTAAAGAAGTATTTAATACACCAGAAGAGTTTGTTATTTCTAAGGGAGAAGTGTTATCTAAATTTATTTGGAATAAGAATATTCATTTTCTTATTTTTAAGCAAGACTATCCTTATTCTCATCCAAATATCTTATTTGTACTAGAAAAAAATATTTTAGAGGTGCTGGATGAATCTATTCCGATTTGGGAACATGTAGAAAAACTCACAAGTAAATGTATTTATGATGGTTTTTTGCATTTTGAATTAAAATTGAAAGATGTTTGGGCGCCTAAATGGATGATAGAAAATCCAAACTTTTATGCTTATTCAATGGATGATTTAGATAGAGCTTTTGAGTTGCTATATAAGTTTGAACCCAATATATTTAAAAATAAAAAGGATATGGATATTTGGAATAATAATTAACCATTAAATTACAATTTAATGAGCAGTTGTAGGGGTGTGCAAAATACCCTTAGGGTGTGCAAATCGCTCTAGGGGTGTGCACATTCTATGACAGGGGTGTGCAACCTTGTATTAAAATGGTTCATCTTTGCCAACGAAAACAAAGGCACCTTGAACAGGGTGCCTTTGTTTTCGTTTCGCAACGTAAAGTGGGATTCGAACGGGCGGAAAAAGCAACGCTTCGGTGAATCGTTGCCCGCCCCGGCGTGATAGCAATGCTTGCATTGCGGAGCGAATCCCACTGTTTGTTAAGCAGAGGAGTGAAAGCGTGAAACGGGGTTTTGCTGTCTTTGCCGGTGGGATTTTGCGCATTGCACGCAATGCGCGGCGCTCTGCGGCTGAACCCACGGTGAGAAAAAATATTCCGCCATAGGCGGAGTAAAGCTTTCCCCCTCTGTCAAGCAGGTTCCCCTATCGCCGTTTCCCCGCAAGCGGGCCCCACGGCGACTGCCACCGGCAGGGGGCACCTAGACGGGATTTAAGAAATCCCTATTCCGCCACTTCGTGGCTTACGGTCTCGCAGTCGGGAGCTTTCTCTGATTGTGTCACTCGT
>ULRD01033308.1_pt1 | contig 14954 bp, 9 predicted proteins | sample 1955181 | NCBI WGS metagenome assembly ULRD01 (sample SAMEA4835675, study PRJEB28245) | human gut metagenome | biome: gut microbiome; material: fecal sample | place: Denmark | collected 2008
TTTTACTCCGCCACCGGCGGGTTATATTTTTTATGCCTTTTAGGAGGCGTGCGCAGAGGACGCAAAACAGTAGTGGACGGCGGCGTGACCTCATTTTTCTATCGAAGAAAGTGCTTGTTCCCTTTAAGCAAAACGCGAGCGTTTTGTCGGGCGAGGGCACCTCGCACTCCGTTTGGCTGGTTTTAACATTCCTTTCGGGAGATTTTTCGATAGGTTCGGAATGGCAAACAAAATGTTTTGCCTGTATAAAAAATTGCGGCGTAGTCAAAAATCATAGTTATGATTTGGGCTATACTTATTGTTATTTTGGTTTTGATATTCGGCGTGGTGGTACGCTATTCGAGAAGGCTGCTGTACGGCGGCAATTTTTTGTGTAATTTTTCGGATGAAAAATTCGCCGTTAAGGTCAGAAGGTTTTTGTCGGCCATGCCTGCGCCCGAAAACGGCGGAGCGGGAGTTTCGGTTGAGGAAATAAGAAAACCGATCGAAAAAGCCTACAAAATTTTGCACAAAAAGGTCAAGAAGGGTGAAAAGCTGTTCGAGTACGAAAAATGGCTTTACGAGAATCATTTCAAAATCGCCGAAGCGCTCGAACTAAATTACGACGAATTTTCGTCGCTTCCGCACTCGGGCGGCGCGCCGCGCGTGGTGCTGCTGTGCAAAAAGGTGCTGGGGTATTTGGGCGGCGTGCTCAAAAAGGAACAGGTGGAACTCGCTTTTTCGGAAGCGGACAGGTTGCAAGGCTTCGGATACGACGAAATTTTGGCCGCAAAGGCAGCGTTTTCTTATGCGATTTTGCTTCGGATTGCCGAAGTTTCGGAAAAATGCGTCAAATATCACAGATTTTTCGTTTATGCGCTCAATCTGAAAAACATAGTAAAACGCTATGCAAACGACAACGTCTACGTTTACTACGTTCTGAAAAGGAATCCCGTTTTGTCGGAAAAGCTGAAGCATTATATGGACAACCACGGCCTCAGCTACGACGACGTCGATTACGCTTTTTCGAACGTTTTGGTGGAAAATTCGGTGATAACGGAAAACCTCGTTCGCTCGCTTTTGACGCTGGACGAAACGGTTTTTGATTTGAAAGAGGTTTATTCGCCTGCAAAAATTTTGGAGAAAAGCCGTTCGTTTGCGGTTACCGACGACGAGGGAAAGGATTACCTTTTGAAAAAGTTTTCCGCGTGTGCAACCAAGCTGAACGTTTCGGAAACGGACTTTGCCGAAAAACTGCTGAAAGCGGAATCTGACGGCGTGGCAAGCGTTCCGCATCTGGTGGAGCTGCCGCCCAAAAAGCTCGAAAAAACCCTGAAAACGGAGAAGCTTTCGGATGTAAGCGAAAAAACTCCGTTTGCGGTCGCGCTTTCGTTTTTCGTGATTTTTCAGTCGTTATTCGCCGCCGCTGTGAGCGTGGTGGCGGCGCTTTTCGGCGCGCCCGCAAAATTATGGGTTTTTTGCGCCTTGCTGTCGGCTTTTGCGACGGTGAAACAAAGCTATAATCTGGCGATACGGGTGTCCCGGCTGTTTTTTGACAAAAAGCGTATTCTTCGCGTTTCCGAGGAGGCGGACGTGAAGCTTGGGAAAACCGTTGTTGTGGTGCCTGCGTACGTTTCGTCCGAAAAGGCCGCGGAGCGGCTGGCGAAACACGTGAACGCGCTGGCGGCCTCCGAGCGAGCGGACGGCGTTGATTTTTTGCTGCTTTGCGACTTTGCCCCAAACGGCGAAGAGCGGACGAAAACCGACGAAAACATCGAAAAGGTTTTTATCGAGAATTTGCAGGGCGTGGGGCTTGCCGTAAGAAAGCGCGTATATTCGGACGGAAAATGGCGCGCGAGGGAGCGGAAGCGCGGCGCGCTCGAGGATTTGCATCGCTACTACGAGGAAAACGCCGCAAATCTTTTTGCGACGCTGTTTTCGGTGCCTGAAAAGCCGGAGTATATCGTCGTTCTTGACGAGGACAGCGTGCTTCTTCCCGGCGAAGTGAAACGAGCCGTCCTTGCCGCGGCGCATCCGGAAAACCGAGGCACAGACATGTTTGCGTTTTCGCCGAAGACGAATATGTTCAGCCTGACGACGAAGTTTTCCGCTGTTTTTGCTGACAACGTCGGCGCGGAGGAATATCCCTCGTATTCGGACGATTTTCAGACGGTGTACGGCAGGGGCGTGTTTACGGGAAAAGGGCTTTACAGGCTTTCGGCGTTTCACGAAAAGCTGACGGGCAGATTCCCCGAAAAAAAGCTTTTGAGCCACGACCTTATGGAGGGCGCGCTTCTTTATACGGTTACTTTGGATACCGCGGTGTTCGAGGAAGCGCCGGAAAACTTTTCGCAATATTTTTCGAGAAGGTTGCGTTGGTCCGCGGGCGACGTTTCGCTCGGCTATTTTCTGACGAAAATGGGGCGAAGCATACCCGGCTGCTATCGTTTGTTGCTTTTTACGGGCGCGACGGGTAAGCTTTCGGCGGCTTTTAAGATTGCGCTTACGATAGCGGCAGGGGCGTGCGGTGGAGTGTGGGCGTTTGCTACCGCGGCGGTGATTGCTTTTTGGAAAGAACTGTCGGAGCTTGCAAAAAGCTTTTACACTTTCAAAACCTATCGTTTTCGCTACGCGGCGAAAGAGGTGGCGAAAAGCCTTTTGAAGCTTGCCGTCGCGCCCGCGGTCCTTGCGTTCGACGGTTTGGTGGACTTATACGTCTTTATTACGGCGACCGCAAAGGTTTACGGCGGCAAAAATATGCTGGTCTGGAAAACCTTCGGGAGCGGGAAAAAAGCGGAGCAGACCGCTTTTGAAGTCAAGAACGCAATGCTTCTTTCGGCCGCAGAAAAGGCCTACGATTTCTTTCAAAAGAACAGAGTTTCAGGACTTATTGCGGACAACGTAAGCTATATCAAAAAAGAAAAGCGCGCCTCCTATACCTCGCCGACGAACGTCGGCTTTTCGCTCGTTGCCGAAATGTCGGCGGTGGTTTTGGGGTTTAAGGATAAGTCCGCGGCAGAGCAAACGGCTTTGGAAATTCTGTCCGCGGCGGAGAGCCTTGAAAAATACAGGGGCAATCTTTTCAACTGGTACGACTTGGAAACGAAAAAACCGCTTCCGCCGAGATTCGTGTCGTCGGTTGACAGCGGAAATTTTGTGGCGGCGCTCGTTGCGTGCGGCAACTTTTTCGGCGGCAAAGTGGGCGAAATTTGCAAAAAATTGACGAAAGAAACCGATCTCGGCGCTTTATACGACAAAAAGCGAAAACAGTTTTATATCGGCTACAATCTCGACACCGGCAGATTCGAGGGGCATTACGACCTCAAAATAAGCGAGGCAAGGTTGCTCGGTTACGTTTATTCGGCGCTCTATAAATCGTCAAAACCATATTTCGGAACGGAAAACGTGCTGTCGGGCGAGGAAGGAAACACACTTTACAGCTGGGGCGGAACGATGTTCGAGTATCTTATGCCCGAAATATTTTTGGATACGCCGAAAAAAAGCCTCGTGGGCTCGTCGGCGCAAAACGCCGTAAAAGTGCAAATCAAATCGGCTTGCGGAGGCGTTTGGGGCGTTTCGGAATGCGGCTATTCGGACGTTGACGAATGCGGAAACTATCGCTATGAGGCCTTCGGCCTGAACGCGCTCGGCTTAAAGTCGTCGGCAAATGCTTGCGTAGTGTCGCCGTACAGCAGCGCGCTTGCGTTGGAATTTGCCCCGAAAGAGGCCGTAAAAAACCTTGAAAATCTGAAAAAACAGGCGTACGGAAGCTTCGGATTTTTCGAAGCCGTGGACAACAGAAATCAAAAGCCGCAGGTTGTCAGGGAATATATGGCGCATCATACGGGAATGCTGCTGGCGGCCGTCGCCAACTATCTTAAGTGCGGAGCAATACGCCGCGCGTTTATGTCGGACGCCCGGATGGACGGCGCGAAAATACTTTTGACGGAGCCGATAAATCGCGCCAAAGTGCAGAGGAAAAAGGACAACGGCTTTTCGGAAACGGTGACGGAAGAACGCGACTTTAAGGCGGTTTATCCGAAAAATCTCGTTATCCCGCGGTTCAACCTCTTGAAAACCGACGACTACGGCGTGGCGGTGAACGACTTCGGCGAAGGATATTCCTTTTCAAACGGCGTTTTCGTGACGAGGTTCAGACAGAATATGTTCGAGCCGTACGGCAATTTCTTCGTGGTCAGGGACGAGGACGACGACAGCCTTTTGTCGCCGACATTTTCGCCGCTTAAGACGCGCGGAGATTACAGCGCGGAGTTTGGCCTCAACCATGCGCGGTTTTCAAACGGAAACCTTTCGGAAGAGGTGTTTTGCCCGAGCTTTTATTGCGGCGAAACGAGGATTCTGACTTTGTCTAACCCGCACAAAACCGACAAAACGTACACGGTGTTTTTCTATTCGGAACCGCTGCTCGGAACTCAGGAAGCGGATTTTGCTCATCGATCGTTCAACAATCTGTTTTCCAAAACCACCGAAAAAACGGACAAAAACGGCGTTTTGGAGATGAGTATGGAGCGGCGCTTTCCGACGTCGGACAAAAAGGCGTATATGACGCTTACGGCAAAAGGGGCGGACGGCCTTACGGGCGTTACGGACAGATTTCGTTTTATCGGCAAAAACCGAACGGTCGGAAATGCTTTGGCGTACACCGTGCTTCCGAAAAGAGTAGCGGGCGACGTTTCGGAGCCGTGCATGGCGTTTTACGGCGAGGTGAGCCTAAAGCCCGGCGAGCAAAAATCGGTTGAAGTAACTTTGGGCTATGCCGAAAACGAAAAGGACGCCTTAAGACTTCTGGAGCGGCCGAAATCCGTTTACTTCGGAAAGAGCCTGAAAAGTCCGCAGACGGTGAACGACAAAACCGAAATAAAACTTACGGGGAAGGCGTACGAATATTTCAACGCCCTCTTCGGCGCGCTTTGTTACGTGCCGTATTCCGACGGCAAGCTGAAAAAACTTTCAGCTGACGAAACGGGGCTGTCCAAAACCATAACTTCGGATTTTTGCAGAAAGGCGTTGTACTTCGGGTTCAACGAAAAAACCGAAGAGGACTTTGCCGAGTTTTTAGAAGGGTTCGAGATGCTCCGCGGGTTCGGCGCGGAATGCAATCTCGTGGTGGGGTACGTCGAAAGCGACTTTTACGGCGGCAAAACCTATCGCAGGATTTTGAGCAAAATCAAATCTTCCGTCATAGGCAAAGAGATTTTCATCGTGAACCTCGAAGGCGAGGGGAAGGACGTCGAAAAGCTGTGTTTCAAAAGCTTTTCGGGTTTTTCTGAAAAACACAAATTGCCCGTCGCAAAACCTAAAAATCGCAAAAAAACGGCAAAACCGTGGCAAATAGACGGCGAATTTGACGTCGGAAACGGAACTTTCGTAACCACCGGCGACAAAAACTATTACGTTTCGAAAGGCATGAAAGCGGATGCGTTGCCGTATTCCGACGTCGTGGCGGAGCCGCGCGGCGGATTTGTGGCGACCGATAACGGCGGAGGACACAGTTGGTTCTTAAACAGCAGGGAGTGCAAAACCACGGTTTGGGATTCGGACACCGTGTCGCCGCCGATTTCCGAAAAGTTCGTGCTGGTGTCGTCGGGGAAAAGCTATTCGCTGACCGAAAATTCCGCCGCGGTTTTCGAAAAGGGCGCCGTTACCTTTTTGTCCGATACGGGCGAGGCGCGGACGAAGCTCACGGAATATATGCTCCCGGACGGCCTCGGCAAGCGCTACGAACTGGAAATCAAAAACAAAGGTAAGGGCGAAAAGAAGTTTACGGCGATAACCGATTTCGATTTGTCGCTCGGAGTTATGCCGAACTACGGTTTTTATCTTATCGAGAAGCATCCGCACGGCGTTTCGGCAAAAAATATCCGCAACGGAGTGGGGTGCTATCTGGAGCTTCCGGACGAAGCCGAGCCGGTTACGGACGCAGGAAAGATAAAATCCAGAACGGACGTCGGGGAATATTATTCGAAAAACCGAAGTCTTAACCTGAAGTGTTTTGCTTCGGTTTTGGAGTTTTCGCTTTCGAAAAACGAGAGCAAACGTTTTTGCTATACGCTTTATCCGTCCGCGGAAGAAGCCGAAAAACATTTCGGCAAAACGCCGTCAAAGGCTTTGCAGACGGAAAAGTGGGAAGCATTGAACCCCGTTAAGATAATTTCCGCCGACAAAAACCTTGCGCTTTTGTTCGATAATTTGCCTTATCAGACGCTGTCCTCGCGAATTAACGCCCGCGCCGCGTACTATCAGGTGGGGGGAGCTTTCGGCTTCAGGGATTTGTTGCAGGACGCCTTGTCGGCAATATGGTTCGATCCGTCGCTTGCGAGGGAAATTATCCTGTGCTGCGCGGCAAAAATCTACGAAGAGGGCGACGCCGTTCACTGGTGGCATAACACGGGTTACGGCATAAGAACAAGAATTTCCGACGACAGATTGTTTTTGTCGTACGTTGCCTGCGAGTACGCTTCGGCCACGGGGGACGCAGACATCTTTTCGGAAAAAGCGCCGTATCTGAAATCAAAACCGCTCGAAAGGTTTGAGGATGACAGAATGGAAAAACTGTTTTGGGCCGATTACGAAAAAACGATAAGGGAGCATATCCTGAAAACCTTCAAAAAAACCGCTATGCTCGGAGAAAACGGCTTGGTGAAAGTTTTCGGCGGCGACTGGAACGACGCTTTAAACAACGTGGGCGACGAAGAAAGGGGCGAAAGCGTGTGGCTGACGATGTTCTTTTACAAGTGCGTTATGGACTATGTCGAGTATGAAGCCGACGCAAAAATCAAAACAGAATTGTTGATATTTGCCGAAAAATTGAAAAAAGCCGTCGATACGACGTTTGAAAACGGCTATTTCAAACGTATGGTAACAAAAAAGGGAGCGTGGCTGGGTTCCGAAGAATCGCCCGTTCTGAAAATCGACGTCATATCGCAGGCATGGGCGGTTATTTCGGAAATTGCCGACAAGAAAAAAACCGCTTCCGCGCTTGAAAAAGCGCTGGAGCTGGTGTCGGACGACGGCATAATCCGTCTGCTTTGGCCTCCCGCAAACGAGGAATCGGACCTCGGATATATTTCAAAATATCCAGAGGGCGTGAGGGAAAACGGCGGACAGTACACGCACGGCGCGGTGTGGCTTGCTCAAGCGTTCCTTGAGGCGGGGAAAACGGAAACCGGGTATAAGCTTTTGTCGCGAATGAATCCGATTTGGCAAAACCTCCATAATCCGAATTTCAGGGGCGAGCCGTACGTTTTGTCTGCCGACGTTTACGTTTCCGAAAACGAATACGGCCGCGCTGGCTGGAGCTGGTACACGGGCAGCGCGTCCTGGTGCTACAAGGTGATTCTGGAGGATTTACTGGGGCTTAAGCTTTTCGGCGGCAACCTAAAAATCAACCCGAAGGGTATCCCCGATAGGCTTGACGGCACCGTAGTTACTGTGAAAAGGAACGGCGGAACTATAGAAATATCTTACAAAAAGGGCGCGAGCCGACTCGTCGCAGACGGTGTGAACGTTTTAGGAAACGACGTTTTTCCGTTCAGAAAAGGGAAAACCCTCAAAGTGGAAGTTTGGCGGGAATAACGTTATTTTGCTTTACAATTTGCCAAGTTATGTTATAATATATGCTTAACAAACGCTTTGAGGTGGACGATGGATCTGTTTGATTACGCAAGCGAAGTCGATATTCAAAAAAACGCGCCGCTTGCCGAACGTATGCGCGCGCGCAATTTGTCGGAGTTTATCGGGCAAAAGCACTTGGTCGGCGAAGGGACGTTGCTTCGCAGGGCGATAAGCGCGGATAAACTGGGCAGCTGCATTTTTTACGGACCTCCGGGGACGGGGAAAACCACGCTTGCAAACATCATCGCCAAAAACACCGACAGCCATTTCGAGCTGCTGAACGCCGTTTCGTCGGGCGTTTCCGACGCGAAAAAGGTCATTGAAGAGGCCAAAATCCGCCTGAAAATGTACGGAAAAAAGACGTACCTTCTTCTCGACGAATGTCACAGGTGGAACAAGGCGCAGTCCGACAGCGTGCTGGCTTCGGTGGAAAAGGGCGAAATCATTTTCATAGGTTCGACCACGGAAAATCCGTACGTTTCGATGACCAAGGCAATCGTTTCGAGGTGCCGCGTTTTCGAATTCAAAAAGCTGACCTCGGCTGAAATCGTTGAGGGCTTGAAGCGCGCCGTGGAAGACGAGGAAAGAGGCCTCGGCACTTATCCCGTCAAGGTGGACGAAAAAGCCTACGAGCATATAGCGTGGGCGGCATCGGGCGACCTCCGAAACGCCTACAACGCCTTGGAGCTTGCGTTTATGACGACGGACCCGTCGGAGGACGGATATATTCATGTAACCGAAAAAAACGCCGCCGAATCCATTCAGAGAAGGGTGCTGTCGGTGGATGAAAGCATGTACTACGACATGATTTCCGCTTTCTGCAAAAGCCTCAGGGGCAGCGACAGCAACGCCGCGCTTTACTGGAGTCAAAGGCTTATTCAGGCGGGTTGCGATCCGCTGCTAATCTGCCGCAGGCTCATAGCGCACAGCGCAGAGGACGTGGGCATGGCCGATCCTCGGGCGCTTCAGATGGCGGTGGCCGCGCTTACAGCTTACGAAAAACTGGGGGTTCCGGAGGGGCTTATCCCGCTGTCGGAGGCCATAATTTACGTTTGCGAAGCGGAAAAATCAAATTCCGTCATAGTAGCGTTGAACGCCGCGCAGGCCGCGGTGGAGAAAATCGGCGTCGAGGAAGTGCCGAAATATTTGCAGGATCCGAACTATAAAACCGAAAAAATTTCGGGCTACAAATATCCGCACGACTACGGCGGCTGGGTTGAACAACAATATCTTCCGGACGAGGTGAAGAACGAAGTTTTTTATCGTCCGTCCGATCACGGCTACGAGGCCGACGTAAGGGAGCGTCAGGCGCGCCGTAAGAGCAAAAAATAGGAGAGAATAATGCTTAAAATCACAAACTTTTCAAAAACATATAGCGGCTCCGTCAAAAAGGCGGTTGACGACGTTTCGTTCGAGGTAAAACCGGGCGAAATTTTCGGGTTTATCGGCCCTAACGGCGCGGGAAAATCCACGACCATCAAATGCCTAACGGGCATTCTGAACTTCGACGAAGGCAGCATCGTCATCGACGGACACGACCTCAAAACCGACGCCATTGCGGCGAAAAAGAGCGTGGGTTACGTTTCGGACAGCCATATTATCTACGACAAGCTGACGGGGCTGGAATACGTCAACTTTATGCGCACGATTTACGGCGCGCCCGCAGACGAACAGCGCCTCAAAGAACTTTTGGGCGACTTCAACCTCACAGAGGTTGCGGGTAACCCGATAAAAAGCTACAGCCACGGCATGAAACAAAAAATCAACGTAATCGGCGCTTTGATACATAATCCGAAACTTCTCGTTCTGGACGAACCGTTTACGGGGCTCGATCCGCAGTCGGCGTTTCAGCTTAAAACGATGATGAGAAAGCACGCCGAAAACGGCGGCGCGGTGCTGTTTTCCAGCCACGTTCTGGACGTGGTGGAAAAGATTTGCGACCGCGTGGGCATCATCGATCACGGCAAGATCATAGCCGTCGGTTCGGTGGAAGCGATAAGAGAGAGCGCGGACGACAGTTTGGAAAAATTCTTCCTGCAAATCACGGGCGAGGCGGAGAAAGAGGCTTAACATGAACGAGTATCTTCTGATAACCGGACTCATCTTCAAAAACGCATTCCGAAGCGACAAGCTTAAGCTCGGCGCAGGTAGTGGCTCCGAAAAAGCCAAAAAAATAAGGAACGCGGTTTTGCTTGCGGCGCTTTTGATCGTGGGATTTGCGCCGATTCTGTTTGGTTTTTGTTATATGATTTACGTCTATTCCGAGGCCATGGCCATGAGCGGAGTTCACGCCGACCTATACGGCATGCTTCTCAGTGTGTCGCAGGTGGTGGTGCTCGTTTTCGGTATGGTGTCGGTGGTCAGCGTGCTTTACAAAGCTTCCGATCTGGAATTTTTGGGACAACTTCCGGTGAAACCGTCGGTGGTGTTCTGGGCGAAAATGACGTACGTTTACGTTACGGAAGCGGTTATCGCAATCGCAATGATAGTTCCCGCAACGGCAAGCTTTGTGATGGGCGTTCAAAAAGCCGGGGTGGAGCTGCCCGCTTTGTTCTACGTTCTGACGCCGATTGCGGTGTTCGTGGCGCCGGTGGTTCCGCTTCTTTTTGCAAATCTTCTGGCAATGCCGATCATTTTCGTGACAAAAAGGCTTAAAAACAGATCCTACACGGGGCTTATCGTCGCGGCCGTTTTGTATATCGGAATTATGTTTGCGTACACGATGGTCATGAAAAAGTTCGGCAATGCGTCGGGAGACGAAGAGGGAAACCTCGTCGTGACCGACGAAATGATAAAGAGCATTTTGCTTACGAGCAGGATTTTCTTCTTCAACAGATGGCTGGCATTTTCCATGTGCGGGGCAAAGGCTTTGGACTTATTGTTCTACGTTTTATTCCTTGCGGCGATGGTGGGCGTTTGCTATATGGTGAGCAGCACTTTCTTTAAGAAAAACGCCAAAAACGCTTTGGAAAATAGCGGCGAGGGCGGCAAAAAAACCTCTGCGGCAATCGTTCTTGAACCTGAAAACGTCAGAAAAGCCCTTATAAAGCGCGAATGGAAAATGCTCGTCGGCGAATTTAACTTTGCTTTCAACACGCTTTTGTCGGTGATTATGCCGTTCGTTCTTTTGGGACTTATGACGATAACCGGCGCGTCGGGCGGAATGTCCGGAATAGGGCAGGAGGAAGGGCAGGAGTTATCTAAAGGCGCAGAGATGATGGTTTCTGCGGGATTTGCGCTTATATACGGCATTTTCTGCACCTGCGGCATAGATTACGCCGCGTCCATTGCGGTTTCCAGAGAGGGGAAGACCTTCTACATAAACAAATATCTTCCTCTTAATCCCGAAGACGTCATCGGCGCAAAAGTCGCGCTGGCGGATATTATCGGCCTTGCGGGCGCAATCGTTACGGGTGTGTCCGGCGCAATCTTTTTGAAAACGGGGTTCCATTCTGTGGGTATAATCGTCGTTTCGGCGCTATATAACCTCGGGTTCAACAGGCTCGGCGTTTTGAGAGATCTGAAAAAACCGTCCCTCGGTTGGACTAATCCTGCCGAAGCCACGAAGAAAAACTTTTATCCGATGGTGCCTATGTTTTACGCGATAGGGGTGGGCGTCGTCGAAATGATTGCGGCGATGGTGCTTACCGGGCTTAAAAGCGACGCTCTGGCGGCCGTTATATTCTATGCGCTTTCGATAGCCATTGCCGTGTCGTTTACGCTTATAAACGCAAAACGTCTGAAAACTAAGGGAGTGGAATATTTCGAGAGAATCGAGCAATCCGTTTAGTTTTGCGAGCAAAAACAATAAAATTACTACGAAAAACCGCCTAATTCATAGCAATCGGGCGAAAGGACGACTTATGGGAAAGAAAATAGGACTTGACGTGGGCGACGTCAGAATAGGCATTGCCGTCAGCGATATGCTGGGTATGATCGCAAACGCCAGAGAAAGCTACACCAGAAAAGGTTTGGAAAAGGATTTAAGGTATTTTACGGACCTTGCCAAGGCCGAAAACGCCGACGCTTTCGTGCTGGGGCTTCCGAAAAACATGGACGGAACCGAAGGCGAAAGGGTTGAGGTAACGAGGGATTTCGGCGACAAACTTCACGAATTTTCCGGACTTCCCGTCGTCTATATGGACGAAAGGCTGTCCACCGTCGCCGCCGAGCGCATGCTTATACAGGCGGACGTAAGGCGCGAAAAAAGAAAGAAGGTCATCGACAAGGTGGCCGCATGCATCATTTTGCAGAACTATCTGGACAGTCATTAAATAGAAATAAAAACGGCATCACGCCGAAAAGGAGAAGAATATGGCAGATTTGTTTGACGAACTTTTGGAATCGGGCGACGACGACATCATCACTTTGTACAACGAAGACAAAGGACAGGAAGAGGATTTTTATCACGTCGCGACCATCGACTATAAGGGCGACTGGTACATCTTTTTGAATCCGGTGGTACCTGACGACGAAATCGGAGAAGACGACGTGATTATCTATCGTCTGGACGAAGACGAAGAGGGAGGCGACGTTTTCTCGCCTATCGAGGACGACGACACTCTTAATGCCGTCTATGCCGAATACGAGAAAGAAGTCGAAAAAATGTTGCAAAACGAAGGGAAATAGCACGCTTTTAGCATGGGAAATTTCTCATAAGAAAGCCTCTATGTTTTGCAACATTGAGCAAGCACTTTTCTTGAACGAGAAATGAGGCCACGCCGCCGTTTATGGTTGAGGCTTACACAGGCGGCGTGCAATAGAGTGTCGAGCAGCTGCAGGCAGTACGAAGTTTTCGGGAATTTTGCATGGCGCAGTGCGCCGTCCCGAAAACGAGTGGCACAATTAGGAAAAGCTCCCGACTGCGAGACCGAGAGTGTCCCCGCCTTTAGGCTTTCCGTGGATTCCTTGTTGCGAAGCAATAAGGGGAACGGAAATGGGGGAAACTCCGTGACAACAAGCAAAGCCGACGAAAAGCCAACGGCCTTTCAGGAGGCGTGCGTAGAGGACAGCGAGCCAAAGTCTGACCGCAAGGGCAAAATTGCGGAGCGATAGCCGACAGGCGACTTTGGCGAAGATGATGAAGGGGGGGGAAGCTTTTATTCGGATAAGATTGCGTGCTTCGGCAAAATTTGAAAATTATTTTAATTTTTTTGAAATAGCAGGTCAAAACGGGCTTAAATCGTTTGCCTGCTTTTCGTTTTTATGCTATTATTTACAAAGTAAATCCGCACCGCCATTGAAAATCGGCTGTAGCCTCAGGGTTGCCGAATGTGATATTTTGGCGGGAGGACTAAATACATTTTATTTTGGAGGTCATTATTATGGCAGTTACTTCTATGAAAGCCCTGCTCGAAGCAGGCGTACACTTCGGCCATCAAACCAAAAGATGGAACCCGAAAATGGGCAAATATATCTACGCGGCCCGCAACGATATTCACATTATCGATTTGCAAATCTCCGTAGATAAAGTCGAAGAGGCTTACAATTTCGTTCGCGACCAAGTTAAAATGGGCAAAGACGTTTTGTTTGTCGGCACCAAAAAACAAGCTCAGGAAGCCATCCAGCAAGAAGCTGAACGTTGCGGCATGTACTACATCAATCAACGTTGGTTGGGCGGCACTCTCACCAACTTCAAAACCATCCGCACCCGTATCGACCGTCTGAACAAAATCAACCAGATGGAAATCATCGGCGAATTCGATCTTCTCCCTAAAAAAGAAGTCGTGAAACTTAAAGCCGAAAGAGACACCTTGGAAAAGAACCTCGGCGGTATCAAAAACATGAGAAGCCTTCCGGGTTTGCTGTTCGTCGTTGACCTCAAGAAAGAGGAAATCGCCATCAAAGAAGCAAGAAACCTCGGTATTCCTATCGTTGCAGTCGTGGACACCAACTGCGATCCTGACCTCGTTGACTACGTTATCCCGGGCAACGACGACGCTATAAGAGCAATCAAACTTTTCGCTTCCATCATCGCAGACGCGGTTATCGAAGCAAAAGAAGGCAAAGACGCTCTCGCAGCGGAAAAAGCAGCGGCCGAATCCGATAAGGAAGAAGCTCCGGCAGAAGAAGCGGCAGAAGCAGTCGAAGCTCCGGCAGCCGAATAATTTTAAGGAGAAATATCTATGTTTACCAGTAAAGACGTTATGGAACTCCGTCAACGCACCGGCGTTGGCATGATGGATTGCAAAAAAGCTCTTACCGAATGCGACGGCGATATGGAAAAAGCCGTTGACTTCCTCAGAGAAAAGGGCATGGCTACCGCCGCTAAAAAAGCAGGCAGAGTGGCTTCCGAAGGCATCGTTTACGCAACCATCAAAGGCGACAAAGGCGTTATCGTCGAAGTAAACTGCGAATCCGACTTCGTTGCTCGCGGCGAAGGCTTCAAGGCGTTCGTGGAAGAAGTTGCCGAATATATTCTGGACAACGACGTCAAATCCCTTGACGAAGTCGTTGCAGCAAAAACCGAAGCTCTAAACGCTGCAATCGCCAAAATCGGCGAAAAAATCAGCATTCGTCGCTATGAAAAAATGGTCGCTTCCGATTCCAAACTCGACAGCTACATTCACATGGGCGGCAAAATCGGCGTTTTGGTCGAAGCAAGCGCAAACATTTCCGCAGAAGTCATCCACGACGTGGCTCTTCAGATCGCAGCCGCTAAACCGACTTGTGTTTCCAAGGAAGAAGTTCCGTCCGGCGACATCGAAAAAGAAAAAGAAATTCTTCGCGCTCAAGCTCTCAACGAAGGCAAACCTGTCGCTATCGTTGACAAAATGGTTGAAGGAAGAATTCACAAATACTACAAAGAAGTTTGCCTTTTGGAACAAGACTTCGTTAAAGACGGCTCTCTGACCGTCGGCAAAGTGCTTGCAAACGACGGCAGCAGCGTCAAAAAATTCGTTCGTTTCGAAATGGGCGAAGGCCTCGAAAAGAAAGTCGACAACTACCTCGACGAAATCGGCGACGCAGTTTCCAAAGTAACCAAATAGTTAAAAACGGTGGGATACCTTTTGTATCCCACTTTTTTCAAAAAAATCGGAGGTAAAAATGACCGCTAAATATAAAAGAGTCGTCATCAAAATCAGCGGCGAAGCCCTTGCGGGCCCGTCCGGCACAGGCATCGACAACCATATCGTAAACAAAGTGGTTCAACAAATCAAAGTCGTGCACGATCTGGGCATAGACGTCGGCATTATCATCGGCGGAGGCAATTTCTGGAGAGGCCGTCAGGGCGTGGATATGGACCGCACGACGGCAGACCATATGGGCATGCTCGCGACGGTTATCAATTCGCTCGCTTTGCAGGACGCTTTGGAGCATAGCGGCGTTCCGACCAGAGT
>ULRD01068317.1_pt1 | contig 14931 bp, 8 predicted proteins | sample 1955181 | NCBI WGS metagenome assembly ULRD01 (sample SAMEA4835675, study PRJEB28245) | human gut metagenome | biome: gut microbiome; material: fecal sample | place: Denmark | collected 2008
ACGGCAAAGGGGCTGTGCATCCCCTTTGCCGTTTTCTCCTACTTTCCTGCTATTTTCAAAAAATTCTCTATCATACTCCACCGATGCGAGCTTTCATGACACGCGAAGGAAATCATATATTTCCCTTCCGTGAAAGCGATCTGGTGGAGTTTTTGCATATCCGACGGGGCAAGCATGGCCTCGGCCAGGTTTTTCGGGCAGAAATACGCCCCCAGTCCCCGCAGGCAGAGCCGGAGCATCGTCGCCATATGCTCAGACTCCGCCGCCACGCGCGGAGCGAAGCTGGCCTCACGAAAAAGCTTCCTCGCCAGACGTCCGGCGATATCCCCCTCGCTGTTCAGAAGAAAATCACACGGCTCCAAAAAAACAGGCAGCTCCCTTTGCGGCGCAGAGAGAACGCGCGATTTCTCTTCCTCCGTCCCCGGCAGGCGCTGATACAGATCGGCGGAAAGAAGAAGCACGATCTCCTCCTCCTGATAGGGATAGAGCGAGACACCGGGCAGCTCCTCTTCCCACCGCGCCAACGCCAGATCGATCTCCTCCCGTTCCAGCGCTTTCCAGATCATTGCATTCGCCATCTCGCAGAGAACGATGCGCACGCGCGGATACCGACGGTGAAAGACTTCGAGCAAGGGCGGCAGCAGGACCTCGCCGCGGGCGGGCGCGACCCCGATGCGAAGCACTCCGCTCTCACTTCCCGACACATCCGAAAGCGCACGGCGAAATGCCAGTTCATTGCGCTGGAACATACGCGCGTAGCGATAAAATACCTCGCCCCCATCCGTCAGCTCGAGCGGCACATGACGGATGAAGAGCTTCATCCCCACCTCCCTCTCTACCATCGCGATATGCCCCGAAAGCGTCTGCTGCGTCACATGCAGCCGCTCTGCGGCCCGCGTAAAATTCCGCTCTTCGACCAGCGTCAGGAAGTAGTGTATCGTCAAAAAATTCATCGGATCTCCTCCTTCATAGTACAGGCATTCCCCTGTACTTGGTACGTTATATAACAGTTTTTCTTTTATAGTATAGCATCCTATAATAGGGAAAGAAAACGATCCCGAAGGCTTCGCGCCGCCCCGTTTTCCCCAAGGAGGTCTCATGAAAAATATACTCGAAATCCTCGCCGGCCCTGCCAGCTTTGCATTCACTGCCTTTGCACTTACAGGCACCTTCACGCCTGCGCAATCCTTTGCGATCGGCACTGCCGTCTGGATGGCGCTATGGTGGATCCTCCGCCCCGTTTCTATTTACGTCACCGCCTTCATCCCCATTCTGGTGGATTCCTTCTTTGATCTGATCCCCGAAGGCCACGTGCTCAGCCAGTACTTTTCCGAGATCGCCGTCCTGCTCTTAGGCTCCGATCTCATCTGCCTTACATGGACGACCACAGGACTGGATCGAAGGATCTCCGTCAAGACGCTCTGCTGCATCGGCACCTCGATGAAGAACCAGATCTTTGTCTGGTTCCTCGCCTCGACCCTGCTCTCCGTCTTCCTGCCGAATGTCGTCGTCGCTGCCATCTTCTGCCCCATCGCCGTCGCCATGCTCCACTTCGTCGGCGAAAAGGACATCACAAAGAGCCGCCTCGCCCTTCCCATCCTTCTTGCCATCGGCTGGGGAAGCGGCATCGGCGGCTTCGGCTCACCGATCGGCTCATCTGCCAATCTCGTCGCTGTCTCCTACATCGAGCAGCTCACGGGACACGAATTCATGTACTATGACTGGGTCATCCGCTTCCTCCCGCTGCTTGCGATCATTTTCTTCGTGAACCTTCTCTTCCTGTGGGCGATCCCCGTCCCCGTGAAAGAGATGAAGGGTACACGAAGCTACTTTCAAGACATGTACAAAGCCTTCGGCCCGCTGAAGAAAGGCGAATGGATCGGCCTCATCCTCTTTCTTTCAGCGACCATCCTTGCCTTCGCCCGCCCTGCCTTCGCCGACCTGCTCCCCGGCTGGAAGCCTGCCTACATCTTCCTCACCCTCGGTCTATTCATGTTCTTCCTGAAGGATGAGACAGGCCATCCGATGCTCACATGGAAATACGCCGAGTCGCACATCATGTGGGGCATGATCTGCCTCTTTGCCTCCGGCCTCGCTCTGGGCCGCCTCGTCATCGAGACCGGCGCGATCGAGCAGCTCGCCTCCCTCATCGCCGCCATGCATCTCTCCGGCAGTCTCTCCATCATGGCGATCTCCTGCGGCTTTGCCACCTTCCTCTCCGAGCTCTCGAGCAATACCGCCGCCGCCTCCATTTCCATCCCCGTCGTCACCGGCCTTACGAAAGCCCTGGGCGTGAATCCCATCCCTTACATCCTTGGCAGCATCGTCGCCGCAAACTGCGCCTACGTCCTTCCGATCTCCACCCGCGCCATCCCCATCGGTCACGGACTCGATGCCGCGCAGCAGATCAAGTATGGCCTCCTCCTCACTCTGATCACACTCGCCACCACGATCACCACCTGTACCCTCTTCATGATGTACTCACCGCTTTTTAGTGAGTTGTGAAATAAAGGTAGCTAGGGACTAGGGACTGGGGATTAGACAGAGAGACATCTGACATCTGATTTCTGACTTCTGAAGTTTGAAAGCAGGGATGAGTAGCTAGGGATTAGGGATTACAGACTTCTGACTTCTGCCGCCAGTCACTAATCACTAGTCACCACACACGCAAAAACGCTCCTGTCGAATGTTCGACAGGAGCGTTTTCTTAGTTTCTCATATATGTCTTAGTACGATCTTAGTACAGCACATGTGCGATGATGAAGCCGGCGATGCAGGCTGTCACGACACCGGTGAGCCCCGGCAGCATGAAGCTGTGGTTCAGAACAAACTTCCCGATCCTTGTCGTACCGGAACGGTCAAAGCCGATGCACGCCAGATCCGACGGGTAGGTCGGCAGGAAGAAGTAACCATAGCAGGCAGGGATGAAAGACAGTACCATGATCGGATCCATGCCCAGATTCAGTGCCATCGGCATGACGATAGCGACGGCTGCACCCTGAGAATTGACCAGCTTCGAAGTGAAGAAGAGAACGACCGCATACGCCCATGGATATGCCGTAACGACAGAGCCCAGGAAGGTCTTCAGGATCGACATATGATTTGCAAAATAGGTATCCGCCATCCAAGCGACACCGTATACAGAGACCAGCGCGACGACCCCCGCACGGAAGACCTGGCTGTTTCCGACCTCCTTCGCCTTCGTCTTGCAGACGAAGAGAATGATCGCAGAGATCAGGAGCATGATGATCTGGATGACCGTCGTCATAGAGATCGCCTTCATCTTGCCCTTCGCATCAGCAAAGTGCGGGAGAAGATCCGGGAAATTGCCCAGGATCGCGATGAAGATGATACCTGCAAGGAAAATGATGGTCGCATGATAATAAGAAGACGGCAACTCCTTGCCCTGCAGCGATTCATTCTCACCAAAGACATAGGACTTCTGTTCCGGATCCTTGATCAGTTCCTGGAACGCGGGATCATTCTCAAGATCCTTGCCCCTCTTATAGCTGACAAGAGCTGCACAGATGACGCCGATCAAAGTCGCAGGGATGGACACCGCCAGGATCTGCAGCAGGTTGAAGTTGTAGCCCACCGCCGCCATGAAGCCTACGATGGAAACGACAGCGACCGATACAGGAGATGCCGAGACCCCCATCTGGGATGCAATGGACGATACCGCCATCGGACGTTCCGGGCGGATATTCTGCTTGATAGAAATATCATAAATGATCGGGAACATGGTGTACACGACATGACCCGTGCCGCAGAGGATAGTCAGGAACCAGGTCGTCACCGGAGCCAGGATCGTGATGTGCTTCGGATTGTTGCGCAGGAATTTTTCCGCATACTTCAGCATGACCGTCAGCCCGCCGGACGTCTGCAGGAAGCCCGCGCAGGTAACGACCGCCAGAATGGTCAGCATGACGCCGATCGGCGGCGTGCCCGGCTTGTAGTGGAAAACAAACGTGTACAGCGTAAGACCGATGCCGCTGATGACCGCAAGCCCGATCCCCCCGTGCTTAATTCCCAGGAAGAGACACCCGAGAAGGACAATAAACCCCAATAGCATTTCCATAAATCATTTCCTCCATTTTTGTTGTATGCTTATTTTGGATGATTCAATGATTTATAGTATACACCATCGGGATATATTAGCAAAATACGCGTTACGCATGAAGAGACTCACTTTCTATGCATTTATGGTATGCGCACAAAAATGATCTCCAATTTCATTCCACGGAGTATTCGACTAAAGTGTTTTGTATCCAATGGCTTCTATTTCATTCCAAGTTAAGGTCATAGCCGAACGTTCAGAACGAATAATCACCATGATTACGATCAATCTTGAGTTTTCCAAATGGCCTGAGCTGTTCAAGGATGCCACACTGGTTGCGGCATTGGTAGATTGTCTGACCTATCACTCTCATATCCTTAAGTGGCATATACCTTCTATAATTACAAAATAGATATCATTCCTGATCTTATCTCATTGGTTCGACATTGATATAATATTTTAGCCGGCCATCTTCCGTATACTTCTCCTTTGTTCCATAATTCTCTAAGTTAAAGGTAATTTCTAATATATATCCATTTTTTGACCACGTATAAGTTTGAGACATAAGTACATTTGTATCATGTCGATGATACTCACTCATACCTTCATTTTTCCAGCCATCCTTTTCTAACTGTTTACTATAATAATTTAAAATATCGGTTCTACTAGCATAACTTGCAAACTGCTTTCTGAGACGATAGTTTTTTGGTGTACGCCAAATTGCATGAAGCTGTTTATCCAAAGTTTCATTTGTATCTAACTCGTAAAGTGCAGCTACTTGTGGTTGAAGTTCCGCCGCTATCTCGCTAGTCCCGATACTATCCATAAAATAGAATAGAATAAAAGGAACCATCAAGAAAACTATCCAAGATAACAGATTTCGAATAACAGTATGTTTTTTTAGTTTAGTTATCAAACTCCATAATTTGTTTTCATATATAGGCTTTGGCTTTGAGGGATCAACAATATTTATAAAAAGACATACAAGTAGTTTTATCATTTTACTATTTCCCTCTTAGTAAATATCTAATCGAAATAGGCACGCTTTCCTCTGGTGTTTCTTCAGCTACATCATACCCAATTCCAACCTGTGGTGTTCCGACACCATATTTAAAAACTAGTACTTTCCCTAAATATTCTCCACTAACAGGAGTGGAAACACCTCCACCTAGGCCAGCATAAACAGTTCCTCCTACACTTCCTCCGGACAGAATTTCAGAACGCGTTTTTTTATCATTCAAATCAATACTGGAAGAATTTGTTTTCAATGTAATACCGGCCACCTCTCCTCCTAAATGCAAGCCCATATGTAAGTCATTGGATTCCGTAAATCCATTTGTTACAAAAAATTTATCACTTCTCTTATCATATAAATATCCTTGTTCTACAGGTCCAGCACTATACTGAATAAGAAATATATCAAAGTTGTTTTGATTTCTATTTGCAATAACATGTACCGGCCTCAAGGTAATTTCGTTATTAGCTTTACCATCAGTTATTTTAGCATTTACCATTTCATGATATCTTCCAAAGAAAGAATCAATACTTTCTTTTGTATAATGCTTTTGTAGAACCGCTGTAACTCCTGCAAGGGCAATTACATTCCCTGCTTTTAGTTGCGAATCACTTGCCGCCCCCTCAGGATCCCCTTGGTTTGCAGTTTGATAAACCAATTCGTATAATTCACTCAATTCATCTGCAGTGATTTCTCGTCCATCTTTTCTGATAAGTATTTCTTTCAATAAGCTCTCTGTTTCGGATAATTCAAATCCCAAGTAATTCCATTTTGATGCACCTAAAGATACACCAACACCCGTCAATACATCTTTCGATAAATTTCCAATTGCCGCGCCTACGCCAGCACTAAGCCATTGTACTGTATCTGGATGTTTTTGTACCCATTCTTTGCCTTTGGTTTTGGTCAGATACCCCATCACATATTCATTTACACTGCCAGATAATGCACCGGAAGCCGCACTACCTCCTGCCATGTCTCCCATGAGTGCTCCGAAAGCGCCGTGGAGCAGCATCTTCTCCGTAGAGCCATCTTTCCAGCCTTTGCTTTCGGCGTATGTATGGATTGCCTGATTGCCGTACTTTTCCAGCATGCCGACGAGCTCTTGCTTTTCTTCTACTTTGGTCTTATCAAAGATTTCCTGTAGCTGGTTCAAGCTATTCTTGGTATCTCGATTGAGACTTGCAATGTCCTGTTTCTGCTTTTCTTTATTCGTGATATGAATAGTTCCTTCTGCCACTGCCGATTTCGTTGTACTATCATCGTTATCTTTTACCGTAGGTGTCAGATTGGGAGTCAGTCCTCTCTGGTTCAGCTCGCTACTCTTGTCATTTGGGAAATAGGATACGCCTATACCGCCTGCTTTATAATCCGCTTTGTTTTCCTTATCTTCCCAGCTCAAAGTGCCAGTAGTCAGAGTATTTTTATCCTTGCTTGCATCGCTACCAATCACTCCACCTTTCAGATCGGTATTTTCTTTGACAGAGATATCAAAGCCTTCACCGCCCGCTCGGATGCCTGCCTGATTGATGACGCTTTCATAGTGACTCTTCATGTTCCCTTTGGACGCACTACCGCCATAGCTGGTTTTACCGGCTGCTGTACTAAAGCTCATGCCTGCCGATATGTTTTCTTCGCTATACTCTTTCTTGGTCTGCAAACTTTCGATATTTAGATTCCCGTCTATATCGGCTTTCACTTTGTTTCCGCTAACTGTACTGCCGATTAGATCGGTGTCTTTTCCGCTCTTCATGGTCAGTGTATCATTTGCATTCACGGTACTTGCTCTATAGCTGGTAGTACTGCCGTTTTCTTTGCCTTTACCAGCATAGAATTTACCATCTACAGAAACTACTGAACCGGCAGAAAGACTGACGCCAAGACTACCGCCTTTGCTGCTTTGGCTGCTCTTCTGGGTTTCTTTTTCTTCTGTAGCCCAAATATGTATATCGTTATCAGCTTCTAAGTGGATATGGTTGCCTACGATATCAGAGCCTTTGACATTCAAATCTTCTTTCGTCTTAATGGTCATGTCTTGCCCTGCCTGCAATGAACTGCCTTCCGCTTCTGTTATGGTGCTATGGCTTTCTGACTTACTGGAGCTGCTAGTGATACCGATAGAAACCGTAGGAGAAAAATTCCCCTTGGCCGCAGCTTTTAATGCATCTCCATTTTTCTTTATCTTTTCTGCTGTCTCATACCCATAGAGAGCTTTCAGACGATGATCGGAAACTTCTGTCATCCGTGTAGCCGGCGCTGCCACCGACTCTATAGCTTCGATACCAGCACCGCCTACAGAGACAGTGAGCCCGCTCTTCTTGTATTCGTGCTTTTCCTCGCTGTGATAGATATTGTCTTTGCTTGAAATATTTACGTTTTCGCCGGTCATTGAAATATCTTTCCCCGCGATAATATCCGATGCATTCACATGGATGTCTTTATCAGAAGTAATAGTAACGTTACCAGAGATACTGCCAACAGTAGAGCCTTTCTGCAGAATGTCAGCATCGCTATACTGATCCTTCCGTTTTTCCGTCCCGATGGTGAAGCCGAGTCCGCCACCCGAGAGCAGGCCGCTCTTCTTGACCTGCTTGGCGTAGTCATGCTGTTCGTACTCTTCCGCGCTGGAAATGGAAGTATCTTTGCCGGAAGAAATCGCGACGTCATGTGTGCCGATGACTTGGGATCCAGTCATATTCGTATTCCCGCCCGCGGTGATCTGCACGGCATCTCCCGAAAGGGTAGAGGCTGTCACGGTCTTGCTTTCGTCACGGCTCTTGATCGTGGTGGTCTTGCTGGAGAGGAGACCGCGTTCCTTGTATTTCAGGCCGTAGTCGTCCCTGGACTCATTATAGCCGTTTTCCAGGTTCACGTCACCCTTGGCGGCAACCGTTATTTGACCGTTTTCTGAAAGTACCGTTGTATTTCTGGCACTCAAATTCTCGCCCGCCGCGAGGGTGATGTTTTTCCCTGCTGCGAGTGTGTTTGTAGTCTCTGTTTTTCTATAAGTACGGATGTAATTGTCGCTGTTCTCCGTCATGTCTTTCTTGGCTTCGAGAGTATCCGTATCCAGATGGATGTTGTTTCCTGCTTTCAGGATCAGGGTGCCATTGTCTCCCAGTGCTTCCAGCGTCGCGCCGGTGAGGTGGATGTCTTTTCCTGCTTCCATGAGGAGGACGCCGTCCTTGCCCTTGACGGCGATGCCGGAGGTGGTATGCAGCACATCCTGGTTCTTTGCATGCAGCATGGTGTCCTGCATGGTGATATTGTTATCCGCGGTCAACGATACCTGCTTTTCCGCATGGATGATACCACTCTCTTTGATGTCATGAGAGGCTTTCAGCTGCACGGTATCGCCGTAGATCATGCCGCGGTTCACGATGTCTTTCCCCTGCATGAGGATGGAGTTTCCCATCAGTACGCCGCTATTGGCGAGTTGATTCTTGGCTTCCATGACAAGCTGATTCGCACTGATGAGGCTTCCGTCTGCTGCTATCTTTTTCTCGCTGCCCGCTTTGAGGTAGACGTGAGGGTAGAGGACGTCATACGTTTTGCCGTTTACGGTGACGGTGGTGGTCTCGAGCCAGACGATGTCACTGGTGAGAGCAGCCATCTGTTCTTTGGTGAGGGCGATGCCGGGCGTCAGATGAAATTCTTTCGCATAGGCGATGCCTCTGTCCATCAGCGCATGGAATTCGTCTTCATTATTGGTGAAGCCGTCGAGATAGCTCTTGCCTGTCAGTTGGATGATCTGGTTTCTCAGAAGTTCCTGTTCGTAGAAGCCGTCACCGAGGCGCTTGGTGACGCGTTCGGGGTCCCAGGTCATCTGCTGGTACATGTAGTCGGAGGAGAGGAACTTCTTTTTATTGGTGAAAGCGGGATCGGTTTCGACCAGGTACTTGGCGGTCGTTTCCGGATGGAGCTGGTAGAGGGCGCTTTCCGGGAGGAAGGAGAGGCTGCCGCCTGTTTCTTTGCCCGCTGTCGTTCCCGGCTTGGTGCTGCTTTCTGCATGGAAGGGGTAGAGGAAGTTTTGTACATTGTCACGGATGCTTTGTGTGATATCCTGACTCTGCGGGGCAGATGCGGTATATCCCGCGTAGCTGCCGACGCCCAGGGAAGTGGGATTGCCCATCTCTTTCTGCGGTGTCATGAAGACTTGTCCGCGATAATGTCTGCGCCATGCCTTGTGTGGTCTTGGCTTTCTCTTGGTATAGCTTTCCTGTGTGGTGCCGAAGGTGACGGACTGTACCTGATTCTGTTCGGCTTTGTTTTCGAGGCTGCCGCCAGTTGTAGAAAGCGAAGCGCCTGCTGTGATGCGGCTGTTTTCATTGATGACATTCCCCGTGAGTGTCATATGTTTTCCGCTTGCGACCTGGCCTGCGCGGGTTTCCTGTACCTGCTTCTCGGAGGTGTGCGTGGTGGTGCGGATGATGGTGTAGTTCTTGATCTTGTAACTGCCGATCGCGCCGTGGGAATTGTTCTCTTTTTCCGCTTCTTCATTGTAGGCTCGGATTTTAGTATTGAGCGTCTCCAGGATACCTTTGTACTGTGCGTCCCACTCGGCCTGCTTGGGGTCATCGTAGCTGGGGCGAGGGGAGGTCATAGATGTGACGCCAAACTTTTGGAAAATGGGGTCATCATAGTTGTAGTTCGGCGCGGATTTTCCGATCAGTTCGTCTGGGATAGGCTCCTTGCCTGCGGCACGTTCCTCGTCGGTGATCTGCTCGATCGTATCATAGCCGGCTTCTTCGATGAGCTCCTTGTATTCAGCTTTGTTGTGGTACGCGCCATAGCCGCTGCCCAGCGCGCTGAACTCACCGGCATCGAATGCCTGCCCTTTTTCGGGGTGCCCTGCTTCATCGATGCGGATCAGAGTCGGATTGACCGTTTCGCCTGTCCACACGCGCTTGGCCGAGAAGGCTTCGTTTTCGTTGGAAATCCGGGGCGCTGTGAGCGTGACATTTCCCAACGCAGTGATGTCGGCTCCGCGGTTTGTGATGCTATCTTTTTCTATGATACTCAAATCCCCACCCGCATAGAGCAGGGCTGCCGAGCTGCTTAGCAGGGTATCTCCGGAAATTGCGAGATTCTCTCGCGCCGCGATAGCGCCGGACTTATGCGCTGCCATTTCTTGGCGCAGTGTGTCCACTTCTGCTTTCGCTTCGTCATACTCTTTCTGCCGCTGCTGAATGGCCGAAAGATACGCTGTCTTCTGCTCATCCTTTGTGAAAGCTGTCACGTCCGCAGCAAAGGCTTCATCAAGTGCCTGCTCTTTTGCTTTCAATACTGACATAGCTAAAGCCAGCTTGTCTTCCAGTGCTTTATCTTTTCTGTTTTCCAGTGTCTTGGTGTCAATCGTGATATTGTTTCCGTAAATCCGGCCTGTTTCCAGATTTTCCAGATGGAGAGCATGAATTTCATGCTCTCCATCTGCATTCATCAGCCCGCGGTTCAGGAGCGACTTCGCCTGTATGCGAATCGCCCCGCCTGTGATTTCTGCGTCCTTGTGATTGTTGATGTCATCTGCGTTCAGTGAGATCTTTCCATCCGCTTCCAGCTTCTTTGCATTGGTAAGTTTTCCTTTCGTAGAAATTGCAAGTTCGCCGCCACATGGCCTTCCGCATTATCCAATTTCCGCGCAGTCGAAAGCAAGCCATTACCATAGGCAGTGACGTTTCCTTGCTCATTATTCAGTTCCGCTGTTTTGACATCCAGATTTCCACCAGCTGCCATTGTGCCATGACGGTTATTCATCATTTCTTTGGCAGCGAGAGTGACATCGCCATTGGCCAGAATACGGCTGTTCTCATTTGTGATGGTGCGATCCGAAGAAATGGCAAGATGTCCCTCGCTTGCTATCACGGACTGGTTCACCACATCGCCCGCGTGAATCTCTGCATGGCCTTCTGCGCCGATGGTCTTCGCATTCGTCAGCGTGCCTTCCGAGGTGAGAGACAGATGTCCGCCAGACGCGATAGTGCCCTTATTCAGTATGTCCTTTGCGCGAATCGTCGCTCCATCCTTTGTATGGATGATGCCCGTGTGATACAGATTGCCCTTGCTGTCGATCACAAGGTCCTGCGCCTCAATGGCACTTTGGAGTTGTGCAGGAATGTTTTCTTCCGTCAATACGAAAAAGATACGTCCTGCATTCATGGCACCAAGGTCTGCGGCATCAATGGCAACCTGCGGCTTCACTCCGCTGCCTTCGATGGCCGCTACTGTACCACTTTTAGCATCAATGACATTCGCGCCCGTCGTCACCTGAAGCGTCTCTGCTTTGATCTGCCCCAGGATCTTTGCTGCGCGGGTATACAGTTCGATGGCATCGGCCTTCTCCCCATTGAGCCCTTTACCGTCGATCACAATCATCGCATCATTCGAGACGCGAATGTCTTTCCACTGATTGTCCCGACTATACTCCGGCTTGCCCGTGGTGAGTATGGCGCGACCGGTATTGATGAAGCCGCCGCCATTCACGGTGATGCCGTTCGGATTTGCGATCACTACATCGGCCTTCGTGCCTGCCACTTCGAGAAAGCCGTTCATCGTCGTAGGATGGCCGCTTGTCACCTGATTCAAGATGATCTTCGCCGGGCCGCCTGCCATATTCGCATTGCCCTGTACAAAGCCTGCGAGTTCTGTTTTCGAGAGGGTATAGGAGTTATTTAGAACGGCCCCTTTTTCGGGCACGTTGAAGCGCTCATAGTCATTGCGAGAGACTCCGCCAGCTGAAGGTGCGGCAATATTGACAAGAGGAATGCCGCTCGCCGTTTCCTGCACGAGGGGCTGGCGATCAGATGGAGCTTTTGTGTCTGGCAGAATGGGAGAGGCAGCCAGAAGAATGGTATCTGTATAGAAAAGGCTCGCAAGAAGAGCGGCTGCAATTTTCTTAACCAGTGTATTGCGTTTCTTCATGATTCATACTTCCTGTTTCTAAAAATGCCAACTCATAGAGAAAGAGGGCACCCATTTCTGCGTATGATACCCTTCTGGATGATACAGCGCACGGCTGATAGAGGCGTCATAGGAAATGTGAGAGGGGAGATGTCCGCGAAGTCCTATCGCCAAGCCTGCAATGGTGTGCCCGACCAGAGATTCCGTCGAGACACCATATACGCTGCCGACATCCACGCCAACATATACATCACTATGCAGAGAGGGGATGCGACTGGATAGTTCATTTCGCAAGTACCAGCCGCTTTCGCCCATCAGTGTATACTCGCCGTCAAAGCCGCGGACGGTATAACTGCTTCCGATACTGATCTGGTCAATCCCATAAAGCCGCTTGCCTGCCGTGTTCCACTGGCCATGAAAGGAAGCAGAAAAAGAAGCAGGACGATGGCCCAGCGTCAGTGGTTTGTACCAGTCTGCGTCAAAGAGCCACAGTTTGTAGCGGCTCTTCGGCGCATCACTGTATTCATTTTCTTCCTGCGCTCCCAGCCATCCCATGCCCTGCCGATGGGCAAGTCGGAGGTAGAAACTGCTGTTTCCGAGCCGCAACTGATCAGACAGCCCGATTTCCAGCGCCGTCCGATCGAGACGCTACACAGGGATTTCCATGTCATTCAAAAAGGTGTGCGAGTCTCTTTTGATGACCGCCAAGTCCCACGAGCGTTTCTCCATCCGGCCTCGGGAAATGAGGTGCTCCATCATCAGACGGCTGACACTCGTCTTCCCCTGGCTGATGAAATCATAGGGGATGGAACGCACCGTCTGGTGATACCGGTAGCGGTCATGGCGAAACGTCAGCGTATCTTTGCCGCGAGGAATGGAGTAGGAAAAGCTCAGATTGCGCGTCCCTTTTTCGCTTCCATCACGACTGCCATTCAGGGAAAAAGAAAACTGCAGCTGGTCATTCGCATGAAAGAAACGATCGATGCCTGTTGTCAGCGTCCACTGGTACTTGCCTGTTTCTGCAAGGCCTGCATTGTCCACCGATAGACTGCCGGAAAGCTGCTTCCCCGCATATGTTGTCAGCTCCACATCTGAAACACCTGCCGCATTCGCGGGGAGAATCTGCATCGAGACGTCCTGCGAGGCAACCTTTCTCATCTGCTCCACGCCTTGCTCAAGCAGGTATACATTCAAAAGATCCCCTTCGTGGATGGGAAAGGCATTGCGCCAGGTAACTGCCTTGCAGCCTTCCGCATAAACCACACGCCCCATCCGTCCTGCCAGCAGTTTCAAATGAAACAGACCGCTCGCTACATTCTGCTCAGGAATCACCACGCGGCTGGTCACGTATCCCTTATCCGAGAGCTTCTGATTCATAGCTGCAAGGAGCTTTGCTGCCTCTGCCAGCGTAATTTCCTGATTCGTATAGGAAGCCGTCATATCTTCCAAAAAGGAGAACTCTTCCAGATTGTCATCTACCACGATCTCTCGCACGAAAAAAGCAGTAGAAGAAAGATCTTGAATCGAAGGATCTACTTCTACTGCTTGTTCAACGGCGATAGGTTTCGTCAGCTGAGCCGTGCTCCGGCTCGCACTGATAGCATGTTGGATCTTTTGCTCCTGCAACTGTTCCTGACGAAGAAATGGCATATCTGCATAAGCGATGGAGGTCACGCAAAAAGCAAAACTAACGCCTGCAACGGTAATGAACAAATTGCTTCTTTTCATTTCTCCACCTCTGCCTATAATCTAAAGGGTGATTTATTATTTATGCAAACATGTTACCATATATTTTCTTGATCGACAAGTACTTTTATCCGGAATGATCGATCAAAATAATTGTGGCTAGAAGACTTTATCCATTGTTTCATTCATAATCTTGCATTACAATTGATGAAAATATTAAAGGTCTGATATTTTGATCAGCTTTCTTTGCTGGCATAGGAATAATTGAGATTAGAAAGCCAATGCACCATTTTAATGATATAATATAGACATCCAAACATTTTCGATTCAAGAAGGAGGTATTCCCATGGATTACAAAATGATTCACTACACGGTAGAGAGATCCATCGCGACCATCACGCTGGACTACGCACCGACGCTGAATGCCCTCGACATGAACATGTCGCTCGAGGTGGAAAGCGCACTGCATGAAGCGGAAGCGGATCAAACGGTGAAGGTCGTCGTGTTTGCAGGCGCCGGGCGTGCCTTCAGCGGAGGCGGCGATATCCGCTTCATGAAGGCGCACTGCGATGAGCCGGATTTTGCGAAGAAGTCCATGGGACCTCTGGCAGGCAAGCTGTCGGAGATCGTGCTGTACATGAAGAAGATGTCGAAGATCGTGATCTGTGCGGTCGCCGGTGCATGTGCGGGCGGGGCGGCAAATCTCGCCTTTGCCTGTGACTTCATCTATGCCGCAGACAATGCCAAGTTCCTGCAGGCCTTTGTCGGCATCGGTCTCTGTCCGGATACGGGCGGCGTGTACACGCTCCCGCGCATGATCGGTACGCACCGCGCCTTCGACATGTTCGTCACGGGACGCATCGTAGCAGCCAAGGAGGCCTATGACATCGGCCTCGTGAAAGCTGTCACGACGAAGGAGGAGCTCCTGCCGACAGTCTATGCGTTTGCGGAAAAGCTGACGAAGGGTCCGACGCTCGCTTATAGAAATATGAAGAAATTGATGTTCGAAAGCATGTACAAGGGCTTTGAGGAATACATGAAGGCAGAGTCTGTCTACCTCGGCGAATGCTCGTCTTCGGAGGATTTCAAGGAAGGCATCACGGCGTTCCTCGAAAAGCGCCCCGCGGAATTTAAGGGGAAATAGGAAAGGGTTCAGGGTTAGCTCGTGGGGCGGCTCGTCCACTAATTGTGGATGAAAGCTTTGCTCGCCAGTTAGGAGTTAGGAGTTAGGAATTAGGAGTGCTGGTGCGGCGCATAAAAATATGGAAGCACCGCA
>ULRD01064594.1_pt1 | contig 14911 bp, 20 predicted proteins | sample 1955181 | NCBI WGS metagenome assembly ULRD01 (sample SAMEA4835675, study PRJEB28245) | human gut metagenome | biome: gut microbiome; material: fecal sample | place: Denmark | collected 2008
AATAAAACCAAATAATAATACTGATTTTTGAACTTTAATTTTCTCTTTGTCAATTCCTGCAATTATAACTAAACTTACTAAATAAAATATTCCAAAAACAAAATATACCCATGTATTTATATTTGTTGTAAATAAATTTAATCTTAAAGACACAGCAAATAAAACAAAAATTATACCTGAAGCAATCTCTAATAAAAGATACCTTGGGCGTATTTTTTGTTTACAATATCTGCACTTTCCTCCTAAAAATATATAGCTAAGAATTGGAATCAAGTCAAAAAAGCCTAGTTTATGATTACAGTTTGGGCAAAATGAACGTTCATGTGTTATGTCTTTTCCAAGTGGTATACGATATACAGCTAATGTAAAAAAACTTCCAAATAATGTTCCTATAATAAAAATTAAAGCATATAATATTGTATTCATACTTTCCTACCTATAATATAATTTTAGGCATATACATGTATGCATATGCCTAAATTATAATTGAATTTTAATTAAATATAATTCACTACATTAATTAAACTTATTTAACTCCTGTAACTATACCATTTGCTACAGTAATTGTGTAAGTTTTTGATGCATCTTTCGCATAAGAAATTGTTCCTTCTAATACATTACCAGTGGTATTGAATGCTAAATTTTCTGAAGTTGTTTTTTCCTTCCAAGCATCTGGTAAATAATTCTTAACCATCGTTAAAACTTCAGCTGTTGTTTCTGGAACTTTATCATCTGGATCATGTAGTTTAATTAAACATTCTGCTTGTGTAGTACTTACTGCATCTGAAAATGTAGCTTTAACTGAGCCAAGTTCTGCTTTTTTTGCAGTACCAAATATTCCATTATCTCCTAAAGCATAAGTAATTGTTACTCCTGCTAAAATTAATAATACAACTATAGTAACTACTAAAGCGATTAATGTAATACCTCTTTCATTTCTCATAGTTTTTTCACTCCTTTCTTCTTTAGATTTATTGTATATATTTATATAAAGTAAAATAAATATAACCTTAAATTATTTCATTCCTGTATTATTGTAGAATGTACCTGTTGAATTTTTATCAACATTTGTATTTGTTTCTGTGTTGTTTTCAGTGTTTTCTACATTATCTACACTTGTGCTCGCAGAAAACGGATTTGTTTTTCCTGTTGTATATCCGTGAGTAGCTTTATATAATTTTAAGTCTGTTCCATCTATTTGGTATGTTATTTCTTCTTTTTCAGCTGCTTCAACTTCTTCTTCTATTTCTGTTTTCACATTTTCTGGAGTTGTATATGCTGCTAATTTATTTGGTATAGCCTTATTTGTTGGAATATAGTTATAAAATATAACTCCCAAAATTAATACTATGGCTACACATAATAATAGCATTATTAATATTTCTTTAATAACTGATTTGAACATTCTTTTCTCCTTTATGTTTTATTTTATTGTGCAATTGGTTGTGTTTCAGTTTCAGTTTGTGTTTGTGTACTAGTGTCTGTATTTTCTTGTGTTACTAAAGGTGTATCACTAGATGATGATGTGTTTGTTGTGCTTTCCTTTTTTATATTTACATTTCTTGTAGTAAAGCTTGCTTGTAGGTTTTCACCACTTGGTACAAGTTTGAAATTTTCAATTGTGAATCCTAGCTTACTATCATTTTCTATTGTAGCTATAAAGCTAAGAATTGGTATATATTCTCCAACAACTGTAAAGTTTATACTGTTACCACTAGGTGTGTAATTTAAATTTACACCTTCAGCAGTAGCATGTCTTCCTAGTCTTGTCCATAAGAATTCAACTGTATAAGTTTCAACTGTACTTGCCTTACTTAGTTCTGATTTAGTACTTACACTTGCTAATTCTAAATATTCATCTTTTGCTGTTAATAATTTCGAAACACTTGTATCTAGTTCTTCTGTTTTAGTTGGATATGCACTATTCATTAATACTTCTGTGTCTGAAATTTCTTTTGTTAATCTATCATTTTCTTCAACAATTTGACTTGCACTCAAAACTTTAAAGTCTCCAAGTTCTAGTCCTTTAAAAATCATCAAATACGCCATGATAACTAACAATACTATTAAAAATCCTATTAAAATTTTTCTCATGGCATATCTCCTTCTATTGTAGCTTTTACTAAGTTTTCACTCTTTTCTCCTGGAGAAGAAGTAATTGTGTCTGGTGTTAATATACCTTTAGTTCTTAATATAGCTTTAAAGTATCCAAGTTGTTCATATTTTTCTGATTGTGCTTGTATAATAATGTGTTTTCCACTTGTATTTTCTATAGCTGTAATTTGAACTCCTTTTGGAATAGCATACATTATTTCACTTAATAAGTTTGGTATATTGTTTTTATTTTTGCTATTTTCTGAAACTTGGTTGCTAATATTTTTTAAGTTGTCTGATAGTCGTTGATATTCATTTGTTTTTGCATTTACATTTTGAATATCTGCACTTACTTCAGCAATTTTTTTTTGTGTATCTAATTTAACATCTGCTATTTGTTCATTTTTAGTATCTATTGCATTACTTATAAACATTGCTAATGCTATATACACAACTGTTAATATTAAAATTCCACCAATTGTTCTTAACATCCATCTTTCAGTAGCATCAAACTTTCCTTTAAGACTCATGTTAAAGTTAGTTAATACTTTTGGTCCGCTTGGTTTACCATTTTCGCCTTTGCCTTCTGTTTTCATACCAGAAAACATTCCACTCAGACTGTCTTTAAATGTTTGTTTTTTAAAGTTAACTTCTTTTATACCATATTCAAGTCCCTGTAGTGCTAGTGCAATTGCAGAATTTACTTCAATATAGTCTTTCATATTTACCTTTAAACTGTCTTTTATAAAAAATGGTTTTAATATTTCACATTTTTCTGTTCCAAGAACTTCTTGAAAATATAAGTCAATATTATTTACAACAGATAATGTTCCAGTTAAATAAACTTTATCTATTTTCATTAAACTACTTGAAACAATTTCTTTTACAGCTGTTGCAATTTTATATAATGTAGGCATAATATTATCTAAGTATTCATTTGTTTCTTCTTGTAATTCTTGACCTTCCATTGTATAAATTGTACTATTTTTACAAATTTCATAAGCTTTAGAATATGAGTTTTCTTTTAATCTAATTTCTTCTAGTGCTTCTGACGCTCCATTTTCTAATTTATCTATTTGATATATTTTTTGGTCAGTGATTGTCGTAATTGTAGTTTGATTTTCCATATTAACAATTAATACATTTTCTTTTTGTTTTAAATTTGCAATATTGGAAATACTAACTGATATTGGAGATATTGTAGAAACTCTATATTCAGCTAAAGGTTGTTCTTGATTAATCATTGATGTTTTATTAGTTGCAATATGAATTACTTTTATTTTTTCTTTATCATCAATGTTATTTACTAGTATATATCTTGTTTCTAATGTATTTCTGTTTATGCCTTTTTCAGAGCAAAATTCTTCAAATTCTGTTTGTATAGCTTTTCTTAAATCTGCTTTATTTAGTAATGTAAACATATTAAAGTATTGATAAGATTCTTCTGATAAGTTTATACTAATTGGTGTTTTAAAGCTATATGTATCACTAATTATTTGATTTATAGCTTCACCTATCTTATCATAAAATTTTATTCCAAACGATTCAACTCTTAGATTATCATGGTCTTTTGAAATTTTAGCATATTTAATTATATTCGGTTCTATGAAAATTCCTAAACAGCTAGTCATCGTTTTCTCCTTCGTTTAAAATTAAAATAAAATTTCTATTACTATATTTCGCAAATTAATAAAAAAACATACTTGTAATTCTTCTTAATTCGGCATATTTTTTCCATTTGATACTATCTATTCTATCTATTTTTAGTAAAAAGTCAATATAATTCATTTATATTTAATAGAATTGTAATACTTTTGTAATATTTTTGTAATAAAAAGACACTTTATAAAGTGCCTTTTTATTTTTTAATTTTACATTCTTGTTAATGCTAAAATTATAATTATTATTCCAAATATAATTCTATAAATTGCAAAAATTTTGAAATTTCCTTTTTTCAAATAATTCATCAAAAATTTTATAATCAAAAATCCAACAACAAAGCTTGCAAGTATTCCTAAAATTAATGCTAAGTCAAATTTAAAACTTCCTATTTTAAATATAACTGCTGCAAATGTTATAGGCATTGCTAACATAAAAGAAAATTTCGCTGCACTTTCTCTGTCAATTTTTAAAGCTCTTGCAACAGTCATTGTAATTCCACTACGTGACACTCCTGGAAATGCAGCTGCTATCGCTTGTGATATTCCAACTAGCATAGATTGTTTTAATGATATATGACTATAATCAGTAGTTGATTTTGCTTTTTTATCTACTATGTATAATATAGCACCCATTACAATTAATGAAATTGCAATTACTATCATTTGAACATTAATATTGTCTCCTATTATTTTTTCAGATACTTTTTTTAAAACAATACTTATTATTCCTGCAGGTATTGTTGCAGCTACTAAATACCAAAATATTCTTCCATCTGTAGAATCTTCTTTTTTTACAGCTTTTTTATATCCTGCTTTTATTAAATTTATCCAATCTTTAAAGAAAAATATAGCAAGTGCAAGTAATGTACCAAGATGTAATGCTACATCCATCCCTTCAGATAAATCGTTCCAATTAAATATCCATGGAAAAACATTTAAATGTGCTGAACTTGATATTGGTAAGAACTCTGTTAGTCCTTGTACTATTCCCAAAATTATTGATTGACATATTTCTTCCATCTTTGTTCTCCTTTGTAACTATTATATGTTTTAATATTTTTTATTATTCTTTTTGTTTTTCATCTATATCTATTTCATTTTGTCTATTTGCTTTTGCATTTCTTATATCTTCTTTACTTAAATTTTTAACTAAAATACAAGTTTTCATTAAGTGTCTATTTACGCTTTTTTCTTTTTTTGATAAAGTTTTATTTTTTTCATTTTCTTTATTTTCTTCTGGCGGATTTATTTTTTCTTTGATTGGAGTAAATACAGGATCTCTTTGAGCTTGTTTATATACTTTTGGGTCTAACTGAACTGCAACATTCATATAATTTTTCGCCTTATCTTCATCTCCCTTTAATAAAGCGATTTGAGACAAATAATAATATGAACCAGCTTCTAAATCTTCTTGTTTTCCAGCTTGTATAAACCATTGTTCCGCTTCATCTAAATCTCCATAAATTAATGCAATTTGTCCTAGGTTTAATTTAGCATTATATGCAAGTGTGTTTATTTCTGCTGCTTTGCTATAAAATTCTTTTGCTCTTTGAAAATCATTTATCATCGTATATGCCATTCCTAGGCTATAATATAAATCATAACTTCCAGGATTGTATCTAAGTGCTGACATATATACTGATATTGCTTCTTTGTACATTTCTTCTTCAAAGAATATTTCTCCTAATAAATTACTAGCTTTTTCATATTCCGGCTTTTGTTTTAAAATTTCCTCAAGTAAATTAATAGCTTCTTGGTTTTGTTTATTTTTATTTAATACTTCACAAAGTTTATATGTAGATACAAAATCATTTCTTTTTATATCTGTTACTCTCATATATTCACTAATTGCCGCATCATAGTTGCCTTCTTTTTCATAAAACTCTGCTAACCATTTATGTGCAATATAACTATTTGGATTTTTATTTAAGAAATCCATAATCATTTTTTTAGCTTGCTCTTGTTTTCCAAAAGCACTCAAAATTTGTGCTATAGTTACATTGAATAATTCTGGAAAGTCTATTTTTTTTACTTTTTCTATCCATAACATTATACCAGGAATTATTATTGAAAATATGTAAATAATTATTTTTAAAATAATACTTAATTTTATTGAGAAAAATAGTTCAATAAAATTAATTGCAAGGCCCACAAATTCTAGTGCTAACACATATATATAACTAGTGTCATTTTTTCTTATTAATTTTAGAAAAGTAATAGTAAAAAGTGCCAATGCTAACACATTAAAAATTATTTTTTCTAACATTTTTTATTTTCCTTATTTTTCAAATTTTTCTATATAACTGTTTATGCATTTTTCAATTATTTTTTCAGCTTCTTCTCTTCCAAGAATATTATCAACTGCTGTTTGTTTATCTTCTAATTGTTTATACACTTCAAAAAAGTGCTTTATTTCTAATGAAGTTTGATGTGGTAATTCATTTATATCTTGATAACAATTTAAAAATGGATCTTTTTTGCATATTGCAATAATTTTTTCATCTCTTTCCTCATTATCTGTCATTATTAATACTCCTATTGGGTAACACTCTACAAGTGTAAGCGGAGTAATTTCTTCTTGACATAGAACTAATACATCTAATGGGTCATTATCTTCTGCATAAGTTCTTGGAATAAATCCATAGTTTGCTGGATAATGAGTAGATGTGTATAGTACTCTATCTAATCTAAGCATTCCTGTTTCCTTATCTAATTCATATTTGTTTCTGCCATTTTTGCTAATTTCAATAACTGAAACAAAATCATCTTTTTGTATTCTTTCTTTTTTTATATCATGCCAAATATTCATTATTTCATCTCTCCTTTTCTTTTTTTAACTGTTTGTATATTTTTTTACATAATTCTGGAAAGCTTTCTCCAGAAATGTAACTAATTGATGGAGTTGTTAAATAACTTCCTTCTACAGCCATTTTGTTCCACTCTCGTTCTGTTGGTATAGTTTTTGCATCAAAAATGTGTTTTGTTAATACTTCTATACTTTTTTGATAAACTTGTTTACTGTCTAGCATTTTTTGACCTCACTTTTATATTTCTATACTATTTTAACACCAGAAGTGGCTCAAGTCAATGAATAGCAACAAAAAAGCACTTTAATATCAGTTTACACTAATATTAAAGTACCTTTTTTATACTAATACAAAGTCTTTTAGAATATCCTTTAATGTGATTGGTGTTACCTTGTTTCTTATTAAAAGTTCTAACATATTATTTGCATCATTTTCTTTACTAAATATATGATTAAACTCTCTTTTTTCAACTTCTGTTTCAAGTTCATCTGAATATGTTTTTATTACTCCTATTCCATAAGGTTTTTCTGTACTCTTTTTCTTATTATTACATATTTTATAATATTCTACTTGAATTGGATTATTAATTTTTTCATCTAATTCATCTTTTATTTCAATGTTGCCATATACTTCAATTGACTTTTCCAATGTTTTCCCCTCCTTCTCATTGGTATGGTTCTTATTATATCTATCATTGTATAAAATAGCAAGAAATTTCGTATGACCGAATTCGACACTAATTGTCGAATGTTTAAAAAAGACTTTCAAACCAATGATTGTATGTTAAAGAATTCTCACATATATTTTTTATGCAATAAAAAAATGCAAAAATTTTGCAATAATTATTGACAAATGTGAAAGTTTTGTAGTACAATACTAAATGTCAGTTCAATAAATGCAGATGTGGCGGAACTGGCAGACGCACAGGACTTAAAATCCTGCGGTTGAATAAACCGTGCCGGTTCGATTCCGGCCATCTGCACCATAAACGAAAAGCCATACAAGTATTGAAAAATCAATGTTTTGTATGGTTCTTTTTTATGAAAGTAATGCAATTGTAATGCAATAGACATTTTTATTAAGCAATTTTATCTAATTCTTCATTAATAAAATCCATTGTAATATCAATATATGTCTTTCGTGTAATATCACTTCCTTGGGTATGTCCTGCCAAACTTTGTATTACTTCTATAGGTATCTTTTTTTCATTCCAATGTGTTAACGCGTAGTGTCTTAATCTATGAGTACTAATATTATCTTTTGATATTTCATATTTTTCATTAATTCTTTTTAACCATGAATTAACTGAACTTGGTGTTATAAAATCATTTTTATCATAATCCCAAAATAAAAGGTTATATTTATTGCTAATTCCTTTATTACGTTGTTCATTAATAATTTCTATTGCTTCTGCAAATATAGGTTTATCTAATGGTATACATCTTTGTCCACTATCTTTTTGTTTTCTTTTATCATATGTTTTTGTATGTGCTCCTAATATTGTATTATAATTTTGGTCTACTGTTAAAGTATTATGCACATTAAATAGCTTTGTTTCTTCATTAAAGTCATCTTCTGTACGTGCAAGTACTTCTCCTATTCTCATACCCAATATTCCTTGAAGTTTTATAATATTTCTGTATTTATGATTTCTTTCTTGATTATCTAAAACATAATTCAACTTTTTAAATTCTTCTTCAGTTAATGCCATTACTTTTTTATATTCTTTTTCTGATATCGGTTTCTTCAAATTTTCATCTTGCATTAAATTATATATAAGTATTTTTTTCGATTGTGAACAAGCTATACTAAATGCTTTTGACAATAATCTCCATATTTTATCAATAACACTATTAGAATATAGTCGCATTTCTTTTTTTGCTGTTTCTATATGTTTTAAAGTTACTTTTTGAATTTCCATATTACAAAAGTTTTTACAAGTTTTTTCAATTTGCTCTAAAGTCTCCAAATCTCTTTTGTAACTTCTTCCACTTGTTGTACCGTCCATATGTTTATTTTCTATATGTTCTCTTAATATTGTCATAACTGTTTCTTTGCTTTTATCAGTATATGTTCCTTGATTTATATCACATATCTTTTTATTAAATCTTTTTTTAAAATCTGTTACACTTTCATTTTTCTTTTTATACATTGAGTTTCTTTTTCCATTTACAGTATATTGACCTACCCATGTTTTGTTTCTATTACTATAATATATTGTACCTTCTCCGTTACCTCTTGTTTTTTTCTTTCTTTTATTTATTGTTCCCATGTATTTTCTCCTCTCTATAATTAATCTCTAAAAATAATAATGCAATCTTTAAATCCAATTTTATATGCTTGTATAAGTTGCATTGTATATAAATCGAATTCCGCTTCTCTATATTTTTCTAGTAATTTTACGTTTGGAATAGTATTTTTTAATTTTTCAAATAAACTATTATATTTTAGCATTACTTCTTTAGTCCCTTCATTGTGTATTAGTTGTTTATGACTGTCTTGCAATCTTTCTTCAATAAAATCACTTACAGTTTGTTTTAAATATTTTTCTTTCATTTTACACTCTCCTTTAATTATTTTATACTTTTCAATTATTATTTTACACTTTTCGATGTAAAATGTCAACACTTTTTAGTGAATTTTTACACATTTTTGTATTTTTTTAAATTCATAATTGACTTTTTACATTTTTCAGTTTACAATTATATTATATTTTTTATTAGGAGAGTTTTTATATGTCAATGGCGAAAAAAATAAGGCAATTACTTATTGAAAAGGATACATCTATCACTCAATTAGCTTTGCTTTTAGGTACTAAACCTCAAAATGTAACTAATAAACTTGCAAGAGATAACTTCTCTGAAAAGGAATTAAATGATATTGCTACTGCTTTAAATTGTAAATTCAAAGCTAATTTCGTAATAGAAGATGAAGACGGAAATATTGTAAAGGAAATATAGAAGGTACTATATTTCCTTGTCTTTTTTAGTCTTTATTAGTTCTTCTTGTTTGTAAATATTGTTTTAAAGCGGATAATTCTACTTGGTATTGTTTTCCTATCTTTATTGCTGGAAAATCCTTATCATAAGCAAATAACTTATCAATTGTATTCTGTCCCCAGCCTGTTAATTCTTTTATATCTTTTTTATCTAACATAATAACCATCTCTTTTATGATTTGTTTTTGAGATTTATTCATACATACTAACTCCTTTACTAATTTATTACTTTTATAGACAAGGTAGACAGGTTAGACAAGTATATACTTAATATTATAAATTCCTTGTCAAACTTGTCGGGCTTGTCCTGTTGAGAATTTAAAACTCATCTTTTATTGTAATTTTAGGAATTGAAATATTATAACTGTCTATTAGTTTTTCTAGTTGTTCTTTTGTTATAATATAATAAGTTCCTTTCTTTCCGTTAACTTCTATTCGCGTATGCTTTATATTTAAAGTATTCAACGCATTTGTCAACGAAGTAAGACTTCTAAAATAGTATTTATTATCGAATTGTAAATATCCAAAAATATCTTCATTTAAGAAGTAACACTCCCTATATGCATTCACTTTTTTATCAATTATCATTTCATATAAGTCTATAATTAGTTTATAAGAAATGTTTTCTTCAATATCTTGTTGATTTCTGGATATTGACATATCTTCTGCATATGAATAAAGAGTATTTTCTATTTCATTATGCTCTAATTGGATATCTATATATCTTGCTATGCAAAACAAAGGCAAGTATATATCAGTATCTCTTGAAGATAAACATTCTGGCATATTGACATCAAATCTTTCATATATATTATATATGTCTTTACATGCTGATAAAGCAAATAAATATAAATTTTGTATAATAACATCGTTTATATCCTGTATCTTCTTTGAAGTATCAATATATTTATTTTTTTTCACACTTTTTGGCTTCTTGGTCATTTGAATATTGATGCAACGGTCTTTAAGTACATTAGGAATATCATTAATTCCTGCTAAAGCCTTCATTGAAAAAGTGCTATATTGTATAACTTTTTCGCTATTTTTTGCCATTTTAGTTCTTGGAACCATACCTTCCTTATTAAAACCTGCATTTAAAATTCCATTTAAACTTTTATTTTTGGGATTTTTCAAATCTTCAGCTTCATCTAATAGAAGGGTGGCATTTGATACATCTATATATCTAAATATTACCGCCTCAGTCATACTAGACCACATTACTGCATTAAAGCAAGTGTTCTTTAGGAGTGTAAGTAAACTACTCTTTCCTACTCCTTTATCACCTTTTAAGTGAATGTATGGAATATATGAAAAAATAGTATACAAATAGGTAAGCATAATCCATAATGCCAATACTGTATATGTTCTTTCATCTTCTAGATAAATATATTCTTCTATATTAATCTTTATAAGATAAAATAAATCAACTGGATTAATAACTTCTGTATTATCTTCATAAATATACTTTTTTATTGTTTCATTTTTTATTTTTGATAGTTCTGCTTTGTTATTTTTTGGAATTAGTCCTAATTTTTCCTCAATTTCTTCTATTTTTATAAATTCCCTATCAGAAGTAAGAATATAACTTTTTTCATTAAAGTTCACTCCATATAGTAGTTTATTATTTATAAAGTCTTGTCCAACAGAAAATTTAGGTTTTATTTCCATATTTTCTATTTCATTTATCGCGTTATTTTCTTTTTGCATAATAATATTCCTTTCTTTTTTAATTTTTGGCATAATTATACAACAAAAAACCTGTCAAAGTACTTGACAAGCTATCATAATTGCGATATACTATTATTAGTTTAGAAATAGTTTACACAATTATGATATTGTATAAATTAATTAGAATAAGGATTACGCCAATAGTCCTTATTCTTTTTTTATATTTAAAATACTTACATTCATATAAAACATCACCAACTTTCAATAATATTTCTTATAATGTTATAAATCATATAGCATATGTATTTGTTTTTTCAATTCGTCTATTTTATTATTAATTTTTAAGTCTTGTTCTAATATCTTCTTCTGTTCTTCTAATGGTATAAAAGGTATTTCAAACTTTCTCAAACTCTCTAATCTCATTTGAAATACGCCTTGATATCCTTTAGATGATTTATAAACTTCTTCTTCTAATTTTCTTTTATATTTTTCACTACTTAATAAATGAAATAAAAAGTTAGGATTATACAGTTGTGTGTTCACTTTGATAACAAATACACTATTAGAGTATGCCATTGTATTCTGACTATCTTCTTGAATTAATTTTAATATTAAGTTATTTCTATATAGTTCAGGAAATATAATGTCGTTTTGTTCACTATAAATTAAATCTTTAAACAGTTTTTCATCATCTACTCTTAAAGTAAGCTCTTTTGATGTATCAAAAAATCCGTCTTCGTCTATATCTGAATATTTTAAAATATGAGTTGTTTTATCTTTATATTTAAACTCTGCTGGTAAGTTTTTTCCTCTCCCAATATATGAGCAAACATTCAATAAATTAATCATTCTTCTCACCTCTGTTTATATTGTATCATATTTCCGTTTGAATGTCAAGTGTTTTTTGTATATTTTTCATAAACAATTTGTTTATAGTTTTAAAACACGCAGTATATCAATAAAAAGTCAAAAAAAAATTTTTTATATTTAATATTTTGCACTTTCAGTTACCCCAAAAAATTCGACAAAATTTTCTAGCATGTAAATCTTGAAACAGTTGGAATTACTTAATTGTTCCGAAATAATTAAATTCGCACCACTAAAGTAGGGGGATTACTTATCAACTATTGCTTTTAAAAAGATTATACAAAATCATATTAGCAGATGTGTTCCCTGAATAATTACTGTATTTCCCAAAATCCGCTTCTAAAATCATGAAGTGTACAAAAATACCTACAGTCAATATTACAAAATTTAAGCTTTAAAATTGATTTTAAGCTCATTTAGTACTTGAATATCAAGTAAGGTTTTCGCATATATATTCAATGATTACAGGCTAAAATTATGCTTCTGAAAGGCATATAAAAAGACATACTATTGAAATAATATAGTATGTCTTTAATAATAGTTAATATATATCCTTATCATTTAACTTTTTCAAAATTCTTTATTAAGCTTTACGAAAATAACAGTATTATTTTTTACTGTTGCTCCTTCACTAAATGGTGGTACTTGATAAACAATTGTACCTTCGGTATTTTCTCCTTCTACCTCAATATATAATCCAATTTCTTTTACCACTTTTTTTGCTTCGTCTACTGTTAGTCCAATTAAATTTGGAATTTCCACATCTTTAGGCATATTAATATTTAAGAATATTCCTATTCCAACAAATATTCCAATAATAACTATACCAATAATAATTCCAATTGTAATATCTTTCATAACTATCTCCCATATATTAAATTTTATTTGCTATTTCTTGTAATAAGTCTATTACCTGACTAAAAGCAATAATAAAAATAGAACCAAAAACGCTTGTTATAATTATTGTTACTCCTACAATAAATGAATTTTTTATACAAAAAAGTCCAGCTATAATTCCAATTACTATTTGTAATCCACTTATTATTCTTAAAATACTAGGCACTTTATTTTCAACTTGACGATTTTGTAAACCTTCATTTTTTAAAACTCTTGACATCTTTAATTTTCCTTTTTTTTTATTATATTTTATTTAATAATTCTCTCTTTTTAGTTTCAAACTCATCTTGAGTTATTATTCCTTTTTCTTTCAAACCATTTAATTGTTCTAATTGTTCAAAACAACTTTTTTGTATATTATCCTCTTTTAAAATTTCTTTATCTTCTTGTTTTTTATTTTGATTTATAATACTTATAATTGTTGCATAAACTTCATTTGCAAATAAGCTTCCATTTTTATACTCATAGCTGTTTACATCTACCCCTGTTGAATTGTTAATAATATTTATCGTATATAGAGAATTGTTTATATTACTTGTTATAATTCTAATTTGTAAATTATAAATCATGTTTTTACTTGCTCTGGTATTTGCTCCAACTATTGCTCCAGCTCCTCCTGCTAAAGCACCTCCAACAATAGCTCTACCAACACCACCTTTCATGACTGTATTTTTATCTTCTATTACTTCACATTCTATAATTTCCCTAAAAGGTATTTTATGTATTGCCCCACTAAAATAATAACATATTAAAACTTCTTGCTTTTCAGTATCTAGCTTGACATCTATTTCACTATTTCCAATACCACTTCTAACAAACGATATATTCTTTGAAATGTTATAACCTTCTAAATAATCTTTTGTTTTTTCTTTGTTTTCAAATAAAGTATCTTGTTCTTTTCTGTTTGCTTTAACTGCTTGTACGATTATAATAATAAATAAAATAACAAAAATAATAATAATCCACATAATATAGTTTCCTTTCTCTTGAATGTTTTTATTTAATTCTATTACTAACAATAATATAGAAAAAATTGCTATAAGTATAATTATTTTCCTTATTAACCTATTTGTTTTTTTGCTCTTTTTTTGGTAACAATTCTTACAATAGCCATTATATTTATTTACAATTTTTGTCGGAAATTTAATACCACAATTTTTGCATTTTGCATAGTCCATCGTTTTCTCCTTTCTATTTTTATTTCTTTCTAGTGTTAATTAAACAGTACAAAATTCGCCTACTATTGCACATATAATATTACAATACCATTCATAAATTTTCTGTATGTTTTCAGTTTAAAAGTTTGTATATTTCAATGTATTATAGTGCATATTAGTTATAGCTATATATAACATAATACTACAAGTCAATTTATATGTCAATTATAATAGTCTAAAAATAGATAGAGGTATTATTTATGATTGTATTTCATATAAAGGAACTATTAGAAAAGAATAAGATTTCAAGATACAAAATGAGACTATATTTGGATTGGAACTATAAAAGAGTAAATGATTATTATTTTGGAAAAGTGAAAGATATAAAAACTTCTGAAATAATACAAATGTGTCAATTGTTTAATTGTAACGTTAATGATTTATTTACATACAAAAAATAATGTAATATGTAAAATTTATAGACAGACTTTACAAAATATCTTATAATTAAAAGTGCCTTTCTCTTAAAGGTAGAAAGGTGGTGAGATTTATACAAATGAAAAAAATCATCAAATTACTTGCATTAATTTTCATTCTTTTAATTTTAAAGGAATTTGAAGATTAGTCACAAAAAATCCCTAGACTTGCACTCTAGGGATTTTTATTGGTGTTCATTATACTAATGAAATCATCAAATTACTGCTTATAAGCTATATTAATTATAATATAAAAATATATTATAGTCAATACTATTATTATTAT
>ULRD01039510.1_pt1 | contig 14788 bp, 13 predicted proteins | sample 1955181 | NCBI WGS metagenome assembly ULRD01 (sample SAMEA4835675, study PRJEB28245) | human gut metagenome | biome: gut microbiome; material: fecal sample | place: Denmark | collected 2008
CGATGGACCGCGACGGGCTCATCACGCTCACGCCGAGCGGCATGGACATTGCCTCGCGCATGCTCGACCGGCACCACACGCTCACGAAGTTTCTCATGGAGCTCGGCGTCGACGCCAAGACCGCCGAGGAGGACGCCTGCAAGATGGAGCATGACATCAGCGAGCAGACGTACACGGCGCTCTGCCGCCACGCCATCGGCAAGCTCGGCATCCTCGGGGAGGACGACGCGGGCCTCGGCGAGACGGCCGAGACCGACGAGAATTGAAACCGCATCCGGACACGTCCGCCCGCGGCAGCCAGCGCTGCCGCGGGCGGTTTTGCTTGTCGGGAAAACCCGAAGGGCTTTCCCGACAAAAGGCCTGCAGGCTGCTGCGCGCAGACTTTGTACGCCGGGGGCGCACAAAGTCCACACTTGCAGCCAGAGAAGTATTTTCTCTCACGCACATGTCGCGAGAGAAAATGATTGCAATGCTTTGCCGCCTGCGGGCGGCAAACTCTGCGAGGCTTTTTTGACACGCTGGGCCGCCCGCGGGCATTGACGCGGCGGGGCGAATTTGCTATGCTGAAAAAGAGAAAACTCGTTTTCCGGAGGTGCCCCCATGCTCCAGACCCGCAGACCGGCCCTGAGCGGCAACGCGCTCAAGGGCATCGCCATCCTCGCCATGACGCTCGACCACCTCACGTGGACGCTCTGGCCAGGCTACGCCACCGACTGGTGGGTGCTCGTGTGCCATGTGCTCGGCCGCGTGACGGCGCCGATCATGTGGTTTTTCATCGTCGAGGGCTACCACTACACGCACGATGTGAAAAAGTACGCCGCGCGCCTGTTCGCGCTCGCGCTCATCTCGCACTTTGCGTATGATTTCTGCTTCGGCATCCCGTTTGTGCCGCTGTCCACCGGGCCGTTTAACCAGACGGGCGTCGTCTGGTCGCTCGCGTGGGGGCTGGTGCTGCTCGTCATCCACGACGACGCGCGGCTGAAAGACTGGGTCAAGATCGCGCTGACGTTTGTGATCTGCGCGGTCACGTTCCCGTCGGACTGGAGCTGCGTGGCCGCGATGGCGATCTTGTTCATGGGGCAGGCGCGCGGGGACTTCCGAAAGCAGATGGGCTGGCTCATGGTGTGGTCGGCCGTGTACGCGCTCGTGTATTTCTTCTTTATAGATAAGGTATATGCGCTCGTGCAGCTCGGCACGGCGCTCGCCATCCCGCTGCTGCGGTGCTATGACGGCACGCGGGGCAAATGGCGCGGCATGGGCTGGCTCTTTTACGTCTATTATCCCGCGCACCTCGCGCTCATCGGCGTGCTGCGCGTGCTGCTCTGGGGCGCGGGGGCGTCCACCGCCGCCGGCAGCTTCTGACGGCAATGTGCACAACGGCATCCGCCCGGACGGAGGAAAACTTCGTCCGGGCGTTTTTGCGCCCGGTGGTGGCATTTCGCAGGGGTTCGTGGTAAAATGCTGTGCAATGTGAGACAAAGGAGGCGGCGCGCATGCGCTACCAGTGCCTGGTGCTCGACCATGACGACACCGTCGTCAACAGCACCGCGACCATCAATTACCCGGCCTTCGTGCAGACGCTGCAAAAGCTGCGGCCGGACGTACACATGACGCTCGACGACTTTTTTTCCTACTCGTTCGAGCCGGGCTTCGGCGCGCTGTGCAGCGATATTCTGGGCTTTTCCGATGCGGAGATGGACATCCAGTACCAGACGTGGCTGGACTATGTGCGCACGCACGTGCCCGACACGTTCCCCGGTATGCGTGACCTGCTGCAGCGGTTTCACGCCGCGGGCGGGCATATCTGCGTCGTGAGCCACTCCGTGCCGGAAAACATTCTGCGCGACTACCGCGCGCACGACCTGCCCACGCCGGAGTGCATCTACGGCTGGGATTCAGACCCCGAGCGGTGCAAGCCCGCGCCGTGGCCCATCTACCAGATCGAGCGGGAGCTCGGCCTGCGGCCGGAGCAGCTCGTGGTCATCGACGATCTCAAGCCCGGCAAGGACATGGCTGACCGCGCGGGCGTGGACTTCATCGCGGCGGGGTGGACGCACACCGTGCCGCACATCATCGAAACGATGCAGCGCATCTGCCCGCACTACTGCCGCACGGTGGCGGAGCTCGAAGCGCTGCTGCTGGACGAAACGGAGGCATAACGATGGATACTAGGATGATTCGCACGGCGACCCTCGCCGACCTCGACGCCGTGGCGGCGGTGGAGGCAGCGTGCTTCCCGGCGGCGGAGGCCGCGACGCGGGAGGAGCTCGCAGGCCGGCTGGCGCACTATGGCGACCACTTCTGGCTGATGTTTGACGGCGGCACGCTCATCGCGTTCGTGGACGGCATGGTCACGGACCGCACCGACCTCACGGACGACCTCTACGCGGACGCCGCGCTGCACGACGCGCACGGCGCGTGGCAGATGATCTTCGGCGTGAACACGCTGCCAGACTACCGCCGGCACGGCTATGCGGGACAGCTCATCGAGCGCGCCATCGCCGACGCGCGCGCGCAGGGCCGCCGCGGCCTCGTGCTCACGTGCAAGGACCGGCTCGTGCACTACTACGCGAAGTTCGGCTTCGTGAGCGAGGGCGTGTCGAGCTCTACCCACGGCGGCGTCGTCTGGTATCAGATGCGCCTGACGTTCTGAAAAATGCAGCCCCGGCGCGAAAAACATCCGCGCCGGGGCAAAACAAAACCTTGACTCTACAACCGTTGTAGAGTTTACAATGACGGTATTCCACGCAAAGGGGCAAACGCCATGGAGAAAAATCTCACGACCGGCAGCGTCTTTGGCAACATTGTGCGCTTTTCGCTGCCGTATCTGCTCTCGTACTTCCTGCAGACGCTCTACGGCATGGCCGACCTGTTCATCATCGGCCAGTACGAGGGCGTGGCCAGCACGACGGCCGTGTCCATCGGCAGTCAGGTCATGCACATGCTCACGGTCATGATCGTGGGTCTCGCCATGGGCGCGACGGTCACGATCGGTCAGGCCGTCGGCGCGCGCGACCGCCGGGGCGCGGCGGGCTACATCGGCAACACGACGACGCTGTTTCTGGCGCTGAGCGTCGTGGTGACGGGGGTTCTGCTGGCGCTCGCGCGGCCGATCGCGGCGGTCATGTCCACGCCGGCCGAGGCCGTGCCCGGCACGGTCGCCTACCTGCGCATCTGCTTTCTCGGCGTGCCGCTGATCACGGCGTACAACATTATCGCGTCCATCTTCCGCGGTCTGGGCGACTCGAAGCGCCCGATGTACTTCATCGCCATCGCGTGCGCGGCAAACATCGCGCTCGACTATCTGTTCATGGGCGCGCTGCACATGGGCCCGGCGGGCGCCGCGCTCGGCACGACGCTGGCGCAGGCGGTCAGCGTGGCCGTGTCGCTGGTCGTCATCCACCGCGAGCGCGACGGCATCGCCCTCACGCGGGGCGATCTGCGCCCGCGGCGGGCGGTCATGGGGCGCATTTTGCGCATCGGTGTGCCGGTCGCGCTGCAGGACGGGCTGATCCAGATCGCGTTTTTGTTCATCACCGTCATCGCCAACCGCCGCGGCCTCACGGACGCTGCCGCCGTCGGCATCGTGGAGAAGATCATCAGCTTTTTGTTCCTCGTGCCGTCGTCCATGCTCTCGACGGTGTCGGCCCTCGGTGCGCAATGCATCGGCGCGGGCAAGCCCCGCCGCGCGCTGCAGACGCTGTGGTACGCCATCGCCGTTGCGTTCGGCTTCGGCGTGCTCATCACGATCGTCATCCAGTTCGTGGCAGAGCCCGTCGTGGGCCTGTTCACGGACAGCGCGGCCGTCGCCGCCGCGGGCGGGCAGTACCTGCGCGGGTACATTCTCGACTGCTGCTTTGCCGGGCTGCACTTTTGCTTCAGCGGGTATTTCTGCGCCATCGGCCGCTCGGAGCTGTCGTTTCTGCACAACATCACGGCCGTGGTGCTCGTGCGCGTGCCGGGCGCGTACCTGATGAGCAAGTGGTTTCCCACGACGCTGCTGCCCATGGGTCTGGCCACGGCGGCGGGCTCGCTGCTGTCGGTCATCATCTGCGTGATCGCATTTCTCGTGCTGCGCCGGCGCGGCCGGCTCGTGCCGGAGGAGGCGTGACATGGCGCGGACACAGGAGCTGTTTTCCATCGGCGACGTGGCGCAGCTGTTTCACCTGAGCGTGAGCAGCCTGCGCCACTATGAGACCATCGGCCTGCTTACGCCGGAATACACCGACCCCGCGACCGGCTACCGCTACTACGGGCCGCGGCAGTTTGAGGTGCTCAACACCATCCGCTACCTGCGCGCGCTGGATATGCCGCTCGGGCAGATCCGCGCCTTTCTGCGCAACCGCGACGTCGGGCGCATCGAGCAGCTGATGCGCGAGCAGAAGGCCGCCGTCGTGCGCAAGCAGGCGGAGCTGCAGCGCGTCGAGCGCAAGATCGACAACCGCCTGCGCCAGCTGCACGATGCGCAGACGGCCGAGCTCGGCGCCATCCGCCTCGTGCGCAGCCCCGCGTGCCGCATTGTGTGGATGTCCGGCGCGCTCGAGCTGCACAGCTTTCTCGACATGGAGCCGTCCATCCGCATGCTCGAGCGCTCGCAGGCAGAGGCCGTGGTGTTCCTCGGCAAGGTGGGTGTGGGCCTCTCGGCCGAGCGGCTGCTGGCCGGGGCGTTTGCGCCGTATGACCGCGCGTTTCTCGTGCTCGACGACGAGGACGCCTTCGATGGCGACGTGACCACCCTGCCCGAGACGACGTGCGCTGCCGTGTGCTTTCGCGGCAGCCACCCCGAAGCCCCGGCGCAGTATGCGCGCCTGATGGACTACCTGCGCGCGCACGCGCTCGCCCCGGCAGACTTCTCGCGCGAGATCACGATGATCGACTACGGCCTGACGAGCGACCCGGAAAAATTCGTGACCGAGATCCGCATCCCCGTCACGGAGGCATGAAAAAACGCTGTCCCGAAAATGGGACAGCGTTTTTGGGTTTTGGTGCGTCAGAAGCTGCCGCTGCGGCCGTGGCCGCCGCCACCGGAAAAGCTCGACCCGCCGCCACCGGAGTGGTGGTCGTTGTCGCGCTCGATCTTGCGGCGCGTCGTGGTCGTGTGGGTGTAGACATCGTCGCGCCGCGTCAGGTGCAGACCCGCGGGCGTGACGTAGGCGCGCGCCTCGGTCTGGCGGCGCACGGAGCGCATCTTCGCCTTGAGGATCAGGCAGACGATGAGCGCGATGACGCACGAGATCACGAGCGCGATGCCCAAATTGCGCAGCAGCGACGGCGCGGAGAAGCCGGGGTCAACGTCGGCGTCATGGCCGGGGCTGTAGGCATAGTCAGAGTCGCTGCCGGTATAGGACTCGCCGCTGAGCAGGTCGGCGCAGCCGTCGATGTAGTCGCAGAAGCCGCCGTACCAGTCGCCGTTGCGGAAGTCGTCGAGAAAGCCGTCCTCGAGCTGCTGCAGGGCAGAGTCCGGGAAGAGGAGCTCTGCCTTGTCGCCGTAGACGAAGGCGGCGTACTTGCGGTTCGACACGCTCAGCAGCAGGAGCACACCGTCGTGCCCGTCACCGACGCCGAGCGAGTCGTTGTGGTAGAGCGTGTAGGACGCCGTCTCCACGTCGGTGAAGCCGTAGTCGGCATAGTCGTCCACGGTGCGGATGTACACGCCGACGCCGCTGCTTTGCGCGAGGGCGGCGGCGCGCTGCGAGAGCTGGCCGATCTGTTGGTCGGTGAGCAGGCCGGCCTCGTCCGTGACCCAGTCCCCGGCGGCCAGCGCCGGTACTGCGAGCGTCACGGCCAGCAGCAGCACGAGCAGCAGGGCGGAAAGTCTGCGTTTCATATCCGTCGCCTCCTTACAGCAGGAACTGCAAAATTGCAGTCAGCGCCACCGTGAGCGGGGCCGCGATGGCGGCGAACATGCCCCAGAAGCGGCCGCGGTCCGTCGGCAGGTCGCCGACGAGCTTGCCGGTCTGGCCGTTCATGGCGAAGAGGAAGTCCTGCCCGTGCCACTTCGTGCTCAGCATCCAAACCGGCAGCAGGGCGTAGTGCACCTTGCCGCGCCGCAGCGCGATGTCCTCGCGCTCGGTCACGCACGCGCCGTAGCCGGTGACGGTGTCGCGCAGGGCCTGCGCGAGCGTCTCGCGGCAGCGCGTGTCCGCCCGGTCGCGGCTGTCGTCGATGGTCACGTCGTATTTATCCGCCAGATAGCCCGGCAGGTACGCCGTGGAAAACGGGCGCAGCTGGGCATAGTCAAACGGCTCGATGGAGTCCATGTGGTCGTCCGGCATCTTGGAGGATGCGTCGACCGGGATCTTCTCAAACGCGAGCGACCCGGCGCGCACCACGTGGTAGTGCCGCGTCTCGGTGATCTCATAGTCGCCGGTCTCGTACACATTCGTGTTGCTGGCGCGGTAGCTGGCCGCGCCCTCCGCGCCGCCGTCAAACAGCCAGAACGGGACGTACACGCCCTGGATCTGCTCGATGTGGTTGGCGGACGTGAACGAGCGCGGCAGGAAGGGCTTGCCCTTGTAGTGCGCGCGCAGCGCCTGCACGGCGTCGTCCTTGCTCAGGCGAAACGGGAGGATATAGTCCGGCCGCAGCGCGCCCGAAAACTGCCCCGGCACGATCGCCGGGTTGCCGCAGTAGGGGCAGGCCGTGGCCGCGGTGCTCTGGTCGCAGATGAGCTCCGCGCCGCACGACGGGCAACTGTAGACGCGCAGGCCGTCCGCCTCCGCGCCCCAGTCGCGGCTGAGGTCGGAGGTGTCCCAGCCGCCGGAGGCCGCGGCGGCTTCCGCAGCCTCGGCCTTGGCAGCCTCGGCCTTGGCAGCCTGCGCTGCTTCGGCCTTCGCGTCGGCCGCCTGCTTGGCTGCGGCGGCCTCGGCCTCCTTGCGGGCATAGAGCGCCTCGATCTCGGCCACGTCGAATGACGAGCCGCAGTAGTCGCACGCGAGCTTGCCGCTCTTGGCCGAATAGTGCAGCGGGCCGGTGCAGGCCGGGCACTGATAGTTCGTTACCTGGGTCGGCATGGCGCGTGCCTCCTTTCGTCCGGGCGGGGGTTACGACTGGATGTCCCCATCGTCAAACGGGTCGCCGCACTCGGGGCAGAATTTCGGCGGGTGGGTCGGGTCGTCCGGCTCCCAGCCGCATTTGTCGCACTTATATTTCGGTGTGCCGGCCGGTTTCGGGCGGCCGCACTCGGAGCAGAACTTGCCCTTGTTCACCGCGCCGCACACGCACGTCCAGCCCTCCGGCGCGGCCGGGCGCGGCCGGCCGCAGTTGCCGCAGAACTTGCCGGTGTTGCCCGTCTGGCCGCAGGCGCACGTCCAGCTCCCGGCCGCCGGGGCGGCGGGCTGCTGGGCCGCCTGCTGCCGGCCCATGGCATAGAGGTCCTGCGCGTTGACGCCGCCCACCTGGCCGGCCATGCCCATGCCCATGAACGCCATGGCCGGGCCGGTGGCCGTGTTGGACGCGGCCGCCTTCATCGCATCGCCCTGCGAGCGCGAGAGCATCGCCGCCGCGCGCGTCGGGTCCATGTAGGCCGCGTCGCGCTGCATGTCCTTAATCATCTGCTCGTCGGCCTCGTCGGCCTTCACGGACGAGACGCCGAAGGCCACGATCTCCAGACCCCGGCGGTCGCGCCACTGGGCCGAGAGCTCTTCGTTGAGCGCCGCGGCGATCTCCCGCGTGTGGCCGGGCAGCGCCGAGTAGCGGATGCCCATGTCGCTGATGCGCGCGAACGCCGGCTGCAGCGCCGTGAGCAGCTCGCTCTTGAGCTGGCTGTCGAGCGTGTCGCGCGTGTAGTCCTCGGTCACGTTGCCGCAGACGTTGGTGTAAAACAGCAGCGGGTTTGCGATGTGGTAGCTGTACTCGCCGAAGCAGCGGATGCCGATGTCGATGTCGATGCCGGCGCGCTGGTCCACCACGCGAAACGGCACCGGGCTCGGCGTGCCGTACTTGTTGCCGGTCAGCTCCTTGGTGTTGAAATAGTAGATGCGCTGGTCCTTCGGGGCCTCGCCGCCGAAGGTGAAGCGCTTGCCGATGTTGCGGAACACCTTACCGATGCTCTCGCCGAGGTTCCCGGCGAAGATCGACGGCTCGGTCGATGCGTCATACGTGTACTCGCCCGGCTCGGCGCAGACCTCCACGACCTTGCCCTGCTCGACGATGAGCATGCACTGCCCGTCGGCGACGGCGATGCGCGAGCCGGTGGTGATGATGTTCTCGTCGCCGTGCGTGTTGCTCGAGCGGCGGGTGGTCTTTTTCTGTCCTTTCACGGCCAGCACATTGGCCGGCAGGGCCTCGCAGGTGAAGAATTCTTTCCACTGGTCGGCCAGAACGCCGCCGGCTGCGCCGACGGCAGCTTTGATCAGTCCCATATACAAACTCCTTTTTGGTGATGGTTTTTCGTCGGATGCGGATGGTTGTGACGGTTTTTCGTCCGCGCTTACATTATAAGGGCGCGCGCGCGCAAAAGCTACACCGGAAGCAAAAATTCAGGCAAAATTCAGAATTTTTCCCGCCCCGGCGCGATTTTTCGCCGCCCGCTTGACAGCGCCCGCGCGCTGCCGTACTTCGCGCACGGCACGCTGCTGTGGTACTGCACGCAGCACGGGCTGTTCGCGCAGCCGATTGACGCGCACAAAAAGTGAGCAGAAAACAGCCGGGGCGTCCCTTCTGGGATGCCCCGGCTGCTGCTTTGTGTGCTCACGCGATGCCGGTGACCTTATAGTCCTTGGCCTCGACCGAGCTCTTGAGCACGGTGTCGTCCACCGGGGCGCTGAGCGTCACGACGGCGGTGCCCGCCGTGTGGCTGACTTCGGCCTCGGTGACTTCCGGCAGCGCCTCGAGCGCCTTTTTCACGGTCGCCTCGCAGTGAGCGCACATCATGCCTTCGATTTGAATGGTCTTTTTCATTGCAGTTTCCTCCTTGATTTCGGGTACTTCTTTGAGATGGTTTGCACGTTTATGATCGTGGCGCGTATCGCGCAGCTTGAACAGATTCAGGCGCAGGGCGTTCGTGACCACGCAGAAGCTCGACAGGCTCATGGCCGCCGCGCCGATCATGGGGTTGAGCGTCAGGCCGAGCGGGACGAACACGCCCGCCGCGATGGGGATGCCGATGGTGTTGTAGAAAAACGCCCAGAACAGGTTCTCATGGATGTTGCGCAGCGTCGCGCGGCTGAGCCGGATGGCCGCCGGCACGTCGCTCAGATGGCTGTTGACGAGCACGACGTCGGCCGCGTCGATGGCCACGTCCGTGCCCGCGCCGATGGCGATGCCGATGTCCGCGCGCGTGAGCGCCGGCGCGTCGTTGATGCCGTCGCCGACCATGGCGACCTTACCGCGCGCGCTCAGGCGGCGGATCTCGCGCTCTTTGCCGTCGGGCAGCACGCCCGCGACCACCTCGTCCACGCCGGCCTGCGCGCCGATGGCCCTGGCCGTGCGCGCATTGTCGCCCGTGATCATGACGACGCGGATGCCCATGTTGCGCAGCTCGCGGATGGCCTGCGGGCTGTCGGGCTTGAGCACGTCCGCCACGGCGATGATGCCGAGCAGCTTTTCGCCGCGGGCGAAAAACAGCGGCGTCTTGCCGGCCTCGGCCAGCGCCTGCGCCTGCGCCTGCATGGGCGCGGGAATGTCGGCCGCCGTGCGGATGAAGTCCGCGTTGCCGCCGCAGAGCGGCTGCCCGTCGAGCGTGGCCCTGAGTCCGTTGCCCGGCAGGGCCTGAAAGTCCGCGACCTCGGCGGCGGTCAGCCCGTCCGCCTCCGCGCGGCGCAGCACCGCCTTGGCCAGCGGGTGCTCGCTCCGGCGCTCGAGCGCATAGGCCAGGCACAGCAGCTCCGTCTCCGTCACGCCCGGGGCGGGGCAGAGGTCCGTCACCGTCGGGTCGCCGGAGGTGATGGTGCCGGTCTTGTCGAGCGCGACGATCTGGATGCGGCCGGTCTCCTCAAGGGAGGCCGCCGTCTTGAAGAGGATGCCGTTTTTTGCGCCCATGCCGCTGCCGACCATGATCGCCACCGGGGTGGCGAGGCCGAGCGCGCACGGGCAGCTGATGACGAGCACGGAGATGCCGCGCGCGAGCGCGTAGCCCACGGTGCGGCCGAGCAGCAGCCAGACGACGAACGTCACGAGCGCGATGCCCATGACCGCCGGTACGAACACGCCGGACACCTTGTCGGCGATCTTGGCGATCGGCGCTTTCGTGGCCGCCGCGTCGCTGACCATCTGGATGATCTGCGAGAGGGTCGTGTCCTCGCCGACGCGCGTGGCGCGGCACTTGAGAAAGCCCGACTGGTTCACCGTCGCGGCCGAGACGGATGCGCCCGGCGCCTTGTCGGCCGGGATGCTCTCGCCCGTGAGCGCCGCCTCGTTGACTGCGCTCGTGCCGGCGAGCACGACCCCGTCGACCGGGATGCGCTCGCCCGGGCGGACGACGAACACGTCGCCGGTTTGCACCTGCTCGACCGGGACGGTCACCTCCGCGCCGTCGCGCTCGACGGTGGCGGTCTTCGGCGCGAGCTCCATGAGGCTGCGCAGCGCGTCGGTCGTCTTGCCCTTCGAGCGGGCCTCGAGCGTCTTGCCCACTGTGATGAGCGTGAGGATCATGGCGGCGGACTCGAAGTAAAAGTCATGCATATAGCCCATGACGGCCTGCTCGTCACCGCGCACCTGCGCGCCCGTCATGGCGAAGAGCGCGTACGTGCTGTACACGAACGCCGCCGTCGCCCCGAGGGCCACGAGCGTGTCCATGTTCGGCGCGTGGTGCCAGAGCGCCTGGAAGCCGCTGATGAAAAACTTCTGGTTGATGACCATGATGATCACCGTCAGCAGCAGCTGCGTCAGGCCCATGGCGACGTGGTTGCCGTCATAAAACTTCGGCAGCGGCCAGCCCCACATCATGTGGCCCATGGAAAAATACATCAGCACGAGCAGAAAGCCCAGCGACCAGAAGAGCCTGCGCCGCAGCTTCGGCGTCTCGTGGTCGGCGAGCGCGTCGGCGCCGGCGGCGGGGCCTGCGCTCTGCTGCGCGCCCTTGACCGACGCGCCGTAGCCCGCGGCCTGCACCGCGTCGATGATAGCCTGATCGGCCGCCGTGCCCTCCACCCCCATGGAGTTGGTCAGCAGGCTGACCGAGCACGCCGTCACGCCCGGTACGTTCGACACCGCCTTTTCCACGCGCGCCGAGCAGGCCGCGCAGCTCATGCCGGTGACGTTATATTGCTTCAATGTCGTTCCTCCTTTGCGGCGCGGCTCATTTCATGAGTTTCTGCAGCGTCGCCACCAGCTCGTCGATCACCTCATCCTTGCCGTCGCGGATGTCCTCGACGACGCAGGTGCGGATGTGACTGGCCAGCAGTTCCTTATTGAATGCGTTGAGCGCCGCGCCCGCCGCCGCCGACTGCACGAGAATGTCCGGGCAGTAGGCGTCGTTTTCGACCATGCCGCGGATGCCGCGGATCTGGCCCTCGATGCGGTTGAGCCGGTGGATGAGCCGCTTGTATTCCTCCGGCGAGCGCTCCTTTTTGCGCTGCGAACAGCCGCAGCAGCACGTTTTTTTCTCATCGTCCATGTATTCGTACCTCATTGTTTCCTGTATACCCCTTGGGGGTATTTTCGAATATATACCCCCGGAGGGTATTTGTCAAGAGGGAAGGTGCATGTTCTTGACAGCGGGCGCGCACGATCTGCTCGATTCCGCCGGCTGCCAGAACGTCAAGGGCGGCTGGCCGGTGCAGGCGTCCGACCGCATCGAGGCCGTGCTCGAGGCCGTCGGCCTGCGTGGATAAGTTGCAGGCAGAAAACCGCCACGCCCCTGCGCGCCATTTCGGCGCGCAGGGGCGTGGTTTTTATTTTGCTGCCGGTGCTCAGCCGTGGTAGTCGCCGGTCGCGGAATCGACCGTGACGTAGGGCACGACTTTGCCGTCGATCTTCACATAGACCTGATAGATGCCGTTTCCGAGATCCTCGTAGTGGTCGGGCGTGACGCCGTAGTCTTCGAGCAGGCGCCGTTCAAACTTGGCCTTCCAGCCGTCGCTGCCGGCGTCTTTTCCGGCGGCGGGCGTCGGTGTCGCGGCCGGGGCGGCGATGACGGGCGTCTCAACGACCGGGGCCGCAGGCGTCTGTGCGGGATCGGATGCGGCGGCGGTCTGCCTGCCGCAGGCAGTCAGCGCCAGCAGGAGCACGGCGGTCAGCAGCGCGGCCGCGTGTTTGCGGTGGGTCATGGGCAGTGCCTCCTTGGTGATGGTGTTTTCGGTGTTTTCGCAGGCATTTTACATCAAAATTCGCAGAAATACCACCCTGGGGTGCAAAATTCAGATATGAATTCAGATGTGAATGTTGCGCCTGCCGGTCATTCTTTCAGCGTTCGGACGGAAAACGGGCAGGCGCAGGTCATGCGGTACCAGAATTCCGGCGCGGTTTTTGCCGGATCGTCCGCCGCTGCGATGACATCGGTCCCGTCCTCGATGATGTTCTGGAAGAAAAACGCGCAGACTCTCTGCCACTGCTCCGTGCCGCAGACAAACGCCTCGAGATCCTCCACGACCAGAAGGTCGGCGTTTCCGCACAGCGCCCCCGCCGCATCGTCGAGCGCCCCGGACGGTGTGGCGCACCGGCTGCGTAGCTGCGCGCCGCCGGTGCGCACGACGTGCGCGTGGTCGAGCCGGCCCGCGAGCTCGGCGGCGAACTGCGCGCGGTCCGCCATGCTGAGCACCAGCAGGGAACAGGGCAGCGCCTGACGCGCTTGCGTGCGGCGCAGCAGGCAGCGCCGCCGCAGTGCCGCGAACGCCTTCCGGCAGAGCGACAGGAACTGCTGCAGGCTGTATGTACCGGCCAGAACGCACAGCAGAAAGGTACCGGCCCACGGGAGCACATACCGGAAGATGCCGATGCCGCCGCGGTAAGTCAGGTCAGCGCGCACCAGGTTTTCATACATATGCGGCACGTGTACCCAGCCGCTGTCCAGCTGGCAGAGCATGTGCAGCTCGTTGTTGTGCAGGCAGACCAGCGCCGTGGCGATCAGCGCAAAGACCGCCGCCGGCAGCCAGCGGAGCCGGGGCTTGCGGATGCGCGCCAGCAGCCTGCCGCAGCCGTATGCCGTCAGAGGGAAAAACAGGGCATAACCGGCCAGCTTCAGGAAGCGGAATGCGGGCGGCCGGCCGGGATACGGGCCGATATCGAACAGCGCGCGATAATCGGGCAGCAGCGGCAGAAGCAGCAGCGCCGCGTCCAGACAGATCAGCAGGATCAGAAATATGGTATGCCATGTTTTTTTCATGTCTCGAGTCCCCTCTCTTTTGCGGATTTTGTTCCATGATAGCATAAACAGGCAGGCAGAGGAAACGAACGATAGACGCCCGCGGGCAGAACGCCTGCGGCGGGCGGATTTTTTGCGCTTGACAGGGCCTCCGTCGCAGGATATTCTGTCAGCAGAACGGAGGGAACGCACCAGATGAGACAACGAATTCCAGTAACGCCTGTTCCGGAGCGCCCGCCGGACGTAGAGGCGTTTTTTTCATTCAATGACGTTCGGAAAAGCCCCGCCCGTGACGGGTATCGCCCGGCGCATCGGCTGACCGATACCTGTCTGACGACCGGCGTTCACTATTATTATGATGTGGGCTCCGTGCCGCCGGGCGCGTCGGCCCGCGGAACGATCACGTTCCTTTCTCCCGAGGCGTATCCGCATTGCCTGTGGGTCGGAAAACGGATCCCGATGCAGGAAGGCGCGCATGTGGTGGGGTATGCAGTGATCACGCGCATCGACAACCCGCTCCTGCAGGCGGAAAAGCCGGAAGCGCGAGCGTCAGTCGTGGCTTCCCCCGATCACAACGACGGCAGAAAGCCGCGGTGATGACATGCGCGGAAAACAGAGTTCAAAAATCAGTCTGAAAAAGCGGCTGCTCAAACGGCGGCAGGCGCTGACTAGGCGCTGGGACAAGCAAAGCACGCGCCGTCATCTGCCGCTGTACCTGCTGCTTCTTTGCAAAACGTAAAAAACACCGCCGCAGGGTTTTCCCTGCGGCGGTGTTTTTCTGCCCGCGTGCGAATAAAACAAAAAATTGAATGAATAAATACTAATGAGCGCCGTTTCTCCTCAATTGCCCGCAAAGCTGGAAAAACGCTGGAACATATGGGCTTTCAGACCTATAATAAGCGCATATAACCGTATCAAAAATAATTCATGTATGAATATGCTAATAATACGACGAATAATGAAATTAAATTCACCAAAAACCTTGTGTGCTTTGTCAATTGAAAAACTTACATTTCAGACGTAAACTGCACATAAGATTTTTTCCGTCTGCGGCGCACTCCTGCTGCTCCGGCGGTGAAGAATCCAATCTCATACAGAAAGAAGGCTTATCATGAAGAGGAGAATCTTGACTCTGCTGCTGACGCTGGTCATGGTGCTGTCGCTTCTGCCCGGCACGGCGCTCGCCGTGAACGACAGCAGCGCACCCGCCGTGACGTATGCCGATCTGGCAGACATCAACGGTGCTGCGCTCGTCCCTGACGGCGCAGGCGAAAACACGGAACTGACCGTAGCGGACGCAGTGCGTGCACTGCTGCTGTGGACGGGCATGACCGAGCAGCAGCTCGGCTCGTTCCCGGATGACTATCTGGCTCAGGCCCGCAGCATGGGCATGATCGACACGGACACCGACGCCGACGCGCCCTGCACGCTCGCGGCTTACCGCCAGATGAAGGCGGTCGCCGACCAGATGTATGACGCGCTGCACGCCGACAAGCTGCAGCCGCTGTACATGAACGGTATGGCGCAGCCCATCTTCCCCTACAC
>ULRD01043446.1_pt1 | contig 14749 bp, 14 predicted proteins | sample 1955181 | NCBI WGS metagenome assembly ULRD01 (sample SAMEA4835675, study PRJEB28245) | human gut metagenome | biome: gut microbiome; material: fecal sample | place: Denmark | collected 2008
CCTCGGCCACGAAATCAAAAACGCCCCCGCGCTCCCGTAGCGCTCGCCCCTCCGCGGGACAGGCGGGGGAGCGTCGCTCCCCCTGCACCCCCTCAAGGGGCAGGGGATTTCTTTTGCCGCGCTGTTGTGCGTTTCTCTTGAGGGTAGAGCGCAGTGCCCCGATGACTTGCTTGAAACGGTCGGAGCGCTGCTTGTTTTTGGAGAGAGGAAAATGCGCGGCCGCTATACGAGGGCAGGGAGTACTTCCCTGCATCTCTTCAAGGGGCGGTGGGGTGGTTGGATGTTTCTATTGAGGGTAGAGCGTGGCTGAATGTTGCTTATTTGCAATTGGAGGTATGCGACCGTCGTGCGAGAGCGGGGAGCGTCGCGCCCCTGCACCCCCTCAGGGGTGGCGAGATTCTTTCGCTGCGCGGTTGGACGTTTCTATTGAGGGTAGAGCATGTTGGTTCGCTTTTGACGAGCTGGATGTTGCTTGTTTGCGGAATCGGAGGTGCGCGACCATCGCGCGAGGGCGGGGAGCGTCGCGCCCCTGCATCCCCTCAAGAGGCAGCGAGATTCTTTCGCTGCGCGGTTGGACGTTTCTATTGAGGGTAGCGCACAGCGTTCCGATGGAGCGTTTGGGACGAGCAGGGCGCTGCTTGTTTGCGGGATCGGAGGTGCGCGACCGTTGCTCGGGGGCGGGGAGCGTCGCTCCCCTGCATCCCCACGAGGGGCGGCGAGGTTCTTTTGCTGCGCGGTTGGGCGTTTCTATTGAGGGTAGCGCACAGCGTTCCGATGGAGCGTTTGGGACGAGCAGGGTGCCGCTTGTTTGCAGAATCGGAGGTGTGCGGCCATCGCGCGAGGGCGGGGAGCGTCGCGCCCCTGCATCCCCACGAGAGGCGGCGAGGTTCTTTTGCTGCGCGGTTGGGCGTTTCTATTGAGGGTAGCGCACAGCATTCCGATGGAGCGTTTGGGACGAGCAGGGCGCTGCTTGTTTGCAGAATCGGAGGTACGCGACCGTCGTGCGAGGGCGGGGAGCGTCGCTCCCCTGCATCCCCTCAAGAGGCAGCGGGATTCTTTCGCTGCGCGGTTGAACGTTTCTATTGAGGGTAGAGCATGTTGGTTCGCTTTTGACGAGCTAGATGTTGCTTGTTTGCAGAATCGGAGGTGTGTGACCGTCGCGCGAGGGCGGGGAGCGTCGCTCCCCTGCATCCCCACGAGGGACGGCGAGGTTCTTTTGCTGCACGGTTGGACGTTTTCTTGAAGGTAGAGCGCAGTGTTCCGATGGAGCGTTTGGGACGAGCAGGGCGCTGCTTGTTTGCGGAATCGGAGGTGCGCGACCGTTGCTCGAGAGCGGGGAGCGTCGCTCCCCTGCATCCCCTCAAGGGGCGGCGAGGTTCTTTTGCTGCGCGGTTGGGCGTTTCTATTGAGGGTAGGGCGTGTTGGTTCGCTTATGACGAGCTGGATGTTGCTCGTTTGCGGAATCAGAGGTGCGCGACTATCGCGTGAGGGCGGGGAGCGTCGCTCCCCTGCACCCCCTCAAGGAGCGGCGGGGTTCTTTTGCTGCGCGGTTGAGCCGTTTGTTTGGGAGGGCGTATGAAAAAGCGCTCCGGTCGTCTGGTTGGGAGACGGTCGGAGCGCTGCGTTTTCTGGTTTTTCAGGGCAGTCAGTTCATGCGGTCGGGGAAGTATTCCGGGTTGGAGGCTTCCAGCCACTGGGCGACCTTTTCGTCGTACTGGCGGTAGAGGGCATCGGTACGGGCGTTTTGGGCGAAGGTTTCGCGGAGGTTTTCGAAGGCGACGGGACCGGAGGGGATGTCGTTCATGTATTCGATGAACACGTAGCCCCAGTCGCAGGGAACGGCGTCGGAGACGTCGCCGGGGGCTTTGAGCGCCATGGCGGCGGCTTCGATGGTGTCGGAGAAGTAGAGGGAGTCGGCGGAGAGCGCGAAGCCCTGCGCTTCGCCGGTTTCGCCCATCTGCTCCGCGCCGGTGTTGTATTCGGCGAGCAGCGCTTCGAAGGTTTCGCCCGCGTCAAGGCGCGCCCTGACGGCTTCGGCCTGCGGCTTCAGGAGGGCGAGAACGTCCGTCTTGCCCTGCTGCGCGGCGGCGATGGCCGCGTCGTCGATGGCGTCGTACTCGGCGATCAGGTATTCGTCGTACTTCGCGGAGAGCTCGTCGTCGAAGGGCACGAGCAGAAGGCGCACGCGGCGGTAGCCCTCGGGAATCCACGTGATCGGGGAATCGCCGTACAGCGCTTCGAAGCCGTAATCCTGCGGGTTGGCTTCGTAGTATTCCCTGTCGTTTTCCAGCGCTTCGTCGTAGAGCGCGCGGACGTCCTCGTCGGTCACGGTCACGTCGCCGGCGACGTGTTCGAGGGCGGCGTTGCTCATGGCTTCGTTCAGGTAGGCTTCGGTGAATTCCTCAAGGGTGGTATCGTCGGCCGGCTCCTGCGATTTATGCACCTCGTAGGCTTCGGCGGCCTGCGCGCGCAGGGCGGCGGTTTCCTCATCGGTGAGCAGCTGAACGCCCTCCGCTTCCAGATGCGCGTTCACGAGCTTCTCAGCGACCATCTGCTGAAGCAGATCCAGCTGCACCTCGCGCGCTTCGTCGGTCAGGGCGTTCAGATCCTCGCCGTAGAACATGGCGTAAAGCTCGACGAGGTACTGGTATTCGTCGTAGGCCTCGTCAAAGGTGATGAAGCCGCCGTCGAAGATGGCGACCACGGAGGGGTCGCGGTACAGGTCGAGCCGCGCCTGAAGCGTTTCGAGCTCCGCGCGAAGCCGGGCGATTTCCACCTTCAACGCGTCGACGGATTCGGCCGTGGTGCTCTCGGCCGCGGCGGAGAACAGAAGCAAGAGGGAAAGAACGAGGGCAAGCAGTTTTTTCATGGGGGAAATCCTCCTGTTATGCGTTTTGTCTGTATGCGCTTTGGATGACCGCGCCGCCCAGGCATTCGTCCTCCAGATAGAAGGCGACGGTCTGCCCCGGCGTGATGGCGCGCTGGGTGGTCAGAAATTCCATTTCCACATCGGAGCCCCTCGGCGTGATGCGCACCGGCGACAGGGGCTGGCGATGGCGGAAGCGCGCCATGCATTCGAGCGTCTGCCCGTCCGCGACCGGCGGCGCGCCCGCGATCCAGCTGGCGGTTTCGGCAAGGCCGCCGACGGAATACAGAAGCGGACTGTCCGCGCCTTGCTGCACGATCAGGCGGTTGGTTTTGAGATCCTTGTCCACGACGAACCAGCGCTCGCACGTGCCGCGCCCGCCAATGCCGAGGCCGCGGCGCTGGCCGAGCGTGTAATACATCAGTCCGTCGTGCCGGCCGACGATTTCGCCCTCGGGCGTTGCGATGTCGCCGGGCTGCGCGGGCAGGTATTCGGACAGGAAGCGCTTGAAATTGCGCTCGCCGATAAAGCATACGCCGGTGGAATCCTTTTTTTCACTCACCGGAATGCCGGCTTCGCGCGCAAGGGCGCGGATTTCCTGCTTGGTGAGGTTCGTCACCGGGAACATCGCGCGGGAGAGCTGCTCCTGCGTGATCGTCGAGAGAAAGTATGTCTGGTCCTTGTTTTCATCCTTCGCGCGAAGCAGGTGATAGCGGCCGTCCGCGCGCTTTTCCACGCCCGCGAAGTGTCCCGTGGCCAGCTTTTCCGCGTCCAGCGACAGGGCGAAGTTCAGAAGCGGCGCGAACTTGATTTCGCGGTTGCACATCACGTCCGGGTTGGGCGTGCGCCCGCGGCGGTATTCGTCCAGAAAGTGGGAGAACACGCGATCCATATACTCCCTGGCGAAGTTTACGCCGTAATACGGAATGCCGATCGTGTCGCATACGTCGCGCACGTCCGACCAGTCGCGCTCGGCGGTGCATACGCCGCCCTCGTCCGCTTCCTCCCAGTTGTTCATGAACACGCCCACCACGTCGTAGCCCTGCTTTTTCAGAAGATACGCCGCCACCGACGAATCCACGCCGCCGGACATGCCCACAACGATTCTCATGAATACCTGCCTCCCGCGCAACAGCCTTGCGCATCGATTATACCATTGCAGCCGCCGTGTCCGCAAGGGAGATTTGTGTTTTTTATGCGGCGGAACGCGCACGGCTTTCATTTAAAGCACCACCGCACAATTCGGCGGCGCGTCAGGCGATGTCTTTTCCGTCATCTGCGGCATGCAAATTCCTCGATTTACCTCCAGTAAACCTTCGAACTTTGCATTTGCATCTGACGAAAAATCCATTCGCCGGACGACCACCTCATTTGTACGGCGTTGCCTTAAACGGCATACGAAAGGCAAAAACAAAATCGCGCGGCATGCGTTGAATGCACGCCGCGCGAAGCCCTCTGATCAGGAATCACCCGAATTCCTGGTCATAGAAGCGATCCGATTATTTCGCCATTTCAAGTACCCACGGGTTGGCTTCCAGGTAGGCGCTGAACTGCGTGCGATACTCGTTGAGGTAGGTGTCCAGACCCGCGGCCTTCAGATTGGCGATCGCCTGGTCGATGTTGTCCTCATAGGAGACCATGCCGACCTTGATGGGGTAGATGGAGGCGATGATCTCGGTCTGCAGGTTGCTGAGCTCGGTCTGCACGTTGCTGGCGTCGAAGATGAAGCCGGCAATGGGCGACACGACGGCGTTCTCCGCCTTGTAGGTCATGTAGTCGATCTGGGTATCCGGAGCGTCCGAGGAGAAGCGCATGAAGGGCAGATAGCCGGACATCCAGGTATCCATGGTGTAGAGGGTGTTGTCGTTCTCGTCCTTGATGTACTCGATTCGGTTTTCGCCCACGGGATTGTAGTGCACACCCTCAATGCCGTAGTGGAACAGGTCGTGGTTCTCCTTGGAGGCATACAGCCAGTTGAGGAACTTGAGACCGCTCTCCATGTCCTCCGACGTGGCGGAGATGGCGTTGAGGTTCTGCACGAAGGTGCAGATCATCTCAGGCTTCTCGGGATTCATTTCAACCCATTCAACAGTGGTATTGATGCCGGTCTTCTGCTGAATGGTCACGCCGGTGGCGGGATCAAAGGTCTGAGAGGGCAGGAAGGCGCCCAGCTGCGCGTCGTCATACATCACGGAGTGATCGATGTTCAGCACGTCGGGGTTGACCAGACCGGCCTGATACATCTCGTAGTAGGTCTCGCAGTCGTTCTTGAACTCCTCGGACTCATAGAAGGAATCGATCGTGCCGTCCTGACGCGCGAGAACCAGACCAAGGCTGTTCTCCACGTAGAAGGGATAGCTGTCATAGGTGCGGTGCAGCCAGTGCGCCGTATCCTGGTTCTGGTGGAACCAGTTGTACGCCTTGATGCCGGTTTCGTTCAGGATGTATTCCTGAGACTTCTTCATCAGATCGATGACGTCGTCCACGCTGCCAGAGGGGAACTCGTCATAGCCCACGGCCTTCATGACATCCACGCGCACGTTCATGTAGGACATGAGGTTGTCGAAGGAGCGCCAGGAGCAGGGAATGGCGTAGTGCTCGCCGTTGTACAGGGAGCCGAGCCATTCGGTCTCGGTGAACATGCCGACAAGCTCCGGATACTTGTCCAGATACGGATCAACGGAGACGATGGCGCCCATGGCGGCCAGCGCGGACATGTTCTTGACGTCCTGCATGACATGCAGCAGCTCAAAGGGCTCGCCGGAGGAGAGCATCAGGTTGAGCTTGGTGTCGTACTCGCCCCAGGGGATGCGGATGATCTCGACCTTGATGTCCACTCCGTCGGCGGCCAGCTTTTCGTTGACCGCGGCAATGCCGGTCTCGTAGTCGGGGGGCAGCGTGCCGGGCTGTACGTAGCGCATCGGGTGTACCTCGGTCTCGGCCACGACCGTGATCGGCGTCACGGACAGAACCAGAGCGAGCGCCAGCAGGAGCAGGGTAAACTTCTTCATGGGGTCTCCTCCTTTAAGATGGTTGTTTTTCTAAGGCAGCGCCGCCGAATTGTGCGGTGATGCCCTAAGGCTTTCGCCTGATGAAACGAATGCTCAGCCCTTCACCGCGCCGATGGACAGACCCTTGACGAAGTACTTCTGCAGGAAGGGGTACAGCAGGATGATCGGCCCCATCGTGATGACGGAGGTCGCCATCTTGAAGGCCTCCTTCGGCGGATTCACGCGCGCGGCGCCGGACATCAGCTTGGTCATGGCCTGAATCTCGGACTGAATCTGGAACAGCAGCATTTGGAGCGGATAGAGCTTCCGGTCGGTGATCAGCATGACGGCATTGAAGTAGTTATTCCAATAGCCGATCGCGTAGAACAATGTGATCGTGGCCAGAACCGGCAGGCACAGCGGGAAGTAAATCTGAAAGGCGATGCGCGCGTCGCCCGCTCCGTCAATGCGCGCCGATTCATTGAGCGCGTCGGGTATGCCCGCCACAAAGTTACGCACTAAGAACATGTTGAACGGCGAAAACATCAGCGAGGGCACAATCAGCGCCAGCAGGTTGTCGTACGCGCCGATTGCCTTTGAAACCATATACCACGGCACAAGCCCGGCGGAGAAGACCATCGTGAAATAGAAGTACAGCGACAGGCCGTTGCGGTACCGGCATTGCTTGCTGGCCAGTGTATAGCCCGCGCCGAAGGTAATCAGCACCGCGGCCAGCGTGCCCACGATCGTCGCCGTTCCCGTGACCTGGTAGGAGCGCGGCACCGCCGAGGTTTTGCCGAACATCATCTTATAGGCCGCGAAGGACCAGTTCTGCGGGAAGAGGGAATAGCCGTTTAAGGTGATGCTCTTCTCCTCGGTCAGCGACACGATAATGACCATCAGAAACGGCAGAAGACACGCCAGCGCGAACAGAATTACGAACAGATGGATGAAAAACGAACCGACCCGCTCGCCGCGCGTCATCTTCATGTGGATTCCTGCATCCGCGGCGAGCGCCGCAGCGTTGTTTGCAGCCATGGCTGAAGCCCTCCTTGTCATGTGAACGATCGCGGGCGCGTCAGAACAGCGCGCCCTCAGGATAATAGCGGCGGACGAGCCTGTTGGAGACGAAGACGAGGATGAAGCCCACAATCGACTGGTAAAGGCCGATCGCCATCGTCAGCGAGGGATTGCCGGTGTTCTTGAACGTGCGGAAGACGTAGGTATCGATGACCTCCGTGATGGGCATCAGCGTGGAGTTGTCGCGAATGATCGCGTACATCATTCCAAAGTCGCCGTAGAAAATGCGCCCGATGGACATGAGCGTCAGAATGCTGATCGTGGGAATCAGAAGCGGGAGCGTGATGTAGCGGACGCGCTTGAAGCGCGTCGCGCCGTCGATGGCGGCGGCTTCGTAGATCGATTCGTCAATGCCCGTGATCGCCGCGAGATAAATGATTGAATTATAGCCCGCGTATTTCCAGATATTCAGGATCATCAGGATTGGATACCAGTAACGCGGCGTCGCGTAGAAATTGATTCGCCCCCCGCCCATGCGCTGGATCACGCGGTTGAGCATGCCGCTCTCCGTGCCGAGGATGCCCATGAGCATGTAGCTGACGATGACCCACGAGATGAAGTAGGGAAACAGCATCGCCGACTGCGTGACCTTGAGGAAGGCCTTCCCGCGGATCTCATTGAGCAGGAGCGCCAGCAGAATCGCGAATACCGTGCCGAAAATCAGAAACAGGATATTGATCACCAGCGTGTTGCGCGTAACCGCCCACGCCCAGGACGAACGGAAGAACGAGCTGAAATTGTCGAGTCCGCTGAAGGGACTGGCCATTCCCGTTTTGTAGTGGAACTTCTGGAAGGCAATCACGATATAGGGAAGCGTCATGTAGCCATAGATAAATGTGTAAACGATCGCCGGCAAAGCCAGCAGGTAGAGGAACTTCTTGCTCCATACCTCCGCGAACGGATTGACGAGCCTGTGCTTTTTTGCTGCGGCCTTCACGGGCGTATTGTCCATGCGTCTCACAGTCCTTTCGCCGTCGTCATAGCGGGGACGCCGCGATGGGCGCTCCAGAATTCACATAATATTCTACACAATTATACATGTTTAGCGGGGCTTTGTCCTATGGTATTTTGACAAAAAATTATGTTGCGTTGACGAGTCTTTCCTGAGCTCGTTCGGAATGGCGGTGGGAGGAATACCGCGCATATACGCTCTGCTCATTGCATGAGAATGGCGCAATACGGATGATTCGCATAAAATTCGGCTGGCATTTCGCTCTGTTTTGTGCTATATTATATCAAAGGATGTGATTGCATGGCGATACCGAGGCTCTCTCTGCCAAATGACGCGAGCGTGACGGGCATGAGCGTCGTAAAGCAGGACAATGTATACGACACGTACCCGATTCATTGCCACGAATTCGACGAGCTGTTCTTTATATTCAGGGGGCGCGCGATACATAATATCAACGGTCAGCACCAGGTCATCGAGAAGGGATCGCTGGTGTTCATCCGACCGGACGACACGCATTGCTATTCGCCGCTGAACAACTATGATTTCGGCATGTATACGCTGGGTTTTCCACCGGATGTTACAAGGTGCGCGCTCGATTACTCGGGTCTTGAGATGAATAGCGCGGCGTTCCCGCCTCAGGTAACCGTGTACGGGGCGGACTACACGTGGCTGGAAAACCGGATGGAACGCCTGTGGCTGATCCGGTCTCCGCAGCGGCTGCAGCTGTTCCGGGCGATTTTTCCGGCAATTCTTGAAATGCTGTTTGGCAGGGACAACGCGAAACAGTCGGAGGCGGCATTGATTCCGCCCTGGCTCGCCAGGCTGGAGGAAAGCATGCGTCTTCGCGAAAATTACATTGCGGGACTGGATCGACTGCTGGAGCTCTGTCCCTATTCGCAGGAATATCTCAATCGCATGTTCAGGCTGTATTTAAAGACGACGCCCACCGAGTACATCAACGCCCGGCGCATGACCTATGCCACAGAGCTGCTGCTCGGAGGAGAGCACAGCATCACGGAGATATGCTTTGCGTCCGGCTTCAATAATCTCAGCCATTTTTACACCGTCTTTCACCGAATGTATGATTGCACGCCTAAGGAGTTCGTCAGACGGATGACGGCGGAGCAGACGAGATGATGCGAATTGCCTGCTGTTTCGGGCGGCGCCGCACAGCGCGTAAAAGAAGTGACAGGGACGGGCGGATATGCTATAATTCAGGGGGAGGTGGGAAAATGGCAAAATTTGAGTTTCGAACCATCGGAAACTTCGATGAGATCGTGGGCGCGCTCGACCGCGCGATTCTGGACAGCGCGCTGACCATGCGTCTGGTGGAGGAAAGCCTGATCGTGTGCCGCGGCGCGCGGGTGTCCGTGCGCGTGTACGACCAGTATTTCATGCGCAATTCCAGCCGCGCCGCGCTGACGCTGACCGTGGTGGAGGCGGACGGCGAGGTCGCCATTTCCGCCATCGGCTCCGGCGGCGGAACCGGCGCGATTTTTAACTTCAGCTATGGCGCGGAATCGAAGATGGTCGGCGTGGTGGAAGACGCCGTGCGGCGAATGGGACTGTGAGGAAAGCAAGATGAAGTATGTAATTATCGGAAATTCGGGGCATTACCCGCAGGTGCTGGAGGCCATGCGAAGCGGCGAGACCTGTGCGCCGTGCGCCGTCGCGCCGGGCAGCCGCGCGGAGGACGTGCGCGCGCTGGCGGAGAAATGCGGCTGTCGCGCCTATGACGACTGGCGGCGCATGCTGGACGAGGAAGCGCCGGAGCTGGCCGCGGTCAATCCGTGGTTCGCGGATACGGCGGGCATTTCCATCGAGTGCCTGAAGCGCGGCGTTCACGTGTATTCGGAAAAGCCCGTGGCGACGGAAATGGACGCGCTGGCCGCGCTCGAGAAGGCGTATCGCGAAAGCCCGGCGGCGCTGGGGTGCATGCTGAACCTGAACTGCTGCGCGTGGTATAAGGCGCTTTCCGGCGCGATCACGGACGGAGAAATCGGCGAGGTGCGCCTGATTCACGGGCAGAAGAGCTACCGGATGGGGCAGCGCGGCGAGGTGTATCACCGCCGCGAGACCTACGGCGGCACGATTCCGTGGATCGGCATTCACGCCGTGGACTGGGTGCTGCGGCTGGGCGGAAAATGCGAATGGGTGGCGGCGACGCACCCCACCGCCGCGAACCGCGGAAACGGCGATATGGAGACCGCGTGCGCGGTGCTTCTGCAAATGGAGAACGGCGTGATCGGCACGGTGGAGTGCGACTTCCTGCGCCCGACCGGCTCCGCGCGGCACGATGACGACCGCCTGCGCGTGACCGGCACGCGCGGCATGCTGGAAGCCATCGACGGGCGCGTGTATCTGGAAAACGAGAACCCGCGCCGGGAACTGGCGCTGCCGGCGGGCGAAAACCCGTTCACGCGCTTCATGAACGCCATCGGCACCCCCCTCGCGGACGAGCTGGCGCGGGAGGCGTTCGAGGATACGCGCGTGTGCCTGCTGGCGAGACGCGCCGCGGACGAGGGAACGATCGTGCGCGCGTGACGCGGTGGCTTGCGGACGCTTTGGGGGCATGATAGAATGATCGCGAGCCGATAAGAACAGCGGGAGGGCCGGAAGGATCCTCACGAAAAAGCTGCGCCGCGAGGACTTTTACTACGCGGACAAGACCGGCTTTATCGCTGAGCTTCTGGAAAACGGCGGCAAAGTAAACCTGTTCACGCGCCCGCGGCGGTTCGGCGTGGAGAACATTCGAGTGTATGGCATTGCGTTCTGCGAAAAGCGGCGCAGGGTCGTTACAGCGCTTATGGAGCCGCAGAGCGGCGAAAAAGACCCGGGAGGACGAAAATCCTTCCGGGTCTTTGAATGAATCCGGGTCAGTCGGCCAGCGTGCCCATGGGATCCCACGGGTCGAGGGTGATGGGCGGCTTTTCGAGCTGGGCGGCCAGCTCGGCGGGCAGCAGGGACTTCTTTACGACGGCCTGATAGACGAAGTTGTCGAACCACTCGTCCGTCATCATGTAATAGCCCTTTTCGCCGCGATCCTCGCCCCACGAGTTCTGAATCTTCCAGCGCACGGGCTGGCCGTCCACCTCGTGGTAGCCGGTGATGGTCATGGCGTGGTTCATGGCGCTCATGCGGTAGTCCAGCTTTTCCTCCTTGGTGGTGTCGAACGCCATGCCGCCGAACAGCGGGGAATAGTCGGTCAGGTCGTTTACCAGCGTGCCGTTGGCGCGATCCATGAACCAGCCCACGTCGCTGCCGAACCACACGGTTTCGCCCGCGTCGATGGTCTCCATGATGGCCTTCTTCATCACAGACAGGTCGGCGTTCAGGTAGGAAATCGCGTCGCCGCCCACGACGTTGCCCAGGAAGCGCACGGTGTAATTGCGGCCGAAGGGCTTGTCGTCGGTCGGGGAATGAATGACGGAGGTGTACTCGTCAAACGGGAAGGCGATATACTGGTCGAAGAACGTCTTCGGCGTGAGCCCGGCCACGCGCACGAAGTTGTCGTCCTTGTCCTTGTATTCCAGATCGAACGACTCCGGCGGGCAGCCGTAGCCGGCGGTGAGCATGTCGTGCACGTCGGCGAGGGTCTCGCGGCAGATGCTGTTCAGCGCCTCGGTGGAAGCGCCGCCCCTGTATTCGCGGCGGAGAATCGCGGCGGCGCGGCGCAGCTTGATGTTGATGGCCGCGTTCAGCGAGCGGGTGTTTTCGCTCTGGAAGGTTTCCGGCATCGCCGCCTTGGGTACGAGACCGTATTTCTTCACCAGATTCGCCATCATGTCCCACTGGCCGCCGTCCTGAATGCCGGTGGACACGATGTAGGTCACCATGCGGTCGTCCTTGGGCAGGTCGAGCGTCTGCATGATGGAATCGAGGAAGTAGTTGGCCTTTTCCAGCTTATCATAATAGGCGATGAAGTTCTGGGAAAGCTCGAAGAATTCCACGTTCATCTTCTTCGCCGCGATTTCGCGGAACAGGTTCAGCGCGGCGAACAGCCAGCAGCGGCCGCTGGATTTCTGGTTGGTTACCTTCATGGTTTCCACTTCGTGATTGAACAGGAAGCGCCCCTTCGCGGCGTTTTCGCAGTTGAAAACCACTTCGTTCAGCGGCTGATGACCCATGGCCAGCGCCGCCGCCTTCATGACGGGGTTCGCGCGATAGGCGTCGTTCATCGTGGTGAGCATGTCGCTTGTAATCTGCATGGAAAGCCCTCCTTCGCCCGCAGGCGCTCAAGTGATGCTACCATGATACTCCGATGAAGCGCAAATGTCAATCGGCGGCAGAAGAAAAGGAGCCGCGAAGGAACGAGTCGATCGTTCTTTCGCAGCTCCCTTTGACGGACGGTTCATCGCAGTCGGGCGCCTTCCGTTTGAATCCACAAGCGAGAGCGTATCCTCGGGCGCGGCTCATTCACGTCGTCTGCTGTTTCCGTAGCGCTCCGCATCATAGGGTCGATTGCTCGGCACGCGGAGTTTGTTGTTGATGGAGATCACATTCTTCACGAGGAGGAGCGCCATCATCACGAATTCGAAGATCAGACGCACGACGATGGGGCCGAAGAACATGAGCAGGAGACCGTAACCGCCCAGCCATGTCCGGTTGCCGAGGATGTCGGTGGAATAGGAGAACAACAGGAAGAAGCCGAAGATGATCACCCATACGGTGTAGAATATGTAGAAAGCCTGATAGATTTTCTCGGCGATGAGAGACCGGAAGTTGAAAATGTCATGCAAGATGCGACCGGCGCGGTTCAGCTTCGCCCGCTTTTTCTGAGGAACGATGAAGATGAAGGCTGCAATGACCGCCACGATAGACAGTATGACGGCGACCGTCGCGAAAGTTCCTGCTGAATCAGAACGAGCACCTCCGGTATACGTGGACTGCATGAGGACAATAAGCGTGGTAACAGCAGTAAGCATGGTATCTCTCCCTTCCCAATTATACCCATTGATGATTGCTCATGTTGGCGTTCCCGCGCTGTACCGAAAGATATTGTGCTATCTTCTCGTACGACCCATTTTTGTTTGCGCGCCATTATTATGCCGTATTTTTTTTTTTTTTGATTGCAATAATGTGAATAATTTTTAAACAATCCGCGGGACGTTTATCTGAATATAGGCGCAACCGGCGGTATACCTTCGCGATTCTGAAAGGCGGCGGATCCCTGCGATTTCTGTAAACGCCAGACAGGGACTGTCGAGGGAACGTCAATCGTTCCACGGCAGCCCCGTCTGGATTCAAGATGGTTTTATGAACAGCGTCAGCACATGATCGCGTCGGCGGCGGTGAAGCCTTCGAGGGAGTTTTCGCGAGTCTGAATGCAGACGAAGGTAATGCCCTCGTTTGCCGACGCGGAGAACCGGCGCTTCGTGGCGGGCGCGACGCGCAGCCAGTCTCCGGCGGTGAGGGCGATTTCCTCGCCGTCGAGGACGGCCTTGCCCTTGCCCTCGAGGACGCCGTAGATTTCCTCGTTGTTTTTATGCGCGTGCACGAACGGCACGCCCGCGCCGGCGGGAAGCCGGTTCACGCTGATCTCCGCGCCGGTCAGAGCCAGCTTGTCGTGAAGCTCGACGCGTCCTTCGCTGCCAATGTTGATTTTCGCATAGTTTGCCATGGTTGGAACCTCCGAGCAGATATTCGCGGCGTTTCTTCCGCATGCTCGCAGTGTACATCGGCGCGCGCGCAAAAACAAGTACGCACTTTTTTGTAACTGTACATATAAATTGGAATGTGCTATACTGAAACCGGAGGTGAACGCCTGTGAAAACCAAGGAGGAGCTTCCGGCGTGCCCGGTGGCGACGGCGGTGTCCCTGATCGGCGGCAAATGGAAGCTTCTGATTCTGCGCAACCTGAAAACGCGCCCGTGGCGGTTCAATGAATTGCAGCGCGATCTGGAGGGCGTCTCGCAGAAAGTGCTGACCGACAGCCTGCGCCAGATGATCGACGATGGGCTCGCCTACCGGCGCGACTACCGGGAAATGCCCCCGCGGGTCGAGTACGGCCTGACGGCGCTGGGACAGGAAATGCTGCCGATTATCGACGCGCTGGCCGATTTCGGCAGCTACTATAAATCGCACATTCAGCGGAAGGAGCCGTGAGCCCGCGGGCGGGGCGCGCGGCGGCGCTGGGGAGGAGTCTGAAAGCATGATTTTCTGTTTTTCCGGAACCGGAAACAGCCGCTATGTGGCGGGGCGAATCGCCGAAGCGCTGCGGGCGCCGGTGATCGACCTGAACGCGCGGATCAGGGCCGGGGACGAATCTCCGGTGGAAACGGGGCGCGACGCGATCGTCGTAACGCCGACCTACGCTTGGCGCATTCCGCGAATTGTGGACGAATGGCTTTCCCACACCGAGCTGGTCGGCGCGGAGCGCATCTGGTTTGTGATGGACTGCGGAAGCGAAATCGGCGGCGCGGCGAAATACAACCGGCGGCTCAGTCGACGCAAGGGGCTTGAATACATGGGCACGGCGCAGATCGTCATGCCCGAAAACTATATCGCCATGTTCGGCGTGCCGGGAGCGGAGGAAGCCCGGAAAATCGTGGAAAGCGCGGAGCCGTCGATTCGGGAGGTTCTTTCGCGGCTTCAGGCGGGAGAGCCCTTTGGCGCGCCGCGAGGGAACCTCGCCGACCGCTTTCTGAGCGGCCCGGTGAACCCGCTCTTCTATCGCTTTTTCGTGAAGGCGAACGCGTTCCGCGCGGGAAGCGGCTGCGTCGGCTGCGGCCGGTGCGCCGAAAAATGCCCGATGAACAACATTCGGCTTCAGAACGGGAAGCCGCTCTGGGGCGGGCGGTGCACGCACTGTATGGCGTGCATCGGCTATTGCCCGACGGAAGCCATCGAATACGGCAAAAA
>ULRD01067803.1_pt1 | contig 14713 bp, 10 predicted proteins | sample 1955181 | NCBI WGS metagenome assembly ULRD01 (sample SAMEA4835675, study PRJEB28245) | human gut metagenome | biome: gut microbiome; material: fecal sample | place: Denmark | collected 2008
CCCGCACGGGGCGCGCCGGCTGCATTTGCAATGGCGATGTAAAGAAATTTACATCGCCGGCATGAAGTGATATAATAAAATTCAATATTTTGCATTTTCCCCCATCCGGGGCTCATCCTGCATGACCGGAGGATCACTGCCATGCACAACAGATTGTATCGTCTTAGCCACGGCATCATGACGGCGCTGGCCTGCCTGTTCACGGTACTGGTCTTTTTGCTCAACGTGCTGTACCAATCCGAAGTAAGCTATACCGAATATGAGGTAACGACCATTTCCGGCAGTCTGAAATTCAGCCTGCTTGTGCTCGTCGCCTGGACCGTCCTGATCGTCGCGGCCGCTTTTGTGCGCGGCCGGTTTCCGGTGCGCGGCATCGAGGAAAAAAAGCTGTTTTGCCTGCTGACGGCGCTCTATGCGCTCGCCGCCCTCTACCTGATCCTGAACGTAGATACCACGCTGCGCGCAGACGCCGAATCAGTCTTCAATGCCGCAAAGGCGTTCCGGCTCGGCGACCGCTCCATGTTGCAAAAAGGCGGATATATATACCGCTATCCGCATCAGCTCGGTCTGATGCTGTATGACTGCATCCTGATGCTCTTTCGTGCGGATCCGGCGTTCAATTTCGTCATGAACTTTGTGTTTGTCATCGGCATCAACCATCTGAGCTGCAAAATTTCGGACGCGCTCTTTCACGACAAAGCCGTCAACCTCCTCACGATCGTCTGCACCTTTGCATTTTTGCCGCAGTTGTTTTTTATTCTGTTCGCCTATGGCCTGACGCCGGGCTTTTTCTTTCTCATGCTCGCGTTTTACAAAGCGCTTCTATTTATAGAGCGCCTGCGCGTGCGCGATTTGGTGGTGCTGGCGCTCAGCGCCGCCGCAGCCGTCCTCCTGAAGCGAAACTTCATGATCGGCGTGATGGCGCTGGCCATCTTCTTCCTGCTGAAACTGCTGGAACGGAAAAACTGGCGGTATCTTCTGGCGGCCTGCGTGCTGGCTGCGTGCATGGTGGTACCGTCGCAGCTGCTGATCTCCGGCTTTGAGGCCGTTTCCGGCACGCAGCTCAATGAGGGTGCCCCCTCCGTGCTGTGGCTTGCCATGGGGACGGATCTGGACAACACAAAGCGCGCGCCGGGCTGGTATGATGCGTCCAATTACGACATTTACACCGACTGCGGCAGCAGCCGGGCCGCCTCCGCTGCGATCGGGAAGGAAAAGCTTGCGAAAAACTTTGCGGACATGCGGCAGGATCCCGCGCGCGCCTACCGCTTTTTCCGCGACAAGACCATTTCTCAGTGGTGCGAGCCCATGTATCAGTCCGTCTGGACCGGCCCGCTGGAAACCTGCGGGCAGTATACGCACACAAGGATCCTGGCGTCGCTGTACAACGGCGGTACGGTCGAAAACATGGCCGAATCCTTCAGCAAGTTCCTGACCCTGACGCTGTGGGGATGCGCGGCCGCATTTCTGTTCTTCTGCAGGAAAAAGCATTCCGGCTGGGAGATCTTCTTTCTCTTTTTCATGGGCGGTCTGCTGTTTCACACGGCGTGGGAGGGCAAAAGCCAGTACATTTATCCGTATGTGTTCTGCCTGATCCCGTGCGCCATGTATGCCCTGCACCGCGGCGTCGGCAAGATCGTCAGGCGGATCCGCCCCGGCGTATTTGTGCAGCCGGGGCATGAAGCACCCGAACCGTAACGCGCCCGGCGCATCTGCCGCAGAGCAGGGCGATCTCGCCGCCGCTGACCTTCAGGCGGATGGAACGTGTGAGCAGCATCCGGTTTTCTTTCCGTTCGGCCTTATGTTGAAAGGGCGGAAGATGCTTGCACGCAGCCGCCCATGTTTGTGAAAAGCGGAAAAAGTGCGTTTGCCCGCTTGAGAAACCGCCTGTCCGGGGCGTACGCTTGCGCCAAGTTCAAAGCAGCAAACCACAGATGCAGAGGAGTAAGCGAGGGTTTGCGTCTTTCCCAGAGAGCTGCCGGTTGGTGTGATGGCAGCAGAGACGGTCTCGCTGAATGGACTGCGGAGGGCGGACGAGACGCCAGGAGGCGGTAAAGTCCGACGGGCTTTTCCCCCGTTACCAGGGAAAGACGTGTGATGGCACGTCGCCGAGCGGGCGCATTTGCGCCAATTTGGGTGGCACCGCAGAAGTTTTCCGGCTTTTGTCCCAAGGATCAAATTCACTTTTGGTCTTTCCGTGGACAGGGGCCGTTTTTTCTTGCCCGGAAAGGCCCCGGCCGAAAGGAGCTAACACCATGGCCAACGAAACCACTCGCCTAGCGAGTGGTTTTCGCTATACAAAAACGGCCGCATTCCCAATTTGGGAATGCGGCCGTTTGAAGCGGGGCTGCGATTGGTGCGCGCAAAGCGCCGGGTCACTGTTCCTCGCGGATGGCAGCCTGCGCGGCGGCGAGGCGGGCGATGGGCACGCGGAACGGCGAACAGGACACGTAGTCCAGGCCGACCTTGTGGCAGAACGCGATGGACGACGGGTCACCGCCGTGCTCGCCGCAGATGCCGAGCTCGAGCCCCGGATTCGTCTGGCGGCCGAGCTTGCAGGCCATCTCGACGAGCTTGCCGACACCGTTGACGTCCAGGTGCTGGAACGGGTCGTTCTCGTAAATCTTCGTATCGTAGTACGCGCCGAGAAACTTCGCGGCGTCGTCACGGCTGAAGCCGAAGGTCATCTGCGTCAGGTCGTTCGTGCCGAAGCTGAAGAAGTCCGCCTCCTTGGCGATCTCGTCGGCCGTGAGCGCGGCGCGCGGGATCTCGATCATCGTGCCGACGTGGTACTTCATGTCCACGCCAGCATCTTTGATCAGCGCGTCCGCCGTGCGGACAACGATGTCCTTGATGAACTTGAGCTCCTTGCGCTCGCCGACCAGCGGGATCATGATGTACGGCGTGATCATCGTGCCGGTCTCGGCGCTGACCTTGAGCGCCGCTTTGATGACGGCGTTGGTCTGCATCTCGGCGATCTCCGGATAGGTGACGCACAGACGGCAGCCGCGGTGGCCCATCATGGGGTTGAACTCGTGCAGGGACACGACGACATCCTGCAGCTCGTCAAACGTCATGCCCATCTCCTGCGCCAGCTCCTCAATGTCCGCCTTCTGGGTGGGCAGGAACTCGTGCAGCGGGGGATCGAGATAGCGGATGGTCATCGGGCGCGTGCCCATGATGCGGTACATGGCCTCAAAGTCACCCTGCTGGAACGGCTCGACCTTCGCCAGCGCGACCTTGCGCGCCTCGACGGTGCGGGCACAGATCATCTCGCGGACGGCCTTGATGCGGTCCTCGGCGAAGAACATATGCTCGGTGCGGCACAGACCGATGCCCTCGGCGCCGAGATCGACCGCCTGCTGCGCATCGCGCGGGTTGTCGGCGTTGGCCTCAACGTTCAGGCGGCGGGCCGCGTCGGCCCAGCCCATGAGGCGGTTGAAGTTCTTGTTGCCGGTGGCGGCGACGGTCGGGATCTGGCCGGCGTAGATGTTGCCGGTGCTGCCGTCGAGCGAGATCCAGTCGCCCTCCGTGAAGCGGCGGCCGTTGATCTCAAAGACTTTATCCGCATAGCTGATGTGGACGGTGTTGTCGTTGCCGCAGCCGGAGACGCAGCACGTGCCCATGCCGCGGGCGACGACGGCCGCGTGGCTGGTCATGCCGCCGCGCACGGTCAGGATGCCCTGCGAGACCTGCATGCCCACGATGTCCTCAGGGCTGGTCTCGAGGCGGACGAGCACGACCTTCGGCATGGTCTTGCTCTTGACGGCTTCCTCGGCCTCCTCGGCGGAGAATACGATCTGGCCACAGGCAGAGCCGGGGGACGCGGCAAGACCCTTGCCGATGGCGTCGGCTTTTTTGAGCGCCTCGGCGTCAAACTGCGGGTGCAGGAGCGTATCGAGCTGCTTGGGCTCGACGCGCAGCACGGCCTCGCGCTCGGTGATCATGCCCTCATCGACGAGGTCGCACGCGATCTGCAGCGCCGCCTGCGCGGTGCGCTTGCCGTTGCGGGTCTGGAGCATGTAGAGCTTACCGTCCTCGATGGTGAACTCCATGTCCTGCATATCCTGAAAGTAGTGCTCGAGCCGGTTGGCGATGGCGACGAACTCGTCGTATACCTCCGGCATCTGATCCTGCAGGTGGCTGATCGGACTCGGCGTGCGCACGCCGGCGACGACGTCCTCGCCCTGCGCGTTGATGAGGTACTCGCCCATGAGCTTCTTCGCGCCCGTGGCCGGGTCGCGCGTGAAGGCCACGCCCGTGCCGGAACGGTCGCCGGAGTTGCCGAACGCCATCTGCTGGACGTTGACGGCGGTGCCCCACTCATAGGGGATCTCGTTCATCTTGCGGTAGACGTTCGCGCGCGGGTTATCCCAGCTGCGGAACACGGCCTTGACCGCCTCGATGAGCTGCTCGTTCGGGTCCTGCGGGAAGGGCTTGTGCTCGTTGTCCTCATAGATCTTCTTGAAGATGACGACGAGCTGCTTGAGATCATCGGCATCCAGATCGACGTCGTTCGTGACGCCCTTGGCGGCCTTCATCTTGTCGATCTCTTCCTCAAACAGGCTCTTGGACACGCCCATGACGACGTCCGCAAACATCTGCACGAAGCGGCGGTAGCTGTCGTAAGCGAAGCGGGGGTTGCCGGTCTTTTTGGCCAGGCCCTCGACGGACGCGTCGTTCAGGCCGAGGTTGAGGATGGTGTCCATCATGCCGGGCATGGACTGGCGCGCGCCGGAGCGCACGGACACCAGCAGCGGGTTTTCCACGTCGCCGAGCTTTTTGCCGGTCAGCTCCTCCAGGCCCTTAACGTGCGCGAAAATGTCCGCCTGGATCTCCGCATTGATCTGGCGGCCGTCCGCGTAGTACTGCGTGCAGGCCTCGGTCGTGATCGTAAAGCCCTGCGGCACCGGCATACCGGCCGCGGTCATCTCCGCAAGGCCGGAGCCCTTGCCGCCGAGAATGTTGCGCATCGCGGTCTTGTCGCCGCCGAATGCCTGGCTGCCTTCGCTGAAATAATACAGATACTTTTTGCTCATTCCATTACCTCCATCTGTTCTGGTTTTTGGCGATTTCTTTTCGTTATTATTATAGCAAAACCGGGGCGACCCCGCCAGAATGAATGTGCGCAAAGTCGTCCAAATCTTCACAATGTCAGGAGCCGGTTTTTATGCAGTTTGCAAGATTATGCCCATATTCGTAGAATTTTCCGAAACCAAATACAGAATTTATGATTTTTTGTGAATGATAACAGACAAAAATGCAAAAATATCCTTCCCGGCTTTTTCTCACACACGCCTGTCGAGTGACACAGTTTGAAAATTTTCGCAGTCCCGATGCATTATAACTGCGTTGTAAAACATTAGAGTAATATGCAGAAACTATGCACGAAGCACAAAAACAGGATTTCCTTTTACTGGATTACGTGCTATAACATACACAACCGCAATTCCCAGACTTTCGTCCGTTTTACGTCATTCGGCGGAGTTTGTGATGATAAGAAAGCATGAAAACTGATATACTTTGGAGGGAAAACATGATGAAACACAGCAAACGTTTTCTGTGTCTGCTGCTGACGCTCATTCTGGCCGCGAGCCTGTGCGTCTTTCCGGCGGCGGCCGCAGACCAGACCTGCCCGAGCAGCAAGGACGACCCGGTCGTGTTCGTGCACGGCCTGATGGGCTGGGGCCAGCGCGCCGGCATCAACGCCATGCTGCCCTACTGGGGCATGACCACCGGCAGCCTGACAAGCTACCTCAACTCGCTCGGCTATGAGACGTACTCGGCCACCGTCGGCCCGATCTCCAGCGCGTGGGACCGCGCGTGCGAGCTCTATGCCCAGCTGACCGGCACGACGGTCGACTACGGCGCGGCGCACGCTGCGGCGCACGACCACGCGCGCTACGGCATCACCTATGACCGGCCGCTCTTTGCCGGCTGGGGCACGCAGCGCGCCGTCAACCTCGTCGGCCACAGCTTCGGCGGCGCGACCACGCGCCAGTTCCTCGAACTGATGGCCAACGGCAGCGCCGAGGAAGTTGCCGCGGCCAAGGCGGCCGGCACTGCGCCGAGCCCGCTGTTCACCGGCGGCAAGCGCAGCTGGGTGCACTCCATGACCGAGATCGCCGCGCCCCACAACGGCACGACCTTCATCGAGTCCAACGGCACGATCATGGACGCGGCAACAAATCTGGCCGAAACGCTCGCCAAGGGCTTCGGCATCACGGAGATCAAGAATCTCTATGACTTCCAGCTCGAGCAGTCCGGCATCGTGCTCGGCACGGACAATGCGGCCGTGACGTTCACGGATGAAGACGACATTGCCGCCTATGCACTGCCCGCCGTGCAGGCGCTGCAGCGTGCCGGCGTCATCAACGGCATGCCCGACGGCAGCTTCTGCCCGCGCGGCAGCGCGACCCGCGAGCAGGCGTGCGCCATGCTCTGCCGGCTCTGAAGGACAAAACAAGACAACAAAAGGACGCATCCGAATGGATGCGTCCTTCCGCTTGGATAACAGGAAGAGAAAGCAAAATCAGAAAGAGAAAGCAAAAAGCGATGTCGGATCATGGGTGCGGCTTGCCCTCGCGGTAGTTTTTCATGACGTCGCGGAACAGCTCGCCGCTGGTCGGCGGCGTCCAGATGATGGCGTTGGCGCCGGCGCGGATGGTGGCGCGGATGCTCTCGTCATCCGCTCCGCCGGTCGCAAGGATGGGGTAGTCCGGGAAACGCTCGCGGATCTCGGCCACGATCTCCGGCGTCTGCGCGCCGGCGGCTACGTTCAGGATCGCGGCGCCATCCTCGATGCGGTGGCGGTAGTTCGTGTCGGCATTGGCCACCGTGACCACGACCGGCACGTCGACGCTGCTGCGGATGCGGTTGAGGATGCGGCCCGGCGTCGGCGCGTTGACGACGACCCCGGTCGCGCCCTGCATCTCGGCATACATGGCGAGGTTCACGACGCGCTTGCCCGTCGTCAGCCCGCCGCCGACACCGACGAACACCGGCAGGTCGCTCGCCATGAGCAGCGCCTGCGTGATGACCGGCTGCGGCGTGAACGGGTAGACCGCAAACACCGCGTCGGCGTTGACATTGCGGATGATGCAGAGGTCTGTCGAGAATACCAGCGACTTGATGCGCTTGCCGAACACCATGATGCCGCTGCACTCGTCGATCACGCTCGGTACGCGCAGCGCAAACTGGCGCAGCGTGCCGTCGATCGGCGCAGGCATCTGCGGGGCGACGTGCACGTCGCCCGGTGTCGTCACCTGGCGGTCCGCGGCGGCGGCCGCATCGTCGCCCACACCGCCGAGCTGCAGCGGTTCATTGTCCGCTGCGGGGTACGTCAGGACCTCCGGGTCCTCGGTCATATCAAAAATGAGATCACGATCTTTGCTCATAGCGATACCTCCTTGTCGTTTTTGGGGGAGTATGTCTTGACTTCTGCGGCCGGTTGTGCTTTACTGAGGGTCAGAAAAGCTTGATTCGGCCTGTAGTAAGAAACCAAAGTTTCGTTTTTGATTAACGTAACTTTGGTATAAACCATTTCTACGGGTTTGTCAAGCCTTTTTCCGAAAAAAAGTTTGAAAAAATTTGCTTTACGGAATGGGAGGTCATTTTCATGGGCAAAGACAACGACGAGGCCGCCGGCGGTTTCGGCAGCGTGTTCCGTGACCGGCTGACCTATCTGATGAACGGCAACAACGTGTACGGCAAGCCCGTCAACACGCAGGAGCTGGCCGATGAGATCGACATCAGCCGCCCGGCCGTGCGCAAGTATCTCAAGCCGAACGACCGGCGCGAGGTCACGGTGCCGTCGGCGCTGGTCGTAAGCCGCATCGCGCGGTATTTCCGCACGACGCCGAACTTCCTGCTCGGCTTTGACGAAGCGGCCGACAGCAAGGATGCGCAGCGCGCCGGCGAGAGCGACGTCTACAGCTCCCTCGGCCTGAGTCAGGAGGCCATCGACGGCCTGCACCGCCTGCATGCACAGGCGGTCACAGACCCGAAGGCCGCCGAATTGCAGCGCCTGCTCGACAAGCTCATCTGCAGCTATGCACACGAGGCGGACAAGCTGCTGTGACCCGATGCCGCAAACACCCCCGGACGGAGTTTATCTCCGGCCGGGGGTGTCTGCATACTATATTCTCTAAAAATATATGAATAAACGGCCGTGCCAGTTGACCTGACCGCGAAAAAAGCGTATGATTGGGTGTAACTATCCTGAGAGAAAAAGGGGAAAAACTATGCAATCGTTATCGCCACAGGAGCGGGGCTGTCCACGCTGGCTGCCCGGTGCGCTCGTCGCCCTGTGCGCCGCCCAGCCGCTGCTGGACGTGCTGTCGTTCTGGACGCAGGATCTGGCCTGGGGCAGCAAGCTGACGCTGGCGCTGCGGCTGCTGCTCTTTCTCTGCGTGGTGCTCACAGGCTTCGTGCTCTCCGGGCACAAGCGCGCCTACTGGATCACCGCCGCCGTGTGCGCCGTGCTCTATGCTGCACATGTGCTGGCGTGCCTGCGCGCCAACGAAGCATTTACAGCGGCAAACCTGATCTCCGATGCGACCAACTTTATCCGCGTCGCGCAGATCCCGCTGTTTACGATCGCTTTTATCACGTTTCTGCGCTGCTGCCGGCAGGGCTTTGCCAGCTTTGAGCGTGGCATCACCATCGCCTTCTGGATCATCGCCGCCGTCGAGCTGCTCAGCGCCCTGACCGGCACGGATCCTTATACATATTCGGGCAAGCACATCGGTCTGCGCGGGTGGTTTTACTGTGCCAGCACCCAGAGTGCGATTTTGTCGATGCTCGTGCCGCTCACGCTGTGCCCGGCACTGCGCAGCGGGAATATCCGGCGCTGGCTGCCCGTCGCCGTCGTCGGCTTCGCGGAACTATTCTGCTTTGCGACACGTCTGGCCTATATGTCCCTGTTCGTGACGGCGATCGGCATGGTCATCACGCTTGCGCTCACAAAGCGCGGCAGCGCAAAGGTCTGCGCCGTGCTGCTGCTGTGTGCCGCCGTCTGTGCGGCGGGCTACACCGTGTCCCCCATGCACCGCAACCAGCAGGCCGTTGCGGCCAACGCCGTGCGCAAGCAGGAGAACATCGACCGGCTGGTCGCGCAGGGCAAGGCGGAATTCGGCGATCAGGGGTATGCCTACCTCACCTATGCCTATGACGAATACCTCGGCGGGACCGTCGAGCGCTATGGGCTCGAGGCCACGGCGGAAATGTACGGATACTCCACCAAGGCCGCCGTCATCACGAATGTCCGCACGATCAAGATCAACTACTGCCGCCTGATGCTGAACACTGAACCATTTACCAGCCGCCTGTTCGGCCTGAGCTACGACGAGATGACCTACCATGGGTGCTGCTATGACGTGGAAAATGACTTCCACGGCATCGCGTATCTGTACGGCTGGGCGGGGCTTGCGTGCCTGTTGGCTTTTCTGGGGTATTTCCTGGTCATCATCGTGTGCGCGCTCATCCGCAATGCCAGGCGTTACTTCACGGTCGAGGCCGGCGCCTGCGGCGTTGCGCTGTGCACCGCCCTCGCCCACATTTATAACACCTCCGGCGTACTGCGCCGCCCAAATGCATCTTTTTATCTCTGCCTGATTCTGGCATCCATCTGGTACCTGATCTATATCAAAGACTATGACAACACAAAGGAGAACTGATATGTCCGAAGAAAAACACACCCTGCGCGAGCGTCTTACGCCGATGCTGCCCGCTTTCCTGCTCGTGATCATGATCCTCCAGCCGCTGATGGACATGCTGTCTTACTGGATGGATCATTTTGAAATGTCCAACACGCTCACGCTTTTGCTTCGCTTCGTCGTTTTTGCAGCCGTGTGCCTGCTCGGTTTTCTTGCTTCCTCGCGCAAGAAAGCCTATGGCATCGCTGTCATCGCCTGCGGTCTGTTGCTCATCGGACACTGCATTGCCTGCTTCATCGTCGGCTATGAGCGCATCGTCTACGATTTGACCAACTTTGTGCGTGTCGTGCAGATGCCGCTGTTTGTGCTGTGCTTCATCTCGTTTCTGCGCGCAAACAAAAAGTGCTACGCGGCGCTGGAAACCGGCATGATCGTCAACTTCTGGGTCATTACGGCCAGCGTTGTCATCAGTGTGCTCACGCACACCGACTCGCCGACATACCCGTTTACCAACGTCGGTATCCTCGGCTGGTTCACATTCGGCAACTCGCAGAGCGCCATCATGAGCATTCTCTCGCCGATCGTGCTGCTGTTCTGCTACCGGAAAAAGAACTTCCCGCTGTTTCTTGTCACGGCCATCGCCGCGTTTGCGCAGCTCTACTTTATGGGCACCCGCCTGGCTTTCCTCGCCATTGCTGTGACGGCGCTCGGCATACCGAGCGTACTGCTGCTGACGAAAAATGCCCGTACCTCCAAGCGCTACATCGCCGTGGTGCTGCTGGCGCTTGTCGTCTGCTGTGCTTTCTACAAACAGTCGCCCATGTATATCAACCAGAACCGCTATCTGGAGGCCATGAGCTACAAACAGAATGACGCCGACACCATGATCCGCCGCGCAGAGGGCGAAAAGGCCGAAAGCAACGAAACCTTCGATCCGCGGGAGCGTTATCACGCCCTGTGCACGATCTATAACAACTACTCCCCGAATATGTGCAAACGCTTCGGCACCGCACGCGTCATGTCCGCCTACCATTATTCCGATCAGGTCACGGACATCACGGCGACCCGCCACCGCAAGATCGTCTTTTGCGAGATGATGCTCGACGAGCAGCCGTTTACCTCCCGCCTGTTCGGCATGGAGCTCGGCAGCATCGCCTATGACGGCGAGATCTATGACGTGGAAAATGACTTCCACGGCATCTGCTTCCTTTACGGCTGGGTGGGACTTGCCATGATAATCGCTTTCATCGGCTACTTCGTGTATCTGATTATCAAGTATCTGGTTCAGGACTTCCACAAATACTTCACATTGGAGGCCGGCGCAATCGGCATTGCTTTCTGCCTGTGCCTGGTCAATGCCTACTGCACCGCCGGCGTGCTCCGACGGCCGAACGCCTCGATCTATATGTCGATTCTGCTGGCCGTGGTGTATTACCTGACGCAGATGCGCAGTGAGCAGCCGGACGCACTGCCGGACGGAGAGGAGAAAACCGCATGATTTTCAGCGTTGTGATCCCCGTCTATAACGTAAAAGACTATCTGCCCAAATGCGTCGACTCCGTACTGGCGCAGGATTTCGACGACTACGAGCTGGTGCTTGTGGACGACGGTTCCACCGACGGTGAGAGCGGCGCGATCTGTGACCGCTACGCCGCAGCGCATCCGGAGCGGATCCGCGTCATTCACAAGCCGAACGGCGGTCTGGGCGATGCGCGCAACGTCGGCCTCGAAGCGGCCGCGGGCGAGTATCTCATCTTTATCGACAGCGACGACTACATCGGCGCCGGAATGTTCCGGACGCTCGCCGGAGCGATTGACCGCTTCCACAGCGATGTGATCGACTTCGGCTTCGCCGTGGACACCGACGGCACGATCACAAAGCAGCTCGTCGACGATCTGCCGCACGACCGGACGTTCACGCTCGCCGAGCTGCCGCAGCTGCTGCTCACGCAGCCGAATGCCTGGAGCCGCTGCTGGAAGCGCTCGCTCTTTCTCGACACCGGCATCCGCTACCCCTCCCGCGTGTGGTATGAGGACATCCGCACGACCACGAAGCTGTTCGCCGCGGCGGGCAGCATCTGCGCCGTTCCGGACGTGTTTTACTACTATGTCGTGCGCGAGGGCTCCATCACACGCAACCCGAACGTCGCACGCAACGCCGAGATCCTCGATGCGTTTGACGACCTGCTTGGCTGGTATCGAAGCAGCGGCCTGTTCCCGCAGTATTACAACGAGCTGTCGCGCCTGACGGTGGATCATGTGCTGCTTGCCGGCTCCGTGCGCGTGCTGCGCATCGACCCGGACAGCGAGCTGCTCGGCCGCTTTCAGGACTATGTGCAGACGCAGTTCCCGGACTATCTCGACAACCCCCTGCTTGCGCAGCTCTCCCGCAGCCACAAGCTAATCCTGCGTCTGCTGCGTCAGCATAAATACCGTACCGTGCGCGCACTCTTTGCTGTCAAGGACAAGCTCAGCTGAGCGCCCGGACTGGAGGAAGCTATGAAATTCAGTGTCATCATCCCGGTCTATAACAGCCGGGAATACCTGCGCGAGTGCGTGGACTCCGTGCTGGAGCAGACCGGCGCAGACTTTGAGATCCTGCTCGTGGACGACGGCTCGACCGACGGTGAGAGCGGCGCGCTATGCGACACGCTCGCGCGCGAACATCCGGACTGCATCCGCGTGCTGCACAAGCCCAACGGCGGCGCGGGCGATGCGCGCAACGCGGCGCTCCCGCTCGCGCAGGGAGACTATGTGCTCTTTCTCGACAGTGACGACACCTTCGCGCCGGAGGCTTTTTCCGTGTTGGCAGAGCACCTGGCGCTCTGCCAGGCCGATATCTGCAGCTTTGGCATGCGCATGACGGATGACGGTGTGGACGTCGTTTTCACGGATGATTTCCCCCTCAACACGCCACTGACACTCAGCACCACGCCGGCTCTGCTGCTGGGACGCCCTTCGGCCTGCACCTCCGCGTGGCGGCGCACGCTGTTCACGGACACGGACATCCGCTTTCGCGCCCGCGGCTGGGGTGAGGATCTGTGCATGACGCGCAAGATGCTCACGGCGGCAAAGTCCGTTGTGTTCCTGCCGGATGCGCTCTACCGCTACAGGCAGCATGAAGGCTCCGTGACCAAGCGCACACTCGATGCCAATGCCGAGATCATCGATGCGCTGGACGACGTGCTCTCCTGGTTTCAGGCGCACGGGTTGTTTGACCAATACCGGGACGAACTGTGCAAGCTCTGCGTGGACAACGTGCTCTATGACCCGTCCGTGCGCATCCTCAAGGCACAGAGCACGCACCCGCTGCTGCCGCAGCTGCTGGACTTTACCGCCGCGCGCTTCCCCGACTACCGGCGCAACCCCTATCTGAAAGGCTATCCGGCGCGCAAGAAGCTGGTGCTGTCCCTGCTCGGGAAGAAGCAGTACCGGGCGGTGCACATGCTGTTCGCCGCCGCCAGGCACTGACACTATGAAGCATCACAATCAACTGCGTTCCGGCTCTCTGCTCACGTATGTGCAGATGACGCTCAATATCATCGTCTCGGTCGCCTACACGCCGTTCATGCTGCGCATTCTCGGCAAGAGCGAGTACGGCCTGTACTCCACCGTCGCCTCGACGATCGCCATTTTGTCGGTGCTCAGTCTCGGCTTCGGCGGCAGCTACGTGCGCTACTACATCCTCTACCGCAAGGAAAAGGCGGACGACAAGATCGCGCGGCTCAACGGCCTGTTTCTGATCGTGTTTTCCGTCATCGGTCTGATCGCGCTCGCGTGCGGACTGTACCTGACGTTCCATCTGGAGATGGTGTTCAAGACCGGCCTGACGGACGCCGAGTACCACACGGCGCGCATTCTCATGCTGCTGCTGACGGCGAACCTCGCCGTGAGCTTCCCGATGAGCGTGTTCAGCAACATCATCAGCGCGCAGGAGCAGTTCGTGTTCCTGAAGGCGACGGAGATCCTGCGCACGGTCGTGTCCCCGCTCGTGACGCTGCCGGTGCTGCTGGCGGGCTACGGCTCGATCGGCATGGTCGTCGTCACGGTGACGATCTCCGTGTTCGTGGACGTGCTGCGGCTGATCTACTGCTTCGGCAAGCTGCACATTCGGGTCTCGTTCCGGAACTTTGACGGCGCCGTGCTCAAGGACATTGCTGTGTTCTCTGGCTTCATCGCCATCAACATGGTCGTCGACCAGGTTAACAACAACCTCGACAAGCTCATCATCACGCGCTACTGCGGCACGGCCGCCACGGCAGTCTACGCCGTCGGCCAGCAGCTGCACACGTACTTCATCTCGTTTTCGACGGCGGTGTCGTCCGTGTTCACGCCGCGCATCCACCAGCTCGTGCAGGACAACAAGGACGACAAAGCGCGCCTGCGCACCGTGCTCACGGAGCTGTTCGTGCGCGTGGGGCGCATCCAGTTTCTGATTTTGTCGCTCGTGTGCACGGGCATCATCTTCTTCGGCAAGCCGTTTATCTATTTCTGGGCCGGACCGGGCTATGACGATGCGTATATCATTGTGCTGCTGCTCATCATCCCCGGCATGGTGCCGCTGACGCAAAACCTCGGCATCGAGATGCAGCGTGCGCAGAACCTGCACAAGTACCGCTCGATCATCTACGGAGCCATGGCCATCGGCAACCTCGCCATCAGCATCTGGCTGTGCCAGTACCTCGGCGCGATCGGCTGCGCGATCGGCACGGCTGTCGCCGTCGTGCTGGCAAACGGACTCGTGATGAACATCTTCTATCAGCGGCGGCTGAACATCGACGTGACCGTGTTCTGGAAGAACATCGGCCGCATGGCGCTCGGCCTGCTGCCGCCCGCCGCGTGCGGCGTGCTGATGATGCTGTTTGTAAACCTCTACAGCATTCCGATGCTGCTCGGCGGCATCGTCGTGTACACAGCGATCTACTGTGCCTCTGTGTGGCTGCTGTCCATGAACGGATATGAAAAGGCCCTTGTCGGCGGCATGGTGCGAAAGGTGCTGAGAAAATGAAACAACGCTTGAAACGCCTGCTCGTGCGGCTGCTGAGCCTGCTGCCCGG
>ULRD01064766.1_pt1 | contig 14702 bp, 12 predicted proteins | sample 1955181 | NCBI WGS metagenome assembly ULRD01 (sample SAMEA4835675, study PRJEB28245) | human gut metagenome | biome: gut microbiome; material: fecal sample | place: Denmark | collected 2008
TTGGAAGAATGGGGCTATCTCCAAAAAATCGTGCAGATGCCGAACGAATCCCCTACGGGCAGGATACGCACTGTTTATAATTTTTACGAATATTCCGAAAAGGATCATTCTATTCCTCGGTATGACTACGAACTTGAAACTTACACGGTCGATAACGCTACCCTGAACCGTGTCAAGAAAGTCGGAAATTACTCTATGATCAGCAGCAAGCTCCTGCGGAATAGGGAGATCAAGAATAAATTACTCGGTTTTCTTCTCAAAGTGCTTTCCCTGCCGAACTATTGGAATTTTTCTATGTCAGGACTTGTGGCAATCTGTAAAGAGGGTAAGACGGCAGTTCACAATGTTGTCGTAAAGCTCATAGATATGGGCTATCTTGTCCGCACAAAGCTCCTGCCAAACGAGAGCATTCACAATTGCTTTGAGTATGTATACAGCTTTTTCGATAAGCCTGTCAGCAAAGAAGAAGCCAATGAGCTTGAAGCGGAAACACGGCGCAAGGCTATCACGATTCGTGAGGGCGGACGTGCAAAAAAGACCGCTTCGTCAACGGCTGAAAAACAGGAGGCAGAAAACCTGTACCTTGATTCTCAACCGTCTGAAACTCTGCCTTCTGAAAATCAGGGACAATATAATACTAAAGATTCAATACAAAAAAATTCATTATGGAGTCATAAATCCTCCATCATTCCTCCTGCGGCAAATCGGAAAATTTTCAACAACTCTGCTGTTGAAAATTCAAGTAACGGAATGAATGACGAAAGCAGAAAAGAAGAAATTGAAATATATACCAAGGTCGTAAAAGATAATATCGACTATTGGGATCTCGGAGAATGGCTCTGTGCTGACGGCAGGGACGGCTTCAAAGAAGCGGATGAGATCGTCGGCTTTATCGTTGACGAGATCTGCTCCCCTCTGCCCTATGGGACGATTAAGGGGCAGTCTTTCCCCAGAAGCGTGATACAGTCCAAAATGCTGAAAGCGGATTTAAATATCATTCAGAGCGTTCTGCTGAAAATGGCAGAGGTGGACGGAATCAAGGATTTTAGAAAGTATTTCATCAGCGCCCTCTACAATGAAGTCTTAACATACAATTTCAACGAAGGCTGCGAAAGTCGATGGGCGGATCATGCGGTGGCTCGTGATTTCGGTTATCCGGCATAAGCAGTGAAAGAGGTGGTCAGTATGATTGTCTGAATATTTTACAAACAATTTCAATCCAAAAGAAAGAAGGTGAAAATCATGGCTAAGTCTATTATCACACAGAATGGCACGATTATCAATTACAGCAATCTGCTTGCAGTCTATGTCGATGAAGATCTTGACGGTGACGAAAATGTTCTCGGATTTGATCTTGTCGGCGTAACGGGAACGGAGAAACATTCGCAGGGTATCGTTCTCGGCAGTTTCGCAGACGAACAGTCCGCTGAAAACGCTAAGGCAGATCTTATCCGCTGGCTGCAAAGTGAGGCATTCTCTACTTTCGAGATGCCAACAGCGGACGAAGGCGGTGAGCAGTAATGGCTTCCGACTTTGAAAGCGGTACAAAGAAAACCATAGATATTTCGGTCAAAGCAGAGAAAATGACTGCCGATGTTCTGAGATCCGCATTGCAGGAATTTTTGTCCGGCAAGGCTGAGAAAAAAGGGCGAATGTCCTACAAGCAGTTACAGGACAAGTCAGTTTCAAAGCTCGACAGTATCGAAGTTTCAGACAAAAATATCAGGGATTTTCTGAAAACCGCAAGAAAATATGATGTTGATTTTGCTCTGAAAAGAGATAAAAATACCAAGCCGACTACCTACCATGTTTTCTTTTCCGCTGCCAGAACGGAAGATTTTAAGAGAGCATTTTCGGAGTACATCGGCAAGGGACAGAGCAAAACCAAACCGCGCGGTGAGTTTACCCGTGAGCAATTGCACAGAGAGGCTGTCCGCATTGCAGGCAAACCGTGCAAGCGTAAACAGAGAGAGAAAACAAGGGAGAACAGACGTTGATCTATACATTTTTCAACTCCGTACCCGTTCCACGGGCAAGGGGCGATGATATTTTTACGGCAGTTTTTAATGCCGATACTAACAGAAAAGGAATATTTGCTGTTTGCAAATCAACACCAAAAAGCTCAAAAAGCTGATTCTCAGATCGCTCCCTTATGTGATCTTTGCGTATGCAGGCAATCTGATCGGCTTTGCGTACCGAACGGCGGAGGGTATTGGATTTCAGGAAAAGATCCTGCCCTTTATGAGCAATCTCGGTGTGGCTTTTGCTAAGGTCTTTCCCAGTTTTCACCCATCGGATATTTTATTCGGCTTGGCTCTGGCGGGTGTCATGAGGTTAGTCCTCTATATCAAGTCGAAAAACCGTAAGAAGTTCCGTCAGGGCGAGGAATATGGCTCTGCCGTATGGGGCGGTGAAAAGGACATTGAGCCGTATATGGACAATTCCTGCCCCGAAAACAACGTCATTCTTACAAAAACGGAGTTTCTGACAATGGGTAAGCCCTCTGCACCGAAATTTGCCCGTAACAAAAATATTCTTGTGATCGGCGGTTCGGGTTCAGGTAAGACTCGCTTTTTTGTGAAGCCGAATCTGATGCAGATGCACAGCTCCTATGTTGTCACCGATCCGAAAGGCACAGTCCTTGTGGAGTGCGGAAAAATGCTCCAGCGTGGCAGACCAATCAAGGGCAAGGACGGAAAAATAACCTATCAGCCGTATAAGATCAAGGTTTTCAACACAATTGATTTTGTAAAGTCGATGCACTACAATCCGTTTTCATATATATCGCAGAAAAATCGTGAAAAGGATATTCTGAAATTCGTGGAGGTGCTGATTAAAAACACTTCTTCCTCTCAGCAGCCAAGCGGTGATGATTTCTGGGTCAAAGCCGAAAAATTGCTGTATACCGCATATATTGCTTTGATATTTGCGATGTACCCCGAAGAACAATGGAATTTTGAAACGCTGATCGACATGATAAACGCTTCGGAATGCCGTGAGGACGATGAGGAATTTAAAAATGCCATTGACCTTGAATTTGAGCTTCTGGAATGCTGGCTGAACAATATGGTTCACAACGATCCCGAAGTCATGACGGAATATCAGGATTTGTTTGAAGTCAAACCCGATGCCGAACAACGGCGGCTCGGAGCATTTGCTCTCAAACAATTCAAGGCATACAAGCTGGCAGCAGGAAAAACGGCAAAATCTATCCTGATTTCCTGTTCCACACGACTTGCGCCTTTTGCAATAGATGAGGTCTTGGAGATCACCTCCTACGATGAGCTGCACCTCGATAAGCTCGGTGACGAGCTGAGTGCGCTTTTCATCATCATCTCCGATACGGATGCCACATTTAACTTCCTTGTGGCAATCATGTATTCACAGCTATTCAACCTTTTGTGTACCAAAGCGGATAATTCAAAAGGCGGAAAGCTGAAAAATCATGTACGCTGTTTGCTTGACGAGTTCAGCAATATCGGGCAAATACCCGAATTTGAAAAACTGATAGCGACTATCCGAAGCCGTGAAATTTCTGCTTCGATCATACTGCAAGCTAAGAGCCAGCTAAAGGCTATTTATAAAGATAACGCAGACACGATCGAGGGCAACTGTGACACGATGCTTTTCCTCGGCGGTAAAGAAAAAGCTACGCTGAAAGAAATTTCAGAGAGCTTGGGTAAAGAAACAATTGACAGTTTCAATACCTCCACAAACCGTGGACAATCGGAGAGTTATGGTATGAACTATCAGAAGCTCGGAAAGGAACTGAAAAGTCAGGACGAATTGGCGGTCATGGACGGCGGTAAATGTATTTTGCAGTTAAAGGGTGTCCGTCCCTTTTTCAGCGATAAGTACGATATTACACGTCATAAGCAATATCATATGCTGTCGGACGATGATCCAAGGCAGGAATTCAACATCGAAAAATATGTAAGTGACCAAAGAGCGATGCGTTTGAAACTGCCCAAAGGAAAGCGTTTTACGGAGTATGCGGTTGATATGACAGCCGCTCGACAGGAAGTTACAAATTCCGAAGTCACCGACGAAAAAGAGATATATGTCGGATACGGCTCGGACACAGAGCCTGTGCCCCAGGCAGCTAAGAACTCGAATTAAAAAGAAAATCGGTTGAAGCTGTTGGAAACACAGGCGAATGTGCGGACAATTTATTTTATTTTGAGGGAGACTTTTTACCTATGGAAAACATGAATATTTCTGCGGTCGATGCTGCCGCAATGGAGACAACTGTGTCCGTTACTGCCTCTGCACCTAAGCACAAGTGGATTTCTAAGCTCACTCGTGGTGCAAAGAAGGCAACAATGTTTGCAACTATCGCAGGTATTATGGCAACTACCTGTGCTACTCAGGCTTTCGCAGCAGGAACCGGAGAAGTCGATACTTCTTCTTTCATCACAACTGCGTGTACCGTACTCAAATCCGTGATCTGTCTCATCGGTGGCGGCGTTTCGCTCTGGGGCGTTGTCAACCTCCTTGAAGGTTACGGCAATGACAACCCCGGCGCGAAAGCACAGTAGTGATATAGAAGTTTTTTCTCCCTTAAAGCAGACCGCATAACACAGCGTTATGCAGTCTTTTTTCCATATTTCCCCGTTTCCACCTCGACCGAGGAAGTCGCAACATCAAAGCGATAGTAAATATCAATCTGCTGATAGCGTTTACCGCTGGACTTGTCCGCTTCGTGTACGACTATCTTTTCAATCAGCTCGTGCATAATTTCGGGCGTGAGCTTTTCGATATGCTCATACTTATGTACCACCCCAAGAAATGCGGTTACATCGGAGGATTTCTGTTCAGCAGAATCAATCAGAGCAGTAATTTCCGTAACAGTTGTTTTCAGCTTTTTCTGCTCGTCTTCATATCCTGTTGACATCATCGCAAAGCGTTCGTCTGAGATCTTGCCGAGAACATTGTCCTCATAAAGCCTTGTAAACAGCCTGTCAAGTTCATCAATACGCTTTTCAGCTTGTTTCAGCGTTTTTCTTGCTTTTGTAAGCTCAGAGGACTTTTTCTGAACGGAATTATTCATTGCCGTCTTGATAAACTCGTCCTCATTATCCCTCACAGTTGCAAGGAGCTTGTTAAGCTCACCGAGAACAATCTCATTCAGAACACAAGTCCTGATGTAGTGAACGGTACATTTGTCCTGTTCTTTTGCGTATGTGGAGCAACGCATATGTTCCTGTTCCGGACGTTCATTTTTACGTCTGCTCAGATACATCTTCTCTCCACAATCGGCACAGTAAACTATGCCTGCGAACGGATTAACCGTCTGTATTTTTTGCGGTCTGCGCTTGTTTTTACGAAGTTCCTGCACCAAATCAAATTCCTGCTGAGAAATAATCGGCTCTTGCGTGTTCTCAAAAATCTGCCATTCTTCCTGCGGATTATACACGATTTTATGCACCTTGTAGGACTTCATGCGAGTGCGGAAATTGACCGTGTGACCGCAGTATTCAAGCCTTTCAAGAATGTGGCAGATAGTCTGCGCTCCCCAACGATGCAATTTGGCATTGTGCCGTCCGTTATCCCTGCCCTGCGAAAGAGCATAAGCGGTAGGAGTCGGAACGCCTTGCTCCGTCAAAATACGGGCAATCTGAACCGGACCGTAGCCATCAATGCAGAGTTTGAATATTTTGCGGACTACTTCGGCAGCGGTATCATTAATTACCCACAGATTTTTGTCCGTTTCCGATTTTTTATAGCCGTAAACAGGCGGACAAAGATGCTTGCCAGCCTGTCCCTTAGCCTTGAATACGGCACGGATTTTCTTTGAGCAGTCACGGGCATACCAGTCATTAAAAATGTTTTTGAATGCCATTAACTCGTTTTCGGACTTGAATGTATCTACACCGTCATTGATAGCGATATAGCGTACATCATAATCGGGAAAAATAATCTCGATATATTCACCCGTTTTCAGGTAATCACGTCCAAGCCTTGAAAGGTCTTTAGTAATAACCGTACCGACCTTGCCTGCTTCAATATCCGCAAGCATAGCCTTGAAACCGTCACGCTCCCATGTTGTTCCGCTTACTCCGTCATCGACGTAAAAAATCGTATTTTTGAATCCGTTATCATCGGCGTATTTTTTGAGCATTGCTTTCTGATTTGTGATACTGTTGCTCTCGCCGTCGAGCATATCATCTTGGCTCAGACGGCAGTATAAAGCTGTAATCTTGTCTGTCATATTAACCTCACTTTCCGACAGATACAGCAAACTATGTTATCATTATAGCGCACCTTTGAAAATAAATCAATGCGCCGAAATGACAAAATCATACAGCTTGCTTTTCCTGTTCTTGTCCGGATTCACCGAGGAAATCCTCACAGTCACGAATGATAAGCCTTTTCAAAATATCCGAAAGGCTCTCCCGAAAAGCGGGGTTAAAGGTTGTTGTCACTTTGTAAGTTGTATGCCCGATTTTGTATTCGGACACATAATTATTATTGTTCTCCATAGCGAATTTTCTCCTTTAGCTTCTCTTTCTCTATGCTTTCAGGTTTGAGGGCATCGCTTTATTTTTCTTACCCTCTGTTTTGTTACTGGATATATGTTAATCTCCGTAGGAAGTGTGTTTCTCCGAAAAACTCATCTGATTTTCAGAATTTACAGAACTGTTTTCGGCAAGCTCTGTGATTTCGTCATAGCTCATACCGCTTGCGGTCAGTTTTGCGATAAGCGTATGTTCCGCAGTGATCGCATCAATAAGCTCTTGTCCTTCAATGCCATAAAGCTCCGCAAGCGTATCATAAGTAATTAGCTTGTTCTTCTCAATCAGCCTTCGGCGGCGTTCATTGGCTGCCTTGATTGTTTTTTCAAGGTTATCGAGCTTTGCATTGTTGTCATTCAATGTTACTATACCCATTCTGTTTACCTCTCTTTATTTTGGAATTGCAGGATATGATTTTACCCTACGATAATATTATAGCGCACTTACGCTGTTTTTGTCTATTCGCATTGCGCTCAAACTTTATGTTCCAGTTGAGTTTTTCAGTTCGACAAATTGTTATGGGGAAATTTGAAAAAATACAGACCGAGAATTTCAATCTATGAGCTTATCATATTGCCTGAATATTGCAAAGATTAGCACCGCCGTTCTATTCAATACGGAGAATTATTCTTACGGAGCATATTTTTTCAAGAAAATCCTGTCCGATTTTAAATTATTCGTGCTTGTATATATGGAGAACGTTTTATCCGAGTGTTGCCTGATTTGTTCGCATTCTGTATAGAAATCCGCTGTTGAATTTATGCGGAACGGAGAATCGTCATTAACAAAGTGTAAACTTTTCCGAAAACCAACGCCATTTTCTCAAAATCCTCGGTTGTATAGTGGAGGGATATTTTCATAAGACTGCCGCCCAGACTGCGCAATTACTGCGCCGAGCCGGTTTATAATTTTGGAGATGACGATATTGAGAGCATCACGCAGGAGCGTGAGCGAAGATCACCGCCGACAAAACGACGGATAGCTGAAAGTCGCTATCGCTCCAATTCGCTGACGGAGCAGCGAAAGCCTGCGGATAATAAAATCACCGCAGGCGAAAAATGCGCATTGGCGCAGGAAAAATAGCAAGCATTGTATTTTGCGCCGCACACGGACGAAAATACAAAATGCTTGTTGGGGACACCCCAAGCCCCGAATGACTGCAAAGCAGTCATAAAAAAATCGGCTAACGCCGAAATAAATACAAAGGAGACACTACTATGGAAATTGAAAAGAAAAAGCGTGGCAGACCACGCAAGCAGAAGTTTTTTGAAAACACAGGCATGACCTATGACGGAGCTATCAATTATGCTTTGGATAAAGAGGTTCAGTCCGAACTTGTCAAGAGCCTTGCCGACAAGGACGCGCACCAGCTCACCGATGATGAACGAAAGTACCTGAAACGCAAGAAAGAGAAGAAGTCATACACCCTTAACGTGAGATTCACGGAATCCGAAATGCAGGACATACTTGCGAAGTGTGAGAAGTACGGATACAAGAACAAGACCGAGTATATCCGTGACTGCGTGAGAGCAAGGGTTGATCTCACTCCCGACAGCACCGATATTTCTGAAACAAATCGGCTGATGAAACGCATCGGGAGCAATATCAATCAGATTGCCGTGAGACTTCATAGCACAGGAAACTTTTACGCAGAAGATATGACCGAGGTCAAGAAAGGAGTCGGAGAGATTTGGCGGTTACTTCTATTCATAGCATCAAAGCAACAGTCGGTGCGGCAATCGCTTACATCACAGACGGAGATAAGACCGTCAACGGCATATATGTCAGCTCTTATGCTTGCAGAGCCGACAGTGCAGGAGCAAGCGAGGACTTCCGAGCCGTCAGAGCCACAGGAACAGGACGAACAAAAATCCTTGCATATCACATAATTCAGAGCTTTGTACCCGATGAAGTCACACCCGAACAGGCTATGCAGATCGGAGAAGAACTATGCGGCCGTTATCTTAAAGGCGATTATCAATATGTTCTCGCCGTACACAATGATAAAGATCATCTGCACGTTCATGTGATTTTCAATAACACTAATCTGTATAATGGATTGAGTTTTACCACCGAGCATAATCAGGGCAAAAAAACTGAACGTGCGTGGGCAGAGTTACGGCAAATATCGGACGAGATATGCACCGAACACGGCATATCTGTTATCGAGCCGAAAGGTAAAGGCGTATCTCACTTTGAGCGTGATATGCAGATTGAGGGTAAATCGTGGAAAGATAAGCTCCGAGGTAAAATTGCAGAAGTCGCATTTTATAGCAAGAGCCTTGATGATTTCTTTCAAAGGTGTACCGAGTGTGGTATTGAGTATGTTTATAAGCCCAAGAATAAAGTCAAACTGAAATTCCGTCTGAAAGACGAGGGACAGCAGAAGTTTACAAGAGCCGATACTTTGGGCGAGGACTACACTCCCGAAAGAATTGCAGAGCAGATAGCATATCTATCGCTGTGTATTTCTTTTTCAGATCGTCAAGTTCAGCCGTGTGATCGTCTTTGTGCTTAATATTCCAGAAGAAACCACGCAACTCCGAAAGTGATGTGATACCGCCTGATTCAAGGTCTGCAATCATTTTATCAGCATCACGCATACCCCTGATTGCTGCCCATACATCTTTTTTCTTTTCGGACAGCTTGGGTGTTGCAGACTTTTCTGTCGGCGTGGCAATATCATCAGGATATACGCCAAACGCATTGAAAAATTCCTCATCTGTCGGCGGTCTGTATGTGTATTCAGGCTTTGGAGTTACCGCTGTCTTTTCAGGAGTTTTCTTCTCCGCAGTTTTTTCTATAGCAGATAAACCTTTCTGTATCTGTGCTCATTGCTATGATGAAACAGCGTTCCAACAATTCCGCTGCATACAAGGAGTATCAGGATCGTTCTGCCCTTACGCAAAAGCATTTCAAAAAGAAAAATGCTGCCGCTATCGAAAGCTATGAAGAAGCCGTCAAGTATATCAATGAGCATATTAAGGCTTATTACATCGACAGCAAAGCACCTAAGCGGAGCGAGTTGCAGGCTATGTCATTAGAGCTGAAAGAAAAATACAACGCACTTGTTCCAGAACATAATGCTTTTCTCAGAAAGCAAACGGCGGCAACGAAGTATTCTCGTCAGGTACGAAAGTATCTTGAAACCAAAGAACAGCAGGAACGCAACAGGCAGTACCAAGAGAGAAAGCGTTCTCAGCAGAAAAAGAAAAATGAACTTGAATAGAAAGGATACATATTTATGAGCAAAATAGGATATATCCGTGTATCAACGGAACAACAGGAAACCGCAAGACAGCAGAAGATTATGTGTGACTATCAGGTTGCCAGAATCTTCTCCGAAAAGCTCTCAGGAGCATCGGTAGACCGTCCGCAGTTAAAGGCTATGCTTGACTATGTGCGTGAGGGTGATACTCTCTATGTTGAGAGCATCAGCCGTTTGGGACGTTCCACAAAGGATTTGCTGAACATTATTGACACTTTGAACGAAAAGGGTGTTACACTCATCAGCCACAAGGAGAACATCGACACTGATACGCCTACGGGAAAATTTATGTTGACCGTATTTGCTGCCCTCTCCCAGCTTGAAAGAGAGCAGCTCAAACAGCGACAGCGTGAGGGCATCGAGATTGCCAAAGCACAGGGTAAATACACCGGCAGAAAGCCTATCCCCACCGACTGGACGAAGTTTGGGCAGCTCTATGGCGAATGGAAGTCGAAGCACATCACGGGCAGGGACTTTATGCGGAGAATGGATATGTCGGCTAACACTTTCTATCGCCGTTTGCGTGAGTATAAAATCCGTAACGCCATCACCGAGCAGACTTCTGCTTGACAATAGCCGTCAGCGAAACGGAGAAGCCCCAAAGCACCGTTCAACCTTGCGGAGCTGAAAACTTAACCGCCTGAAAAAGAAAGCCCTCAGAAACGCTTGCAGAGCGTTTCCGAGAGCTTGCGGTTAGTATCAGTTCCATTAGAGTATGTGCCGATTGTGGTATGCTCCACAATTCGGATTATGACTTGTGTGGGACGGTTTTTGAGTGCGCTAATAGGCTAAGATCCATCAACATATCTTTTACAAGGAAAAGCGACTGTGGACAACCACAACCATTCAATATAATCAACTTATCATAGTCGCTGTCATCGTTTGCCACAGAACAGAAACAATAACATGGATTATCTTTCGATATAAGACACTTTAAGGAGAAGTATAATTGCTACCCAAATTAAACCTTGTCAAAATGCAATCTATTGGTTTTAACAAACAGCGATAGACTGAGATTAATAATTTTTATACGGCAAAAGTTAAAAGGTTTAATTGAAGCATCAATAATAACCTGAATCCGTGAAACTTAAATGCTTCTTTTAAAAAATGTACCGAAATACCGCTATAAGTTCTGAATTTTGCAACTGTTATTTTTCTCACCAAATGGGGGAAGCTTTAAAGGGCAAATTTTTTCTCAAATAAATACAATCTTCCGATGTTTTTAGGACTTTTTGATCCAATGATTTTCACGGATTCGGGTAATAACTCAGAAAACAATAGAAACTGTCTTATACTCTGCATTCTCATCACTTTTGAAAGAAATCTGTAGCAAATTATTATTCCATTCATAATTACAACCACCGCTTTCAAAAGGAAGATAGCCTGGTTTTATATCATACAAATACTCACATTTATAAACATTTGGAAAAATTTTTCTGTATATTGCAAATCCACTGTGCATAGGTCTCTGAAATTCCTGCACTACAACTATATGCTTGCCATCATCAGAACTGATTGTATTAAAATGCTCAGTTCCTCCAATTGTACCGACTCTGAACAGGGATACAAAAAACACAAAAACATAAAGTAATAGTCCTCCAATGAATAGAACAACATTTTTCTTATTTGCTTTCTTACACATTATAACAAAAAACGATGAAATAGAAACAGCAAAAAATATCCAAAAAATATTACTCGGCTTCAAGAATACTGCAATTCTAAAAAGACGCAGTATTACAAGCAAAGTGGATAATGAGCATAAAAATATTCCACCCAAAAAAAGTTTTTTCGATTTATTTTCCATATTTCCCCCTCATTTACAGATGTTTAGTGTTCATTATTGTTATGCTATATAAAAGCCTCAGGATTGGTGAACTTCTTCCGCAAATAAAGAGATTCGAGATGATCTAGTGAAAGCATCCATATCTGTGCATATTCAAGTTCATAAATTGAATCCAATGAACCGCTTGTTACAGGGATGAAACGGTTTCCTCTTATCCACTTAAATGAATCCTCATAAACGCCAATGCTCTTGAAGCACTTAGCCTTACCTTTACAGTTGAGGTAGTAAAGTGACGCTTCTTGCTCCTTATCCCAGTCATAAAGATCAAAAATACAGTACTTGAATTTCATAGTGTATTCATGACCGTTTCTTGTAATCTCTGCAACTATGCCTGTAGTACCGCAGCCGATAGAATAATCCCAATCAAATTCCATAGGATTACTGTAATTATAGAAATTGACTAATAAATAATCGACTTCCTCTGCACTGTAAAGATTTCTGTTTGCACGGGTTGAAACGCATACTGTTGCCCCATCAGCAAGTGTAGCCTCTGCTTCGGCGATAAGTCTATTCATTGTTTTGTTGAATATTTCTCTTCCTGCCGCTGTACAAGCAATGGGCTCATCTGCATCAAAATTGAGATCTGTACCACTGTTTCCACAGTAGTGGAGAAGGAACTTTGAGGCATTGGGCATATATCCGCCGTCTTCATCAAGAATCTTTCCGGGAAGATTTGTAAGATCAGCAATTATAGCAGCTGTAGGAAGAGCAAATACGCCTATTTCACTAAATAATGAATCCAACAGTGTCATATCTTCAAATTTGGTTAAAGAGGTAGGAAAGTCAAAACCGTGGAGCTTGTTGAGTTCATCCAGCTGATTCTTAAGATTGATTGGATAGATGTCGATAGGTTCTGTATTATTGTAGTTTGTTACTTCAAATAAGTGGTCAAATACCTCGAAAGGTTTGAGATCGTCGTTGTCCAAGATGCCATCGTAGTCAGAATCCCCACGAGTTGGATCGGACTTACATGGAAGAACTGTGCGATTCATGATCGCAGCATACATTGCATTTTTTGCCAAACCGATATTGCCGGCAGGCTTGAGAAGAATTGAACTATCGATCACGCTTGAAAGTTCCTTAATGGTAGGAAGGACTGCATTGCCATTTGAATCAAACTTTATGAAGTCATTCATTGTCTCTTCCCAATCGGTACATGTATCACTATCGGAGTTGATAGTACCGTTCTTCTTGAGAGGTGCATCGAGAGTGATCTTGGTAAGATTGCTTGCAAGGATAGCGTTATAATCTGTACGTATAAGATTTGGATTGAGCTTTTCGCCAATATGAGTAATTATCTCATCTGCTGTTGTGTTTGTACACCTAATGTCAATACCCTTGTTTCCAATGATAGCATCGTGGAGATCTTTTTCGTAATCGGACGAATGAAATCTGTAATTTGTAGGTATGATCTGTGAGAAGATGCCTATCTTCTTTTGGCATACGGATATACCGTCTGTAGTTCCGTACTCATACCAGTTTGATCCGTTGTGAAGATGATATATATATCTATTTACGTTATTTCTGAACTTGATGTCATTTTTCAGAATGTTAAAAGGATATTTCGTCTCGCAGTAGTCAGAGTTTGAAAGATATGTGTATTCAAGCTGGCGTGTACACTTTGAAAGAGCAGACACATTTGTAAAGTAATCCATGTTGGAACGATATTGAACGATCTTTGCCTCATGGTATTTGTATTCAATAACATATATTCTTACATCCTCGTAGTTATCAATGCAGTACTGAGCAACAGTATCCATAATATTAAGTTCCATATCGTATGTATTTTTTGCAAAGCTGGGACCCGCTGTCTGTAGAACGAACACCAGATCAAGAGGAGCCTTGCTCTTCTGAGCAGGCTCATCGGATGTGGTAGCAGATGCAAGGCGCTTTACAGAACTGGGCATATTCATAGGTACTGGAGTTGATTTCTCAATCTCATCGAGCTCTAAGTCATAAAGATCAAACCAAATCTCCATATCCATAATGCAGTATGTGCCTTCCCCATCAATGTTAGCATAGACGATATTGTTCTCAACATCGTAGTTTGTCTCAACAGGAAGCATCATTCCGATCTCTTCAAAGAGCTTGAAAACGTTTAGACGTTTGATGCCCTGCATATCCTCGTATTCATTATACTTGTTGAGAGTGTTCCCTCTATAAACTGCCTTGATATCATACTCCAATCTTACTGACTCGGGTGCAAAATCCTCGGCGAAAGTAATGTTTGTCATTTGTCCAATCTGAGCATCTGTTTCATAGGAAGCTGCATTTCCGCTCTTGGATACGCTTACTGCATACTCTGCATCACCATTTGCTGTGAGTTTGATTGTCATTGAATATGCGTTATCGTTGGTATTGACGTTCTCAAAGACCTTGCTGTCGGATGTGATAGTTTGATCTATCTTGCGCTCAACATCCTTGATACCATCAGTCTCATCGCTTAAAGGAGAAAGTCCGTACTTCACCTCGAAGCCGTCGCTTAATGTATCGCCGTCGGTATCGTATAATGTGGGATTTGTACCGTACTTTAATACCTCATCTCCATCATTAAGACCGTCGTTATCGGTATCAGCTGACTTTGGATCGCAGTTGTACTTGATCTCATTAACATTTGTAAGATTGTCGTTGTCAGGATCTTTGTCACCGTCGGATATTCCGTCGCCGTCGGAATCAAATTTTCTGGGATCTGTTCCTGTTAGATTCATTTCCTCCCAATCACTAAGACCGTCATGGTCAGTATCTATGTTGAAAGGATCTGTACCGAGAAGATTCTCGGTAAGGTCAGTAAGACCATCGCTGTCGGAATCGACATATCCAATATGTATTCCTTTTGAATCCTTTTCCACAACGATCGAAGCAGTCTCAACGATATTTCCATCTTTGTCAACAGCGGTTGCCTTTAAATACTTTGTTGTAAAATCATCGTAAACAGTGAAAGCATACTTAGAAGTTCCGTAAAGTGTCGCTAATTCACTGTATTTCTTGTTGTTATCCGATTCCAGAATTATAGACTTATCTGAAGGACAGAAGAGAACATCGATGTCCAATAAATTTGATTCAACATTATATGAAG
>ULRD01003480.1_pt1 | contig 14677 bp, 9 predicted proteins | sample 1955181 | NCBI WGS metagenome assembly ULRD01 (sample SAMEA4835675, study PRJEB28245) | human gut metagenome | biome: gut microbiome; material: fecal sample | place: Denmark | collected 2008
CCCCGCAATGTTATGTAATACCCTTGCACAAGGCCAAAGCCTTGCACGAACAATCGCAGCATATGTGTCGAATTTTGTCAACAAAAACCACAAACGGCAAGCAGGCGGGGCCAAAAGGCCCCGCCTGCTGCGTCAATGCTCGCGTATTCCGGATGCGTCTCTCTTAAAACGCCCAGTTGCCGTCGCGGAAGATGGGAACGGTCTTGCCGTCGGCGCACACGGCGTCGATGTTCATGTCCTGGGAGCCGATCATGAAGTCCTCGTGGATCATGGAGTCGTTGACGCCCAGGGCGCGGCACTCGGCCAGCGTCTTTTCGTGGAAATTCTCGATGGTGTCGGCAAAGCCCATGCCCAGCGCCAGATGGCAGGCGGCGTTCTCGTCAAACAGCGTGTTGTAGAACAGGATGCCGGACTGGCGAATGGGGGAATCATAGGGCACCAGGGCGCACTCACCCAGATAGGCGCTGCCCTCGTCCATGGTGATCAGCTTGGTCAGCAGCTCATTGTTGACCTCGGCGTTCCACTCCACAGCCTTGCCCTCGTGGAATTTGATCCAGAACTTGTCGATCAGCTGGCCCTGATAGCTCAGGGGCTTGGTGGCGTAGACGATGCCCTCGGCCTCGCCCCGCTTGGGGGAGATGAAGCACTCCTCGCTGGGGATGTTGGGGTTAAAGACGATGCCCTGCAGGCTCTTCTCGCTGCCGCCGCAGAACCGTCCCTCGGGGATCATGCCCACGGTGAAGTCGGTGCCGTTGGCGCTGGTATAGTGCAGCTTCTCGATGTGCAGGCTGTTGAGATAGGCGCAGCGGTCGTGGAGATCCCTGTTGTGGGCCTCCCACGCGGCGATGGGATCCTCGTCCACCCGGGAGCAGGCCAGGATGTTCTCCCACAGCTTCTCCACGGCGGCGCTGGCGCGCAGCTCGGGGAACAGCTTCTTGGCCCACGCCTTGCCGGGCACGGCGGCAATGCACCACTGATACTTGTTCTCGATGGCGTCGCGATAGGGCTTGATGATGGGATAGCGCTTCTGCTGGGCCTTGGCCATCTTGGTCTGGTTGATGCCCTTCAGTCCGTCGGGATCCTCGCTGAGCAGATAGATGCGGCAGGGGATGGTGTCCACATAGTGCTGCCACCGGGCCTCCTCATAGTTGTCCAGCTTGCCCAGGGTGGTCAGGGTGCGATAGCGGTAGTGGAGCTTCTCCAGGGGCTGATAGTTCCAGTCCACCACCACCTTCTTGGCCTTGCACTTATAGCACTCGTCCACCAGCATCTGCACGAACTCCGGCTGATCCAGCTCCGCCAGGATAAAGACCTCCTGCCCCGGCTGGATGTTGACGCCCGAGCGGGCGATCAGGCGGGCATAGCTGCGCAATACGGATTTTTTCATAGTAATTGCTCCTTTCTTGTTGGGTCGTCTATCCTGTACAGTATACCACTTCCGATCCCGTTTGAAAAGCGGCAAACGGAAAAAGGCCGGACAGATACAGCAAAAACCGCGCCCCAAGGCCCCTCCGTAAAGCGGCGAAGGCGCCCTCAGCGCCCCTGTTCCCTCCCCTGCCCCCAACTTTTTTCGATTTATATTGACATTTCCCCCCTTTTTATATATAGTGGTCTTGCCGTTTGCGGCATGCCAAATTTCAACGAAAAATACAGGCCGGATCAGGCCCTCGGTGAGTACAGAGAGAAGAGGCGAAATAATCTTTTTTATGAACGGGGGAGGATAAATGTCCAAAGAGTTGATTCGCCTGCGGAACCTCTGCATGGCGTTTGACGACGAGCTGGTTCTCGATAACATCAATCTTTACATCAACGATTCCGAATTCCTCACGCTGCTTGGGCCCAGCGGGTGCGGCAAGACCACCACGCTGCGGATCATCGGTGGGTTTACCACGCCCACATCCGGTGATGTGACCTTTGACGGTGTGAGGATCAATGACGTTCCGCCGCATAAGCGGCAGATCAACACCGTGTTCCAGAAATACGCCCTGTTTCCCCATCTGGACGTGTTTGAGAACATCGCCTTCGGCCTGCGCATCGCCAAGGTGCCCCAGGACGAGGTGGAGCAGCGGGTGGCGGAAATGCTGGAGGTGGTCAGCCTGAAGGGCTTTGAACAGCGCCGCGTTGACCAGCTCTCCGGCGGACAGCAGCAGCGCGTGGCCATCGCCCGTGCGCTGGTGAACCGCCCCAAGGTGCTGCTGCTGGACGAGCCCCTGGGCGCGCTGGATCTCCGGCTGCGGAAGGATATGCAGAACGAGCTGAAGCGTATCCAGCAGCAGATGGGCATCACGTTCATCTATGTGACCCACGACCAGGAGGAGGCGCTGACCATGTCCGACACCGTGGTGGTGATGGACAAGGGCCGCATCCAGCAGATCGGAACGCCGGAAGATATATATAATGAGCCGAAAAACGCCTTTGTGGCGGACTTTATCGGCGAGAGCAACATCCTTAACGGCACCATGGTGCGGGACAACGTGGTGAAGATGTACGGCAAGGAGTTCCCCTGCGTGGACGGCGGCTTTGCCGAGAATGAGCCGGTGGACGTGGTCATCCGGCCCGAGGACATCGACATTGTGCCCGTGGAGCAGGGCCAGCTGGTGGGCACCGTCACCAACGTGACCTTCAAGGGGATGCAGTACGACATCATCGTGGACTTCCGCGGCTTCAAATGGCTGATCCAGACCACCGACCACTCGCCGGTGGGCGCGCGGATCGGCGTGAAGATCGACCCGGATGGCTTCCACATCATGAAGAAGAGCGAATACTCCGGTATGTTCGGCGACTACTCCTCCTATTCCGAGGAGTATGAGGAATTGGCGGACGCCAGCGCAGAGCTGGAAGAGGAGGAGAGCGAGGATGAAGAATAAGCTCTCCCGTTTCGCCGTGCCCTATGTGGTGTGGATGGCCATCTTCGTGGTGGCGCCCATCATCATCATGGTGGTGTACGCCTTTTCCAACACCGACGGCGGCTTTACCCTGGACAACTTCGTCCAGATGGGCGGCTATGCCGCCGTGTTCGGCCGCTCCTTCAAGCTGGCGCTGATCGCCACGGCCATCTGCCTGCTGATTGGCTATCCCGTGTCCTATTTCCTCAGCCGCGAGGGCGCGTCCTTCCAGAAGATCGCCATGGTGCTGATCATGCTGCCCATGTGGATGAACTTTCTGCTGCGGACGTACTCGTGGATGACCATTCTGGAGAACAACGGCCTTCTCAACCAGCTTTTCCAGAAGCTGGGCATCATCGCCCTGTATAACAGCGTCACCGGCAGCAGCGTGGAGTATTTCTCCATGATGAACACCCAGGGCGCGGTGGTGCTGGGCATGGTGTATAACTATCTGCCCTTCATGATCCTGCCCATCTATTCCGTCATCGTGAAGCTGGATTACTCCCTGCTGGAGGCGGCCCGGGATCTGGGCGCCAACAACGTCACCGTGTTCCGCAAGGTGATTTTGCCCCTGAGCCTGCCGGGCGTGCTGTCCGGCATCACCATGGTTTTCGTCCCCTCGGTGTCCACCTTCGCCATCAGCCGGATGCTGGGCGGCGGCACCGAGCTGCTGCTGGGCGACCTGATCGAGCGGCAGTTCCTGGGCGGCGCGTATAATCCCCAGCTGGGCGCGGCCATCTCCCTTGTGATGATGATCATCGTGGTCATCTGCATGCTGGTGATGAACCGCTTCGGCGAGGGCGAGGAACAGGCGGTGATGCTATGAGACAGAGACGGGCAAACACCGCGGGCGACCGCCTGCTGATGATCCTGACGGGCCTTTTTCTGTACGCCCCCATCATCATCCTGATCGTTTTCTCCTTCAACGCCGGAAACAGCTCCAGCGTGTGGAAGGGCTTCTCCCTCCACTGGTATCAGCAGCTCTTCCAGAACCGGCTCATCATGCACAGCGTGTACATCACGCTGATGGTGTCCCTGCTGGCCACAGTCATCGCCACCATCGCCGGCACCTTTGCCGCCATCGGCTTTTACGGCATGCGCCGCAAGGCCCGCAACAGTCTGATGGCCGTCAACAACATCCCCATGATGAACGCCGACATCGTCACCGGCGTCAGCCTGTGTCTGCTGTTCGTGGTGTTCTTCAACGGCTGGGGCGCCTTTGCCGGATGGGTGAACAGCTGGCAGAGCGCCGTCGTCCTGCCGGAGCGGCTGACCATGGGCTTCGGCACGCTGCTGATCGCCCACGTCTGCTTCAACATCCCCTACGTCATCCTGTCCGTGGGTCCCAAGCTGCGGCAGATGGACCGCAATCTGGTGGACGCGGCCCAGGATCTGGGCTGCACCTGGATGCAGGCTTTCTGGAAGGTCATCATTCCCGAGATCAAGCCCGGCATCGTGTCCGGCGCCCTGACGGCCTTCACCATGTCCATCGACGACTTCATCATCAGCTACTTTACCGCCGGTACCAGCGCCTCCACCCTGGCCATGACCATCTACGGCATGACCAAGAAGCGGGTCAGCCCGGAGATCAACGCCATCTCCACGCTGCTGTTCGTGACGGTGATACTGCTGCTGGCCATCATCAACATCCGGGAAAACCACGTCCAGCACCACGCCCATCACCATCACCGGGAGGGCGCGGCGGCCAGCGCTCCCGCCCCCAGGCGGAGCAGCGGCATATGGAAGAAGATCACCGCGGGCGTGCTTGCCTGCATGTTGCTGGCGGTGCTGATCGTCACCGGCGCCGCCGCCCGGTCCGACCGGGTGGTGAACGTCTGCTCCTGGGGCGAGTACATCGACGAGGATCTCATCACTCAGTTCGAGGAGGAGACCGGCATCCGCGTCAACTATCAGACGGCGGAGAGCAACGAGGCCCTGTACTCCCTGATCAAGATGGGCGGCGCGGACTTCGACGTGATCGTGCCCTCCGACTATATGATCGGGCGGCTCATTGAGGAGGACATGCTGGCGGAGCTGGATTACAGCGCCATCCCCAACTATGACCTGATCGACGAGCAGTACAAGTCCCTCAGCTTCGACCCGGAGAACAAGTACACCGTTCCCTACACCTGGGGCACCGTGGGCATCATCTACAACACCGCCATGGTGGACGAGCCCATCACCAGCTGGAGCGCCATGTTTGACGAGAAGTACGCCGGGCAGGTGCTGATGATCAACAACTCCCGCGACGCCCTGATGGCCGCCCTGTGCTATCTGGGCTACGACATCAACACCACCGACGAGAGCCAGCTGGAGGAGGCCTTCCAGCTCATTTACGACGCCAAGAACAAGGGCGTGTATCAGGCCTTCGTCATGGACGAGATCTTCGGCAAGATGGAGGGCGGCAACGCCGCCATCGCCATGTACTACGCCGGCGACTATCTCACCATGCTGGAGAACAACGAGGATCTGGCCTTTGTGGTGCCCGACGAGGGCAGCAACTGGTTCGTGGACGCCATGTGCGTGCTGAAATCCAGCCAGCACCGGGCTGAAGCCATGGAGTGGATCAACTTCATCGCCAGCACTGAATCCAATCTGGCCAACATGGACTACATCTGGTACGCCTCCCCCAACGCCGAAGCGCTGGCGGAGTACCCCGCCTACTATGAGGCCGAGTACGAGGAGCCGCTGGATGAGGAGATCTACCACATCATGGCCGCCCCTCCCGAGGTGCTGGATCGCTGCGAGCTGTACATCAACCTGCCCCAGGAGACGCTGAAGTTCTATAACGACCTTTGGACGCGCCTGGGCATCTGAAGAAACAGGAGGTTTTCAACATGATCGAGACCGGCATGACCTATACGATGGAAAAGACCGTGACCCCCGACATGACCGCCAAGGCCGTTGGCTCCGGCGGGCTGGAGGTGTTCGGCACCCCCTTTATGATGGGCCTGATGGAGAACGCCGCCATGCAGTGCGTGCAGAATGAGCTGCCGGAGGGCAAGGGCACCGTAGGCGTGGAGATCAGCTCCAGCCATCTGGCCCCCACCCCTGTGGGCATGAAGGTGTCCGCCACCGCCGAGGTGACCGGCGTCAGCGCCAACGGCAAGATGATCACCTTCAAGGTGACCGCCAGCGACGAGGAGGGCCTGATCGGCGAGGGCACCCACACCCGCGCCGTCATCGACAACGCCCGCTTTTTGCAGAAGTGCAGCGACAAGCTCTCCCGGGTGAAATAAGCAGAAAAGGTGTGCCCGGGCGGGCACACCTTTTTTCCCTGTAAAACGCGTACATTTCGCCCGTTTATGGACAGAAAAACATGCATGGCGGTGCAAAGCCTGCTTTTGCATCCCCCTTTCAAAGCACAGCAGCCTTCCCCGCTGGGGAAGGCTGCTCAACTTGTCAAAAAAGGGCTATGCCCTTTTTTGACAAATATAGAAATCGCTCCGACCCGCGCTTTTTCGCCCATAAATGGACGAAAAAACACTCTCTCCGCGCAAAGTATTTTTTGCCACGCACGCCCAACGGAAGTCCCCTTGGGGGACATGTCGCAGCAAAAAATGATTCAAATTGTTCGCCGCCATAGCGGGCGGCGAATTCTGCGAAGCTTTTTTAACAGTCTCAGCAGCCTTCCCCGCTGGGGAAGGCTGCTGTTGTCTATGATCCGTCAGAACAGGCTCACCTGGCTGGTCTCCGCCATACCGGCAAAGGCGCCCAGCGCACGAAGCTGCTCGATGTGGGTCTTGCTGAGCTTGTTGCACACCTGGGCAAATTCCTCCACGGAGATGAATTCCTTGCCCTTGCGCTGCTCCACCGTGGCCATGGCCGCCGCCTCGCCCAGACCGTGGACGGAGGTGAAGGGGGGCAGCAGTCCGTCGTCCCCGATGATGCGGAAGTGGGTGGCGTCGGACTCGTAGATGTTGATGGTCTCGAAGTGGAAGCCCCGGAGATAGAACTCATAGCACACCTCCAGCGTCACCATCAGATCCTGCTCCACGGCGGTGGCGTCCTTGTTGCTCTCGATCTCCCGGATCTTCCGCTTCACCGCGTCGATACCGGCGCAGCAGTACTCCGCGTCGAAGGCCTTGGCCCGGATGGAGAAGAAGGTGGCGTAGAAGGCCAGGGGCCGGTGCACCTTGAACCAGGCGATACGGAAGGCCATCATCACATAGGCTACAGCGTGGGCCTTGGGGAACAGATAGCCGATCTTGGCCAGGGACTCGATGTACCAGTCGGGCACCTGATGCTCCCGCATGGCCTCCTCCCAGCCCTCCTGGAAGCCGCCCTTCTTCACCTTGCCCTTACGGACCGCCTCCATGATCTTGAAGCTCATCTTGGGATCCAGCCCCATGGAGATCAGGTACAGCATGATGTCGTCGCGGCAGCCCACCGTCTCCAGAACCGTGGCCGTACCGCTGACGATCAGGTCGCGGGCGTTGCCCAGCCACACGTCGGTGCCGTGGGAGAAGCCGGACAGACGCACCAGGGTGTTGAAGTTGTCCGGCTGGGTGTCCACCAGCATCTGGCGGGTAAAGCGGGTGTTGAACTCCGGAATGGCCACGGCGCCGGTGGGGCCCAGCAGGTCGTCGTTCTCATAGCCCAGCACCCTGGAGGAGGTGAAAATGGACATGGTGTCCGGGTCGTCCAGGGGGATCTCCCGGGCGTTGACGCCGGTGAGATCCTCCATGTACTTGATCATGGTGGGGTCATCATGGCCCAGCATGTCCAGCTTCAGCAGGTTGTCCTCCATGCAGTGATACTCGAAATGGGTGGTGATGGTGTCGCTGTTGGCGTCGTCGGCGGGGTGCTGCACGGCGGTGAAGTCCTCCACGTCCATGTCGTCGGGCACCACCACCAGGCCGCCGGGATGCTGTCCCGTGGTGCGCCGCACGCCCACGCAGCCCTGGGTCAGGCGGTTCATCTCCGCGTTGGAGGCGGTCTCGCCCTTCTCCTCCAGATACTTCTTCACCATGCCGAAGGCGGTCTTTTCCGCCAGGGTGCCGATGGTACCGGCCCGGAACACCTGGGTCTTGCCGAACATCTCGATGGCGTGGCGGTGGGCCTTGGCCTGATATTCGCCGGAGAAGTTCAGGTCGATATCCGGCACCTTGCCGCCGCCGTAGCCCAGGAAGGTCTCAAAGGGGATGTCAAAGCCGTCCTTTTTCAGCTTGGTGCCGCACTGGGGACAGACCTTGTCGGGCATGTCCGCGCCGCAGCCGTACTGGGGATCCTGTTGGAACTCCACATACTGACACTCCGGGCAGTAGTAGTGGGGCGGCAGGGAGTTCACCTCGGTGATGCCGGACATATAGGCCACCAGCGACGAGCCCACAGACCCTCGTGAGCCCACCAGATAGCCGTTCTCCAGGCTCCGCTGCACTAATTTTTGGGCGGACATGTACACCACGTCGTACTTGCCCAGGATGCTGTCAAGCTCCACGTTCAGGCGATCCACGATGAGCTGGGGCGGGTTGTCGCCGTACATGGCGTGGCACTTGGCCCACACCTTGTCGTTCAGCTCCTGCTCGGAGTTGGCCAGCCGGGGCGGGAACAGCTGGCCCGGCGGCAGCAGCTCGATCTCCTCCACCAGGTCGGCGATGTGCCGGGGGTTGGTGATGACCACCTCCCGGGCCTTTTCCGGCCCCAGATAGGAGAATTCCTCCAGCATCTCGGTGGTGGTCTTGAAGTAGATGGGCAGCGGCGCGTCGGCGTCGGAGAATTTCTTGCTGGCCAGCAGGATGTGGCGGTACACCTCGTCCTCCGGCTCCTGGAAGTGGACGTCGCCGGTGGCGCACACGGGCTTGCCCAGCTCCTCGCCCAGGCGGACGATGGTGCGGTTCAGCTCCCGCAGCTCCTCCACCGACTGCACGTCGCCGTTGCGCAGCATGAACATGTTGTTGCACACCGGCTGGATCTCCAGATAGTCATAGAAGCGGGCGATGCGCTTCAGCTCCTGCCAGTCCCGGTGCTCCGCCACGGCCCGGAACAGCTCGCCCGCCTCGCAGGCCGAGCCGATGATTAGGCCCTCCCGGTGGGCGGCCAGCTCCGTCTTGGGGATGGTGGGCACCCGGTGGAAGTATTGCAGGTTGGAGGCGGTGATCAGCTGATACAGGTGCTTCAAGCCCAGCTTGTTCTTGGCCAGGATGATGATGTGCTTGGGGAAGCGGTTGGACTTGCTGCCCTGGGGCCGCAGCTTGGCCATCTCGTTGTTGATCTGCTGGATGCGGTCGATGTGCAGCTCTTTGCGCATCTTGTCGAAGAAGGGGATCAGCATATAGGCCACCATCCCCGCGTCGTCCGAGGCCCGGTGGTGGTTGAAAGCGGGCAGATCCAGATACTCCGCCACGATGTCCAGCTTGTACTTGTGCAGCTCCGGCAGCAGATTCTGCGCCAGGATCAGGGAGTCGATGTAGGTGGGCTCAAAGGGCAGACCCACCTTTTCGCACCCGGCCCGGATGAAGCCGATGTCGAAGGGGGCGTTGTGAGCCGCCAGCGGGCGGCCGTTGACGAATGTGAGGAACGCCGTCAGCGCCTCCTTCAGGGAGGGCGCCCCCGCCAGCATGGCGTCGGTGATGCCGGTCAGGCCGATGATCTCCGGCGTCAGCCGCCGCTGGGGATTGACGAAGGTCTGGAACGTGTCGGTGATCTGGCCGTTTTTCAGCACCACCGCGCCGATCTCGGTGATGGCCTCGGTGGTGACCTTCAGACCCGTGGTCTCGATGTCGAAGCAGACGATCTCCTCGTCGAAGAGCTGATCCCGGTCGCCGTGAACGGCGATGCGGTCGTCCAGATTGTTGACGAAGTACCCCTCGATGCCGTAGAGAATTTTAATTTTCCCCTTGGCGGTGTGCCACGCGTCGGGGAAGGACTGTGCCACGCCGTGGTCGGTGATGGCGATGGCGGGGTGGCCCCAGTCGATGGCCTGCTTGATGACCGACGCCGTGTCGGTCAGCGCGTCCATGTTGGACATGCGGGTGTGGAGATGGAGCTCCACCCGCTTCTCCGGGTTGGTGTCCTTCCGGCCCTCGTGGCCGATCTTGGTGATGTTCATGGGCCGCAGCTGGATGTCCTTGCCGTCACGGGTCAGCTCGATGAAGCCCTGCACCCGCAGCCACATGCCCACCTTGATCTGACCGTCCAGGGGCTTGGCCTCCTTGTCGTCCATGTACTTCCGGACGCTGACGCTGCCCTTGTTGTCGGTCATGTCGAAGGTCAGGCACCACAGGCCCGGCCGCCGCGTCTCATAGAGCTCCGCGGCAAAGACCCTGCCCTCCAGCACGATGGCGCCCATCTTGGGGTTCAGGTCTATCATGGGGATGGCCTTGCCCTTGATGGGCTTGCCCATCAGCACCTCCCTGGCCTTCTTGCCGGGCTGGATGGTGTGTACCATGATGCGCAGCTGCCGCAGCTTGTACTCCTCCATCAGAAGCTGGCGCACCGCCTCCACCGCCGCGTCGGGCAGATGCTCGCCGGTCTGCAGCTCCAGCTCCATGGTGCGCTCGGCCCGGTTCAGCACGCCGCCGGTCACCGCCGCGTCATGCAGCAGCAGCCGCAGCTCACGGGGCGGCACGAACCGGTCAAAAAAATCAAAAAACGGTATTTTATCCGCCATAATCTCGTCCTTTTCCTCTGTGTGTGGATGTGTGGTTGGGGTGGGTGTTGGTGTTTGTTTCGTAGGGGCCGGCGTCCCCGACGGCCCGTCCGTTTACCGGCAATACCATCGTTCGCCGTGCGGGGCGTCGAGGACGCCGCCCCCTACAAATGTTCACCAGAACATGGTGCAAAACCGCCGCCAATACCCCTTACAACCGCTCGATCTCCGCCATCAGGGCGTCCACCAGCTTGTCCTGGGGCACCTTGTATAAAACCTCCCCCTTGCGGAACAGCAAGCCCTCGCCGTCGCCGCCGGCAATGCCCACGTCGGCGCTGCGTGCCTCGCCGGGGCCGTTGACGGCGCAGCCCATCACCGCCACGGTAATGGGCTTGGTGCAGCCCTGGAGCCGCCGCTCCACCTCACGGGCGATGGGGATCATGTCGTACTTCGTCCGGCCGCAGGTGGGGCAGGAGATCAGGTCGGGCCCGGACTTCCGGATGCCCGCCGCCTGCAGAATGCGCTTGGCCGCCGCCACCTCCTCCACGGGATCGGCGGTCAGACTGACCCGGATGGTGTCGCCGACGCCCTGACACAGCAGGCCGCCGATGCCGATGGCGGATTTCAGCACGCCCATCTCCGGCGTGCCCGCCTCGGTGACCCCCAGGTGCAGGGGATAGTCCGTCTCGCGGGACAGCAGGGTGTACGCCGCCATGTTGGTGGGCACATGGGAGCACTTCACCGACAGGCAGATGTCGTCAAACCCGCAGTCGTTCAAAAGGCGCACATGTCCCATGGCGCTGTCCACCAGCGCCTGGGCCGTCACGCCGCCGTACTTGGCCAGCAGCGGCTTCTCCAGCGACCCACCGTTGACGCCGATGCGGATGGGGATATGATGGTCGCGGCACGCCTCCGCCACGGCCCGTACCCGCTCCTGGGCGCCGATGTTGCCGGGGTTGATGCGGATCTTATCCACCCCCTCGGCGGCGCACCGGAGGGCCAATTTGTAGTCGAAGTGGATGTCCGCCACCAGCGGGATGTGGATGGCCTTTTTGATCCGGCCGATGGCGGCGGCCGCCGCCATGGTGGGCACGGCCACCCGGATGATCTGGCAGCCCGCTTGCTCCAGCCGCAGGATCTGGGCCACGGTGGCGGCCACATCCTCGGTGGCGGTGTTGCACATGGACTGGATGGTGATGTCCGCCCCGCCGCCGATGGTCACGCCGCCGATGTTCATCTGTCTGCTCATAGCCTCGCCCTCTCTCAGGTAAACAGCTTCCACACGTCGCTGAAGGTCACCAGCGCCATCAGCGCCAGCAGCAGCACCAGTCCCGCGAAGTGGATATAGTTCTCGTATTTCAGTGGGATCTGCTTCTTGATGAGCGCCATGGAGATGGCGTTCACCACCATGAAGAAGATCTTGCCGCCGTCCAGCGCCGGCAGGGGCAACAGGTTCATCACCGCCAGGTTCACGGCGATCAGCGCCGCAAGATAGGCGATGTTCTCGATGGCCGCCGCCACATTGGCCGAGGACTGGCCCACCTCCGTCATGGTGGACACGATGCCCACCGGGCCGCTGAGGTCACGGAGCCCCGCCTGGCCGGTCACCAGCATCTTCAGGCTCAGCCGCACCAGCCGCACGAAGTCCAGGGCGTTGTTCCAGCTATTGGCCAGCCGGTCGCCCACCGTGGCCTCCTTCACGCCGAACAGCAGGCCGTAGCCGGTGTAGGGCTGGCCGTTCTGATCCAGATATTCCGCCTTTTCCATGGGAAAGTCCGTCAGCGTGACCTTCTCCCCGTTCCGGCGCACCACCAGGTCGAAGGTGCCGTCCTGGTTCAGGCCCAGCAGCAGCCCCACGTCGGAGTACATATACACCCGCTCGCCGTCGATGGACAGCAGCGTGTCGCCCACCTGCAGGCCGTTTTCCGCTTCCAGCGGGCAGCCGTCGGCAAAGGCGGTGATGGTGGGATCGTAGAAGGCCTTGGCCCCGCTGTACAGGATCAGCAGGATCACCAGCCCCGTGACGAAGTTCATGAAGGCCCCGGCGGCGAAGATCACCAGCTTGACCCAGAAGCCCTGGCGATACAGGGCGTGGGGATTGTCGGAGTCCTCGTCCTCGCCCTCCATGGCGCAGAAGCCGCCGCAGGGGATGGCCCGCAGGGCGTACAGCGTCTCGCCCTTCTGCTTTTTCCACAGAGCGGGCCCCATGCCGATGGAGAACTCGTTGACGGTCACGCCGCAGGCCTTGGCCGCCAGAAAGTGACCCAGCTCATGGACGGCGATGAGAACGCCGAAGATGAGGATGGCCACCAGAATATACAAAATGGTCGTCATAGCTTACCGTTCCTTTATCGTGACAGTACCGCCCGCGCCGCTTCCCGGGCAAGACGGTCTGCTTCCAGTATATCCGCAAGGCTTGGCCGGTATTTCACCGCCACGCGATCCAGCGCCGCCTCCACCGTGCGGTGGATGCCGTTGAAGGAATTTTCCCCCCGCAGAAACGCCCACACCGCCTCCTCGTTGGCGGCGTTCATAATGGTGCAGGCGGTGCCGCCCACGGCGGCGCACTGCCGCGCAATGGCGAAGCAGCGGAAGGCGTCCTGGTCGATGGGCGCGAAGGTCAGCGCCCCGCAGGAGAGCAGATCCAGCGGTTTCTCCGGCGATGCCGCCCGATGCGGCCACGTCATGGCGTAGCGGATGGGCAGCTTCATGTCCGGCGTGCCCAGCTGGGCCAGCATGGCCCCGTCCCGGAACTCCACCAGCGAGTGGATGACGCTCTGGCGGTGCACCACCGCCTCCACCTGAGCGAGGGGCAGACCGTACAGCCGCATGGCCTCGATGACCTCCAGCCCCTTGTTCATCAGCGTGGCGGAGTCGATGGTGATCTTGGCGCCCATGCTCCAGTTGGGATGCTTCAGGGCGTCGGCGGGGGTCATGCTCTCCAGCTCCTCATAGCGCTTGCCGAAGAAGGGCCCGCCGGAGCAGGTCAGGATCAGGCGGCGGATCTCGCCCCGGTCGGCGCAGCCCTGCAGGCACTGGAAGATGGCGGAATGCTCGCTGTCCACCGGCACGATGTCCGCGCCGTATGCCGCCGCCTGGGCCATTACCAGCTCACCGGCGCACACCAGCGTCTCCTTGTTGGCCAGGGCGATGCGCCGCCCCAGACGGATGGCCGCCAGCGTGGGCTCCAGTCCCACGCTGCCCACCACGGCGGTGACCACCGTGTCGGCCTCCTGGGCCTGTGCCGCCGCCAGAAGGCCCTCGGGCCCCGACAGCACCTCGATGTCCGTATCGCGCAGCCGCTGCCGCAGCACCTCCGCCGCGGCGGCGTCATAAAGCACCGCAAGGCGCGGGTGGAACTCCCGCGCCTGCGCCTCCAGCATGTCCACGCTGCTTCCGGCGGCCAGCGCGGCCACCCGCAGCTTCAGTTCCCGGGCCACGGCCAGCGTCTGCCGCCCGATAGACCCGGTGCTGCCCAACAGGGCAATGGTTTTCGTCATAGTTGGTTCCTCAATACAGGGTAATGCTCTTGATGATCAGCCACACGATGGGCGAGGCGAAGATCACGCTGTCAAAGCGATCCAATACGCCGCCGTGACCGGGCAGCAGGCGGCCGTAGTCCTTCACGCCGCACTCCCGCTTGATGGCGGAGAAGCTCAGGTCGCCCAGCTGGCCCATCACCGCGCCCACCAGGCCCAGCAGCAGGCACCAGGCGATGTTGAGCTGCACCTCCGTCACCAGGAAGAAGATGATGCGGAAGATGATCATGCCCAGCATACCGCCCAGCAGGCCGCCCACAGAGCCCTCCACGGTCTTCTTGGGGCTGACCCGGGGCGCCAGCTTGTGCTTGCCCAGGGCCATCCCGGCGAACAGGGCCGCCGAGTCGGAGCAGAAGGCGGCCACCAGCGGGATCATCACCAGACCGCCGCCGTGCTCCAGCAGCCGCAGCGCCATCAGGCACTGGAAGGCCATGGGGATGGCCACACCCGCCACCAGGATGGCGCACACGTCACGGAAGGCCAGCGCCCGCTCCGTGCCGTATTCCACCACCACGCTGACGAACAGCAGCACCAGCCACGCCGCCAGCAGCCAGGTCATCAGCGCCGCCGCGCCCGCCTGGCCGCTCCCGGCCAGATAGGTGCGCAGCACCACCGTCACGCCCATGATGGCGCTCAGGCCCCACCACCGGCGGCACAGCTCC
>ULRD01046809.1_pt1 | contig 14513 bp, 12 predicted proteins | sample 1955181 | NCBI WGS metagenome assembly ULRD01 (sample SAMEA4835675, study PRJEB28245) | human gut metagenome | biome: gut microbiome; material: fecal sample | place: Denmark | collected 2008
GGCGGCGACATTATAGGAACAGTTCCGGAAACGGACATAGTTCTTCATAAGATAATGGTTCCGAACGGCGTCGAGGGAACGGTAAAGAAGATCTCAGAAGGGGAATTCTGCGCTGACGAGACAGTTTGTATAATTGAAACAGAAAAGGGCGACAAGGAGCTGACTCTTATTCAGAAATGGCCTGTCCGCCGCGGCAGAGTATATAAGAAAAAGCTTTCTCCCGATATGCCTCTTGTTACGGGACAGCGAGTAGTCGACTGTCTGTTCCCTATCGCAAAGGGCGGCGTAGCGGCTATTCCCGGACCTTTTGGAAGCGGAAAGACCGTTACTCAGCATCAGCTTGCAAAATGGGCGGATGCGGACATTATTGTATACATCGGCTGCGGCGAACGCGGAAACGAGATGACCGACGTTCTTAACGAATTTCCCGAGCTTATCGACCCGAATACGGGAAAATCGCTCATGGAGCGCACGGTGCTTATAGCTAATACCTCCGATATGCCTGTTGCAGCCCGTGAAGCTTCCGTTTATACGGGAATCACGATTGCCGAATATTACCGTGATATGGGATATTCCGTGGCGCTTATGGCTGATTCCACATCACGCTGGGCAGAGGCTCTCCGTGAAATGTCGGGACGTCTTGAAGAAATGCCCGGCGATGAGGGATATCCTGCCTATCTTGGAAGCCGTCTCGCACAGTTTTATGAACGTGCCGGACGCGTTATTTCTACCGGAAGCGAGGGGCGCGAGGGAGCGCTTTCCGTTATCGGCGCGGTATCTCCTCCCGGAGGCGACATCTCCGAGCCTGTGTCGCAGGCTACTCTGCGAATTGTAAAGGTGTTCTGGGGGCTTGATTCAAATCTTGCCTATCAAAGGCACTTTCCTGCGATCAACTGGCTGAGCAGCTATTCTCTTTATGCCGATTCGCTTGCGGATTGGTATGATAATAATGTTTCCGCCGACTGGATGAAGGACAGAGCGCGCTTTATGGAGATTCTTCATGAAGAAGCCGAACTGAAAGAGATCGTAAAGCTTATCGGTATGGATGCTCTTTCCGCGTCGGATCGTTTAAAAATGGAAACCGCGCGCTCTATACGCGAGGATTTTCTTCACCAGCTTGCATTCCATGAGGTGGATACCTATACAAGCTTAAAAAAGCAGCTTTATATGATGAAGCTTATTCTTGCTTTTAACGACGAGGCTGCGGAGGCGCTGAAAAAAGGCGCAGATATTGAAGATCTCGCGGCATTGCCGGTAAGAGAAAAAATCGGACGATTCAAATATATAGAAGAGAGCCGTACAGATGAAGAATTCGGAAAGCTTACCGTTGAAATTTCCTCCTCTGTTGACGAACTTCTCAGAAAGGAGCAGGACTGATGCCAAGAGAATACAGAACAATTGAAGAAGCGGCGGGTCCTCTGCTGCTTGTTAAAAACGTAGAAAATGTGACCTACGGAGAGCTTGCCGACATACGCCTTGCAAACGGTGAAAAAAGGCGCTGCCGTGTGCTTGAAATAGACGGTACCAACGCGCTTGTTCAGCTTTTTGAAAACGCCGCAGGCATTAATCTTAAAGACAGCAGCGTAGTTTTTTCGGGACATCAGATGGAGCTTGGCGTTTCGGAGGATATGCTTGGACGAGTTTTTGACGGTATGGGTCAGCCTATAGACGGAGGTCCTGAGATAATTCCCGAGATGCGTCTTGATGTAAACGGTCTCCCCATGAATCCTGTTGCAAGAAAATATCCGCAGGAGTTTATTCAAACGGGAGTTTCCGCCATTGACGGGTTAAATACTCTTGTAAGAGGACAGAAGCTTCCGATCTTTTCGGCGAGCGGACTTCCTCACGCTCAGCTTGCGGCACAGATCGCCCGTCAGGCTAAGGTAAGAGGAACAAACGAGCAGTTTGCCGTTGTCTTTGCAGCAATGGGAATAACATTTGAAGAATCCGAATATTTTGTTCAGAGCTTTAAATCTACCGGTGCGCTTGACAGAACCGTGCTTTTCATTAATCTTGCAAACGATTCGGCTATCGAGCGCCTTGCTACTCCTAAAATGGCTTTGACTGCGGCTGAGTATCTTGCGTTTGAAAAGGGGATGCACGTACTTGTAATTCTTACCGATATTACGAACTATGCCGACGCTCTCCGCGAGGTCTCCGCCGCAAGAAAGGAAGTTCCTGGACGGCGAGGATATCCGGGATATATGTATACCGATCTTGCCTCGCTTTACGAGCGCGCCGGAAGACAGGACGGCAAGGAGGGAAGCATCACTATGGTTCCGATCCTTACAATGCCCGAAGACGATAAAACTCATCCGATCCCCGATCTTACCGGTTATATTACCGAGGGGCAGATAATTCTTTCGCGTGAGCTTTACCGCAAGGGAATAAATCCGCCGATAGACGTTCTTCCGTCTCTTTCGAGATTAAAGGATAAGGGAATCGGAGAAGGAAAAACGCGTGCCGATCATTCCGATACGATGAACCAGCTTTTCTCCGCTTATGCGCGCGGAAAGGATGCAAAGGAGCTTATGGTCGTGCTTGGAGAGGCAGCGCTTACTCCGACTGATCTGATCTATGCTAAGTTTGCGGATGAGTTTGAAAAAAAATATGTATCACAGGGATTTGAGAATAACCGCAGCATCGAGGATACTCTGGAAATTGGCTGGGAGCTGCTTAAGCTTCTTCCCAGAAGCGAGCTTCGCCGTATAAGAGAGGAATATCTTCTTAAATATTACGATTGAGCAGCCTATGGAACAAGTTCCGAATGAATTGGAGTTGATAAATTGGCACGATTAAATGTAAATCCTACGCGAATGGAGCTTACAAAGCTGAAAAAGAAGCTTGCCTCTGCACGCCGCGGACATAAGCTGCTAAAGGATAAACGCGATGAGCTGATGAGACAGTTTATGGGCATGATAAAGGAGAACCGTGCTCTCCGTGCAGAGGTTGAAGCCGGTATATCCGAGGCAAACAGATATATGGCTGTAGCGGGGTCGGTAATGCAGAGAGAAGCGCTTGAAACTGCGCTGATGCTGCCAAAGCAGGAGGTTGAGCTTGAGGTAAGCGAAAAAAATGTTATGAGCGTATATATACCCGTATTTCAGCCTAAATACCGAACCGATAATGAGAATGACGTTTATTCTTACGGAACAGCGTTTACTTCCATTGACTTAGACGGAGCGGTAAGCGCTCTCGGTGCGGTTTTTCCGAAGATGATACATCTTGCCGAGGTTGAGAAGGCATGTCAGCTTATGGCGGACGAAATCGAAAAGACGCGCCGCCGTGTGAATGCTCTGGAGCATATTATGATTCCCGATTATGAGGAGACGATCAAATACATCACAATGAAGCTCTCTGAAAACGAAAGAAGCACCACCACTTCTCTTATGAAAGTAAAGGATATGGTGTTGAAGCAGAAACATAATTATAGTTAAAAATAAAAAGTCACTTCGTTAGTCGGGTAGCTAAATAGAAGTATTACAAAGGCACTTTTGATATTTATGTCAGAAGTGTCTTTGCGTTTCTTGTGTTATTGACTTTTCGCTACTGATGTGCTATAATCAGAAAAACGATAAATCAGAATTTTTAAGGAGGGAAAAATGACAAGATATCAGAAAATATGGCGAAGCAAAGACGCAAGCATAGTCGATGATGTGATGCGTGCAATGAAACGCTATAATACAGACAAAGAAAAGCTTGATGCTGATTCCGTAAATTTTCAGTCAATTGATGATATGGATATAGGTGAACATTATATCGTATCATACAATATGCCGATAATCTTACCAATTTCTGAAATATTATGGATTAACTCCAAGAAAGCATTTGGAAGGATTTATATTTTTGCGCGCGTCTCTGACGGCCATGCTCAACTGTTATTTGTCAAAGATGAGAAAAATATTGATACCATTGTAAAAATGCTTTGCGCCAGAAATAAAAATCTTATTTATGGCGATAATAAAGACCTTGAAACGTTGTTCCAGAATGATTTTGAAGAATTTAAACAACTTATAAGCCTTCACCCGAATGAAGACGCGGCAAATATCAAGGCAGCTCCTGCTTTATTGCCTGCGCCTGAACCTAAGGAAGAATCGAAACCGCAGATAAAAGCTGTCAAAGCTCCAAGTAAACTTGAAACTCCTTATATTCCGCCGAAAAAACAAGCGCTTGATTCTGTTGTTATCCCCGAAAACGCTCCATTTGCTGAAGAAATGAATCTGCTTATCAGCCTTGCCAAAAAGTATCCTGACTATGTAAGTCTACAATTTTATGAGCCTGTTTCTGCTAACGACATAGAAGAATTTGAGACAAGGAATAACGTAAAGTTAACAGACGAATTAAAAACACTGTTTTTATTTACAAATGGCTTTGACCTTTCTGCTGGCAATTTTGCTATCAATTCACTTGAATGTATCGAAAGATATATCTCTACCGAGTGGGAATGGGGAGATATAAAGCATTATTTGTATATAGGAGACAGACTCGGTGACGGAGAGGTAATTCTCCTTAATCGTGATAATGGAAATATCATTACAAACGACCACGGCGAAGAAACAGATTTCGTAGACCTTACGACATTACTTTCCGATAATATATGGATTTTTCTGGAAGGGGAATTTGAAGATGATGAATTGAATGCTTATATAAGCAAGATTAAAAGCTATATGGATTAAACAAACTAAAACTTCTAATTCATCTGTCCGATACGCATAAATGCCCGAGAAGAAATGATAATCTTCTCGGGCATTACTTCTATATTGATACCGGTCTTTCGTGGTGACCTTTTATTATAGAAAACGATAAAATCTTTTGGCGTATGCTATTTGCCGATACGCACGGAGCACGCGTCAGCGTGCGGATGTGCGAGGCACTTATATATATTACTTGTTTTTCTTTGCTTCTATCTCTGCAAGAGCGTCCCTGCGTGAGAGATTGATCCTGCCCTGACGGTCGATCTCGATGACCTTGACAGCGATCTCGTCGCCGATAGAGACAACATCCTCGACCTTCTCAACCCTCTGCTTATCGAGCTTGGATATATGGACAAGTCCGTCCTTTCCGGGAGCGATCTCAACGAATGCGCCGAAATCCATGATCCTTACGACCTTACCCATATAGATAGCGCCTACCTCCGGGTCGTTAGCGATAGTATGGATTATCTGGAGCGCTTTGTTGACATTTTCCGCATTTATACCGCTTATAAATACATTTCCGTCATCGTTTATATCTATCTTTACATCACAGTCTGCGGAGATCTTCTGAATAACCTTACCGCCCTGACCGATTACTTCGCGTATCTTGTCAACAGGAATCTTAGTCTGAAGCATTTTCGGAGCATATTTGTTTACGGTAGGTCTGTATTCGGGGATAGCCTTGAGCATGATCTCGTCGAGGATGTAAAGACGGGCTTTTCTTGTCTTTTCAAAAGCCTGCTTGATAATAGCGGGAGTAAGACCGTCAACCTTGATATCAACCTGAATAGCAGTGATACCTTTATGAGTACCGCCGACCTTGAAATCCATATCGCCGAAGAAATCTTCAAGACCCTGAATATCGACCATTGTCATAAATTCATCGCTGTCGGGGAGAGTAATAAGACCGCAGGAGATACCTGCAACGGGGGCTTTGATCGGAACGCCTGCATCCATAAGGGCAAGTGTGGAGCCGCATATGGATCCCTGCGAAGTAGAGCCGTTGGACGAAAGAACTTCGGAAACAAGTCTGAGAGCATAGGGAAATTCTTCAACTGAGGGAATAACGGGAGCGAGAGCTCTTTCGGCAAGAGCGCCGTGACCTATCTCTCGGCGTCCGGGACCTCTGGAGGGTTTTGTTTCGCCGACAGAGTAGCTCGGGAAGTTGTACTGATGCATATATCTTTTTGAATCTTCCTCATCCAGACCGTCGATCTTCTGAGCGTCGCTTACAGGACCAAGAGTTGCGATAGTGAGAACCTGAGTCTGACCTCTTGTGAAAAGACCCGAACCGTGAACTCTTGGAAGAACGCCTACCTCTGCAGCAAGGGGACGGATCTCATCAATTCCTCTGCCGTCAACGCGCTTGCCCTCGTAGAGCCATGTGCGGACGATTTTCTTTTGCAGCTTATAGATGCACTCGTCGATCATGGGGATCTGCTCGGGGTATATCTCGTCAAATTTGGCATGAATATCATCCACGATCGGAGCAAGGCGTTCGTCGCGTATGTTTTTATCGTTCGTATCAAGAGCGAGTTTAACGCGGTCGGCAGCAAATTCCTCGATAGCGTCAAACATATCGTGGTCAACTTCCTGAGATTCAAAAGTGAACTTGGGCTTGCCTATCTGAGCGCGGATATCATTGATAAAGGCGACCATTTTTTTGATTTCCTCATGACCCTTGAGAATGGCGTCAAGCATCGTATCCTCGGGAACCTCGTTTGCTCCCGCCTCGATCATAACAATTTTTTCGGCAGTACCTGCAACGGTAAGCGTGAGATCGGTTTTTGCTCTCTGCTCAAGTGTAGGGTTAAGAACGATCTCGCCGTCAACAAGACCTACGTTAATGCCTGCGATAGGACCGTTCCACGGAATATCGGAAATCGAGATGGCGATAGATGTAGCGATCATGCCCGTGATCTCAGGGGAGTTGTCAGGCTCGACAGCAAGAACAGTCATAACGACTGAAACGTCGTTTCTCATATCTTTTGGGAAAAGGGGACGGATAGGTCTGTCAACGCAGCGAGAGGTCAGGATAGCCTTTTCGGAGGGCTTACCCTCTCGCTTTGTAAATGAGCCGGGAATTTTTCCCACGGAGTAAAGTCTTTCCTCATAGTCAACGGAGAGCGGAAAGAAGTCTATTCCGTCTCTGGGTTTAGCGCTTGCAGTAACATTAGCCATTACAACAGTTTCACCGTAGCGGACCCAGCACGAGCCGTTGGAAAGTCCGCAGGTCTTGCCGGTCTCAACAATAAGCGGTCTGCCTGCATAGGTAGTTTCAAATGTCCTGTAATTTTCAAACATAAAAAATCCTCCTGAAAAATAATTTATACCGGCCTTAGCAATAAATTCTGGCGCAAGCGCATTTGCGTCACAATTTAATGCTAAAAGCCGCTGTCTTAGAGCCGTCAGCCTTTTAATTCAAAGCTTTCCAGCCATTTAAGCATTGGATCTTCGTATTCGTCTTTGTCTTCAAGTCTGCACTGTATGACAACGCTGTATACTGCGGTTTTGCCCTTAAAAGCTCCCTCAATTTCAAATACGTCTTCCGTTTTTTTAAATGAACCGGAAGACTTTTTTATTGAAGTGTAATAAAAGCCTCCGTTTATTGGAAACAGGGTCAGATGCTCCCCGTTTACAGTGATTTTAGAAAAATATTTTTCCAAATCTATATCCTTTAAGGCTGCATTTACAGAATATGGCAGCTTTGCAACGCTGAAGCAGGCTCTTGAATTATGGTAGAATGCGATCTGTTTTTGTCCGTCCGAGGTATGGAAAAGCTTATCGCTTGATTCCATATTTTTTGGCAGAACAACACTGAATTCGTCGTTATAAAATTTTTTCCAGTGCGAACTGTCGGTAATATTTTTATCAAGCATATATCCATATCCAAAATATCCTGCCGCCGCACAAACAAGCGTTATTATTACAGAAATAATTATTTTTTTCATTTTCATGCTCCTTAAAGGCTGTTTAGTATCTTGTGCGTATAGTATTAACTGTGGCAGAATAAAGACGTAAAGGCAGACGGGACAGTGACCCTTCTGCCTTAGACAACATGAATTACTTACGAAGACCGAGCTTTTCTACGATAGCACGGTATCTGTTAATGTCCTTTTTCTTGAGATAAGAAAGAAGGTTACGTCTGTGACCAACCATTTTAAGAAGACCTCTTCTGGAGTGGTGGTCGTTTTTGTGAGTCTTCAGATGTTCGGTAAGATCGTTGATTCTCTTTGTAAGAATAGCGATCTGAACTTCGGGAGATCCCGTGTCGTTTTCATGTGTTCTGTTAGCCTCTATAACGGCTGTTTTTTCTTCCTTCAAAAGCATTTGAAGCACCTCTGTAATAAAAATTCCGAAAACGGAGAAAGGGGTGAAACGTATAATAACGAGAGGACAAGCCCCTATCCAAGTAAACGGTGATAATATTATATCACACATGGTACGATTTGTAAAGACTTTTTTTAATTTTTTGATTCCCAAAGTAAAAAAAGCGAAGCTTTTGGGATTATCCGGCAGAAAATGTCTTGGTTTATTGTGCAAATTAACGGTAAATTATCGGCAAAATGAAATTTATTGCTGTTTTTGTTGACTATCCCGGAAATTTGTGATAAAATAAATTTGTATATAACTGCGGTATAATTTTATTGGAGGGTTTTATCATGAAAAAAGATAGCATTAAATATGTTTGGACAGACAAGAAGCGCTCCGTTTTTGGGCTGCCTATTTCATTTACGCGTTATTATCTCACCGAAACGAAATTTATAACACGAGTAGGCTTCCTCAGCATTACGGAAGATGAGATAGACCTCTATAAAATTATTGATAAAAAGGTCAAATTTCCGTTCTTTCAGCGGCTTTTCAATTGCGGAAGCATCATCATTTACAGTAAAGACGCCGATACTCCTTCAAAGGAGGTACACAGCGTAAAAAATGTGCGTCAGGTTTCTGAGCTTATTGATAAGCATCTTACCCTAATGCGTGACAGATATGGGATCAGAGGAAGGGATATGATAGATATTCACGGTCACGACTGTTGTGATGACGGTTACGATTATGACGACGGAGTATATTGATTTTCGGGAGAGATATAATGATTTCATTTATTACAGAAAAACAGTCCTGCTGGGACAGGCTGAAATCTGAGAGACGTCCTATCTTTATTTATGGTATGGGAGACGGTGCATTGAAAATAATGTCTGTCTTTCGGGAAAGAGGTATAATCGTTTCCGGTATTTTTGCCAGCGATGACTTTGTACGCGGTCATTCCTTTGAGGGATTCCGCGTTCATAAGCTGTCTGAGATAGAGGAAATGGTAGATGATTTTGTGGTAGTTCTTGCTTTTGCGGCAGGCTATCCTGAAATTGTCAACAAGGTGCAGAGCATCGCCTCGAAGCATACTCTTTATGTTCCTGATGTTCCGGTTATCGGCGGCGGATTGTTTACATATGAATACTGTATGGAAAATGCAGAGAAGATACAGCAGGTCTATGACAGCCTTGCCGACGAATATTCGCGCAAGGTTTATGCAAATATAATAAACTTTAAGATAAGCGGAAAAATCGAATATCTTTCGGCTGTTACCTCCTCTAAGGCGGAGATCTATAAAAAGATCATTAAACCGGGGCTGGGCGAGGTTTATGTTGATCTCGGCGCATACAACGGCGATACGATAAAGGAGCTTTTAGAGTTCACGCACGGTAAATATGCTTCTATCTACGCTCTCGAGCCTGACAGGAAGAATTTCAAGAAGCTTGCTAAATTTGTTGACGGCATGAACCATGTTTACGCTTATAATTCGGCGGCATGGTGCGTCGATACCGAGCTTCCTTTCGCTGCAAAGGCTGGCCGTCAGTCGGCAATAACCGCCTCCTCCGATAATATGATAAGCGCAAGGGCTGTAGATTCAATCCTCGAAGGCAAGCATGCCACTATCATAAAAATGGATGTAGAAGGCTTTGAGCGCGAGGCTATCTGGGGTTCGGCTCTGACTATTTCTCATTATTCTCCAAAGCTTATGGTATCGCTTTATCACCGCAATGAGGATATTTTCGAGCTTCCGCTGCTTATAAAGAATCTTAATCCTGATTACAAGCTGTATATTAGGCATCAGCTCTATATCCCTGCGTGGGAAACGAATCTTTACGCCACAATATAAATGCACCCTCTAAAAAACTCTTTTGACAAAAATCAGCTATGTACGGCATTTGCTGTGTCAAGCCCTCTCGGAGTGGTGCGGGTGTCCGGTGGACACCTCTGCGAAGCAGAAGCACCGACCGAGACGACAGTCGAGACTCGTCAGCATGCCATCAAGGTCTTTCCTTGAAACTGCCGCACCTATCTGATTTTTGCTTGACCAAACAGGTTTTTAGAGATTGCCTAAAGAAAGCCGCAGCTTTAAGCTGCGGTTTTTTAACGCTTATAATTCGGAGTAAAGGTTTCCATACCTTTCGTGTCTGTTATAACAAATTGAGAAGCATGCTCGGATAGTTCAAACACCGCGTAATCACCGGCAACAGTCGGCCTTGCAATGTCATAACAATGATCGCCGAACCATGCCGCCCCGATATCGTTCAGATCATGTCCCTCAAGCTTGTTCAAGGGGTAATAAATGTAAACCTTTCCCCATGATACTTTTTGAATATCATAGCCCTCGGAAAGAGATCTGCTCAGGAAGCTGTCAATTTTCCTGGTTTTGTAATTTTTAAAAATGGAGCCTGCCTGTTTAATGTCGATAATTTTGCTGCCGCTTCCGATATGCTCGTCGGGACAAAAGTACAGATTAAACTCGTCGATGCTCCTTAAGTCGTAAAGAGATTGGAAGTGCCCGTTTTTCGTGATTTTTCGGCGATCGGTAATATACGGTGCGTATTTTTTGCATTGCTCCTCAAAAAGAGAAGCTCTATTGATCTCGGAAGATGACACGAATTCATCTAAGATCGCTTTATCAGTCAATGAGATGAATTTTCCTTCAAAATTATTTTTTTGCAGAAAATCGAAAAGCTCGCAGCCGTCAAAAACAGCATCTGCACAAACAGTATAGATCTGACCCTCACAACGCTGCAATACGTTTTCAAGATCAATTTCGTCAAATTTTTCGTTTTTCGCCAGATAAATCCCGCTACGATAAAGCCTGAATATATCTGAATGATTAAAATCAGGGCTTATAATGGAACAAAGCGCGATCCTGCTCTCAGGAAATTCAGCCTCAACCTTTTGATTTATTGCATTTAATATTTTGTCACTTTCGTATGTGTCGTATCCGTCTGTGGTTTCTTCCTTCCAGTTGATGCATACATAGAAATTCTTTTCTCCGTCAGATAATTCTACGTAGTCATAATTACTTTTCAGCATTTCCTTGATAAAATAATTGTTATTCTTGCACTGCTCAGAATAAAGCGAAACTATCTCCGCGTCGATACCGTATTTTTCCTTGACATATTTTACTGCATTACTCCTTGCAAGCGACGACTGATATTCCCATTGCCTGTTAAATTTATATTTATCAACAAGCTTGTATCCGCATACCCCCAGTAGCGCCAGCCAGATAATCAGCCATACAATTTTTGAAACAGAGTATGTATGCTTTTTACGCTCTGCTTTGCTATTATCCATATTATTGTCCTCCCCAAAACCATACTCGCCTGTACCCAATATCATTATATCATGCCGTTTTCATATTGTCAATGTTTAATTGGTGGAGCAATAAGAAATTTCAAACCCGATTTTTTCAAGCATTTCAATATCAGATCGTATATTGCTGCCCGTAGTTGTAAGCATATCTCCTGTTATCGCGGCATTTGCGCCCGAACGAAATGCTTGTTCGCCCGAATTTTCAAGCGTTTCCCGTCCTGCGGCAAGTCTTATAAAGGCTTCGGGAATGATAAAACGGAACATTGCGACAGTTCGAAGAATATCATTTTTGGAGATTTGACTGACTCCGCCAAGCGGCGTACCTTTGATCGGTTTCAGAACGTTTATCGGTATCGACCGAATATTCAGCTCTGCAAGATCGAGAGCCATATCGAGCCTGTCCTCCCATGATTCTCCCATGCCGATAATTCCTCCGGAGCAGACCGAAAGTCCGCATTTCTGAGCTGTTCTAATGCAGGCAAGCTTGTCGTCAAAGGTATGCGTGGTGCAGATATTGGGGAAATTTCTGCGCGATGTTTCAAGATTGCAGTGGTATACCCTTACTCCGCTTTGGTAAAGCTCGGCGAACTGCTCCTCATTGAGCAGACCTAAAGATGCGCAAAGCCCCGTATTGCATTCCTTTTTAAGTGTTTTAAAGATCGAGATCGCCTTGTTAAAGTCCTTTCCGGTAAGAGCGCGGCCTGCTGTAACAACGGAAAAGCGATTAATACCCTTTTCTGCATTTCGGCGGCATTCCGCCAAAATTTCTTTTTCATCAAGAAAGCCGTACTCGCTGATACCTGTATTGTGACAGGCTGATTGAGCGCAGAATTTGCAGTTCTCAGAGCATTTTCCGCTTCGTGCGTTGATAATTGTGCATAGACTTGCATGGTTTCCGCAGAGTTCGGTGCGGATGCGGTCGGCTTCGGAGCAAAGAGTGTCAAGATCTGCGGCGATAATGAATTTTAAGTCGTCATTGCGGCTGAGTCGTCTGCCGAAGATTATTTCATCGGCTAAATTTTTTATTTTATTCATTGTACAGCTCTCCTATATTCAGCGTCAATGTGCGGCAGCATTTTTTTGCCCAGAACTGCGGCAAATGCGCACAGCGCCGCATCCTTTGGAAACGGAATGAACAAACAGTTTACAAGAAGGCTCTTGACGGTCATGGAATTGCATATGTAATATCGGCTAATGATCCAGAAATATGGCACGCCTATGACGTACATAATTATCAGTCCGGTAAAGCATCCGAAAAGAAAACGGCTGAGTACCGGCTTTCCGGAGCGGACTATTTCTCCGGTGATGAACGCCTGAATGATATATCCAAGAAGAAAGCCGAATGTCGGCTGAAAAACGTACCATAGACCGCCTCCTCCCGTAAATACGGGAAGTCCGATCAGTCCAAGGAAAATGTAGCAGGCGACTGAAGCCGCTCCCTTTCGTCCGCCAAGGAAAATTCCTGTAAGCGTTACAAATACGGGCTGAAAGGTGATAGGGCACACGGGAAGCGGGATCTTTATGTACGTTCCGGCAATAATTAGCGCCGTAAACAGCGACATAAGAACAAGATCCTTTGTTTTTATTTTTGTATTCATAATTAAATTCTCCTTAATTTGGTACTATAGGCAACACCGTACAAAGCACGCCTGACGGCTTTGTACGTCATCTGCTTGCAGATTTTCCGTCATATCACACAAAAACGCCTTGAAATACGACAGTATTCCTGCGCCATTTTTATGCAATCTGACGAAAAATCTGACCACGCATCTGCCGCACAATCTTTGTGCGGTGTTGCCTATAATGCATTATGACAATATTATAGCATATAAAAAACGTCTTGTCAACCTCAGATTGAAAATAGGTTGACAGGGCGTTCGGAAAGTAATAGAATAATTATAAACGATTTTTTGAAAACAAGTATTTTTCGATAAGTTTTGCCGATGCAGTTCCAATAAAAATTCCCAATACTGCGCCGCATAGAACATCGCTTGGAAAGTGAACGTAGAGATAGAGACGCGAAAAGGCAATAGCCGCAGCAATAATTGCCGCAGGAATGCCAAATCTTTTGTCACGAAGCATAAGTATAGTTGCTGAAATTGCGCTTGACATGGTGTGCCCGGATGGAAAGGAATAATCCTTTGGAATACTTACAAGCATATCTTGAATAGGTTTGAGCCAGCACGGACGCGAACGGTCAAAAATATTTTTTATCAACAGGTTTCCGATAATTATTCCTGTAATAAGACCTATAATCAGAGTAACAGCGCATTTTCTGTATTCTTTAAAACACAGCATTGCCGCAGCCGTAAGCAGCCAGATAAATCCCTTATCGCCAAGATGAGTGATAAACGTCATTATTTTGTCAAGCGCTGCACATCGAAAATTATCCTGAATAAAATTTAGTATTGCAAAGTCTGTATTCTGTAATAATTCCATATGTTCACCTGCTTTCTTAATTATATTATAACGTACTTTATCGGATTTTTCAAGTTCAAAAGAAACGGCTGCTAAAATTTACCGAAAATTAATGAAAAAAATTTCATAAGTACTTGAAAAATTTCTTTAAATAGTGTAAAATATAAATAATGGTTGTTATTCATTTAACGACTTTATATTACCCCTGTTAAGTCGGGTTCTAACATTTTTTATGAAAGGATGTCATACCAATGGCAGGATTAAACAAGGTTACTGTAGAAGACATTAATGTAAAGGGAAGAAAAGTTCTCGTAAGAGTAGACTTTAACGTACCGCTCAAGGACGGCGTTATCACAAATGATAACAGAATTCAGGCTGCGCTTCCTACTATAAATAAGCTTATTGAAAACGGAGCGAAGGTCGTTCTTTGTTCTCACCTCGGAAAACCAAAGAACGGTCCCGAGGCTAAATTCTCGCTTGCTCCCGCAGCAGCAAGACTTGCAGAGTTGGTAAATACTAAGGTAGTTTTCGCTGCTGACGATACGGTCGTAGGCGAAAATGCAAAGAAAGCTGTTGCTGAAATGGCTGACGGCGAAATTGTTGTTCTTGAAAACACAAGATTCCGCGGTGCAGAGGAAACAAAGAACGGCGAGGAATTCTCCAAGGAGCTTGCAGAGCTTGTTGACGGTGAAGCTTTCGTTATGGACGCTTTCGGCTCTGCTCATCGTGCTCACGCTTCAACAGCAGGCGTTACAAAGTTCGTTAAAG
>ULRD01034391.1_pt1 | contig 14504 bp, 12 predicted proteins | sample 1955181 | NCBI WGS metagenome assembly ULRD01 (sample SAMEA4835675, study PRJEB28245) | human gut metagenome | biome: gut microbiome; material: fecal sample | place: Denmark | collected 2008
ACAGGCGGCGATGTCGTCGTTACCGCTACCGATAATCAGGTGGATCAGACGTTGCTCAACGCTTCTCAGGTAACAATGCTCTTTAACTGCATCGACTGTCCCGATAATACCGATCTTATGTGGAAAAAGGCTAACTCTTTCTTGTTTGAGCTTAACGGCGTTGAGTGCAATTTTACGAAGAAATTTAAGTATGTTCTCGTAAGTTCGCTTAATTTTACTCAGGGCGCTCATCTGAACATAAAAAATACCAATACTCAGAACTATATCGTATATGGCGCGGATAATTCCAATGAATTTGTTTCAACAGGTAATGTAACGGTGTTTGAAGATGTAAATCCCGGATATATACCCGGTTCGGTGCCTTCCGCCGGATACAGCGTAACGCTTTCCGGCAGCACGATCTCCTCAAACGCTCCCGAGAGCGCAGCCTCTGTAAGCAGCGGTGAGCTTACTATCTCCGAGCCGGGAATCTTTGAGGTTGCAGGCAGCGCAAGCGATGTCCGCATAGTTGTTGACGTTGATAAAACCGCTTATCCCGATGGAGTAGTGGAGCTTGACCTCGCAGGCGCTGAAATTACTAACAGTACGGCTGCTCCGATCTACGTAAAGGCAATAGGCGACGAAGTACAGATAGTTGCCAAAAAAGGTACGGTTAATACCATATCCGACGGAACTTCCCATACCGACACATATACCAACAGCGAGGGGGCGGTCAATACTATAGACGCGGCGATCTATTCTCATGACGACCTGAAGCTCAAAGGTACGGGAACTCTGATTATAAACGGCAATACCGCAGACGGCGTCGTTTCTAAAAATGACTTGAAAATTTATAATGGAAATATTACGGTTAACGCAGCCGACGACGGAATTCGCGGAAAGGACAGCGTTACTGTGGGAAATGCCAACGATACTGATTTCAGTACGCTTAAACTGACTGTAAACTCCAAAGCGGGCGACGGAATCAAATCCACAGCTGCAGATACGGCGACAGCCGACAAATCCTACGGTATTGTTACGGTAAACGGCGGAACTGTAGATATCAATTCCTATTCGGATGGTATTCAGGGCGAGCAGGATGTAATTATCAACGGCGGAGACATTACTATATATACCTTTGAAGGTTCGGGCTACACAGGCTCTGGAAGTTCTTCGGGTAATCAGAATCCTTGGGGCGGCGGCGGTTTTAATCCCGGCGGAGACGGAAATGCCAACAAGGTAGACATTTCGGCTAAGGGTATAAAATCCGTCGGTCTTTACGACGATGCCGGAACTACATGGCAGAGCGGCGGAAATATTGCGATAAACGGCGGAAATATCATTGTCGATTCATCGGACGACTGTATTCACTGCGGAGGAAATATTGTTGTCAAGGGCGGTAATATGAAGCTTGCTACAGCTGACGACGCGCTTCATTCCGACCACGATCTTACTCTCGGCACAAGCGGCGGAGCCGCAGGAGATTTTGGCATCTATGTAACAAAGTGTTACGAAGGAGTCGAGGGCGAAAATATTTATCAGCACAGCGGTACTGTTATTGTCAACGCCGATGACGACGGTTATAATGCGGCAGGCGGCGCTGACGGCAGCGGAAATAATACTCCCGGAGGCTGGAATCCCGGAGGCGGATTCGGCTCGGCAGGCAACAATAAGCTCGAGATAGCGGGGGGTATTGCGATCGTTCAGTCTGCAAGCGGCGACCATGACGCTTTTGATTCAAACGGAAGTCTTTCTATAACGGGAGGCGTTGTCATTGCAAACGGACAGGAGCCTCTTGACAGCGACGGTTCAAATACTGCTACAGGCGGAACAGTAATTACTGCGTCTTCACAGTCTTCGGGTACTGTTGCGGCAGGAATTCAATTTACACTTGCCGACGATTCGGGGAATGTCATTGTTTCCTTTAAGACTATGAGAGCTATGGGTTCTGTTTCAAAGAAATATTCCGACGGCGCTGTGAATGCCTATATAGGTGGAACTATCACTGGCGGTACTGACCTGATAACTCTTGACAGCGACCAGACTGTGTATGCCGACGGTACGATCACAGGCGGCACATCTGTATCTATAGGAAGCAGTACTGGCGGCGGAGGAACTTTTCCTTGGGGCTGATATTTTTTCAGGGGACATTGTCCCCTGAAATTTTTTTGCTTTTTGTTGACAAAACTATAATTGTGTGTTATAATATATTTGTACAAATATGATGAAGAAGAATTTGACATTATAGATTTTTTTCGTTCGGTTAATAACGGAAAAGGTATATTGTATGCATTTTAAAAATTATAAGGGGAAGGTGTTTGTTAAAATGAAAAAGTAGTTTCTTTATTAGTAGCAACGGCTGTTTTGGGGTTTAATTTGAATTTGTTGCCAGTATCAGCTGATGAGAATCACAAAGAAAGGGAAATTTGGTTTTTAACAGACGATATTCCAACATCAGCGGTTGAATACGGAGCGTATTATTTTTCCACATATAGCAAGGCGGAATTATATGATTTGAGTTTCACAGATGAAGAAATTAACAACTTATATATTTCATATCCAATTACTGCATATGAATATAATGAAGTTGATTCCCCATGCTATTATTTCCCTGTTTTATCTGGGAATGATATAATTGCAATGCTCACAATGGTTGACGTAGAAGATGGGACATATTCTATTACTTTTGGAAAATCAGATGTTGCCCAAAAGTTAAATCAAGTAAGAAACAATTTCGAAGATGCTTCAGCACTTTTGATTACAAATGAAGCAATGTACACTATGGATAGTAAAAATGAACTTGTTACGGTTGATATGTTCTATTCTTCCGACAAAAGTTTGCAAAAAGCGATTAGTGATGTGAAAATAAAGTATAATCAAATTGAATCTTTATATGATAACCGTGTTTGTATAACTAATAATTATCTTGCAAAATATGAAGAAAAGAAATCCGCTTACTCAAGTTATTCAACCTATTCAGTTCAAGCTGTGTCAAAAAAAGATTTAAGCGTTCCGATTGTACCAAATGGTACTAACGCATCATATCCGAAAGGTTATTGTTGGGCTTCGGCGGTAGCTTCTGTTGTTAAATACAGGAAATATCTTCCGATGAGCGCAATTCAACTTAGAGATTCTTTTGTTAGCAATAGTCAATATACTGGAACTACTGCTGATGCATATAATATTATGAAATCATATATAGGTAATAGTGTTACATTGTCAACAAATGGAATGTTAACATATAATACAATTAAGTCGTGCATTGATAGTAATAAGCCGATTTTTTCGGGATGGCTTACTTCGGATTTTAAATCAGGGCATGCTATGGTTGTGTGTGGATATTATTATGATTCGTCAATGTCTGGTCCTTCAACCGAGCGTGCAACAGTAATGGATCCGAATAAGGCTACATACCAATCAATTGGATTATATCCAACGTTTAAATATAGAATAGGAAACGATAATTTTAGTTGGTGTAATTCTGTGTATTAATTAAGAGGGGGGAGAAAAATGAAACGGAGTATCTTTATTTCTGCTGTTTTTCTGGGGCTGTCATTGACGGGATGCGGCGCGTTATCTGCGGATAAAAGCTCTGAGCCGGAAAAACAGTCTGATACCGAAAATATGGCAACTGTTGATTTTTTAGAGAATATTAACGTAAAAGCAATGCCGGTCAACAGCTTGGTTAATAACGACGATCGCGAATCAGAGCTTAATGCAGCTTTTCCAAGCTATTCGGTCAGATCCTTTGGCAATAACTGGGAAACTGTAAAAACGACCGAAAGCAGGAGCAGCTTTAACGGCGTTCAGGTCGATAAAGGAACGCCCGTCCTACAGCTTTCATCATACGCGTACGACTCTGCGATAGATGTGCCCTTGGGTGCGCCGTTTCCGGATCTGCGTATAGGAGATGAGCAAAACGGCGATTACTCGGTTTCATTTGACTTTTGCGCGGACGAAAACGGCAAATTGCTGTTTACCATGTTCGATGAAAGCGAAGTAAAAGCCGATGATTATTTAGGAAATCAGGCGTATTGGTATTGTCTTGATTGCAGTGGAGCAGTGTCTTTTGAGACGACCTTTGGCGTTGGGTATCAGGAAAATATAGCCGCGGCGGAAAATTACAATGCGGATGTCTGGAATAACTGCGTTTTAAAATCCGTGGATGATAAAATAGAAATGTATATTAACGGCAATTTTGTCGCCGAGCTTCCGAATCCCGATCCGAATAAACACGGCAGGCTGGCGCTGTGCGGAGCGAAAGGGCTTACATTGAAAGATTTTGTGTTTAGCGAATAATTATTGTTGTCATTTTATAATTTAAGTATTGACAAAATTGAAATCATGTTGTATAATATATGTGTATAAATGCGATGAAGGGAAATAAAGCTTTTTCTGAATCTCACAGAGAGCTGCCGTGCGGTGAAAGGCAGCAGATCGGAACAGGTCATAGCTCCTCCCCGAGCAGCCGGCTGAAAAATACGGTCATGCTTTTCATGATGCGTGAGTAAGCTTGGACGGATTCTCCCGTTACAGAGATATGCGTTGATAAGACGCGGATGAGTGGGCGGTTTTTGCCGCCAAGAAGAGTGGTACCACGGAGTATATTTGCAGCTTCGTCTCTTCCATGCCTGTGCATGGAGGAGATTTTTTATTGCCTCCGCGCAGGAAATTATATTTCGGAGTCTTACGGCTCTACATGGAGGTAATACTATGAAAAATGTTGAAAAATACGCAAAACAATTTTTTGAAGCGCCGAAAACATCAGGGAGCTGGATGAAAAGATCCTGCGTTGATAAAGCGCCGGCATGGTGCAGCGTCGATCTTAGGGACGGAAACCAGGCGCTTATAACCCCAATGAGTCTTGGTGAAAAGCTGGAATTTTTCAACGAACTTGTAAGGATAGGCTTTAAGGAAATTGAGATCGGTTTTCCGGCAGCTTCCGATACGGAATACGACTTTTGCCGAACTCTTATAGAGCAGGGAATGATACCTGATGATGTGACAATTCAGGTACTGACCCAGTCCCGCGAGCATATAATCGAAAAGACCTTTGAGGCTTTGAGGGGATGTAAAAACGCTGTTATTCATCTTTATAATTCAACCTCGCTGGCTCAGAGAGAACAGGTTTTCCGTAAGAGCAAGCCTGAGATCGTTGACATTGCCGTTACAGGCGCAAAGCTCTGCAAGAAGTACCGTGAAAAATATGAGGGCAGCTTCCGTTTTGAATATTCTCCCGAAAGCTTTACGGGAACTGAGCCGGAGTTTGCGCTGGAGATATGCAACGCTGTTCTTGATGTATGGAAGCCGACCGCCAATGACAAGGTCATTATAAATCTTCCCGTTACGGTGCAGCTTTCAATGCCTCATGTTTACGCCAATCAGGTCGAGTATATGTGTGAGAATCTGAAATACCGCGAAAATGTCATTGTATCGCTTCATCCTCATAACGACCGCGGCTGCGCTGTTGCAGATACGGAAATGGGACTTCTTGCCGGCGCTGACCGTGTTGAGGGAACCCTTTTCGGAAACGGCGAGCGAACAGGAAATGTGGATATTATAACTCTTGCCATGAATATGTATTCTCAGGGAGTTGATCCCGAGCTTGATTTCAGCGATATTCCGTCGATCACTGAGATGTACACAAAGGTTACCGGAATGACCGTAAACGAGCGTCAGCCCTACAGCGGAAAGCTTGTATTTGCAGCGTTCAGCGGTTCACATCAGGATGCCATCGCCAAGGGTATGAAATGGCGAGATGAGGGCAATTCGGCACATTGGACAGTCCCCTATCTGCCGATCGACCCGACCGATGTGGGAAGAAAATATGAAGCCGATGTTATCCGTATCAACAGTCAGTCCGGAAAGGGCGGTATAGGATATATACTTGAAACGAGATTCGGTTACAGCCTGCCCAAGAAGATGAGCGAGGTCGTAGGATATCTTGTAAAGGGTATTTCCGACCGTAAGCACAAGGAGCTTTTGCCCGACGAGGTTTACGAGATATTTAGAAATAATTTTGTAGACATCATATCGCCGCTTAAAATTACCGAGGCTCATTATGTGCAGAACAACGGCATAGAGGCTACCGTTTCAATTGAATATAACGGCAGAAAGGCTGTTGCTGCAAACAGCGGAAACGGACGTCTTGACGCGGTCAGCAATGCGGTCAGGTCGTACACGGGCATCAATTACAGTATAAATACCTATACGGAACACGCGCTCGAGGTCGGTTCAGGCTCAAAGGCTGTTTCCTATGTCGAAGTAATTTCCGAGGACGGCAAAAGCTTCTGGGGTACCGGTATTGACAATGATATTATTATGTCCTCTGTCAAGGCTCTTGTCAGTGCCGTAAATAATCTTATTTCCAATTTATAAAATTATATTTAGCGATGTTATATAAATTGTATTGTTGAAAATATACATTACCGCCAAAATATAAAAAAATCTTTTGCTCTGTATTGATTTTGCGATAATAAAGTGGTATTATTATAAATAACATTCAAGAGAAATCAAAGGAGCAGAGTACGATGAGATCAATTATAGCTTCTACGGGCATAGTCATTATGACTGCTCCGCCGGCTGATCGCTGAGATCTATGCATTTCCTGTTTGGATAACGCATAGAATTTTAACGCGTTTATTTGGCGGAGCAATAACGGCGCAGTCATTAGCATTTGCGGCTGCCGCTGTGATTCATTCTGCCAAAAGTAACTTTGAGTCTCTTGCTTTTGATTATCGGATCATCCGAAAAGCAGACCCAAACCTCCGGCAGAATGCCGGAGGTTTTTTATTTGGAATCCGCTTAGGGAAGCAGGCGCTCTGCATTTTGATGTGAATACATATAATATAATGAAAAGGAATTTTGATATGGAAATTTCAGGTGCAAAAATTGTTGTTGAAACTCTTATCGAACAGGGAGTAGATACTGTTTTCGGTTATCCCGGCGGTCAGGTAATTAATCTATTTGACGAGCTATATCTCTGTCGTGACCGTATAAAGCACATTCTTGCAGCTCACGAGCAGGGCGCGTCTCATGCTGCCGACGGATATGCAAGAACTACGGGAAAGGTCGGCGTTGTTATTGCAACGTCAGGTCCGGGCGCTACGAATCTTGTTACGGGTATCGCTACGGCGTTTCTCGATTCCGTACCAATGGTTGCGATTACGGGAAACGTCCCATGCAGTCTTATCGGCAGGGACAGCTTTCAGGAGGTAGATATCGTTGGCATTACAATGCCCGTTACAAAGCATAATTTTATTGTAAAGAATGTCAGCGAGCTGGCAGATACGCTTCGCATGGCATTTAAAATAGCAAAATCGGGACGTCCCGGACCTGTTCTTGTCGATATACCCAAAGATGTACAGATCGCAAAAACTGAATTTGAGCCGAAGACACAGCCTGTTATCCCGCTTCCTCTAAACTTTGCAGACGACGGTAAGCTCAGGCAGGCTGCCGAGCTTATAAATAACTGCGAAAGACCGTATATTTACTTTGGCGGCGGTATTATTTCGGGCAAGGCTTCAAAGGAGCTTATGGCATTTGCAGAGAAGATCGACGCGCCTATGGGCTGTTCTCTTATGGGACTTTCGGCAGTTCCGTCGGATCATCCAAGATTTCTTGGAATGCAGGGAATGCACGGTCATTATGCTTCCTCAATGGCACAGGACGAGGCGGATCTTGTTATTGCGCTCGGAGTCCGATTCAGCGACAGAGCGACCGGAAATAAAAATCGTTTTGCAAAGAATTTCAGTATTATTCATATTGATATAGACGGAGCGGAGCTTCACAAGAATATACCGGCTGATCTTGCAGTAAGAGGCGACATAAAGGACGCTGTTGAGCGCCTCACCGCTATGGTGGAGAATAAGCGGCATCCTGACTGGGACGCTCGTCTTGCGGAGCTTAAAGCAGACGAAATACGCGCTGTGGAAGAGGCATCGGCTCATTTACATGAAAAAAAATGCAGTGATTGTATGGCGCATTGTAATATGTCGGGGATTCCTGCCGAAAACAGGCTCGATCCCTATACTATTATTGATATTATAGGAAAATACGCTCCTGAGGAAGCCGTTATTACTACAGATGTCGGTCAGCATCAGATGTGGACGGCTCAGCGTTATCCATTGAAAAAGCCGAGAACTTTCCTGACAAGCGGAGGTCTGGGAACAATGGGATTCGGTCTGGGAGCGGCAATAGGTGCGGCAATGGCTTCGGGCAGACATACCGTACTTTTCACCGGAGACGGAAGCTTCGGAATGAATCTGAACGAGCTTGCAACGGCGGTCTCAAACAAGCTTCCTATCGTTATCGTTCTTATGAACAACGGTGTATTGGGAATGGTTCGTCAGTGGCAGACCCTTTTCTTCGATAAGCACTACTCCAACACCACGCTTGACCGTAAGACTGATTTTGTAAAGCTTGCGGAGGCGTTCGGCGCAAGGGGAACAAGATGCTTTACGGCGGAGAAGCTGGAAAGTGCGGCGGCAGAGGCTTTTTCCGGAAGCGGAACTTATGTTATTGAATGCGCTGTAGACTGCAATGAATTTGTACTTCCGATGCTGCCGCCCGGAGGCTCTATTGATAATATTATTACTGATATAAAGTGAGGTGACGGCTATGAAACAGTATGTGATCGGAGTTATAGTATCAAACGTTTCGGGTGTGCTGTCGAGAGTTTCGGGAATGTTCACACGGCGCGGATTTAATATTGACAGCCTTACAGTCGGAGAAACGGAATCGAGCAGCTTTTCTCGTATTACTATCGCTTTTCATGGCGACGAAGAGATAAAAGAACGTATCTTTCAGCAGCTGCGTAAGCTGCATGACGTAAAGGAAGTCGAAGTGCTTGACAGAAACGACTCGGTTATACGCGAGCTTCTGCTGATAAAGGTTCGCAACAAGCCCGATTCACGGCAGGATATAATGACGGCGGTTGAAATTTTCCGTTCAAAGATAGTGGACTACTCTCCCACAGCCCTCACATGCGAGCTTACGGGTGAAACTTCAAAGATAGACGCGTTTATCGAGCTTCTTAAACCCTATGGCATTATGGAAATGTGCCGCACGGGTATCGTGGCTATAGAACGCGGAGAAAACTGCCTTAAAACGATAAAATAAATATAATTGCCCAAACGCAATTACATAAATTAATTTAATTAAAAGGAGTAATTAAAAATGGAAAATACTGCTAAGGTTTTTTATGAACAGGACTGCGATCTTTCGCTTCTCTACGGAAAAACTATCGCCGTTATCGGTTACGGAAGCCAGGGTCATGCTCATGCTCTCAACGCTAAGGAATCTCTCGGCGACAAGGGCAGAGTTATCATCGGTCTTTACGAAGGCTCTAAGTCATGGGACAAGGCTGTAAAGCAGGGTTTTGAGGTATTCACAGCCGCTGAAGCTGCTAAGCAGGCAGATATCATTATGATCCTTATCAACGACGAGAAGCAGGCTGCGCTCTATAAGAACGATATCGAACCTAATCTTGAGGCAGGCAATATGCTCATGTTTGCTCATGGATTCAATATCCACTTCGGCTGTATCGTTCCTCCTGCCGACGTTGACGTTACAATGATCGCTCCCAAGGGACCGGGACATACTGTTCGTTCCGAATATCAGGCAGGCAAGGGCGTTCCCTGTCTCGTAGCCGTTCATCAGGACGCTACAGGAAAGGCACAGGAAATGGCTCTCGCATACGGTCTTGCAATTGGCGGCGCACGTGCAGGAGTTCTTGAGACTACGTTCAGAACCGAGACCGAAACAGACCTTTTCGGTGAACAGGCAGTTCTCTGCGGCGGCGTATGCGCTCTTATGCAGGCAGGCTTCGAGACTCTTGTTGAGGCAGGCTATGATCCCAGAAACGCTTATTTCGAGTGTATTCACGAGATGAAGCTCATTGTTGATCTTATTTACCAGAGCGGTTTTGCCGGAATGAGATATTCTATCTCCAATACTGCCGAATACGGCGATTATATCACAGGTCCGAAGATCATTACCGAAGAGACAAAAAAGACTATGAAGAAGATCCTTTCCGATATTCAGGACGGCTCGTTCGCTAAGGAATTCCTTCTCGATATGTCAAACGCAGGTTCGCAGGTTCACTTCAAGGCTATGAGAAAGCTTGCTTCCGAGCATCCCTCCGAAAAGGTCGGCGAGGAGATCAGAAAGCTCTATAGCTGGAATAATGAGGAAGATAAGTTCATCAACAACTAATTAAATATTATCCGATTGTAAAATCGGAATGTACTCGCTGCTTTCCCGATTTTATGGGAAAGCAGCGTTTATATGAAAGGAGTTGTGTTATGAGCTTGTTTGATTCATTGAAAAAGTTGGTTAAATCGACTGAAGTTTCTGCGAAAAGTGCAGGAACGACTGTAAATCCGATTAAAAAAACTGATAAGAGTATTCTTGATTCAGGAAATATTCCTCCAAAAAAGTCTGTAATTGTTGGGGATGAGTATGGTGATAAAAAATATACTTTCAGACTTTCAGGTGATTTTATCGAATTTAACAGTCACTGCGAGATGAATCCGTCTTATCAGTATGAACCGTATAGCAGCGAAGAATATACTGGATATCTTAATAATTATCCGAATATATTTATCGGACCTTATGATGATATTTATGATGCTGTAGAAAATGATAGACCTATCGGAAACGGATATGAAAAGCTTGATAATAAATATTTTGCATTTAAAACTAAGCTTTTTTATTATGGAGAACTTCTTTATTGTTACGCTTTTCGTGACGGTACGGCAAGGGAACGTGAAATGTTTGGGTTGACCTATAACAAGGATATTGAAGGGACTGCTCTTGAAAAAAAGCTTATGGCGGCTCTTGACGAAGCGGCTTCAACATATACTGAAATAAATGTTATTTAGTGAGGTGTTTAAAATGAGTGGAAATTATTTTTGCGAGGGTGTTGAAAAGGCATCGCAGCGTTCCCTTTTCAATGCGCTCGGACATACCAAAGAAGAAATGAATCGTCCTCTTGTCGGCATCGTTTCGTCCTACAACGAAATCGTACCCGGTCACATGAACATAGACAAGATCGTTGAAGCCGTGAAGCTCGGCGTAGCTATGGGCGGCGGAACTCCCGTGGTATTCCCTGCAATTGCCGTTTGCGACGGTATTGCAATGGGTCATACGGGTATGAAATATTCTCTTGTAACACGCGACCTTATTGCCGATTCTACGGAGTGTATGGCTCTTGCTCATCACTTTGATGCTCTGGTAATGGTTCCCAACTGCGATAAGAACGTTCCCGGACTTCTAATGGCGGCGGCAAGAGTTAACGTACCGACAATTTTTGTAAGCGGAGGTCCGATGCTTGCAGGTCACGTAAAAGGAAAGAAAACAAGCCTTTCTTCCATGTTCGAGGCTGTCGGAGCATATACTGCCGGAAAAATGTCTGCTGAGGACGTAGAGGAATTCGAGAATAAAGCCTGTCCTACCTGCGGTTCTTGCTCGGGTATGTATACCGCAAATTCAATGAATTGCCTGACTGAAGTTCTCGGAATGGGTCTTAAAGGCAACGGCACTATCCCTGCCGTTTATTCCGAAAGAATAAAGCTTGCGAAAATGGCAGGTATGCAGGTCATGGAGCTTTACAGAAAGAATATCCGTCCTCTCGATATCATGACCGAAAAGGCGTTTATGAACGCTCTTACCGCCGATATGGCTCTCGGCTGTTCAACGAACAGTATGCTGCATCTTCCCGCGATCGCAAACGAATGCGGAGTTGAAATTGATCTTGACATTGCAAACGAAATAAGCGCAAGGACTCCTAATCTCTGTCATCTTGCCCCTGCCGGTCATACCTATATGGAAGATCTCAACGAAGCAGGCGGAGTTTACGCTGTTCTCAATGAGCTTTCCAAGAAAAATCTTATCAATACCGACTGCATGACGGTTACGGGAAAGACAGTCGGCGAAAATATTGCAAACTGCATCAATAAAGACCCCGAAACTATCCGTCCTATTGACAATCCGTACAGCGAAACAGGCGGAATCGCTGTTTTGCGAGGAAGTCTTGCTCCCGACAGATGTGTTGTCAAGAGAAGCGCAGTCGCTCCCGAGATGCTCGTTCACAAAGGACCTGCAAGGGTATTCGACAGCGAGGAGGAAGCTATCGAGGTTATCTATAACGGCGGAATCAAGGCAGGCGACGTTGTGGTTATCCGCTATGAAGGTCCTGCCGGAGGTCCGGGAATGAGAGAAATGCTCTCGCCTACTTCCGCAATTCAGGGAGCAGGTCTTGGCTCATCGGTTGCTCTTATCACCGACGGACGTTTCAGCGGAGCAACTCGCGGAGCGGCTATCGGTCATGTTTCTCCCGAGGCTGTGAACGGCGGTGCTATCGCTTACGTCAAGGACGGTGACATTATTTCTATCGACATCCCGAATTACTCTATTACTCTTGAGGTTTCCGACGAGGAGCTTGCCGAGCGCAGAAAGACTATGCCTATCAAGAAAAAGGATAATATAACGGGTTATCTCAAGCGCTATGCGGCTGCGGTTTCCTCCGCTGATAAGGGCGCGATCATCAACAGGAAGTAAGTTTATAGCGGTGAATACTATATGAGCATTACAGTAAATTTGTATTATACGGGTGAAAACGGAAATGCAAAAAAATTTGTTGAAGAAATGATTGCAAGCGGAACGGTTGAAGCGATCCGCAGTGAAAAAGGAAATCTGAAATATGATTATTTCTTTTCCGCAGAGGACAGCGAAACAGTTTTGCTGATCGACAGTTGGGAGGATCAGAAAGCGATCGACATTCACCATGGTACTCCTATGATGAAAAAAATCATTGAATTGAGAGATAAATATGATCTGCATATTAAAGCTGAACGGTATGTTTCGGATGAACAGGGAATACCCTCATCCGACGAATCTTTTATCAGAAAATAAAAGGGGTAATTTAAATAGGCATAACAGTGAGTTTTTGTAAGAAAAATCATACGAGCTTGTAATTAAAAACGTGTACTGCAATTCTGTTTTTTCGCATTTACCGAAAGGATGATTAATAATGAGCAGAAGCTATAAAAAGACTCCTGTGATAAAAGATTCTGGTTTGAAAAGCTCTACAAACAAATCGGCTAAACAGATAGCAAATCGTACTGTGAGACGAAAAAAATATATTCCTAACGGTGGAGGTTACAAGAAAGTATATTGCAGTTGGAACATTTGCGACTATAGATTTATACAGACAGAAGCGGAATTCAAACAAAGGTGGGATAATGGAGATACATATCTTCATGAGACGTTTAAGACATATGAGCAGGCGTTGTTTCAATGGAAGAAATGGTACAAATTGAAATAAATCAAGGAAGGAAAACACAATGAGCAAATATATTAATTTATGGGAATATGTACGAAGTAACGGAAGCCGATCTTTTAAGCTGACATTTGAAGAAATACAGAATATTTCAGGGATACCCATAGACCATTCATTTCTGAAATACAAAAACGAGCTTACAGAGTATGGATATTCGGTCGGAAAAATATCTATGAAAGAGAAAACGGTTATTTTTAATAAGTTTGATTGATTTATAAGGAGTCTGTATGAAAAAGTGGTACAATGAAGAATATGAGTTTGAAATTGAAGTTACAGGCTTTATGAGGGGCGATAATACGGAGAATTATTGCCGCAATGGCGCAGAAATCGGCGATAAGTACCGCTGCACATACGGTTGTCCGGTAAATTCCGACGGGTATGGGATTTGCAGTAAAACAATGATAATGCTTTATCCGATTATGGAGGCTGTCAGAAGCGGAGGAGATCTGGAGAATCTTGGCGGAGGCGGAAAATACAGTAAGACTGTCGTTTGTCCTGACGGCTGTGTAATTTTTCGATTAACTGCCAGACCTCTGGGAAATAAAAATTTTCATAAGGGCGGCTTCTGGAAAGAACCATAATAATTTAAATCTTACGATTTTATTTTAAAGGAGTAATTTCAATGGGTATGACAATGACGCAGAAAATTCTTGCGGCTCATGCAGGGCTGGATTTCGTTCAGTCGGGGCAGCTTATTCTTGCCGATCTTGATTTGGTTCTCGGCAACGATATCACATCTCCGGTTGCTATCAAGGAATTTGCAAAGCTGAATAAAGACGGTGTTTTCGATAAGGATAAAATTACAATGGTTATGGATCATTTTGCCCCGAACAAAGATATCAAGGCTGCCGAACAGTGCAAAATGTGCCGTGATTTCTGCGGAGAAAAGGACATAACGCATTTTTACGATGTCGGAGAAATGGGTATAGAGCATGCACTTCTTCCCGAAAAAGGTCTTGTTTCAGCAGGCTTCTGTGTTATCGGAGCAGATTCCCACACCTGCACATACGGCGCTCTCGGAGCGTTCTCGACAGGCGTAGGTTCAACCGATATGGCGTGCGGAATGGCGATCGGCAAGGCATGGTTTAAAGTTCCGTCCGCAATAAAATTCAACCTTACGGGAAAGCTCCGAAAGTATGTTTCCGGCAAGGACGTTATCCTGCATATTATCGGAAAAATCGGC
>ULRD01042828.1_pt1 | contig 14422 bp, 13 predicted proteins | sample 1955181 | NCBI WGS metagenome assembly ULRD01 (sample SAMEA4835675, study PRJEB28245) | human gut metagenome | biome: gut microbiome; material: fecal sample | place: Denmark | collected 2008
ACGCGAAAGATTATTTTCGTCTTGAGGATAAAGGTCGTGAAAACATTATGAAGAATGCCGTAACTGAGCCGTATTTTGTATATGAAAACATGAAAGCGGATCGGCTTTTTGAGCAGATGAAACAGCGTGGGGCAGATCATTTTGCTGTCGTTGTTGATGAATACGGCGGAATGAGCGGAATCGTTACCGTTACTGATCTTGTTGAGAAATTGGTAGGAGATTATGCCGACGATGATGACGAGATCGTTGCAGTGCTGGAAAAGGTCGGTGAAAACGTCTGGAATGTTCCGGGTATACAATCCCTCAGCGAGGTAAGCGAAGAGCTTGAGGTTACGCTTCCCGCGGATAAATATGATACTTTCGGCGGGTATGTTATTGCTATGCTCGGAGAGATTCCGAAAGAGGGAACAAATGTTGAGCTTGAAACAGACCGTCTGAAAATTGAAGTAATGAATATTAATCATCATCGTATTGAACTTTGCCGCGTAACAAAGATCGTTTTGGAGACTTCTCCGGATGAAGAACAGGAACAGTAAGAAATTAGAAACTGTCTTCACAAGTGTTCATTTAAAATAAACTTTTTATAGTAATACGAAGAACTCCGACCTATATTGGTCGGAGCTTTTCGTTATATTGCTTTCTCTTATCAGCGATGATTCACTTTGTGCTTTTCATTTTTTTCTTTATACATTGCTTCATCCATTTGATTGAAAAATTTATCTGCCGATATATCCGGTGTATAAAGGCTGCTTCCGATAGAAAATGAGATCTTATACGGAGTTTTTCCTGAGGCATTGAAATTCTCTGCGGTACGCTGTATTTCTGTTATAGTACTTTCGGTATCCTCCGCGTTTGCATTGTGCATGATTATAATAAATTCATCTCCGGCAAAACGAATGACGGTTGCTTTTTCGGATGAAGCGGTCTTTAATATTGACGCAGCTTCGATAAGCGCCTTGTCGCCGGCTGAATGACCATAGGTGTCGTTGATCGTTTTGAAACGGTCGATGTCGATCATAATCCCGTATGTGGACACTTTCCTTACTGCCATTTCAGACATTATGTGATTAAGATAATTACGGTTATAAATATTTGTAAGAGGATCAATATATGCAAGCTCATTCTGGAGGCTCATATGGATTCCCACAAGTCCAAGAGAAACAGCACACCAGCCAAGCGATATTCCATAAATCAGAGCTTGAGCCGTAGCTCCCAGAAGAATTGGAATTATAAACATATATATTGGGAAAAATTTGGCTTTGCCGAATTTCTTGTAGTATGATTTCCGAAGAAAAATGCTGCATGAAAAATAGAAAATGGTCACAAGATAAAATACAGACCCAAGGGGTGATCGGTGATAAACGTTATTTTCATCAATATGAAATAGGTATCCGAATTTCATATTTATCAGTATAATAATTATCGCGGTAATTGCCGGTATCGCCATTAATGGATAATATTTTCGTATTCTCTGCCTGTTTCGGAAAAGACGCAGATCAACGTATACACACCACAGGAACGAAAGCGCCATATTGGAAATATAAAGAAAAGTGCTTCCGATCAGGTTAATGGCATACACACCGCTGAATGAAGCCCCGTCTAACGCAAAGGTAAGCATTTCAACAGTGCATGATATAGCGGTCAGCAAGATCATAACGGTAAACAATCTGTCACTGAGCAGTCGGCGCTGTCTTACAAGATGACTGCTTATCATGAGTATTATAAGGGAGGTTATAGCCAGAGAATTAGTGGTAATAATAGATTGCAGATTCATAGCATATCCTTTCAGACTCCGGTTTAGAGAGCAAGATTTTTATTATTTTATTCAAAGATTATTTTTGTATATATAGTAAACGTCAAATATATTTTGAGTTTGCTATTTGCCGATATGCACGGAGCGAACATAGCGAGCGTATGTGCAAGGCACTTTAAATCAATTAATTATATTAACCGTCAAATTTTTTGTGACATTTAATATAATTATTATAGCACATTTGACAGATTATTTCAACATTTATTTGAAAAAAGTACATACTAAAAATTTTTTTTAAAAACGCTTGACAATGATATAAAAATCTGATATAATATTAAAGCAGTCAGATGAGCTGCATTGCGAGTGTGCTGGAATAGGCAGACAGGCACGTTTGAGGGGCGTGTGTCGACAGACGTATGGGTTCAAGTCCCATTACTCGCACCAGAATAAAAGACTCCGTGTGATATTCACACGGAGTCTTTTTGCTATATGTAAAAAATCGACGTTTTTACTATAGAATTTTTATGCTTTATTGTTTTTGAAAAAATTTTAATAATAAACGGTTTTTAGCTGAAAAAACAGCATTTCCACCCTATTATATAGAGATATTCTAAATATAATATGGCGCTGGAGAATTTAAATTATCGTACAAATTTAATGTTCCTAAGAAATTAATTCGACTTGTCGAATTCATACGAAATTCCTGATATTTCTAAAGTTGAATTTACTTATGAGGATTTTTAAGATCTGAGACTATTAGCATTTAATCAGACCAAATCTGATGATAGACTTCACAAATCAATCATAGTATTTTTACTTTTTCATTCCTATAACAACTTGTCTTTGCATACCGTCATCCGTACACGTAACGACGGTAATACGATCATCGTCAAAATCATTAAGAATCCATGTTTCTTCGGGATCTACTATTAACTTTTCAGACACTTCATACGTATAGCAAGTTCTATTTTCATCATTATCATACAGATACATTTCTGTGCCAATATTTATATTATCTAATTCGTTGAAAATTTCCGCATATATTGTGCTGTTATGTCCGGCAATACAATAATTTCCCGAACCTACCTTTCCGGTGTTTTCAAAATGACCTGCGGCAGCTGAAAGTATTTTTTTGTCAGTTCCGTCCATTACCGGTACTTTAATATTCAATGACGGTATTTCAAATACAACGCATTCCCGAAGTAATTTTTGTTTATACATCTCGCGGCTGATGCGTTTATATACAAAAACAGAAAGTATCGAAAAACCGACTGCGAGAATTACAATTCCAACTAAAAATAAAAACTTTTTACTTCTTTTTATCTGCATATCCGCACCGCCTTTAATTAAAAAATTGGGTGCATTGCGACCCACAGTGCACCCTTGATTTAAAACAAACAATTATAGCAAACGACAAATATATTTGGAGTTTGCTATTTGCCGATACGCACGGAGCGAACACAGTGAGCGTATGTGCGAGGCGATTTAAATCAATTTTTTATAGTAAACGTCAAAAACAATTTGACGTTTACTATATTAATTATTATTGCTCTCTTTTACTAAAGACACCCGATTTTACAACAGCTGCCGAGCCGACTCCGATCATTCCCATTGCTGCTGCAATAAGCGCCTGATACCATTTTGAATAACCGGTTTGCGGTAATGTACTTTCCGATCCTACAGTTGTGGTAGCAGTTGAAGTCGAATTTACATTAGAACTGCTTGATCCGATATTTAAATCAGTTTTTGATTCTGTTGTAGTTGCATCAACATTCGTTGAGGACTGTGTTGTTGCAATTTTAGTTTCTGTAGTAGTTGTTATAGCAGTTTCAGTGGTAGTTGTTGTAATGCCATCGTTTTTTTCGTCGAAAGAAGTAAATAAAATCACACCTGACGCTTCCGAAGAATATAAAAATTCAATTCGATCCTCATTTAACACAATAGAATTTACCACTTTCTTTTCTGAAAGATTGGTTAGCAGAGCCATTAAAGAATCTATCTTCTCCTGTTGGTTCATAGCTTTAAATTCATCACTTTTCATAAGTTCATCAATGGCATCATCTGCCACAGACATATCAATTAACTCCTGATCTGTAAACGGTGTAATCAAATCAATCGACACCTCACCGGAAACAACTTTGTCTCCATATCGAACATTATAGGTGTTATATACCACTTTACTATTATCTGTAGGTTTTGCATTATCACCTGTAACATCAACAGTAAATTTAAGTGAATATACTCCATCACCTTTGATATCATCGCCATCTTGCTCATAATTTCCGCTGTCAGCAAAGCATCCTACCGGAACATCATTTTGATACAACATAAACTGGTCAGAATCAACCAGAGTATTAAAATAAAAAATTACATCAGCGCTATCCTTGCCAACGAGAATTTCTTTTTTAGACGCATTTAAGACACCGTCGATATTTACCTCCGTGTCAGAATCAGAGATTGCAGATAATTTATTCTGAAATGAAGAAAACTCTGCGGCTTCTAAAGCTTGTGCATTATTAAAGCCAACAAATGAAGACGCTAATCCTGCACTAAAAAGAGTAGAAGTGATGACTTTATAAATTATTTTCATTATAATTTACCTTTCAATAATTTTAATGGTTATTAAATAGAATCATGCTGCAAAAAGATAATAATATGTTTAAATTATATTATCTAATTGAGCATGATATCTAAGGAAACACTGATTTAATCTTCCCCAAACGATCAAAAAGTGATATAGTAGAAATAACAAAAAGCGGGAGGAAAATGAAATGAGACAGATGATATTCAGTGATTATGAATATAGCATGAGGAAGCGGAAAACAAAACGTGAAGAATTTCTGGATATTATGGATGAGATCATTCCGTGGGAAGAATGGGTGGAATTTGTGAGACCGTACTATCCGGACGGAAAGCGTGGCAGACCAACTAAAGGGATAGAGAAAATGCTGCGTATGTATCTGCTGCAGGTCTGGTTCAATCTTTCCGATGAGGGAGTAGAAGATGCAATTTATGACAGCTATGCATTTCGCAAGTTTATGAATATTGACTTCATGGAAGAACAAGTACCTGATGCAACAACACTGCTGAAGTTTCGTCATCTGCTCGAAAAGAATAAACTTGGCGAGCAGATGTTTCAGGCGATCAATCGTGTGATGGAGTAGACCGGACACATCATGCATGGCGGCACGATTGTGGATGCAACGATCATTAATGCACCAAGTTCAACCAAAAATGCAGAGAAAAAACGTGATCCTGAAATGCATCAGACCAAAAAAGGGAACGAGTGGAAGTTCGGAATGAAGTGCCATATTGGCGTAGATTCCGGCAGTGGTCTGGTACATACATTAACCGTAACATCGGCAAATGAGCATGATATTACGCAGGCACATAATTTGCTGAGGGAAGATGATGCCGTTGTATATGGTGATAGTGGATATATTGGAATTGAAAAGCGGGATGCGATAAAAAATGATGAACATTTCAGCCAGATCGACTTTCGTATCAACCGCCGTCCGAAAAGCCTGCCAAAGGTATTTGACAAGGCAATCGACTGGGAACGTTTTATCGAAAACCGCAAATCCGCAGTACGATGCAAAGTAGAACACGCATTCAAAATCATCAAGGACACGTTTGGCTTTCGCAAGGTTCGGTACAGAGGGCTTGCGAAAAATCTGCATAAGCTGAATGTTCTGTTTGCGTGTGCAAATTTATTGATGGTGAAAAGAGCCAATCCCAAAAAGCCGATCGTACCTGCGAAGTGATAAGTGTGCCCTTATGCGAATAATGCACTCAATACAGAGTCTGAAAGGGTTCGGATTTAGTGAAATATGACTTCTTTTCATCCAGTTTTTAACTATGTTCTATTTTGGGGTATTCTGCTGCGATGCTGCCTTCAAAAATGGCTTTTATTCAGTGTGTCCCTAAAAATAAGAAGCTTTCAAAAATCATATGAAAAATAAGTCCGATAGCAAATGTTGTTAAAATATTTAATCCGATAGTCAGTCCTTGCTGAATGCCATATTGATAAATAGGTTTATTGTCAGATGTAATTGTATTGTTTTCAACAAGTTTTTTAGCAATGTGTTCAGACGCTTGATAAAACATTAGAATTTACGCAGATTTTTTGCCTGTTCCGGGATTTCTTCCTGATACAAAGTGTAGGTGCAAGTAGAATTAGCAGCAAAGGTTACAAGTAAAAGCGCAAATGCAGCAATAGCTGCACGATATTTTTCAATTAATCTTGTCAAAAAAACCTCCTTTCAAATGATGCCTTTGGTAAAGTTATTATACCATGCTTCCATCATTTGTGCGGGAAGTTTACGAAACTTACAGTTTTTATAGCGAAATTTACGATTTTTCTTTTAACTTAATTTATCTATATAGAGTAATACTTCGGACTGAAAAATAACATCATCATGTGTAATTTGACAAATTCCATCATACTTTGAAGCGGCATTTTCAATATTACGCATTCCGTAACCATGTTTCTCGGAACTTTCTTTCGTGGTTACAAGCTCACCGTTTTCATATTTTACAATGCCGTTATATGTATTTTGTATACGTATCAGCAGCATTCCTTTCTTGTATGTTATTTTTATATTCAGCTTTTTATTATCATTTAATTTCTGTAAAGCTTGAAGTGCATTATCCAGCAAATTGGTCAGGATTGTTGATAGATCCATGATCTCAACGGGAAGCTCCTTAGGAATTATTATATCTATCGCAACATCAATGCCATTCAATGCAGCCCTGCATAATTTATAATTAATTATACTATCAACGGCAATATTTCCCGTATCGGAATATACGACCGGGACCGTCTTTTCACTATTTACTAATTTAAGGATATAGGAAAAGGCGTCTTTTTCCTTTTCATTTTGCAGCAGATCTTCAATTATCATAAAATGGTTTGAAATATCATGCTGAAATGAGCGTATATCTTCTGTCGCTTTCTGCATCAACATGCATTGATTCTGATAATATTCTCTTTCCTGTTCAGATTTTACCAGGTTAATCGAACGCTCATAAAAAGTTGACAGTGAATTAAATAAAAAAAGCGAAATTAAATTTATAGCAAAAATCAATCCCATAGAAATTACAACAACTTCGGTTGTTTTTCCACTAATAGTAGTAAACATTAACTCAATAGATATAGTTAATATCGGAATAATTAACGAGGTTAAGCATATCCAATAAGGTAATTCTTTATTTTTTCTCATATCAATTACTTTGTTAATAATCAATATCACAATAAATATCATCATTCTTGATAAAAATAATCCAAGAATATTTTCGTATTTATATTTTTGAAATGGTTCAATGTATGCACTTTTTGTTATAGCTGATACAATAACTTCCGCAGCAAACATAATAAGACAGCATTCAGATGACGCGATAAATTTTGTTCGTATGGCTGAATCATAACAAAGCGATATTACAAATAGCAAAACAATATTTGCAATTAAATTTATAAAAGGAATGCTTATGAAAAAATGCAGCGCTACTGTTCCTGCAAAAAAGCAGCATAAGCTCCTATTGCAAAATATATAAATCCTTTTTTAACATGAAAGAAAATATCATAAAAAATTTTTATTGAATATATTGTAAATATTTCCGAAAACAAATATGCAATATCGTACATTGAAACAGACATAGAGCCTCCCTTATTTAGTTATTTTCAAGCTGAAATTGTGCGGCGCGGATTTCTTTCCTTTTTGACTGCGCTATTGGCAGAATAGTCTCGGTCGACATTTGAATTTTCTCATAGGTATACTTCTTTATATGTATCGGATTAACCAGATAAGTTTTATGTATCCTTAAAAATCGGTATAATTTAAGCTGCTCTTGTATATGATCCAGCGCTCCGTAAAAATATTCCCTTTTATAAATATTCTGCAAATAGTAATGAATTATAACCTGATGATTATCGCTCTCAAAGTATATGATATCCTTGATAGGAACTTTTATGGTTTCATATCCGGATTTAAATGAAAACGCTTCCGCTTTCAAGTGAAGCTTGTTCATAAGTTTAAGAAATACTTTTTCAACCTTTTCACGGCTTAACGGTTTATGCAAAAAATATAACGGATCATAATCGAAAGTCTCGATCGCATACTCTTTATTCCCGGAAATGTATGCAATTTGAGTAGATTCATTTTTCATGATATTACGAATTATATTATTTATGGCAGAGAAACATCAGTTGAAAATACCGCAATTAATATAATGCTTAATTCTTTATCAATTAAAAATCAGAAAAAAGCTATAAAACTATTAAGTATTTTTATAGAAGCAATTAATGATAACTCTGAATAAATATATGGTTAAACAAAATGAGCCGCTTTTATTGGTTTCTCAACTTTGTGAGATATCAATAAAAACGGCTCTTAAATTTTGTATACTAATTTACCCTGTTTTTGGGATTTTTATCTTTTTTGGTAGCCAAATGCAAAAAATCTCCGAATTTTCGGAGATTTTTGCGCTGCCATTTTTTACGTTGCAACAATTTGGAGCTGCTGCCCCGATTCAAATGGCGCTTTTAACTCACACGCCCGCGTAGGGCGTGACATACAACAAACGTAATATAATATAATTACAGTAATTTCAACTCACACTCCCGTATAGGGCGTGACATATAATAATCTGTAAGCGGCATAGGCAAGCAGAATTTCAACTCACACGCCCGTGTGGGGCGTGACCTGAAAACATTTCAAACGGTCACGGACAATTTCATTTCAACTCACACGCCCGTGTGGGGCGTGACCTTAACGGTTGTTTTCGCCGTTCTGTCAGTCAGGAATTTCAACTCACACGCCCGTGTGGGGCGTGACGATATGATCCCTGACGTTCTGGTTGCCGGAATGATTTCAACTCACACGCCCGTGTAGGGCGTGACGCCTTTGTCCTGTACATGGCTCTGCGCTCCTCTGTATTTCAACTCACACGCCCGTGTGGGGCGTGACTCGCTGAGTCATAACGATTACGCGCAAAACGGTCATTTCAACTCACACGCCCGTGTGGGGCGTGACGCTAATATATCAGATAACAGCTACGAACCGTATATTTCAACTTACACGCCCGTGTGGGGCGTGACTTTCGTCTTTAAGAAATGCGTTTGATGGAAGATCATTTCAACTCACACGCCCGTGTGGGGCGTGACTAATCGTGAACAGTATGTGGTGGTTTAAACATAATGATTTCAACTCACACGCCCGTGTGGGGCGTGACACCCTCTCAGGGCTTTGGACAGTATGTCTGCATCATTTCAACTCACACGCCCGTGTAGGGCGTGACCCTTTGTCCTGTACATGGCTCTGCGCTCCTCTGTATTTCAACTCACACGCCCGTGTAGGGCGTGACTCTTGACGCAGGGTCGGCGGCAGTTCTCACTAACATTTCAACTCACACGCCCGTGTAGGGCGTGACTATCTGTAGAAAAACCTGTCTTCATATTCTTAGCATTTCAACTCACACGCCCGTGTAGGGCGTGACCCCGGGTGCATCGCCCTCGCAACCGCCGCCGTGAATTTCAACTCACACGCCCGTGTAGGGCGTGACACAAAGCAGATGATAGACCGTGAAATTCAGAACATTTCAACTCACACGCCCGTGTAGGGCGTGACATGGCTAAGCAATGGCAGACCGGAAGAAAAAAGGTATTTCAACTCACACGCCCGTGTAGGGCGTGACTGGCAATCGACAAAGCAACAGCAGAAATAGACAATTTCAACTCACACGCCCGTGTAGGGCGTGACTCCAGAACTTGCGACATCTGCGCATACGTCTTTAATTTCAACTCACACGCCCGTGTAGGGCGTGACAGGCATAAGCTTCACCGTCGTTTGCCGCATATTCATTTCAACTCACACGCCCGTGTAGGGCGTGACCGAACATTTTCCCTCTTTGTTTGCAACGTTACAAATTTCAACTCACACGCCCGTGTAGGGCGTGACCCCGCTCTCAATATTCCGTCCTCTTCATCAAACAATTTCAACTCACACGCCCGTGTAGGGCGTGACATTCCGACAATGGCTCAGTTCCACGGATTTGATACAATTTCAACTCACACGCCCGTGTAGGGCGTGACGCTTACAAAACAAAGGTTGATAATGCCGCACAGCAATTTCAACTCACACGCCCGTGTAGGGCGTGACAAAAAGATGCGTAGCTTCAACCTTTACCATTCCATTTCAACTCACACGCCCGTGTAGGGCGTGACTTACCAATGATTTCTATAGTCATTACAAACTTAGCATTTCAACTCACACGCCCGTGTAGGGCGTGACGGTATACGTTATTTTAATTGTAAAATAAATACACGATTTCAACTCACACGCCCGTGTAGGGCGTGACGTTGTACGGTCAAGCATATGGCGAAATCAAAGAAAATTTCAACTCACACGCCCGTGTAGGGCGTGACTATTTCGGTACTCAGCATCAGAAAAATTCTAAGATTTCAACTCACACGCCCGTGTAGGGCGTGACAGACACTTTAAAGCGTTCTCAAACATATCAAGAGTATTTCAACTCACACGCCCGTGTAGGGCGTGACTCTCATAAAAAAGGATATCCTCGGAAATCAGACATTTCAACTCACACGCCCGTGTAGGGCGTGACCGTTAGCAAGCATTACTTTATCCCCCTGTAAAGATTTCAACTCACACGCCCGTGTAGGGCGTGACATTTATTAGCGAATGCAAAGCGGTATCAACTGTATTTCAACTCACACGCCCGTGTAGGGCGTGACCTATTCAGACCTTCAACGCAACGCAGGTCGGTCATATTTCAACTCACACGCCCGTGTAGGGCGTGACACAGATTCAACGCCGTTGGATATGATGATTTTGATTTCAACTCACACGCCCGTGTAGGGCGTGACAAAATGGCTAAAGACGAGGGTTGGATGTCAAATATTTCAACTCACACGCCCGTGTAGGGCGTGACTATATTCGCCCGATCTTATATGGAGACTTGACGATTTCAACTCACACGCCCGTGTAGGGCGTGACTTCGCTTAAAGGAACTGTCCGACGGCTCAACAACGATTTCAACTCACACGCCCGTGTAGGGCGTGACTGTAGACACAGGAGACTGTTTCGCATGCGGTGATGATTTCAACTCACACGCCCGTGTAGGGCGTGACCTTTGGTTGGCTGTGAAAAATCAGATGTTTTTTCAATTTCAACTCACACGCCCGTGTAGGGCGTGACGACAAGCTTGCTGAGATTCAGAAACAGCTTGACGATTTCAACTCACACGCCCGTGTAGGGCGTGACTTTCTACAATCTCTTCATAAAGTTTACGACCGTCTTCATTTCAACTCACACGCCCGTGTAGGGCGTGACTAGCCACCTTTGAACGTGTGATAACCTGTTCCGCATTTCAACTCACACGCCCGTGTAGGGCGTGACATACCGCCGAATCTGACGACGGCAAGGCAAAAAAATTTCAACTCACACGCCCGTGTAGGGCGTGACACACTAAGCGAATGGATTACAAATAATAGACTAATTTCAACTCACACGCCCGTGTAGGGCGTGACCTTGCCGCCCTGAAATCTCAGCAGGAAAAAATGGATTTCAACTCACACGCCCGTGTAGGGCGTGACTTAACTACGACGCGGAAAATAAGGATCAATTCAACATTTCAACTCACACGCCCGTGTAGGGCGTGACGAGGTTGCGGTGCAGTCCGATACATCCGAAATAATTTCAACTCACACGCCCGTGTAGGGCGTGACAAGTCTTGATGCGCTCGCCTTCGCCGACCCAGTATTTCAACTCACACGCCCGTGTAGGGCGTGACCGTTTACATGGCGCGAGGTATCAAAATTTACATGATTTCAACTCACACGCCCGTGTAGGGCGTGACCTATGCCCAGCCTGCCGCTCCGTACTATTTTGACAATTTCAACTCACACGCCCGTGTAGGGCGTGACGAATACTTCCTCTTGTCAGCTCCTTTGTATCGAATTTCAACTCACACGCCCGTGTAGGGCGTGACCGGGCGTGTAATCCACTTGTAACGCCCTTTGCCAATTTCAACTCACACGCCCGTGTAGGGCGTGACTTCTTCCCTGCCCTGTTATTTAGGAGGTAAATATATTTCAACTCACACGCCCGTGTAGGGCGTGACCTTCATCGTGCCATCCTCCTTTCGATGAAAAGCATTTCAACTCACACGCCCGTGTAGGGCGTGACGGTCGTGAGACTTGGTATATTCACACACAGCGTATTTCAACTCACACGCCCGTGTAGGGCGTGACTAGTCAAACGATTGAATGACTGAAGAATATGTGTATTTCAACTCACACGCCCGTGTAGGGCGTGACATAGAACATTGAGATTCTTTGCGATTGCATTAAGATTTCAACTCACACGCCCGTGTAGGGCGTGACAATCGGTTCTGACGGCAGACCTGTTGTAACAACAATTTCAACTCACACGCCCGTGTAGGGCGTGACGACAGCGGCAATGCTTCTGGGCAGCGTGTTTCACATTTCAACTCACACGCCCGTGTAGGGCGTGACCTTGACGCCGATAAGAAAATACTTGCAAGCTCCAATTTCAACTCACACGCCCGTGTAGGGCGTGACGAATATATCAGATAACAGCTACGAACCGTATAGCATTTCAACTCACACGCCCGTGTAGGGCGTGACCCTATATATTGTGTTATAAAAGGTCACGCTCATCTACGAACTGACTCATATTAGCAAAATCCTACAATTTTGTTCATATTTGATTCATATTTTAAAATGATCTTACGCCGAACCGACCGTAAAAATGATAATATCTAAGGTTCGCCGTTTATATTATAAGAACACCCTCAGGATCATAAGTTTCCTTTGCTCCGTAGTGTTCGATCCTCCTGTGCCAGTTGTTTCCGAGATAATAAAATCTGATGCTGTCATGTGACTCATCTATCAGCTTCAACAGCTTATCCTTGATTTTCAGAAAAGTACCATAATCAACGTCTATCTCAAAAACTGAATTCTGCACTCTTTGTCCGTAGTTCTGACACTCCTTCGCCACCTTTCTAAGGCGGCTTTTTCCTTTTGCATCGACAGTCGATACATCATAGCTTACAAGCACCATCATATAGCTCACCTACTTCATAAGATAGCATGGGTATTCGTCTATCTCGCCTCTGATATATTTTGCGAGCAGCGAACTCTGAACAAACGGGAGAAGTCCAAGCTGTATTTTCTCGCCAAGATAAGGGTGTGTTATCATGCTCCGCTTTTTCTCCTGCCATGCGGTAAGAACTTTTTTCTTTCCGTCCTTTGTAAGGTAAACCGCGCCGCTTTCCTGCTTTTCAAAATCCCCCGCATTAAGCTTTTTCAGATTTATCATCGTCAGCGCTAATCGCTCGGCTATACATCTCGTTTCCTCCACAAGGTCGCAAGCAAGGCTGCTTCTGCCCGAACGCAGGGCGTGATAAAATCCGTAGCAGCTGTCCAGCCCCACGCTCTCGAGTGCTGATGTATACGAGCTTGTCATAATAGTATAAAGAAATGACAGCACTGCATTAACAGGATCGAGCGGAGGACGCTTTGTTCTTCCTGTTATCAGAAAGTCTTCTTTCTGATGAAGGATAAGCTTGTCGAAGATGTTGAAGTACGCCTTTGCACAGCTGCCCTCAACGCCCATTATTGTCTCTCTATCAGTCATTTCATAGACATGCTCAATGCCGCTTTCGAGATACTCTATACACCTGCTCAGTTCTCCGTCTTCGTTAAGATGAGGATTGTCCTTCATTGAGCGCTTTATGAGGTATCTCGTATTCGAGAGCTTTGATGCTACGGTATTCTGCTGAAGCAATATAGCAGGCTTTGCAAACTTCTCAAACTGTGCTTTTTTCAGGAAAATATTGCCCTTTGTCTTGCTTTCGACTCTTGCAAGGAACTTACCATGCGGGGAAATAAAGCTGATATTGATACCAAGCTCCATACATTTTCCCATAAGTGCAGGCGAACACCCGAGATAACCGAAGCAGTAGATATCCTCAATATTTGAAAAGGGGAGTCGGAACTTTTCCTTACCCTCGCACCTGCATACGATGTTCTCGCCATCGAGCGTGAGCCATGCTGTCTCATCAAGGATATAGAGTGAATTAAGCAGCTTTTTCATGGCAGTTCCTCTCCTATCTGCGACATTACTATATCCCTGACGCAATACTTCTTCTCCTTTGGGAAGCATATATCCGACATTGAACAGCCGCTGCACTTCTGTCCTGTTTTGCGTGAGGGTATCCTCTTTTCATCAAGCAGATTCCTAATTTCCGAAAGCAGCTCCTTGAGCTTCTTGTCGTACTTTTCATATTCAGTATCGAACGGAAGCATGACTCGCTTGCGCGTATCCGAGTAATATATATAGGCCTCGCAGTTGCACTTCCATATCGAATCCGCGCATATCTTCTGCGCAAAGACCTGTATAGCGTCAGTCTCGTTAAAGGTATCATATTTTGGAGCTCTTGGCTTGTATTCGATTATTCTCACCTTAAACCTGCCATCCTGACTACTCAGCTCCGTGCCCTCGCTGCTGCGTATAAACTCAATGCAATCTGTGATACCGAATATGTCATATTCGGGTTCGTCGTTATACACAGTTATATCGCTTCGGACTATCTTTTTGCTGTCAGAGTAGCTGTGGCTGCCGTTGTGGA
>ULRD01064549.1_pt1 | contig 14364 bp, 13 predicted proteins | sample 1955181 | NCBI WGS metagenome assembly ULRD01 (sample SAMEA4835675, study PRJEB28245) | human gut metagenome | biome: gut microbiome; material: fecal sample | place: Denmark | collected 2008
GATTCTCGAAACGAACGCGCCCATGCGCCCCGTGTGCGTGAAGCGCACGTCGCCCTATCACGCCGACGAGCCGTCTGCGTCCGCGTCCGCGCTGCGGCGGGCGTTCCTTGCAGGCGATGCAGAGACGGCGCTTGCGCGGCTGCCGGAATGCACGCGGGAGATCGTCCGGCGCGAGCTGCCCTTTGCGCCCGACGCGCGCGTGTGGGACGCGCTGGCGCTTTGGTCGATTCGCCGCCTTTCACCCGAGGCGATGGACGCGCTGCCCGACGCGGGCGAGGGGCTGGGTCGCCGCCTGTGGAACATGGCGCAGACGGCCGGGAGCGCGGAGGAGCTGACGGAGCTCGTGAAGTGCAAGCGCTATACCCGCGCGCGCATTTCGCGCCTGATTGCCTCCGCCGCGCTCGAGCTGCCCGCCAATGTGCCGGAGGAGATTCCGTATGTGAGGCTGCTCGGCTTCCGGCGCGCGTCGTCCGAACTGATTGCGGAGCTAAAGAAGCGTTCCGGTGGCCGCCTGTGCGCCGATCCCGCCGCGCTGGAAAATACGGACGCGTTCCGTCTCGAACGCCGCGCGACGGATTTGCGCGGGCTGCTTATCGCGTCGCCGGTGTACCGGCAGACGGGGCGAGACCGCACGGCGAGGTTTCTGGTGGTGTGATGAAAAGAACGGGAGGATTTGAATGGCGTCGAGCGGGGCGTATTTGGAGTTTATTTTAGAGCAGCTTTCAGAGCTTGAGGGGATTACGCATCGGGCGATGATGGGCGAGTTTCTTCTATATTACAAGGGAAGGCTGGTCGGCGGGATTTATGATGATCGTCTGCTTGTGAAGCCGGTGAGGGCGGCGCGGGAATACATGCCGGACGCGGAGGAGGAAACTCCCTATGAGGGCGCGAAGCCGATGCTGCTCGTGGACAATGTGGACAACCGGGCGTATCTGGCCGGGCTGTTCCGCGCGATGTACGACGAACTGCCGGAGCCGGGCGGGAAGCGGAGAAAGGCATAGCAAACGGAAGCATCCTTCCAAAATCCGTTTGGATTTCGGAAGGATGCTTCCGTTTCAGCGGGATTCAGCTTTCCTCTTCCTCCGGCTTGGGCGTTACCGTCACGCGGAGCTTATTCACGCGCTTGGGCTGCGCCTCGAGCACGGTCACGTGCAGGCGGTCATAGTCGAATTCGTCGCCGGGGCTGGGGAAGCGGTCGAGCATTTCGGTCGTCCAGCCGCCCATGGTGGTGTATTCGGTTTCGAAATCTTTGGGCGGTTCATAGTCCACCGCGTCGAAGAAATCGTAGATGTTCATGCCGCCGTCCACCTGATAGGCGTTTTCGCCGACTTCTACGAAGTCCTCTTCAACCTCGTCGCGCTCGTCGAAGATTTCGCCGACGATTTCCTCCATGATGTCCTCCATCGTGAGGATGCCCATCGTGCCGCCGAATTCGTCCAGAACGACGGCCATCTGCAGATGGTTGCGGCGGAACTCGCGGATGATCGAGGAGATCATGCGGGTCTTGTGCACGTAAATCGCGGGCACGAGCAGCGATTCCAGATCGACATGCTCCTGCGTGAGCTTCGCCTTCATGTAGAGCTTGGTGGGCAGGATGCCGATGATGTTGTCGATGGTGTCGCGATACACCGGAATGCGCGAGTGGCGCAGCATGTCGTTTGTGAGCGTCAGGTCCTCGTCGTCGATGTCGATGGCGACCACGTCCACGCGGGGCGTGAGAATCTCCATGGCCATGATGTCGGAAAACTCGATGGCGTCCTTGATCAGTTCGCCCTCTTCCTCGGTGAACACGCCCTGCTCTTCCGCGTCCTCAAGGATGATGCGCAGCTCGTCCGTGGTGGTCTGCGGCGCTTTCTCGCGCGGCGTCCACAGCGGGGAAATGCGCTTTACCAGCGCGGTTACGGCGCTTACGATGGGCGTGAAGACCCACATCATCGTGCGCAGGGGGACGGCGAACGCGCGCACAAGCGAATCGGGCCGGTCGGCCGCGATAATCTTGGGCAGCGTTTCGCCGAAGGTGATCAGAAGCAGCGTGGTGACGACGGTCGCGACGGCCTCGCCGTTAGGCACTTTCAGCATCTTCACGAAGAACATGGTCGCCGTGGAGGAGGCCGCGATGTTCACCAGATTGTTGCCCACCAGAATGGTGGAAAGCGACCGGGTGTAGTTGTCGTTGATGAAAACGGCCTTGGCGGCGCGCTTGTCGCCCGCGTCGGCGGCGTCCTTCAGGCGCTTATGGTTGGCGCGCGCGAAGGTGATTTCACACGAGGAGAAGAAGGCCGAGAGGAATATGAACACGGCGTACAGGCATACGACGGCGATTTTCAGGATCATGCCTTCGCGCCTCCCTTCCGGGGCGCTGCGGGCGCGACGGTCACATCGTCCTCGTCGTAGATTTCGCCGACGATTTCCTCCAGAATGTCTTCCATTGTAATCACGCCGCGGGTCACGCCGTTGTCGGCCACGATGGCCATATGCGTGTGGCGGCCGCTCATGCCCTCGAACACCTTGCTCACGGGCAGGTCGCTGCGGATGATGTAAGGCCGCGTGATGTTGTCAAGAGTGTCCACCGGCTGATCGTTCATCAGCTTCCAGAGCACGGCGGGGGAGCGGAGCACGCCCTCGATGTGGTCGATGTCTCCGTCGTAGACCGGGAAGCGGGAATACTTCTCGTCCAGAAGGATTCGCTTCAGCTCGTCCCGGCTGGCGCTCAGCGGAATGGCGACGATCTTCTCGCGCGGGGTCATGACGTCTCCGGCCATGATGTCAGAGAAGTGGATGGTGGATTTGATGATTTCCTTTTCCACCGGCTCGATCAGGCCGTCCTCTTCAACGTTGTCCACCATTTCCTCAAATTCGTCCTCGGTCACGTCCGGCTGCGCGGGCTTCTTGGGAAGCGCCTTCTTGACCGAATCGCCCAGATACGTGAACAGCATCGCCAAAGGCTTTAAGATGATTCGGAAGAACGTGATCGGGTAGGCGACAAACAGCGCGTATGCGTCGCTGTTCGTGCGGGCGATGTTTTTCGGAATCGTTTCCGCGAACAGGAAAACGCAAAGCGTGGTCACCACCGTGGCTACTACGGAGCCGACGTTGCCCATTTTCGAAACCGCGGCCGTCGTTGCGATGGAGGCGGCGAGGATATAGATGGTGTTGATGGCAATGAGAAGCGTGACGACGGTTCGGTCGAAATCGTCCAGAATTCGAACCACGCGCCTGGCGCGGCGATTGCCGTCGTCCGCCAGCGTGCGCATGCGAACCTCGTTGCAGAACGAGAAAGCGGTCTCGCTTCCCGCGAAGAAACCGCCTGTCAGGATAAGGGCGAATACCAGCAGAATACTTCGTGGAATACTGTCGTCCATGGGGGAATGAATCTCTCCTTTTCTGTCGTTTACACATTATTATGCCATAGCGGCGATAAAATTGCAAGATGCCGCGGCGCAGTTTTCGGCCTTCCGGACAAAAACTTTTTCGGCTTGGACAGAAAAGAACCGCGCGATTCCGGGCTTTTTATGGATTTAGATTTTTCGTGCTTCCGTGTTTCTGTATGCGTGAATCGTCCGCCCCGTCCACGCGGTGAACGCGCGGAGAAAGGAGCCGATCTCCTGATACCCCAGCGGGAAGGCGATATCCTCGGCGGTCATATCGGTGTTGGCAAGGTAGGACTTCGCCAGCAGTTCCCGCGTATGGTTGAGCTGCTTCTGGAAGCTCGTGTCCTCTTCCTGCAGCCGACGCTGCAATGAGCGCCTGCTGTAACCCAGCTTCCTCGCCACATCGTCGACGGTACATTCGCCGCTGGGCAGCAGCTCCATCAGGGCGCTGCGGACGCGGGCGGCATAGCTGTCGTCCGTTTCCATCATCGAAAGGCGGCGCTTCAGCTCCGGCTCGAAGAATTCCCACATCGACTCGTTGCGGCTGATGAACGGCACAAGCGCGTCCTCTCTTGAGAAAAAGAGACGGTTTTTACTGTCGATGGTGACGGGTTTGCCGATAAAATCCGCCAGAGCGCGGTTCTTCATCGGCCGCTTTACCGTTGCGGACAGCGGCGTAACCGGCTCCTTTGTCGCCTTGCGGATCGGCCCCCACAAGGAAAGCAAACTCGATTCCGATAAGAATTTCCGGCAGCTCCAATTCCGGATCTGCGGACAGGATTTCGACGCTGATTTCCGCTTCGGTTTCCTCGACCTGATAGAGCAGCGCGCCGGTCAGCGGCTTATATTGCGCCAGCCGCTTCAGGCACACAAGGGCGTTGCGGCTGCAATACGCCGCGAAAATGGGCGGCGAAAACGCTTCGATGCCATCGGAGGCCGCCAGATGGACAGGCGTCTGCTCGTCCGGCGAGAGCGCGTCAATCGCCTCCATAAAGCGGAAATATTCCTCTGCCGTCAGGCTCGGCGTCTGTCGCGCGAATAAGTCCTCCGGCAGCGCCGCCTTCTTCAGAACCTCGTCCAGCGAAAAGCCCATGCCCGAAAGATACCCTTTGCCACTCATACCGAAGCCCTCCCGTTATAACCATCCTTTTTGCTTCATTCGCCGCGACAACCGTGCGGCTGTGTTTCGACGTTTCTCTCTGCAGTTCCTGCAGTGGCAAGGCACCCGATAGTCTTTATGCCTGTAATAGTATCCCTCTACAACGGAAAATCTGAACAGATCACCGCAATCAAGGCACAGCAGGAAACGATCTTTCATAAATGCCCCTCCTTATTCCGCGACCTGCTTTGCCAGTTGGAGATACTCGGGAAGATCCATGCCAAAGAAATCGGCGATTTCTTGAATGGTTACGATTTTTCCAATTCCCGTGGTGACATATCGGTTGACCGTACGGAGTTCAACGCCAAAATCGTCCGCAAATTCCTGCTGCGAAGAATAGTTCCAATTTCCTGTACAACAGTCCTCTCCGCTATTCCTGCTCCGGCGAAATCCGTTCCATGTCGTGCAGTCGGAACAAACCGTGGCGGCGTATTCGCAAACGTCGTTCGGCGGAAACGCTCGGCTGGAACAAATTGGACACGGTATACGTCCATAATATTGATTCCAAATGAGGGTTTTGCCATGCAAGGCGAAACGAAGGAAGTGCGCGAAAAGGAGGGACAAAAATGAGAATTGGAATGCGCGTGGGAACCCTTGTGCTTGCGCTGATACTGGCGCTTGGCGTCTGCCTGACGGCGGGCGCGGAGACCTATCCCGTATACAAGGTGACGGTCAGACCGGCGTGCCTGTTTTCGAAGGCGGACTATTCGGTGGAGGACATCATTCGCACAGTACCGATGGATTCGCTGGTTCTCGTGGCGGAGAAGTCCGAAAGGGTAAGCCTCGTTTACACAAAGGACGGCCTGTTTGGATACATGAACAGCAACGATATTCAGCCGACCGGCAAGGAGTATACCGTCGATTTTGCCATCACTCCGGACAAGATTTCTGAGAATGAAAACCGGCTGCGGGAAATGCGGTTGATTTCCACAGACCCATATGCAATCCTGCCGGAGGCGGAGACGCTGCAAAGGACGTATCCGGCGACGCTTGTACAGGGACGGCAGGCATATGATCTGGATGGTTTGCTGAACACGCTTCTGGGTGAGGGGTATATCCGGCAGGAACGGACGAGCGGCTTCGCGGAAGACGCATATGAAAGCCGAGACAGCAAAAAACCTTATCGGTATATACGTGTAAACGACGATACGGGGGAGCTGTCGTACTACGACTCCATGGTGAGCGGCGAGCGCGGCGGCGAATATCAGCCGCCGAGGATGAACATGCCGAAAAGCGAAAGCGAAGAGATATGCAGGGCGCTTTTGAAGGACGTGCTTCCCTCGGACTGGCTTGCGCATCGCGGCGTCGCGTGGGATACCCGGGAGCGCTGGGGCGGCGAGGATCGTTGGCTGACGGACGCGGAGTATAAGAAATCCATTCTGAATACCGATGTTCACAGGTTTGAATTCGAGCACTGGACGGAGGATGGAATCGCCATTTACGGCGATCGGATTCTGGCGGCGGTTGGCGTAAACGGGCTGGATGGGATTATGATGAACTGGCATGAATATCGAATTGAGACGGAAACGCAAATCGAGCTCATGCCGCTTGACGAAGCCCTGTCCATGGCGAACCGCACGCGCAAGTCGGAAGCCGTGCTTCTGTATGCCGCGCCCGTATACAGCAACTGGCTGACGGGAGACGATCGCTTCAATCTGTCGTGGCTTCTGGTAATGAATAAGGGAGATTATATCGTCGACTGCGTTCTCAAAGAGCATAAATGTGATTCGTATGAGTTCTATTGAAGGATTCAAACGCCCGTCGCTTTTTGCGGCGGGCGTTTTGCGTCTTACGGCTGACCGGGCGAAATTCGCTCCACGTCGTGCAATCGGAATAAACCGTGGCGGCGTTCGACCCACTTCATGCCATCGGCGGTTTCGAGGTTCTGGGTGATGGCGAAGCGGAAGGCGTTGGGAACCACATCATAGGAGATCATGCGGCCGAGGGGGTCGATGAAGTAAATCCACAGCTTCGCGTCGTACTCGCCGGGCGCAAGGCCATCCAGCGGCAGGCAATAGTCCTGCGCAACGGTCTCTCCGGCGCGCAGGGTGACGAACGGCTCGCTGAGCGCGGACGCGATTACGTCGGTACCCGCCCGGCTCAGCTGCACGGACACGCGCAGGTTATTCACGTCCTCGTGCGCGTGCGTCTTCAGGCGGAAGAAAATGCGCCCGCCCATTTCGTATTCGCAGCTGGTGACGTTCAGAAGATCCAGCTCTTCCATCCGCGCGAGCCGGCCCATATTGCCCTCGTGCTTCACGTTCGAGAAGTCGTAATGCGTATCCTGCAGCGCGGACGAACCGGCGTACAGCGAAATGGCGTGCTCCAGATCGCCGGCGTAGGTCATGCGCCCCTGATCGAGGTACACGGCATAGTTGCACAGCTGCCGCAGCGTGCGCATGTTGTGGGAAACGTAGATAACCGTGTGCTCGTTGGCGAGCTGGCTCATCTTCTGAATGCATTTGTCCTGAAAGCGCATGTCGCCCACGGCGAGCACCTCGTCGCAGATGAGGATGTCGGGATCGAGGTGCGCGGCCACGGCGAAGCCCAGCTTCACATACATGCCTGACGAATAGCGCTTGACCGGCGTGTCGATGAAGGGGCCGATTTCGGAGAAATCGATGATCTCGTCCAGCCGCTTGGTAATGTCCGCGCGCGTCATGCCCAGAATCGCGCCGTTCAGATAGATGTTCTCGCGGCCGGTCAGAAGCTGGTTGAAGCCCGTGCCGACCTCCAGCAGGCTGGCGACGTGCCCCTTGTAGCGAATCACGCCCTCCGTGGGCGCGGTGATGCGGGAAATCAGCTTGAGCAGCGTGCTCTTTCCCGCGCCGTTGCGGCCGATCAGCGCGATGGCCTGCCCGCGCTTCACCTCAAAGCTCACGTCGCGCAGGGCGTAGAACGCCTCGCCGTTGCGGCCGCTGCCGGACATCGAGCCGATTTTCCCCAGCGTGTTTTCCTTATGATGCAGCTTGGCATGCAGAATTTCCAGATCCGTGCGCAGGGAGCTGCTGTTCAGCTGCCCGTAACGGTATTGCTTGGATACGTATTCCACCTGCAGTACAACGTCGCTCATATCGATTCCTCGCTTGTCAGATCGTGTCCATGAAGGTCTTTTCCACGCGGTTGAAGAAGATCGTTCCCAGGAACAGGAACAGCAGCGTCACGCCCGCGCTCAGCAGCAGGTACCACGCGTTGAATGTGGTCGTGCCCAGAAACGCCGCGCGGAAGTATTCGATGATCGGCGTCATCGGGTTCAGCATGAACACGGTTTTGAGACCAGGGAAGTTCTGAATCATCAAAGACGTCGGGTACGCCACCGGGGAAATGTACATCCACAGCGACACGCCGAAGGAAACCAGCAGCGCCAGATCGCGATAGCGCACCGTGAGCGCGCTCACCGAAATGCCCACGCCCAGCCCCAGCAGACCCATCTGCAGAAGCACCAGCGGGAACATCGACGCCAGCGCCCAGTTCACGTGCACCACGGGATTGGGCTTCAGGGCGTAGATCGTGAGGAAAATCAGGAAGAACGTAAACTGAATGAAGAAATTCAGCATTGTGACCAGAATGGTGGAAATCGGCGCGCAAAGGCGCGGGAAATACACCTTGCCGAACACCTTCTCGTTTTCAAGGAAGGTCTGCGAGGTTTTTTCCAGACATCGCGCGAAGTAGTTCCACGGCACGCTTCCGCACATATAAAACAGGAACTGGGGCATGCCGTCGGTGGAAATCTGCGCGATTTTGCCGAAGACCACGGTGAAGATGGATGTGGTAAGCAGCGGCTGGATGATCGCCCACGCGGGGCCGAGAATCGTCTGCTTGTACATGGCGACGAACGTGCGCCGCGCGAGCAGATAAATCAGATCGCGATACTGCCACAGCTCCTTCAGGTTGACGTTCAGCCAGCCCTTCTGCGGACGAATTTCAACCGACCATTCCGAGTGATGTCGTGCCATCGTTTTCTCTCCTTAGAATCCGGCCTTTTTGAAGATCAGCGGCCAGCCCGTCGTGGCGAACAGACCCACGAGCAGGTAGCGCACAAAGCTGCCGACGGAAAGCCCGAGCGCGGCGTTCAGAAGCGGCTTCAGACCCTTCATAATCGCCAGCAGCACGACCATGCCGCCTAAGAAGCGGATGAGCTTTTTGACGGTGGTGTCCGGCGTGTGGAAGCGAATGCAATGCCGCTCGACCAGCCAGCCCGCGAACACGCCCACCGCGCCGCCCGCGAGCTTCAGCGCGTCGATGCTGTAATCGACGGTTTCGCCGGCCGGATAGGGCTTAAAGCGCGCGTATAGCGCAAGGCCGACGGACAGCGCGATGCCGATGCCGGCAACCCACACATCCATGCCCGGCGTGCGCTCAAGGCGCTCCGAAAGCCGATCCATCAGAAGCACGGTAGCCACGCCCAGCACCAGCGAAACGAGCACGTCCTGAATCGTGTGAACGCCCACATACAGGCGCGAAAAACCAATCAGCACCGGAAGCACCCAGAACAGCCAGCGAAAGCGCTTCAGCGTCTTTTCGCGCGTCAGCGAGCCATAGCCGCACATCGAGTTGGCCGTGTGGCCGCTGGGGAAGGAATAACCGGTCGCTCCCGAGATGGCGGATTCCACAGGCACCACGCGCGCGTCGCGCACCCACGGGCGGCGCACGCAGCAGGTAATCTTGAGAATCTGGTTGGTCAGAATGCCCACAAACATCGTGAGCAGCATGCGGTTTCCGGCGCGCTTGTTCAGACACCAGTAGGTCAGACAGGCAATGCCGATGATCAGAACTTCGCTGCCCAGATAGGTAATGGCGGACATCAGCGCCGTAAGGAACCCCGTCCTGTGCTCGCCCAGCCAGATCAGAATGTCAATATCCATGGTAGCTCTCCGTAATTAAGAATTTATAGCCAGTCGCAAAATCCATCAATCGCCGCGTCACATACTGCCAACACGCACCAGCACAGTGCTCATGCCTGTCGCCAAGCAGTCTGCATCCAATATCCTCGAACACCACGAACTCCGCCGGTTCCACGCCCGGCCGATATGTGTTCACAGCCAGTCACCGAACCCATCAATCGCCGCGTCGCATACCGTCAGCGCGCGTTCCCGCTCTCCGGCTGCCGCCGGATCGCGTACCAGCACGGCCTTCATACCCGCCGCCTTCGCGCCGAGCAGCCCGTCCAGAATATCCTCGAATACCACGCACTCCGCCGGTTCCACGCCCAGACGACGCGCCGCCAGCCGGTATACGTCTCCGCTTCGCTTGCTCTCTCCGGCTTCGTCGGTGGAAGCAAACGCGCCAAACAGGGACAAAACACCCGTACGCAACAGCGCCGGCCGATATAACCGCTCCGGCAGCGCCGTAGCGACCGCCAGACGCACGCCCTCGCCGCGCAGCTTCTTCAGATACTCCGCGGCATGCGGCTTCAGCGGCACATCGTTCACATACGCGCTTTCGCACAGCTCATGCCATTCGCGCAGAATGTCGTCCACCGATTCCGGCAGCTGAAAGCGCGCCTTCGTGTATTCGCCGGTCTGCCGAAAAGACAGCCCCGCAATGGAACGCGCGTAATCCTCCGGAAGCGGAATCCCGCGCCGCATAAAGAAGACCTCGTCCACATGCGCCCACACACCCATGGAATCAATGAGCGTACCATCCATGTCAAAAAGCGCCGCACGGAACCGCATGTCTCCAAGCCCTCCTTCTTATGTATCCCTTATCATACCACATTTTCCGCCCTCGTGCAACGTACAAACGCCGCATTTGCACACCAATTGTCAGAGTCCGACTGCGATCGTCTTCCAAAAAGAAAGTAGCATGATGATGCGGTTCGCATGGGCTTCCGCACAAAATTCTCTCTCCGATGGCTTTCTCTGGCGCAAACGTAACCGGCAATGTGTTTAGCCAGATCAGAAAGCCCTCCGCGCCCGGCCGGAAATTCAAGCTTCCCTCCGCGCAATGGCAGAATAAACGCCGGTTCAGCCACTGTGCACGACCTCCTTTTCTGAGGTCACAACCCGTCTGAACCGGCCGCCGCGTCAATCAAAAAAGAATACATTTTTGAGGAAAGCTGTTTCAAATAAGGGAAGGCTCTCCGCACGAAGCAATGAAGCGGGCGATCAGGTCGGCGAAGCGGGGGTCTGGGTGGGGTTTGGGGCTGACGTAGCTGCAGTGGGTGGCGTGGAGGATGGAGAGGGCGTATCTGGATTCATCGTAGCGGAAATGGCGCAGGGTTGAGAGGAGCAGGTTCGTCTGCTCGAGGCGGTTTTCCATATCGTTATCGGCCGCTATGAAGAGCATCGGCATGTATTCCTTTTCAAGGCCAACGTAGTACAGCGGCGCGGCGTCATCCACGATCAGTCTGCGGCCGTCGAGGTTTCTTTCCTTTAATACACGGAAATGCGTCGTGGGCTGACCCGCGTTATGGACGTATCCGCGGATGGACGCGGGGTTCACGCCCGCGCCGCGGAGATAGCTCGTGTCGAAGCACAGCATCATGGTGATATACGCTCCGGCGGAGCTTCCGCCGAGGAACAGGCCCGCGTTCGGGATTTGCTCGAGCGCGAACGAGGCCGCCCGCGCGCCGTCGTGCAGGTAGTCCGGAAATTTCGCGTCGGGGTACATGCGATATTCCACGGACGCGACGTTGATTCCCCGTGCGTTCAGGCGGGGCGCAAACGCGTCCGCTTCCCCTCGGCTTCCCGTTTCCAGCCCGCCGCCGTGAAAGTACAGAAATAGCGGCCGACCAGCATCCTCCTCGCCGTGAAAGTCCATGAGGTGCACCGTCGGGCTCTGGCCGTAAACAATGTCTCTTCGAATCATACTCCGTTATCCTTTCGCTCTCAGTTGGAACGCAAAAAGGAGCCGTCTCGCGGAATCGGAGACAGCCCCTCGAAAAAAGTTTATTCCCACTCGATCGTCGCCACGGGCTTGGGCGAGAGGTCATAGAGGACGCGGCACACGCCGGGCACCTCGGCGAGGATGCGGTCGGTGACCTTATGCATCAGCGGCCACGAGAGCTCCTCGATGGTGGCGGTCATCGCGTCCACGGTGTTGACGGCGCGCAGGATGACCGGATACTCGAACGCGCGGGCATGGTTGCGCACGCCGGTGGATTTGAAATCCGGCACGACGGTGAAATACTGCCACACCTTGCCCTGCAGACCGGCGTTTTTGAATTCCTCGCGCAGGATGGCGTCGCTCTCGCGCACCATTTCAAGACGGTCGCGCGTGATCGCGCCTAAGCAGCGCACGCCCAGACCGGGGCCGGGGAAGGGCTGGCGGTCGACCATCGACTCGGGTAGACCCAGCGCGCGGCCGCAGGCGCGAACCTCGTCCTTGAACAGCATCTTCAGGGGCTCGACGAGTTCAAACTTCAGATCCTCCGGCAGGCCGCCCACGTTGTGGTGGCTCTTGACCATCTTGGCTGTCTTGGTGCCGGATTCGAGAATGTCGGGATAGATGGTGCCCTGACCCAGCAGCTCGATGCCCTCCAGCTTGCGTGCTTCCTCCTCGAACACGCGGATGAACTCCGCGCCGATGATCTTGCGCTTCTGCTCGGGATCGCTCACGCCCGCCAGCTTATCGAGAAAGCGGTCGACCGCGTCCACATAGATGAGGTTCGCGCCCATCTGCTCGCGGAATACGCGGATGACCTGCTCCGGCTCACCCTTTCTGAGCAGGCCGTGGTTCACGTGCACGCAGGTCAGTCGGTCGCCGACGGCTTTCAAAAGCAGCGCCGCGACGACGGAGGAATCCACGCCGCCGGACAGCGCCAGCAGCACCTTGCGGCTGCCGATCTGCCTGCGAAGCAGCTCAACCTCCGCGTCGATGAAGTTCTGCATGTTCCAGTTGCGCTCGCAGCCGGTGGACGCGATGAACTTGTCCAGTATGGGCTTGGAGTCGTCCGGCCACGCCGGAAGATCGGAGGGATGCGCGCCCTCGTGCGCCACGGTCAGCACGGGCAGACCCAGCTCGTACACGCCGGGGCGAACGTCGATCTTCTCGCCGTCCACAATATTGTTTTCGCCGCCGTTCACGATGATTCCCGCGAGTCCCTGCACCTGCTTCAGCGCGGCGGGGTCGGTATCGTGCGCGAAAATTTCGCTGTAAACGCCCAGCGCGCGAACCTCGCGGGCGATGCGGGCGTTCTGCGTGCTTCCCAAATCCAGAATGGCGATCATGCTTCGAGTCATAGCGTTTCCTCCGTACATCCAAATTGCGTTTCGGTGAAAAAAGTATACCATATCGGCCGCGGTTTGTAAATCTTCACGCTGCCCGTCGTTCGTTACGAATGGTTTAGGTTTTTCCGAAGCCCGTTCCCGTCGAAACGGTTGAATATATCCCCAAAAGTTGAGGGCACGCCTATCAATTCTTTCTGAACCGCACCACCGGACCTTGATGGATACGATTGTTACAGGAGGAATTAGACGCGTACGATCTTGACAGCATGGTATCCAGAGAAGAAGATGAGGATCCGACCTACATCATCTCCGAACCCATTTTGATTGATAAGACCGACAGCGAGCTCTCGCAGACAGATCGTCTGATTGCCGAGCACGGAAAAATGCTGGTCAAGTCGGTACATTGCGGAGGCATCGCTCCAGACCCGAACCGGGAACATTCGAACCCTCTCGTCCGCATGATGAAGCGTATGGGACACGATCTGGAATTGCCGGAGCATTCCGACACCCCGCTGCCCTCGCCTGACGATACTCGCTGTGATGAATTCCGTGAAGAAGGTGACCGCAATGAAGAATATTGATTATTCCATTGCGGCCGGGATCGCTTTGAAATATCTGATAAAAAGAAGAATGAAACCGAGTCGAAGGGTGAAGCGCCGACTCGGTTTTTTCATGGTATGAAGCTGCGTGTGTCTGTTCAGAAACGCTCGTAAATTGCCTGATACGCCGCGGGGATGGTATCTGTTACTACGAACAGCGGTTGTTTTTCGAAGTCGATTTCGCCGGTTACGGTGGTTCTGAGATTGCCCGCGGCAATGAACAGAGCGGCTTGTTCCTTTGTTGTTCCGACGGCCTGCGGAATCAGGCACAGCTCGTCCGCGTTTCCGGCCGCGCCGATGATGGTGTCGTCTACTCCGTTGCCGTCCGGGTCGCCGGTCTTCATAGCTTCAATGACCGACTCGAGCTCATCCAGCGTGGCGGGGTCGACAAGCCCCATGTTGTCCATGAACGTGCGGTTGATCCATACCTTCGCATTCGGGTTTGCCGTTGGGCGGGGCGTAGGTGTGACGGAGGGAAGTTTGGGTTCGAAGGCTTCGTAATCCGCCTGATATTCCGCGGGAATGACGTCCGCTACTACGAACAGCGGTTGTTTTTCGAAGTCGATTTCGCCGATTACGGTGGTTCCGAGATTGCCCGCGGCGATGAACAGAGCGGCTTGTTCCTTTGTTGTGCCGACGGCCTGCGGAATCAGGCACAGCTCGTCCGCGTTTCCGGCCGCGGCGATGATGGTGTCGTCTATTCCGTTGCCGTCAGGGTCGCCGCTCTTCATGATTTCAATGACCGACTCGAGCTCGTCCAGCGTGGCGGGGGCGACAAGCCCCATGTTGTCCATGAACGTGCGGTTGATCCATACCTTCGCATTCGGGTTTGCCGTGGGGCGGGGCGTAGGCGTGACGGAGGGAAGCGTCGGTTCAAAGGCTTCGTAGTCCGCCTGATATTCCGCGGGGATTTCCAGCTTTACCACGAACAGCGGAAGTACGTCGAACGAAAACGCGCCAACTTTGTATGTGCCAAGCTTGCCTGACGCGAGGAACAGGGATGCCTGTTCCTGCGACGCGCCGACGGCCTGCGGAATCAGGCGCAGGTCGTCCTCGGTCGCCGC
>ULRD01026021.1_pt1 | contig 14329 bp, 12 predicted proteins | sample 1955181 | NCBI WGS metagenome assembly ULRD01 (sample SAMEA4835675, study PRJEB28245) | human gut metagenome | biome: gut microbiome; material: fecal sample | place: Denmark | collected 2008
AGTAAGTAATCGTTCGCTAAAGCTAACTAATTTTCCGGATCAAAAATAATCTCCGCGGATGTTATTTTCTTGCATATTAAAAAAATATATGATATAATTACATGAAATAATTGTACAGAAAGGAGCTGCAAATGGATACGATCAAGGAATTGTACGCGTACAGACAAATGATTTTCAGTCTTGTTAAAAAAGATCTCCGCGGCCGTTATAAAGGCTCGGTTCTCGGTTTTCTCTGGACGTTTATCAATCCTCTTTTCCAGCTTATAGTTTATACTATCGTCTTTTCGTTCATTCTTAAAACAAATATAGAACGTTACTACCTTTACCTTTTTGTTGCTCTCATACCATGGATTTTCTTTTCCTCCTCGATCACCGTTGGAGCCGCTTCTGTGGTGGCGCAGAAGGATCTTATCAAAAAAATATACTTTCCGCGAATGGTCATACCGATCTCATATGTGACGAGCTGCTTTGTAAATATGCTGCTTTGTTTTATAGTGATTTTTGCGGTAATTATTTTTTCGGGAGCGGGAATAAATTTTTTGGCGCTGCTGACTTTGCCTGTCATCATGGCTGTGGAATATCTGCTTGCGCTTGGAATGGCGCTTCTTGCTTCGGCAGTAACCGTTTATTTTCGTGATCTTGAGCATATTCTCGGCATAATATCAATGGCTTGGATGTATATGACGCCGATCATGTACGACAAAGCTATTGTTCCCGAAAAGCTGCTGCCTGTGTTCAATCTTAACCCTATGACCCATGTTATCGAGTGCTACCGCGCTGTACTTTATGAAAAGCGGATCCCCGATCTTACCACGCTGCTTTCGGCGGCAGGGCTTGGCGTTTTCTTCCTGCTTATCGGCTGCGCAGTGTTTAACAAGCTTCAGAAGCACTTTGCGGAGGAATTATAATGGAACAAAATGAAACTGCAATTGAAGTAAAAAACATAACAAAGTCCTTCAAGGTCTATCTTGACAAGAGCGCTCAGCTTAAAGAACGGCTGCTGTTCAGAAAACGCTGCCGATTTGAAGAACGGCAGGTGCTCCGCGAAGTGAGCTTCAGCGTTAAAAAAGGCGAGGCTATAGGTCTTATCGGTCATAACGGCTGCGGAAAAAGTACTACTTTAAAGCTGTTGACGAGGATAATGTATCCCGACAGCGGAACAATAACCATGAACGGCAGAGTTTCCAGCCTTATCGAGCTTGGCGCGGGTTTTCATCCCGATATGAGCGGCAGGGAAAATATTTATACAAATGCCGCAATTTTTGGTCTTACCAAAAAGGAGATAGATGCACGTTTAAAGGATATTGTGAACTTTTCGGAGCTTGAAGATTTTATTGACAATCCCGTGCGGACCTATTCCTCGGGAATGTATATGCGGCTTGCATTTTCGGTAGCTATAAACGTGGATGCGGATATATTGCTTATTGACGAGATTCTTGCGGTGGGGGACGCAAATTTTCAGGCTAAATGCTTTAATAAGCTAAAGGAAATAAAAGCTCACGGTACTACGATCGTTATCGTTTCACATTCTCTTGGTCAGATCGAGCAGATCTGTGACCGTTCTATCTGGATACATGAGGGGCTTATCCGTGCGGAGGGCGCTCCAAAGGCGATAGATCTTGAATATCTTGAATTTATGGGAAGAAAAATGCAGGAAAGCTCTCGTAATGAGCTTGCGGAACAGTCTGCTGCCAAGGATAAGCATGATGAAGATAATGAGGAACAGAAAAAACGCTGGGGTAATGGAAAGGCACGCATAAATAAAATAACAGCCTATTCCTCCGACGGCTCGGAGCAGAGAGTATTTCGCACCGGTGAAAGCATAACGTTCAAAATTGACTATGCCGTTAAGGAAAAAGTTGAGGATGCCGTTATCGGTATCGGCATTTTTAACCTCGACGGAGTGCAGTGCTACGGCACGAATACTCGGATAGACAAATTGCCTGCCTTTGAATTGACAAAAAGCGGAACTGCGTCAATAACTCTCGAATCTGTAGACCTTCTTGCAGGCGAATATCTTTTTGACTTTGCCATTGAAACAGGCGACGGGATCCCCGTTGATTACTACCGCGAGGCTTATCGCATTCAGATGATAACTCCTTTGGGCGATGCCGGAATTGCCCGCATAAAGCATGATTGGAAGATAAATTTATGAATAATATAACTATGTTTATAAATAATTTCAAATCCCAAATGGGCGTTAAAGGAATGCTTAAAAACAAACTTTTTTTAAGCATTTTACAAGGCTTTGAGGCGGTAAACTCAGATCTTGAAAGCAATGCCGCCGAGATAGCGCAGTGCCGTGAAATGATCGGTACGCTTACTGCTGAAACAGAGGCGCTTAAAAGAAAGATAGATGAGATCGTTGGCTGTATTGGCGGCTCGGTGCCGGCGTTAAGAAACGACTTTGAATCAGCCTGTGTCAATCTCCGCAACAACAACAGCGCTCTTGAAACTCTCAGCGCGGACGTTGAGCTTGTACGGCTTAAACTCAACCGTATTGAGAAAAACGGTGCAGCGGCAAAAAATGCAGAACAGAACGCGCCTGCATCTGTAACGGTCAAGTCTGAGGGCGGTTCCGCAGATTATGAATGTATCGACTATTTTGATTTTGAAAATCGTTTTCGCGGTTCGATAGACAGCATAAAAAAAGCTCAGGAGATATATCTTCCTTATTTTAAGGACAAGAAAAATGTTCTTGATATCGGCTGCGGTCGAGGGGAATTTTTATCGCTGATGAAAGATAACGGAATAAATGCAAAGGGCGTTGATATCTACGAGCCTTATGTGGATTACTGCAATATGAAGCAGCTGAATGCCGTATGCGGAGACGGTGCGGAATATCTTGCTCAGTGCGGAGAAGTTGACGGTATTTTTCTCGGTCAGGTAGTTGAGCATCTGAAAATTCATCAGATCGTAAATATATGCGATACGGCATATGAAAAACTCCCTAAGGGCGGATGTATCGTTATTGAAACTCCTAATCCGACTTCTTTGGCAATTTATACCAACGCTTTTTATATAGATCCCTCCCATGTTAAGCCTGTGCATCCTATGACAATGAAATACTGCCTTGAAAAGGCGGGATTCGAGCATATAGAAATAATTTACACCGAAAGCAGCAAACCGCCCTTTGCTATTCCCGAACTGAAAGTTGAGGGCGCGGAGGAGTTCAACGAGTCTATGTACAAGGTATCGGAGCTGCTTTACGGCAGCCAGGACTATGCGAGCATAGCCGTAAAATGAAAGGACAAAAAATGGAAAACGTTAAGGATGAAATCAATATAGAAGCCATAATGGCGCAAATCAGACAGAATATAAAGGAACAGGGGCTGACCTCGGATATGCTTAGCTTTGAGGACGTTCCTTTTCATTCGGCAACCGACGTGAGCGGAGCTTCCCTTGAAGCTGCCAGCGAAGCTATGCGCTATCTAAACGCCCATTACTATATCCAGCCATATAAGAATCTCGGCGGAAATCCCATAAAAGTTTTTTTCAAGAAGGTTATCCGTAAGCTTGTGAAATTTTATGTAGAGCCGGTGGTTTTTGAACAGAACGATGTAAACGCAAATACTGTAAAGGCGTTGAATTGCCTTGTAAATGCGGCTGCCGATTCGGAAAATTTAGAAAAAGACGAAAATATTGCAGATAGGGTAGAAATTATTGAGCTTTCACAGAAGGAGCTTATTTTAAGGCTTGAAAGACTTGAACAGGAAAATACCGCTCTTCGCGAGGAGCTTGGAAAGGTTCGGGAACAATGAGAGTTATACAGCTTTTGCCTACCCTTTCCTTCGGGGACGCTATCGGCAACGATACCCTCGCTTTAAAGGAGGCTATTGCCCGAATGGGTTTTAGATCCGAGGTTTACGCTGAAAATATTGACAAGCGGCTGCCTGCGGATTCTGCCAAAAATGTGGACAAGCTGAAAAATCTTGCCGCTGACGATGTTATCCTTTATCATAAATCGACCGGTACTGACCTGACCTTTCGATTTTCTGAAATGAAGTGCCGAAAGATAATGATATATCACAATATAACGCCTGCGGAGTTTTTTCGTCCCTACAGCAATTCTGCTGCGGCCCTCTCGGAATATGGCTACGAAGGCGTAAAATTTCTTAGTGATAAAGTGGATTATTGTATGGCTGTTTCCTCTTATAACCGTGAAGACCTGCTGAAGATGGGCTATAAATGTCTCATTGACGTGCGACCGATACTTATTCGTTTTGATGATTATAAACAATCGCCGGACGAGATGACCGTAAAGAAATATTCTGACGGAAAAACAAATTTAGTTTTTGTGGGAAGAATTTCTCCCAACAAGAAGCAGGAGGACGTTATACGCGCTTTTTACTGCTATAAACGGCTGAATCCCGATTCAAGGCTTATTCTTGTAGGTTCGTATTCGGGAATGGAGAACTATTTTGAGAGGCTCAGAAAGTATGCTGCCGCTCTTGGACTTGAGGATGATGTTATATTTACAGGACATATAAAATTCAGCGAAATACTTGCATATTACCGTCTTGCAGACGTATTTGTCTGCATGAGCGCGCATGAGGGATTCTGTGTTCCCGTCGTTGAGGCAATGTTTTTTGATGTGCCGGTAATTGCTCTCGCTTCGAGCGCGCTTCCCGATACAATGGGCGGCAGCGGGATACTTCTTCCTGACAGCGATCCGGCATTTGCAGCGGGCGTTATTGACCGCATAGTTCGGGATAAGGCTCTGCGCAGCCATATTATCGAGGGGCAGCGCAGCCGTCTTGAGGATTTCTCTTATGAAAAAATAATGGGCGTATTTGAAGAACAGCTCAGAGGTTTTATAGATAAAAAGAAAGGTATAAAATGAAAAAAATAGGATTTGTTATTCCATGGTATGCCGACGGGATTCCCGGAGGAGCGGAAATGGAGCTTCGCGAGGCAGCTTCGCATCTTCATTATGCAGGAGTTCCCGTGGAGATACTCACTACCTGCGTTAAAGAATTCGGCGCGGACTGGAGCGAAAATTACTATAAAGAGGGCGAGGACAGAACGGCGAACGGAATCCCGATACGCAGATTTAAGGCGAGAAAGCGCGATGCGGCGGCATTTGACGCAGTGAACGCAAAGCTTATGAGCAATATTCCGATAACTCCTGAGGAGGAGGACGTTTTTCTTGCCGAAATGGTAAACAGCCCCGATTTGTACGCTTTTATGGAGCAGCACAGCGAGGATTATTCGCTGTTCGTGTTTATTCCTTATATGTTCGGAACTACCTATAACGGACTTAAAATATGCCCTGAAAAGTCGGTGATGATTCCCTGCTTTCATGACGAAGCCTATGCCTATCTCAGCCGTTTTCGCGAGATATTTCCTACTGCGGCAGGCATGATATTCAACGCTCAGCCCGAAGCTGAACTTGCGGAAAAGCTTTATCGGTTTTCAGAACGCGGCGTAAAGACTATTACAATGGGGATCGGAATGGATACGGATATTGTCTCAGATCCTGCGGATTTTCGCCAAAAATACGGCATAGGGGAAAAGTTCGTTCTTTATGCCGGACGCAAGGACGAGGGCAAGAATGTTCATACGCTTGTTAAGTATTTTGCCGAATACATAAAGCGGCGCGAAACCGATCTTAGGCTTGTGCTTATCGGCGGAGGCAGCATCGACCTGCCCGGGGAGCTTGTGAAAAACGGAAGGATACTCGACCTCGGTTTCGTTGACCGTCAGGATAAATATAATGCGCTGGGAGCTGCGGAATTTCTTTGTCAGCCCTCGAAAAACGAGAGCTTTTCTCTTGTTATCATGGAAAGCTGGCTATGCGGACGCCCTGTTCTCGTTCACGAGGAATGCTCCGTTACGAGAAATTTTGTATTGGAATCAAACGGAGGTCTTTATTTTGGAAATTATTTTGAGTTTGAGGGCTGTGCCGATTATATGCTTGCACATAAAAATACTGCATGGCGCATGGGCAGTAACGGCAGAGATTACGTGAGAACTCATTTTGATTGGGACGTTATAGTGGAAAAGTACAAGAAATTTTTCGGGGATATTCTTGGAGAGTGAAGTAATGAAAAAAATTGCATTGGTCAATCAGCGGTACGGGCTTGAAGTCAACGGCGGTTCGGAATATTACACAAGACTCATTGCGGAGCGTCTTACCGACGCATTTGAGGTTGAAGTCATCACAACGAAAGCAATGGATTACACCGACTGGGCGAACCGATATACCGCCGACGAGGAGGATATAAACGGAGTTCATGTAAGGCGGTTTACAGTTGAAAAGCCGCGCGCCAAAGATTTTAACGAGTATAATGCTTCGTATCTAAGCCGCGTTTCGGAAGGAGATCGTGATGAAGCTGCGGAGCAGGTATGGTTCGATAAGCAGGGGCCCTACTGCCCATCGGCGGTGGATTATATCAGAGAGCATAAAGACGACTATGACGCTTTTATTTTCGTGACATATCTCTACTATCTCACCGTTATGGGAATGCCGGAAGTTGCTGAAAAATCAATATTTATTCCGACTGCTCATGAAGAACCGTTTATACGCTTCAAGCTCTTTGAATGGCTTTTTCCAATGCCGAAGGCGTATGTTTTCCTTACCGATGAAGAAAAAGCTCTTGTGCAGGATTTATTTCCGGAAACGAAAGAAATCGACTGCCGCGTAATGGGAACGGGAGTTGAAGTTCCATGCGAGCCTGACGGAGAAGCATTTCGCCGAAAATTCGGAATTACTGAAAACTACATCGTTTATGTTGGACGAATTGACGAGGGTAAAGATTGCCCGACGTTATTTAAATATTTTATGGAATATAAAAAACGCCGGCCTGACAGTTCCTTAAAACTTGTGCTTATGGGTAAGGCAGTATGCGAAATACCGAAGCATCAGGACATAATCAGTCTTGGCTTCGTCAGCGAGGAGGATAAATTCAGCGGAATTTCGGCTGCAAAGGCGCTTGTTCTGCCATCCAAATTTGAGAGCCTTTCGATTTCCGTTCTGGAGGCTATGACCCTTTCCGTGCCTGTTATAGTCAACGGCGTATGCGAAGTTCTTAAAGGTCATTGTACAAAGAGCAACGGCGGACTTTACTATATGAATTATTTTGAGTTCGAGGGGATCATTGATTACATTTTCACTCATGATAAAGAGTATTCCATGCTTTGTAAAAATGCTGCGAGATACATTGAGAAAAATTACCGTTGGGATGTTATTATCGACAATTTCCAAAAGCTTATCGACAAAATTTCAGAAAGGGCATGAATAAAACATGAATATATTTTTGATAGTATGTATTTGTGGCTTTTTGTTTACTTTGGGGACTGCCGCTGTGTGGTTCAGGAAAAGAAATGTACTCGAAGCGGCGGTAATGGGTACTATTTTATTCTTTTTCAATTATATTTTTGTAAGCATGGGACTGTTTGTTATTGACAGGTACTCTCTTTTTAGGGCAGCTTTTGGGTCAATGATACTTAATGCCGTTTTGGGGGGAGTGGCGGTCGCCGTCCGCAGAAGAAACGGAATGAAGCTGAGGAAGCTTATTGAACTTGATCTTTCGCTTAAAGACGTTATTATACCCATTATAGTCTGCATTGTCGCATTGCCATTTGTTTCGGTAAAAAACGAGATATTCGGCATGGGGCAGGATCAAGGCGTATATCAGGTACAAGCCTTATATTTTATGAATGACGACAATGCACGTCAAAAGGACTTTGAGGAGTATCATCTTCTTGAGACTGATGAGCAGAAATTAAGTTTTGAATACGGTGTGAAAAATTATTGTCGGGGGTACGATATTCAAAGTAAAGATTATCCTGATACTGTTTATGACCGCAATATAAGTCCGGTATCGGGCATTATTCATGGTATTCCCACATATACTTCGATGCTTGCCATGTGGGGAGAGCTTTTCGGTATGGAAAATATGCTGGATATTGAAACAGTGTTTTACATACTTACGATTTTTCTGGTATATTTTATCTGCCGTAACCTTAAACTGAAAAAGGCTTCAAGCCTGTGTGCCTGTATTATGACTGCGCTTTCGCCGATAGTTTTGTGGGTGGCAAAATCTTCGCTTACTGAAATGTTCCTTACAGTCATTATTGCGGCCTTTCTCTTTTTTATTACCGACGACGAGCGTCCGAGGGAAAAATGGCTGTCTGTAATACCCGTAGCGGTTTTTGGATGTTATCATGTTTCTATCTATACAATGCTCCCACTTTTCATCATGATATACGGCGGAATGTATTTCTTTACCCGTGAAAAGCAGTACGCAATACTTACTCCGGGCGTAACGGCAGGTTATCTTGCGAGCTATTTCATGATGAGACAGGTTCAGCCCATGTATACTATGAATAATTACGGCAGTGTTTTTGTCGGAGGCATAAATGTTAACAATATCACTTCCGCCGTAATTGCGGTAAGCGCCGTTCTCATAGCCGTTTCAACAGCGTATGTGCTCATAGTTATGAAAAAAACCGAAAAGTCCGCCATAAAAGGGATAAACAAAAGAGCTGCCGATAATCGGATTTTTAGGCTGTTCATGTCGGCGATCATGGTTGCTCCTGTGTTTATCATAACCTACAATGGTATTTGGAAGTACGGTATGTTCACTTCTATACTGGGATTTCTCTTTGCCGGCGGCATAGTTGTGCTTCCTCTTTCGTTCTTTTTCGCGGTAAAATCTCCGCGTTTCTTTATCGAAAAAAATTCAAGACTCGTAATGTTTCTTTCGTTTTTTTATTGCATACTTGTTTATTCTGCATTTTTGCGTCCGAATATTCAGCATTACTATTATTATTCGCGCTATCTTGCGCCGTTTATGCCGATTGCTGTTATTTTCGGAATGCTTACTCTTGACAGATTGGGTAGAAAGGTTATTTATCCCTCCGCTGCGGCAGGTCTTATCTGTATTTCTCCATATTCCTTGTTCCTGCGGAATGAGAAAGACGACACGCGCATGGAATGGAGTGTGCTTGAAGATGTAACCGATGTAATATATGACGATTGCTGCGTTGTTATTGACGTGGATTATGCTGCAAAACTCTGGATGCCGCTGAAAGCTCTTACAGACGCTGATGTGTACCCCGAGGACAGCAAGAATGAAAAACAGCTTGAGGAGCTAAGTAAAAAGTACGCACGAGTTCTGCGCATTACAAATAAGGAGCTTTTCGGCGACGAATACGTTGTATGCTATAGAAATATTGTCAATCACTCCGAGGATGATCTGAATCGTTCAAATAAGTATGAAATAATGCCTCACCGATTTTGGCAGGTCAAGGATAATATCTATGTTTATTCCTATGAAAAGTATAAGCTTGGGTATTCTGCTGAAAGGGATTATCAGTACTTCTCAGGCTTTTCGGCTGTGGAGGGAAACTTCTGCTGGTCGGCTGAGGAAAAAACTAAAATCATGACGAAGCTTTGTCCAGACGACTACAGCATGAAGATAAATCTGGGCTGCGGAATACCGTTTGATAAAATCGGAAAGACCGAAATTGACGTTACTGTCTATATAAACGGCATAAAAGCCGGTGAAACGGAATTCAACTCCTCAAATATCAATTCAGGCGCAGAAGTAACAGTTCCGGAGGAACTTATAAACGACGGCGAAAATCTTATAGAGCTTGAAACTGAGCTTTGGGATACGCGTTTCGCAAATCCCGACGATAATCGTATGGTGGGGATTCCGCTTGAATCAATTGAATTTGAAGTCATACCGACTCTCGGAAAGGAATGATTATAAAAATGAAGCTTATTATTCAGATCCCCTGTTATAACGAGGAGGAAACGCTGGAGCTTGCCTATAACGATCTGCCTCGTCATATCGACGGCATAGATACCATAGAATATCTCATAATCAACGACGGCAGTAAGGATAATACTGTAGCGCGCGCAAAGGAACTGGGATTTCATCATATTGTCTCTTTTAAGCAGAACAAAGGCTTAGCTAAGGGATTTATGGCAGGTATCGACGCTTGTCTGCATCTCGGTGCGGATATAATCGTAAATACCGACGCCGACAATCAATATTGCGGCGCGGATATTGAAAAGATAGTCCGTCCTATACTGGACGAAAAAGCCGATATAGTTATCGGTGAACGTCCGATCGACCAAACTGAGCATTTTTCATGGAAAAAGAAAAAGTTTCAGCATCTCGGAAGCTGGGTGGTTCGTGCTGCCTCAGGAACCGATATTCCCGACGCTCCAAGTGGATTCAGAGCTTACTCGAGAGAAGCGGCGCTGCGGCTCAATGTAGTAAACGAGTATACCTATACTCTTGAAACTATAATTCAGGCAGGCAACAATAAAATTGCCATGACCTCCGTTCCGATAAGGACAAACCCTGAAACGCGCCCGTCAAGGCTGTTTTCAAGTATGTGGAGGTATATGAAGCGTTCTTCGACCGTCATTGTCCGATCATTTGTAATGTACAAGCCTCTTAAATTTTTTATGACGCTCGGACTGATATTCATGCTTCTTGGAGGAGCTTTGGGCGTTCGTTTCCTGATACTTCTCGGAATGGGCGAAGGCAGCGGTCACGTACAATCTCTTATACTTACGGCAATTTTCCTCATGATGGGCTTCCAGACCGTTACACTCGGACTGCTCGGTGATACTATAGCCGCCAACAGAAAGCTTCTCGAGGATATACAATATAGGGTAAGACGCGCCGACTGTGAAAAAAAGGATGAAGAAAATGAAAAAGAGCAGTAAAAAAAGGATCGTTATGATAGGTCCCGTTTATCCCTTTAAGGGCGGTATATCCCACTATACAGGCTCTATGGTGAAGAATTTGAAAAAAGATTTCGAGGTCTTTACCGTATCATATAAAATGCAGTACCCAAAGCTGCTTTTCAAAAAAGAGCAGCGTGATTTCGATAACGATACCTTTAAGATCAGCGATACAAAGTTCCTAATTAACACCGCAAATCCTTTTAACTGGATAAGTACGGCTAAAAAAATAAAAAGCCTTGATCCCGATTATGTTATAATTCAATGGTGGCATCCCTATTTTTCGCCCTGTTATACGGGACTGTCCTTGTTGACAAGGAAGATACCGAAGCTTTTCGTCTGTCATAACGTTTTTCCGCACGAGCGATTTCCATTGGATAAGTTCCTTACAAAATGCGTTCTAAAAAGGGGAGCAGGTTTTATAACGCATTCAAAAATGGACGCCGATGATCTGAACAGTATTGTGAGGCGTCCGAATTATGAGGCTACTGTTATTCCTACTTTTAATGCTTTTAAAATAAAGAATATGAGTTATGCTGAGGCAAGAGAAACGCTCGGAATACCGCTGGACAAAAAGGTTCTGCTGTTTTTTGGCTTTGTAAGAGAATATAAGGGATTAAAGCATCTTATCAAAGCAATGCCGGAGATAGTTAAAGCGGACGGCGGCGTTTGCCTTATGATCGTAGGAGAATTCGGTGAAGATAAGGACGAATATATGTCTCTTATAAAAAACAGCGGAGTTGAAAGCAATATAACTGTAGTTGACGGTTATATACCCGACAGCGGAATCGAAAAATATTTTGCTGCCTGCGACCTTGTGGCGCTTCCGTATGAATCGGCTACCCAAAGCGGAATAGTCCAGATCGCATACGGATTTGAAAAGCCTGTTATTGTGACTGATGTTGGCGGATTGCCGGAGGTCGTTACCAATGAGAAAACAGGCTATATAGTTGAACCAAAGAATCCCCATGCTCTTGCCGAAGCGGTTATTCGATTTTTTAAGGAAAACAGGTCGGAGGAATTTACCGAAAATGTGCGTAAAGAAGCTTATCGCTATTCATGGGACAGAATGAACGAGGTCGTAATGCGCCTTACGGAGAAAATTCAAAAGAATGAAAGATAAAATAAACTTGAAAAGGCTTATGAAGCTGACGGGTAACATTATAGTTATCGCTGCTCTTGCGTTCATTGTCAAGAAATTTGCTGATATGGACATTGATCCGAAAAGCTTCAGATCAACAGGAGTTATCGTATCTCTTGCCGTTGGAGCAGCCGTACAAACGCTGCTTATCGTGCTTGGATGCTACCCGTGGCTTGTTTTTACGCAGTCGCTGTCGGGACGTAAAATTCCGTTTTCTGCGGCAATGCCCGTCTATACTAAGTCCAATATATATAAATATCTTCCGGGAAACGTTTTTCAGTATGTTGGCAGGAACAAGCTTGCGGCAGACATGAAAATAAGCCATGTCGACGTAGCCTGCGCTACCGTATTTGACATAGCTTTCTGCGTTATTTCAACCGGTATCGTTTCGGTTGTCCTGCTGGGCGGAGCTATTGCGGAACTCCTTGAAAAATACGGCAGAAATCTTGTTATCGCGGCAGTCTGTATCATAGCCGCAGCCGCTGTTCTTGGCATTTTCGTATTTATAAAATTTCGTGAAAAGCTCGGAGAATATCTTTCGAGATATTCAAAGGCATTCAGCCGCCGGAACTTTCCAAAGCTTCTTAGCGGTGCGCTTTATTATTTTTTCAACGCAATCCTTTCGGCGGCGATGTACTTTACCGCGCTGAAAATGATTCTGGGCAGTGAAGCTGAGGTATCGGAGATTCTTACGCTTACGGGCGCATTCATGTTTGCATGGATAATAGGCTTTGTAACTCCAGGCGCGCCCGGAGGTATCGGAATCCGCGAGGGCGTAATGATTTTTGTCAGCGGAGATAAATTTGCCGATAAGATAGTGCTTTTTGTCCTCGTAATGAGGGTATCTTCTGTTGTTGCGGATATTTTCGCTTTTGTTATCGGAAGAATGTATTCGGTTGTAAAATCTGCTGAACATACTGAAAAAGTATTATAATAATGCGTCAAATCAGTAAAAGGAGTATATGAATGAAACGAATATACCTGCATGGATTGGGACAAACATCCGTTAGCTGGGAAAAAACTATTTTACACTTGAATTCTGCCGAGTTCAGCGTATGTCCGGATTTGGCTGAAATGATTCAAGGAAAAGATGCGGTATATGAAAATCTGTATAAGGAGTTTTCGGATCTCTGCGATAAATTAGACGACAAAATAGATATATGCGGTTTATCTCTTGGCGGAATACTGGCTTTGAATTATACGATAGACCATCCTGAAAAAATAAATTCTTTGGTTCTTATTGCAGCGCAGTATAAAATGCCTAAACTATTGCTTAAAATTCAAAATATTCTTTTTAAATTTATGCCGAAGTCTGCGTTTCAACAAACAGGATTTAAGAAAAAGGAGTTTATTCAGCTTTGTAGATCTATGATGAAGTTGGATTTCAGCAGTTCTATAAATAAAATAACTTGTCCTGTATTAATAGTTCTCGGTGAAAAAGATCGTGCTAACCAAAAAGCCGCTATGCATCTGACGAATATTTTGAAAAATTCAAGACTTCAAATAATTAACGCTTCCGGACATGAGGTGAACATTGAAGCGCCGGAAAAATTAGCCGATATGCTTCGGGATTTTTATAAATAATATCGTATTCTATGGTTATTGTTCCACCAATTAATTCTTGAATTTTTCTGCTTGTCCTGACAGTGAAATACTGCGTCAAAAAACCTTGTCATACGACAGTATGCCTGCGTTTTTCTTCCGTGTCTTTCGCTGTCAGTCCTTCGCATAAATTATTCAAGAATTAATTGGTGGAGCAATACTGTGTTGCCTTAAATCAAAAAGACCTGCCCGAAAATTGGGGACAGGTCTTTTTTAAAGTCTATTGCTCGGCGATTCTGCAAAGATTAGCCTCGCCTGAACCGATATGCCGAATAGTTCCGTCAGAAAATTCAATAATAAGATTGGCGTTGTCGTCGATGCCGAGAGCTTTTCCATGACAAGCCTCTCCGCCTATATTTGCAGTTATCATATTGCCGGTGAGCATCTCACGGCGGCGGTATTCCTCAATAAATCCGCGGTTTTCAATACAACCGAGAATTCCCTCAAGACGATTAAGCACGGCTGCGCAAAGAATATTCCTGTCGATAATTTTTTTTGTTTCACTCTCAATTGAGGTAGCGACGTCGCTCAGTTCTCTGCCGAAGCTCTCCTCCGAACGTCTTACATTAATGCCTATACCTATAACGGCGTAATCCAGACGCTTCATTTCAAGTCCCAACGAAGCTTCCGTAAGTATGCCGCAGATCTTTTTACCGTTTATATAAAGATCGTTTACCCACTTTATTTTTACATCCGCGTCAGAAAGCTCCTCTACGGCTCTTGCAGCAGCTACGGCAGCGGCGGAGGTTATCATGGAAGCTGTCTCAATTCCGAATTCGGGACGAATTATCGTACTGAAATATATTCCCTTTTCCGAGGGAGAAACGAATTTCCGACCAAGTCTGCCCTTGCCGGACGTCTGTGTATCGGCAGCC
>ULRD01056591.1_pt1 | contig 14095 bp, 11 predicted proteins | sample 1955181 | NCBI WGS metagenome assembly ULRD01 (sample SAMEA4835675, study PRJEB28245) | human gut metagenome | biome: gut microbiome; material: fecal sample | place: Denmark | collected 2008
TCTAAGCTGCCTATACGGCAGTTAACATCTCGACGCTCGTAACTGGCGCATGACCAACTTTCTAAGCTGCCTATACGGCAGTTAACATCAGTCTAAAATCACAGCGCAAGATGCAGCATTTCTAAGCTGCCTATACGGCAGTTAACATTATCGAGCTCACAGCGAGCCAGGGGATTAATTTCTAAGCTGCCTATACGGCAGTTAACGCACCGCCGAGAAGTCGAAGGGAACGAAGGCATTTCTAAGCTGCCTATACGGCAGTTAACAGGATGACGGAAAGCCCATCCGAAAGTATCTATTTCTAAGCTGCCTATACGGCAGTTAACCGTGGCGCGGCGCGACCGGCACGGCCGTCGCGTTTCTAAGCTGCCTATACGGCAGTTAACAAGGCGAAGGCAACGTACCACGAATTCCCAGATTTCTAAGCTGCCTATACGGCAGTTAACGACGATACATAATGCTTTCCGTGTGGCAAGATTTTCTAAGCTGCCTATACGGCAGTTAACAATGTTCACGATGAGTGGATCGAAACGGACCATTTCTAAGCTGCCTATACGGCAGTTAACGAGTGATGTCGCGGCTTCAGCGAGCAGTCGCATTTCTAAGCTGCCTATACGGCAGTTAACAAAGGCTTATGCTTAATGCTCTTTTCTACTACTTTTCTAAGCTGCCTATACGGCAGTTAACGAAGGGGCGTCCGTGCCAGACGAGTTCCTTGTTTTCTAAGCTGCCTATACGGCAGTTAACGAACACATGAAGTCACTCTTCTTATCTGGCAATTTCTAAGCTGCCTATACGGCAGTTAACTAGCGATGCACCGGATAGATGTCTTGATGGCATTTCTAAGCTGCCTATACGGCAGTTAACTTCACATCATCCCTTTTCTATCCCTTCGGGACTTTCTAAGCTGCCTATACGGCAGTTAACGGACTAGAAAGAGAGGTAGAAGCGTGGCACAATTTCTAAGCTGCCTATACGGCAGTTAACTTGGTTCTCTTTTCACTTTTGGCGTCATTCAATTTCTAAGCTGCCTATACGGCAGTTAACGAAAACACGCCCTCCGATTCGAGCGCACGAAGTTTCTAAGCTGCCTATACGGCAGTTAACAAGGCTTTCTGCTTTGAGCGGTTCAGCCTTGCTTTCTAAGCTGCCTATACGGCAGTTAACCAATGCCGTAGGAATGACGAACGACGGCGCGGTTTCTAAGCTGCCTATACGGCAGTTAACCATATCGTCACTGACTTGCATCGCATCGGCTGTTTCTAAGCTGCCTATACGGCAGTTAACATACTCGTAGCCAGCGGCCTTCCGCTTCTTCTTTTCTAAGCTGCCTATACGGCAGTTAACGCCGCCCACCGCTTAAGCCGTGCGTCATTGACTTTCTAAGCTGCCTATACGGCAGTTAACTTCCTGCAGAAAGCCGCCCGCCTCCTCTTCCATTTCTAAGCTGCCTATACGGCAGTTAACGCCGCTATGAGAAACCTCCCCATATCGTCGATTTTCTAAGCTGCCTATACGGCAGTTAACATAAAATGCTTATCTCTGGGCCGTCAAAAGCCTTTCTAAGCTGCCTATACGGCAGTTAACGTTGATTTGGATGATAAGAAGTTCAAGGGCAATTTCTAAGCTGCCTATACGGCAGTTAACAGGGCTATGGGCTATGATTGCGAAGAATGTGATTTCTAAGCTGCCTATACGGCAGTTAACGGGGTGTCCCCCATTGTGTACTGGCCGTTAGATTTCTAAGCTGCCTATACGGCAGTTAACTTGCAGAGAACCGGAAGGTCAGGCCGAAGAATTTTCTAAGCTGCCTATACGGCAGTTAACATGGGAGGAAATGGCAGAGGGCGCGAAAATCTGTTTCTAAGCTGCCTATACGGCAGTTAACAGCTGCTGGGTAGTCGGCTGGCTCTGGTAGAATTTCTAAGCTGCCTATACGGCAGTTAACCGCAGGGGATTTTTTCAGGTATACCACGATGATTTCTAAGCTGCCTATACGGCAGTTAACACCATCGTTCCACTCCCACACATCGCCGCACATTTCTAAGCTGCCTATACGGCAGTTAACTCGAGATTGATGCCAACGGCGACTTCCTTTCATTTCTAAGCTGCCTATACGGCAGTTAACTCGTACTACTCTCGCATATCATCAAGCATATCTTTCTAAGCTGCCTATACGGCAGTTAACAATACACGACGGATTACGACGACCCAGCGACATTTCTAAGCTGCCTATACGGCAGTTAACGGAAGATGACCATCTCATCATGCCAATACAGCATTTCTAAGCTGCCTATACGGCAGTTAACATGCGCTCGAGCACTTCCCGGCCGAAGTTGTCTTTCTAAGCTGCCTATACGGCAGTTAACGCAGCTCTCGGCATGAGCTACGGTCAGTACAGTTTCTAAGCTGCCTATACGGCAGTTAACCTGAGCGGACCAGAGCGGCACGTAGTCCGGTATTTCTAAGCTGCCTATACGGCAGTTAACTGTCGAAGATTGTGACAAGGTACTCCTGAATGTTTCTAAGCTGCCTATACGGCAGTTAACGGTGCGGGCGTCGATAGGGACCATGTTGGGCATTTCTAAGCTGCCTATACGGCAGTTAACTTCCTTGTCATATCTGCTGTCGCCCTCATCGTTTTCTAAGCTGCCTATACGGCAGTTAACCCCGATCAGGCCGCGAACCCCTTTGTTTCCTATTTCTAAGCTGCCTATACGGCAGTTAACAGGCCCGGAAGGGTCTGCTTCCAGCCGCCCGATTTCTAAGCTGCCTATACGGCAGTTAACGGCGGCGCGGCAAGAACCTCATCATGGGCGGCTTTCTAAGCTGCCTATACGGCAGTTAACCGACCTTGGCTACCACGCGACCATATCGGTGCTTTCTAAGCTGCCTATACGGCAGTTAACGAGCACACACAGAGCAAGTGTGCTGACAGAGCTTTCTAAGCTGCCTATACGGCAGTTAACAGTAATCTTTTGCGCGAATAGCCTTATTCTGCTTGAGCTCACACCGTCTAATACCTATTTAACCAAAATTTTATGCACTTGTCAAAGCCCTTGATTTACAAGGCATTCAGGCATACGACAAAAACTTTGGTCAAAAGTCGGGAACAGATGATCTCCTGCTAAATCCATAGGCAGAGAAGCCTTCACAAGGGTGCTCTACCGCTTCCTGCTTCTGGATGAATAGGCTGAAGCGATGATGATTTGTCATGCTCTCTAACTGGATATACGGATAGCGCGTCTTTCTGACAGCCGTGGGAAAAAGCGTTTTCGCCGTATCTATTGATATGCCGTGCCGTTTTGCGTACCGTCTAGCCTTCTGCATAACCGTAGCTTCCGGCTGATATCGACTATATGTCACATATCCCTTGCACTTCCTAATAGGGACCTGGCGAACCGTCGTAATCTTCACGTAGTCTGGGGCAAAACGTGTCAACGCATCGGCCAGATTCAAACGCTGCAAATCGGATTCTTCTGGAGCCAGCAGACGGAGTGTACGACCGAGTGTCGGCTGTACATCAGAGTACTCGGGAAATGCTACGCCACATCGAATCACCCCCTGCGCATCTTTGCTGTTGACCAGTGCCAGATGGATCTGACGGTAGACTTTAGCCCAGAGGAATGAGATTGCGATGTCTTCTGTCGGCTGCAAGATAACCTCTTGGTAGAACCACATGCCCATCATCCCCTTTATTCTTTTCCGCTTGCACCGAAGACACCGCCACGAATCAGGACCGCCATAACGTAGTGCGCAGCTTCCGGACTGTCAAAATCAGCATCCAGTGAGTACTTATCAAAGAGCGTGTAGAAATCGTTCTTTGCCTTTGGAGTACGGAACGCTTTGCCTAGGTTCGTCACTGCACCATACGGCTCTACGGCGATTGGCCCTACTCCTGTATTTGTCCCATATTCTTCATACCAGGTATCAATCGTGCGGATTGCATTGCTGAGTTTCTGCGAATGCATGGCCGCGGTGCCAGCTACCTCATACAAGACTTTGCTCTTCTTGCCTTTTCCTTTGTCAAGAATAAGCTCTTCGCTTGGATAGACGTCCTGCCCCTTGCCAATCTTGGCAAAAGCCGTCACTGTCAACAACAGATACGGGATCTTACCAGCCAATGCCGATTCAATCTGTTCAGCTAATGCCTCAACCCTCTCATCACTCTTGTCAAAATTCTGCAGGGAATAATCATACGGATGGAACAGCCACTGTGTCGCATCGGGCCCATCGGTTTCTACCTGCACTTCCAGCTCTTCCGCACCGACGCGATTCCGCCAGAGAAAACGCGCATTGGCAAGATTCAGCGCATACCGTTTTGCCAGTTCACCGAATCCGTATTGCTTTGCATAGCGCTGTCCCATCTTCAAGATTTTTTCTTTATGCTCTGCATTATTGCAAGCTGCAGGAATAGCTGCTCCCGGCAGGACTTTCATCGTGAACGTAATTTCCAGAGTATCCTGATCCATGGAAAGTGATGCCGCATCGACGGTCTGCAAGTTCGGTTTTTCGACTTCTGCATTGAGCTTGGCAGGGTCGTTAGCCACTGCTGATTTCAAACGATTAGAAATCGTGCCGCGGACAGATTTTTCATGTAAAGGAAGTGCAGTCGCTTTTTTCTGACGCTCATCCCAAATCGTCCCATACATCAAACCATCTGAGAGAACAATTTTTTTCTCAAAAGACAATACCGTTGCTAAGCCCTTCGTGTTTGACTTTGCCATGATTAATCCTCTCCTTTATCTTTTTCACTTGATCCCATCTGCTCATTCACACAGACATATAAGCCAGCCTGCTCATCATAATGATAGTGCCACATCATTTGATCGATATCCTGAAAACGATGCGGCATCCTGAACTCACCGAGTGTCAACACCGGTTCGGCAAAACGATGCAATGTGCTTGCATCGCGCTGATTTGCAACATGCCCTAGTGGTGTCAACCCTTTGAACCCCGTGACAATCGGCACAAGCCAGCCTTTTTCCTGGCGCGGCTGCAAACGCCATGTGTCCTGCTCATCATCGTACTCATAGTGCAAGGCTAGCAAATCCAACATGGCTTGCAAGGTATCCTTATGCTCCGATTCTTCCTGCCTCTTTCTCAGCAGCTGACGACGCTCGATCAGGACATATCCCGGCATAAGACTGCGGATGGCATGGCGCACATCTTTTTCGTTATCTTCATCCACTAAGAGGATTCTCGAATTGCGTGTCGAAGTTGACTTCATAGAATCTTTTATCGACGAAAAAGGCGAAAACGCTAAGATGTCTCCTCCTGCAATCTTCATTCCCCTTAGAGCTTCCGCTACCTTCTCGATGAAAAGTGAGAAGCTGCCCGGCACCAGCCTGTCCACTTCAATAAGAAGAGATACGGTCAGATGAACTCTCGCTTCCTCGATAAACGGAGGCCGCTCAAATGATGCTCCTTTTTTCCGCAAAGGATTCGCAGTGATGATTACCGAGTTCACATAGTCACCCGGACCTTTATAAGTCTGCAAATCAAAGTCATGGCAGGACACCGCCATTTTTTTCAGGTGAATGCCCGACAGCGCCTCATTGCATCGGAGCTTTCGCTCCAGCGCATGCATGGCACCCAGCCAGGCTGTCATGGCAGGAAAGCCAATCGTGAGCGGGCTACTGAAAGCATTTGCGTTGTGGATCCTGACATGTCGTAGCAGCAAATACGTCTTTACCTTGCTCATTCTTCTCTCACCTCCTGCTTCAGCACCTCTTCCATCGTCGCTGCAAAGGAATGCAGCTCTGCATCCGAAAGCGAAATCTCTTTCCGCTTCTCTATGCGACAGAACCTCCCGTAGGCATTTACGAGCCAACGAGCAAAATCCAAGCAGACCGGCCAGATCCAATCCGTATCGGCTTGCCGCTGGCTTCCATAGGCTTCATCCAGCCAAACTGCCTGCTCATCTGACAGCTCAGTCTCCTTGCTCCAGCCAGCAGGAAGGACTTGCAGGCGATTTGCTTCGTATAAGACAGACTCAACAAAATCCAGGATGATATCCTCACGGCGCTCACGCATCTCAAGATTATGGCGCTGATCTCGAAACAGCGAATCGAGATGTAGCAGCATGTTACTGAAACTGCGCCAGTAAAGTGAGTCAAAGAAAAAATTTCTTTTAGGCATCTTTATTTTCCGACCAGCCAGGCATGGTGGCAACGATGGCAAAACTTGTATTCCTAAAGAAGAATTCCGCGTGCTCACATTTTGAACATTTGCGCCTCCAAAGCGGACGTTAGTCAAATCGGGAAAAGTCTGATATGAACCACCATAACATTCTGACTTTTTATCTTGGCACTTTCTCTGCACTTGAAATGCCTTTCTGATCCGATTCGTAAGTTCAAGCATCAAAATACTCGGCGGCAAGATACTAAGTAGATGGTACTCTCCGTCACGGTCAGGTATTGGAAAATACACTTGTTTCAGGCGTGCATCACTTTTCTCCGGAAGCTTTGATATCTGAATATGTAATACCTTCTCCCGTAATGGTTCATATTCGATCCCTAGCGATTCTATCTCACGACGGATAAAGGGAGAATCCTCACGAAAATATTGCCAAGCTGTTTTAGACTCAAGGTCGGCTTTCTGTTCTGCTATAGTTCCTTTCTGTGAAAATCGTGAAACTAAAAACGAAGCAATCGTCATGAACGCAGAACCACCATCTACAAAAATATCTTGCTTTACGGCCGTATCAGCCGTTGTCAAATATCCTTCCCCCACCGGAGCACTATCATCATGTAAATGAACTGCTACATCTGGATGTGTGTACCGGCCGATATGTGAACTCACCCAATATCGGTCAAAGTTCTTCAAATTACCATCCAGCCACTCAGCGGGGGTCTGTTTCTTCTTTGCCGCCTTGTCGGCAATGTACGTTGCTATCGATCCCATTCTCATCCCTCCTTATGCTCTTATTATACCTCATAACATTACTACGGTCAATAATGAAATATGCTCCGAAGAAATTGATTTAAAGAGCTGCCTATGCGGCAGATAAATGCCCTCAGAACATAACTACTTTCTAAGCTGCCTATGCGGCAGATACCACTGCCTTCATTATATCAGAAACCAGTTCAGCTGCCTATCACTTTCTTTCCTTCATTAAGATGTGAAATGCCCCGAGCTGATCATCATACCAGTATGGCGTACTGGATTCATCTGCATAGGATGAAAGCATCAGCTGTCCATATCGTTCTGATATGCGCTGCAGAACCTCTCCTTCTTCATCAGAATACGATTTTCTGACAGCCTGAGCTTGAAGAGACGCCATATAATCACGCGGCAGCCAGAATCTCTCTCTATAGAGATCCAGCTTCTCCTCAGGGTACGGCCTCAGATTGCACATATCTTCGTATGGTATATATTCACCTTTATCCATTTTATAGAAGCCCAGCATCCCTTCCCTCGCATCATAGCGATAGCACAGGTCCTGATCCGGAACACCTGCGCGGAATGGACGCAGATACTGCGGCAGTCCCGTCATCCACCAGCAGGTCTGCTGCCATCCACCCACTGTATCCGGGTATTTGTCATCGAGGTTGCGCCAATCCGCTAATCTCTGATGTTCCAAATCGATCAATCGCGACTTTGGACGAAGCGGCTTTGGAATCTGCACGCGGGGAATGGCATCGATATGATTCCAATTATCATCGGTCACTAAGTCCTTCATATCATGACTCTGCAACAGGTAACACGAGTCTTTCTCGAAACCTGGCCGACAAAAGACTGCCCCCTGTGCCGGATTCATCATGCCCCGCCAGTTGAATTGCATGACACCGATATTCGGAGCTGATACATCCTGCAGACATGGACGGTGACGATGGACACGCCCCGCCAGCTGGATGATAGAGCGGTAAGAGGACGGCTCTACGATTGCCCAATCAAAATCATGGTCGCGTCCGATTTCTTCTACCGGCGTGGCTATTACTAAAAAAACACACCGCTGCTTTTGACTTCGATCCAAATGAGCACGAAGAACGCTATCTTGGAACGCAACCCGATTCCCCTTCTCTTGCTTGCGGCACAGGACACGATCGAGATATGCTTCCTGTTCATGGCGCAACAGCAAAACCTGGCGGCTATGATAGCACATGATGAAAACCGCCGTATCGTCTGGCCATTCAGCAGACAGCAGGGCGAGAGCCATATTGACGCATGGATCGATATTGGCAAATCGCACAAGGCCGAACGAAACCTCTTTTCCCGTCTTCTCATCAAGGACATGGTGATTTCCATGCAGTTGCAGGACGGCTTGCTTCATTGCCGCAACATATGACTGCCATGATGTTTCTTTCGTTGCCTGCGGCTGGCAAGAAATCACAGTTGCCTTCCGCTTCACAATCTGCAACTGTAATTTCTTGACGCGTTTCTCAACAAACGTTTTATGGGCAAGCCAGTACTGATTGGGCTGCTGCAACGGTACCACAGCGGACTCAGAACGGAATTCATCGACCCAGACAGCATTCATCGTCTTGGCGCAGTCCGAGAATGCATTGTAGCAGCACAAACCATCTTGATAAGCTTGGTACAGACCTTGAGCTAAGTCGGGCGGAATCGTCGCAGAAGACAGGACTACATTGCGGCCCAGTACGCCAGCTAAATGAACCAGGCGGGCGACCGCCGTCAAATCTTCCGGCGAGAAATCATCCACTTCATCAATGACGAGATCCGCTGACATCATCCGAAGGAACGGAAGCAAGCCCTTTCCACCGCGCGTCACCTCTGTCGCACGGATGATCTGGTCAATGGTCGCAACTAGTACTGGCTTGAACAGGAAGGCTCCATTTTTCTTTGACTGCGGATTTTTGCGTCCATCTAGGTAGATGTCCAGATACTTCAGCTGTTCATGCGTGAAGTTATCTTCAAAGGAAAGCATATCTTCCAAAAGTTCTTCTTCGCCAGCGCCACCGAGCTCACGAAGAGCCCCCTTCTCTTCTGAGTCCGCAGTGCCCGAAGTATCTGGCTGCTTCTCCTGACGATACAATTCTTCAACAGCTGAAGAGCCGATGATGATGGCTAATTCATCCTTTGTCAGATGCATGCGCTCCTGATATTCGCTGCCAGTCTGGAGCGTCAGAGAGCGGAGTCCCAGCGCTAACGTATAGCGCATCGACTTGCTGTCACGTGACAAGGCCTGCATCATTTTCGCATTGGCTGTCGTCTTACCACAGCCTGTACTCGCCATATTCAGGATAAACCAGGCCTGCTCAGTCCCATCCTGTTTTGCCGATTGGATTTCGCGGACCGCTCTGTCCTGCCACTGATACGGTGCCTTCGCAGGCGTAAAGTGCACGGTATCGGCCACATCCATCTCACTTGCAAAGAGTGGAAGCTGATGCGCGATGTTGACGGCTTGCGCAGCCACCCGAACCAAATGCGAGGACAGTGTATCACAGAGAATCTTTTCTTCTGTATTGGCGTACAGAACCTGCTTCTGCTCTTCCATCGGTATGTCCGTATGGCATTTCTGCGAAGAGACAAAGTGATTGGCCAGCATCAGGGCTTCACGCGCATAGAGAAGAAGTGGACGCAAAGCTGAGTTCGATTCCGAGCAGAGCTGCTGCAACTGTGCTTTTTCACGAAGCAGGCGTGCCAGCCATTTTTTGACCGACTTGTTCCAGTCACCATCATCCAGCAAAAATCCCTTCGAAAACGCAAAACAGGGATTTTTCGCGACAGGGACAACGCCTTCATATCCCCAGTCAGCTTTAACCTTTGAAAAGAGTGCCTCCGCAGACAGAAGTGGCTCCATCGCACAGATTTTGCACTCCATCTCATTCCGCGTCACGGGCAAGCGATGATGTGACAGAATCAGCCAAGCGATCAGGCGCATGATTGGTGGCATATCCGGCAATGCCTCTGCCTGACTGCCTCTGTCTTTCATCTCCTTTTTCAAAGCTGTCTTCTTCAGCTTACCATCTATAAAGAGACGTATCCACGCATCATCATCCTCTGTGTCACCACTGATTTTCGCCACAGCTGCCAGCATCTGGCAGGAAACCCACTCATGGCGATAGGGATCTTTTTCTATCAACGATGACCGCAGCTTTTTCTGGAAATGATCCGATGATTTTCCCCAGTCATGGAAAAGCGCCGCAACAGATACCAATGCTTTGAGCAAAGACAGATACGGCCAACCGCCCTCCCACTCCTTGTGCAGGATGTTTTTTCGCGTTGTATTGACCGGCACCATTCCGTCTTCATTGAATTTATCGCGGTTTCCCACCACCCAGAGAAGCTGGCTGCGGTTGCGCGAGCGAATCCATCGACAGGACACTGCCGTGCTTTTCGTCGCACTCCTGCGCAGGAGCGTCTTGACTTCCTGTACACCCTCTTCTGTCATGATGGTCTGCCACGTATCATTGCCGATGCGGTCTGCAAATTGATCCAGGATACGGCGAACCGTCAGCAGAGCTTTCTTCTCGCTGCGGCTTGTAAACAGTACCATCATGATACAGGGCCCTCCTTTCCCCATAACTGACTCACATACTTCACTTCTTCAAACAGGAAGTCCAATACCTTGTGCTCCGTGAATTTCTGCAGGCAGTACGAACGGAACTCCTGATCCCTAAGATCATCTTCGGCACAGATGAATGCTCCTGGCAGAACAATGGCATCTTTCACGAGGTCTGCTACGTCAAAGACCAGGGCTCCGCGCCGCGTTTTTCCGTGCATGACGGCAAAGCCATGTGGTATCCCCAGTACCCAGAGTGTGACCGCTGCCAGTCCATAGGCTAGATAATTGCCGTGATTCAAGAAGATATTGGCCTTATCTCCAGCGGGAGCATCATGAAGGCGAACAAAATCCGGCATATTGACATGCTCACTCGCATACTTATAAAGTGCTTTCGTGAAGACTGCCTCACCGGCCAGCAGCTGTTTGATATCCACAGCCTGCTGGATGACTTGGCGAAAGCGTTGCATGGCCGACTCGATTTCATCATCATCTGCATAGAAGCCCCAGCTCTGCAAATCACGATCCTTCTGCCAGACTTGCTCGATGAACTGGCACCGCTTCAATTGGAATTCTTTCGCTGCCGCCAACCGCTTGTCTGCCTGAAACCAGAAGGAAAGCCACCCCTGCACATATTCCGTCGGCCGGTATTCGCTCTGAGGGCTGAGCCATTCGATTTCCACACCGGAAAGCAACGGCGTCCCACCATTGCCACAGAAACCGACCATAACGCCAGCCATAGACAGCATGCGCATGGCAGCCTGCGTGATGGATGTACCCATTCCCAGCAACAGAACCGTCGTATTGGCAATCGGAATATTCCAGTACTGATTCTCACGCTTGCCCTCTGTTAGATAAAGGACACGTCCGTCCTTCTGCATGACCCGGCACTTCTCCAAATAATAGATATTTGCCCGTTTCGAATGCAGAATGACTTTCAGATTGGATGCTTCAATTTCTGATTTCGTCATCGTCATGATACCACCTTCACGATAGCATACTGTCCGTCAGTCATGTTCTATTTCATATTGTTAGCATTCGACATGGCACCATTATATTCCTTCACACACAAAAAAGGCACCGCCTCGGCGGTGCCTTTTTATCGCTGGTTGCCGGTGGCAATCAGATCATGTTCTTGACGTAGGAGTCGTAGAGGCTCTTGAGCTCTTCGACTTTGTCGTACATCTCAACCTGCAGGCCGGATGCCGTTGCGTAATCGCCATCGTTGAGGGCGTTGATGAGGAGCGTGAAGAGGGACTTCTCATCGATGCTGTCCTTGGCGAGGTAGCTGCGGATGCCGTTGATCTTGTTCCAGTTGTAGGAATCGAGGTCGGTGACGAAGTCCGTCTTGGCTTCCTTGGCTGCGCGGACGATGTCGCGGTTCTCCGGGATGATGCGGGCGATGAGCTCGGTCTTCCAGCGCGTCAGAGCACCAGCGCGGAAGGCTTCGATGATCTGGTCACGCAGTGCGCCGCCAGCCGTGATGACGGCGAGCTTTGCCGGGTAGTTCTCGAAGTTCTGCATGTTCTCCCAGACCGTAGCTGGCGGAGCACCGAAGAGGCGCGTGCGCTCTTCTTCCGTGTAGTCTTCGAAGACATCGTCTTCACTGCGGTATGCACGGTCTTTCTCGAGGTAGAAGCCCTCTTCACCGGCATCCTTGGAAATCTCGGCGAGGCATTCTGCCGTTGTATGCGTAGCGCAGGCCTTAACACCGTCGAGGCAAGCCGAGTAGATGGCTGCGAGGACGAGGTACGTATTCGTGTACGGGTTGCAGGCACGCAGCTCAAAGCGCGTTGCATACGGGTTGCTGAGATCGCGGATCAGGCCAGCGAGGATCGTGCGGTTACGCGACGGGATCTCCGGCGTATGGCCGAGGGACGTGACGACGCAGACCGGAGCCTCGAAGCCCGGTTTGAGGCGGTTGAGGGAATCGTTCGTAGCAGAGACGAACGGATTGATGACCTCGTAGTTCTTGAGCAGGCCCATGAGGGAGCCGTAGCCGATGGCGCTCATGAAGTCTTTTTTCTGATCGTCAGCCGTGAAGAGGTTGTGGAGCTTGCCGTCTTTCGTGATGGCAGCCATGCCGATGTGCGTGTGCTCGCCGTTGCCAGCCAAGCCGATCATCGGTTTTGCCTTGAAGTTGACTTCGAGGCCCATGCCGCGGAAGACCTCTCTTACGATCGTGCGGACGAAGAGCTCATTGTCGGCAGCCTGCAGGGCATCTGCAAAGCGCCAGTCGATCTCGAGCTGCTCGCAGACGTGCGTCATGCGGCCGCTCTCGTCAATCTGTGCTTTGAGACCGCCGACTTCCTTGTGGCCCATCTCGACCTTGAAGCCGTATTTATCGAGGACGAGCAGGCACTGCTCCATAGCCGTGCGGACGATGCCGTGCGTGCGCTCCCAGTACTGCTCCTGCAGAACCTGCGAAGCAGACATCTCTTCGATGGCAGCATCCTCAAGCGGCGTCTTGACCCAGAACTCGAGCTCCGTAGCGGAGGTGAACTGGATGTCCGTCACATCCGTGCCGTTGACGCTCTCGATGCCGGAGATCTGCGGGTGCTCCTTGAAGAGGGCCATCAGCTCTTTCTTGACATAGGCGAGCGTGTCAGCGAGGACAGCGCGCGAATCGACGCGCTTGCCTTCGTGGATCAGGAAGGACGGGATGCGCAGCGTGCCGATTGGCTTGCCCGTCTCCTCGTCGTAGTTCTCCATATTGTAGTCGACGAACCAGTTGACGGAAGGATCGACCGGCATATCGACTTTCGCGTTGTTCAGGGTGGCGATGCCCGTCAGTACGACGGAAGAACCATCCGTCTGGACAGCCGTGCCAGCATAGAACTCATCGATATCCTTGAGGAAGATGCGCATCGGGATTTTCTCATCCGTATCGTTGCCAGCCATGTCGATGCCGACCAGCGATACAAATTTGATTTCCGGATGTGCTTTGAGCGTGTTCAGGATTTCTTCTTTTTCGGAGTTTGCAGGAATCACATAGAGTAACTCGTCCATACTTATACCACCCTTTTTAAAATTGAGCAACAAAAAAGCCATGCAGAAAAAACATCCAAATCATACGAATCGGAAGTATCACCTCTGCATGGCGCCATTGCCATATGACTATTCGTCTCGTTCGAGCGCACCCGCTTGAACAATCCCTATGTTAGCACAGCCTCATCCATTTGTAAAGAGGGCTAGCGTGTATACATGTCCTGCACCTCGCGGAGCAGCCTCGTGGACGCTGCTGACGCGTAGGCGGATGCGCCTTCCCCGTAAGTGCTGCGGAAGGCCTTCTCGCCGTCGCCGCCCGCTAGACTTGTGGCGCGCATCCACTTGGCAAAGCTGCCCCAGCCGCGGCGCGCCAGCAGGTCATGCGCGGTGAGCTCCGCGACGAGCGAGCACAACTCGTCGCCAAATGAAGCGACGGACTGCTCATACGATTTCGGCGCGGTCAAGTCTGCGCCATCGGGGAAGCGCCCCTTCTCCTGCAGCACACTGAGCCAGCTGCGGCGGTAATCCTCGAAGCTGCCGAGCCCTTCCTCGCTGAGGCGCAGCGTGCCGATGAGATAGGCCGTGCCGCGCGCAAGCCAGGCGACTTCCTGCTCGGTGCCGCCCATGGCCTGTGCCTCC
>ULRD01002594.1_pt1 | contig 14078 bp, 13 predicted proteins | sample 1955181 | NCBI WGS metagenome assembly ULRD01 (sample SAMEA4835675, study PRJEB28245) | human gut metagenome | biome: gut microbiome; material: fecal sample | place: Denmark | collected 2008
AACTGTAGGAAAGATTGAAACGCCGGTAATTTCCGGCGGAAAAGTAGATCCCACAAAGCCCATGGTAGCTATCAGCTTCGATGACGGCGCAGTAGGTTCTTCTGCAAACGCTACTTCTATGAGAATAATCAACGCTCTTGCTAAGCAGGATTTCCGCGCTACATTCTTCTATGTAGGCGATTGGATCAGAAATGCTGACGGCGAGCAGGAGGTTAAATACGCTTATTCAAAGGGCATGGAAATTGCAAATCATTCAACATCGCACCCCGACCTTACAACAAAATCGGCAAGCGAGATCCGCAGTGAATATGATAAATGCGCTGCAAAGCTTAAAGGAATAATCGGTGCAGAACCTTCAAAGCTTCTGAGACTTCCTTATCTTGCATGCAACAATACAGTTCAGTCTACTTTAAATGATGTTCCGCTTATTACTTGCTCTATTGATACAGCAGACTGGAACAATGCTTCCAAGGATCAGATCGTAAACAAAATCAAGCAGGCCATGAACGACGGTTCTCTTAACGGTTCTATTGTTCTTTGCCATGAGACATATGAAACTACAGCGGCAGCTATTGAGGAGCTTGCGCCCTACCTCAAGGAGCAGGGATGGCAGATCGTAACGATCTCCGAAATGTTTGCTGCAAAGGGTAAAACGCTTAACGGCGGTCAAGTCTACACAAAGGCTTGATTTAAACTAAGTTTTCTCCAATTTTAATATCCCCTGAAAGGCAGTCGGTTATAATCGGCTGCTTTTCATTTTATAAAAACTGACTATAGTCATTCTATACAAAAAATCATGGTTCAAAAAAGCAAGTAAAAGGTGGATTTTGTGCAGATTATATAAAATTTTGCAATTCTCTTTACAAATTATAAAAAAAGAAATATAATAAAATAAAAGCCTGTCAGGTATTCTTTTAATTGCGGAGCGGAGTAAATAAAAGATGCCGGACATACTTTGAAAACTATTTCTGAAGGCTTTGGTTTTTTGAGGAGATATTATGATAAAACATTTATCTGGCGACTATGAAACAGTTGAATATGACGAGCAAAAATATGCAATGCTCTATGACAATGTTCAAAACGAGGCATATCCCGTACACTGGCATAATGCTGTTGAACTTATAATGCCTCTGGAAAATGATTATGTTGTAAATGTTGCAGGTGAGGATTACATTATACGCGAAAATGATGTACTTATAGTACCTCCGGGAGAGATTCACAGTATGCCCGCAATACCCGGAAGGCGTATTATTTTTCAGTTTGATAACCGATTTTTAGGAGACGTTCATGTTCTTGATCCTGTTATGAGAGGATTGTCAGCTCCCGTGTTGATAAATGACGAGCTTGATAATAAACTTCACATTATTGCCAAAAAAACTATGATGGATATTTTTACTCTTTATAAGGTCAAGCATGAGATCACAGATATAAAAATTTATATTCAGATCATAAAGCTTTTTGTGGCAATTAGGCAGTTCCAGCTTGAACAGCATAAGGCGCTGTTTGACTGTGACGACGCGACGCTTGTTGAATATAATGAAAAATTCAGCGCAGTTTTTCAGTACATTGACAATAATTATATGTACGATATATCACTGGATCAGCTTGCCGATGTTGCAGGCTATAGTAAGTATCATTTTTCACGTATTTTTAAACAATATAATTCTATGTCGTATTTGCAGTACATAAACGCACGGCGGATAAAATCGGCTGAGCTTCTGCTTCTCGATCCTGAATTACCGGTGACAGAGGTTGCAATGAGGTCCGGATTTAAGAGCCTGACAACTTTCAATCGGATATTTAAGGAGATCAAGCATTGTACTCCTACAGATTTCAAAAAAATGTATGCAATAAGATAAAAACTTGCCCCATTTGACAATGGGGCAAGTTAAGGAGCTTTTTGATCTTACGATCGGAAGCTCTTATTTTGATGCATCCTGACGGGATTTAATGTAGCTTACAAGACATTCGACCGTTCCAGCGATACCAAGACGGCTGCTGTTGATACTGAGGTCGTAAAGACGCGAATCTCCCCAATGTCCAGAACAATGATAATTATGATAACGCTTTCTCTTTCTGTCCTTTTTGTCTATAAAAGCGCGTGCCTTATCCTCAGAAAGCTCGTAAAGCTCCATGACTCTCTTAATTTTTGCTTCCATATCAGCAAGAATAAACAATGAAACAAGAGACGGAAATTTTCGGAGCTTCGTTTCGGAGCAGCGTCCCACGACAACGAAAGATTCTCCGCTTTCTGCTTTTTCCCGAATGAAATTAAACTGCATTTCCGCAATATTGTCCTCAATGGAATTGCTGTAACCGCGGACTGTTCTTGAAAGCAGCTTATGCTTAGGATTCTCGTTATATTTTTCGATCTCCTCAGGAGCAAGTCCTGTTTTTTCCGCAATTTCGGTAATAAGATGACGGTCGTAAATTGGAATATCAAAGCGTTTTGAAAGCTCCTCCGCAATAACACGTCCGCCGCTTCCGAATTCACGTCCGACTGAAATAATTAATTGTTCCATTTAAATACCTCCTGATATCATACCTCTATCCCGCCGCAGTAACGTACGAAGATATAGAGCATGGAAATTGTAGTAACGATAATGGTTGCAGGAGCTGCCGTCTTGCAGTATCTTCCCCAACTGATAGGATGTCCGTTTTTTGCTGCTATAGACGTTCCGACAACATTTGCCGACGCACCGATAGGAGTAGCGCTTCCGCCGATGTCCGTACCCATTGAAAGAGTCCATGCAAGCGCCGAAAGCATTGGAGAATTAGTACCTGCAAGGCTTTTTATTATAGGGAGCATTGTGGCTGCAAAGGGGATATTGTCAACAAATGCGCTGGCAACAGCTGATATCCAGATAATTACAGCGACCATGACGTAAATGTTTCCACCGCTGATCTTACCGATAAATGACGCTATAGATTCAAGAATGCCCGTTTGCTCAAGACCGCCTACAACAATAAAGAGTCCTATGAAAAAGATAAGCGTTTTGTAATCGACCTTTTTGAGTAAATCAAGAGCGCCTTTTCCTGCACAAACAAGTGTTATGACAGCTATTACTGTTCCTATAAATGCGACGGTAAGACCTGTTGCCGAATGAGAAACAAGAAGAATAACAGCGCAGCCGAATATTATGCTGCTTATAACAAAGTCTTTTGTATTTGCGATAGCCTCCTTTGGTTCGGGAATAGAAGAAAGATCGACCTTTTCTCCTGAGCCTGAGGATATTTCCTTCCTGAATACGATATAATAGTACAGTATTATAATGACGAGACAGATACCTGCTACAAGACCGGTATTTGTCAGGAAATCAAAGAATGAGTATCCGAGACCTGTTCCGATTATAATATTTGGAGGATCTCCGCACATAGTTGCCGAGCCGCCGAGATTTGCACAGAATACTTCCGAAAGTATCATCGGAATCGGGTCGATTTTGAGCAGCCTTGCAAGCTCGATCGTAACGGCCGCGAGAAAGAGAATTACGGTAATGCTGTCAATAAACATTGAAAGCACTGCGGACATTATCATAAATGCTACGAAAAGCGGAAGCGGTCTGTAATTGACAAGTTTTGCAAGTTTCAGGCACAGCCACCTGAAAAATCCTGCTTTAGCCATGCCTTCAACCATTATCATCATTCCTCCAAGGAATATGATCGTTGCCCAGTTGATGCCTGATGAAGATTCGCCGCCTTCGCCTGATGTTATCCAGAATTCTTTGGTAACGATACTTTTGACGTTAAGCGTTTCCATAAGCGCACTGCCGCTTTGCATTGCGATACCAAAAACAAATATCATTGTAAGCGAGCCTGCTGCAAGAGTTACCCACTGTTTTTCGATTTTTTCAGTTATCATTAATCCGAACATCACAATGAAAATTGCGATCGCAAGGATCTGTGCTGCTGTCATAAAATTACCTCCTATTTATAATGATTATTCACCATTCCGAATTATACCATAACTGGAATTTCAAATCAAGTATATTGTTTTTTTTCTACAAATTTAGCCAAATTTTGCTGTTTAAAATGATTTTTTGGTACATCTTGTCAATACCGCTTGAAATCATTAAAAAACGATGATATATGCAGCGCACCGCTGCACCCATGTTCGCGATGTAAAAAATAAATTTCGGAAAATTATCTCCGCGCCTGTTGCTATTTTTGCTATTATATGATATAATAGACTGTAATCGGTGATTGATTTTAGCGGCTGTTAAGATTTTTATTCGCCAAAAGCAATGCTGATAATTTTTATGAGGTATTTTTTATGATGTATCTTATTCTTGCAGCAGGCTTTATTCTGCTTATAAAGGGAGCTGATTTTTTTGTTGACGGAAGCTCCAGTACAGCTAAAAGGCTTAACGTTCCGTCTCTTATTATAGGTATGACTGTCGTTGCAATGGGGACAAGTCTTCCCGAAACCTCCGTCAGCGTAAGCGCTTCGATCGCAGATAAAAACGGTCTTTCTATCAGTAACGCTGTCGGCTCGAATATATTTAATCTCATGGTTGTTGCAGGTATATGCTGTATGCTTTGTGCCGTTCCGGTAAATAAGGAAACTCTTAAACGCGACTTTCCTTTATCTGTCGCTGCTGCTGCAATGCTTCTTGCTATGGGTGCGGCAGACGGTGATATTTCAAGAGCTGACGGAATTATTCTCCTTGCGGTATTTGTTGTTTTTCTTATTATTATGGTAAGATCGGCGCTTAAAGCAAGAAGCTCAGCTTCTGCAGATCAAGAGGAGGAATATAAGCTTCTTCCGGCTTGGAAATGTATTCTGTATATCGTCGGCGGTATAATTGCAATTGCTGTCGGCGGAAAAATGGTCGTGAACGGTGCCTCGGATATTGCTCGCTCTTTCGGTATGTCCGATACGCTCATCGGCATGACAATAGTTGCGCTGGGGACAAGCCTCCCGGAGCTTGTTACTTCCATAGTTGCCGCACGTAAAAGAGAGATCGACATGGCTCTCGGAAATGTTGTCGGTTCAAATATTTTCAATATACTTTTTGTTCTTGGTATAGCTTCTGCAATATCGCCGATCTCTTTCAGCGCGGAAAATATCATTGATACAGCGGTACTTATAGCAATGAGTCTTTTGGTGCTGATATTATGCTTTAGGAAAAAGAAGCTTGTTTTTTGGCATGGCGCAGTTATGGTGCTTCTCTATGCTGCATATACGGTCTATTTATTTGTAAGATAGAGAAAAAACACCGCACGATCCTTGTGCGGTGTTTTACTTAACTTTATTTCATTTCCTTTGCCAGATCGATCAGCAGTTTTTGCTGTTCTTTACTGAGCCTTTTGACTGATTTGACCGTTTCATCGATCATCTGGGGATATTTCGTATCTTCGTCAAAAAAATCCTTTGGAGAAATATCCAGGTATTCACATATATACAGAAACATTTGCATAGATGGATAGCTTTTATGATTTTCAATAATGGTAATATAATTTTGACTTTGTCCCAAAGATAAGCTCATTTCTCTTGCTGAAACGTTTTTGGCGATTCTCAGGGCTGCGATTCTATCGCCGATGTAATTCTCATCTATCATATTTCCACCACCACTTATAATCCGATTATAATCATTATAACATTTTATAAGTAAAAAAATACAAAGTATAATTTACTATACTGTTGACATGCACAATTTAATTGTGTATAATTGAATGTAGAAAAATCATAATGGGGGATTTGAACTATGAAAAAAATATGCTTTACAGGTCATAGAAAGATTAAAGATCCGAGAAAAGTATATGATAGACTTCTTGTGCTTCTTGAGGAGCTGATACAGGGAGGCGCTGAGGAATTTTTTGCGGGAGGAGCAATAGGATTCGATTCTATCAGCGCTCTTGCAGTGATACATCTGCGTAACAAATATACAAATATAAAACTCCGTCTTGTGCTGCCGTGCAGCAATGAGGAGCAGACCTTTAACTGGACGCGGAAGCAAAAAACGGAGTTTATGAAAATATTGTTAATGGCTGATTCAGTGGAGTATACCTCTGAGCATTATACAGACAACTGTATGAAGAAGCGAAATGCGCGTCTTGTGGAGCTTGGGGACGGATGTATATGCTATTATCTTAATAAATTTAAAACCGGAACAGGACAGACGATCAGAATGGCAGCCGAAAAGGGGATACCGGTTTATAATTTAGCAGAGCCGCTCTCTGTTTTATGAATGTGCTGAAAAAACTTCTTCCTCAATTATTTCGATATTTCTTCCGAAATCAATTTCAAGAACGTCTCCGCTTGGAGTACCCGTCAGATTTCCGTAAGTTCCCTCAGCAGGTATCTGAAGCTGCTTTATGTCATATCGCAGTACAAAAGGAACTTTCAGGGAGAGTAAATACAGCTCTGATTTGACCATATTTGTGGTGATATAAGGCAGCGCGCTTTTAGTAAGATTGCTGATAAAAGAAATTCCGTTTGAGCTTGCTTTCTTAATAAGGGCAGTCATTACTTTGCGCTGACGAGAGGTTCGTTCAAAATCCCATTTTCCAACGCTTCTTATGCGCGAGTAGGAAAGTGCCTGTTTTCCGTTGAGATGAAGCTTTCCGCCGTTTTTAAGGAGATCGTCCTCCCTGCCGTCGCCCATAAGTTCATTTACCTCGGATATCAGGATAACGTTTACTGCCTGAGCTTCCTCGTCGGAAAGCTCCATGGTTATTCCGCCGGCGGAGTCTATTATTGAGGCGAAGGTATTGAAATTTATCGAGATATAGTTGTCGATCTTTATGTTGAAATTGCTTTCGATCGTGTCCATAAGCAGTTCGGGACCTCCGTAAGCATAGGCTGCATTAAGCTTGTCCGTTCCTCTGCCGGGAATTTCAACATAGCTGTCACGGAGAAATGAAGTCATTGTAATTCTGTTTGTTTTGGAATTAATTGAAAGCAGGATCATGGAATCCGAGCGCCCGCGGTCATTTTCCGTTCTGCCGTCAGTGCCTATCACAAGAACGCTCGTGACATATTTCTTGCTGAGTGCACCGGAAGTACGGCTGCGGCTGCCGTCAGAAACGTGATTCATCTTTCCTATGAGAGTCAGAGAAGTACACGAATATATTCCGAACAGCAGCAGAAGAATAATTAAAAGTGTGAGCAGAAGTCTGCGAATAAGTTTTCCGAGGAAGCTTTTGTGCTTCTTTTTTTTATGCTTTTTTTCGGCAGTTGGACGAGGTTTTTGCGGCTTTTGAGGCGCAGGGGGCTGCTGTCCGCGATAATTTTGTGACCGGGTATTGCTCTGATGTTGATTTCCGTATTGCTGTTGAGGATAGCCTTGCTGATGATTGGGGTACTGCTGTTGAGGATAGCCCTGCTGATGATTGGGATATTGCTGTTGAGGGTAACCTTGCTGATGATTGGGGTACTGCTGTTGAGGATAGCCTTGCTGATGATTGGGATATTGTTGTTGAGGGTAACCCTGCTGATGATTGGGGTACTGCTGTTGCGGGTAAGCTTGCTGCCAACTGTCATATTGCTGTCGAGGATTACCTCGCTGTCGGCCGGTATTTTGGTTTTGAGGAGTGTTTGCAGGAATATTTGGGATCAGCATAGTATCCTCGTTATCTGTATTTTTATAGTGCTTTCCGTTTTTGTTTTCGGACATTTTCGGCTCCTTTCGTTAAATAAAAGAAATTTATGCCGGAAGATTGGCGTATTATTGTATAGCGGGTCAGTATTAAAAATTATGTCCGGATAAAATCCGGACACAGTTCAGAGCCTGTGTTTATAGGGAAGATGTGCAGATTTTTGAGCATAATTTTGCTGAGGACAAGGCGAAAAAGCGAAGGCATACTGTCGTATGACGAACTTTTTTAACGCAGTCATCAGAAAAATTTGCCAAAAAAATGTGCAGCTTATCCTATGAACATAGGCTCTTAGATCATGATTTTTTTAGACTGACTGCAAGATAAGTAAAAGCGGTGCATATGAGATTATATATTATTAAAGCTGTTGCCGACATATAGATATAATCAATAGTGAACGCTTTTGAAATTATTAGCAGCATACAGATAGAAAGGCCGAGAAGAATGGAGACAGTTTGAATAATAAGTCCTGCGATTGAGGCGGAATGTACGGCTTTAGTACCTATTATAAGGTGCGCAAGGGAAGAAAACTTTCCTGTGGTAGCCATTGATGCGCTTAGACGGACGGTCTTTTGGGTTTCCTCCTCAAATTCCGTATGCAGTTTTTTGGGAATGATCCTGATCATATCTTCCGGTATTCCAAACAGCTTATGAAGCCGTTTGGGCGTTATGCATGGATCTATACATTTCAGGATCATACAGATCTTGTGCTGACAGAGCTTTGCCGCCCATTTTTTAACGTTACGATCCGCGGTGATGTCCACAATAAACATAGCCGCAAGATTTCCCGATATGGAGAGATATAAAGCGTCCTGATTATCTTTTATGAATTCCGCTTCCTTTGTTTTTGTGTAAATGCCTTCTATATTATGACTCGTCATAAGTTCCCGGTTACCAAAGAGAACGCGTTTGTTGTTTATCCATCCGCACATTCCCATTGATTCCTCAAAAGAGTAATTTTCAATTTGGTACAGCAGATCTTCTCTGCCGTCGGTAACGTCTTTGAAAAGCTGGCTCATAATGCTTCCCGCGTGGTGAGTAAGGCTTGCGGCCTCAAGGAGAGCTTCGTCGATCTTTGTATTGGAAAATACTTTGATACCGCCGAGCTTGACCGTGCCTTCGGGAAATAGCGAATCTGCATTTATGAGCAGCGAATTTGTGTCATAAAAGTCGTCGACGCTTTGATATCCCAGCATTATTCCTTTATCGCGAAAAGAATTTACCGCAGCATTTTCGAGAGGGATATTTACCACAAACGGCATAGCCATGCAGGATGAAGCGCAGATAAGCATACTGAATATGGAAAATCCAAATGCGGCGGAATCCATATTTGCAAGGCTTCCCTTAAAGAAAAGCGTCAGGATCAGCGAAACTGCGATCGAAAAGATAAGGCAGAACGGAGTAGCCTTTCGGCAGAAAGCGTCCGTCATATCCGAAGAATAGGTGTAGCGTAGAAAATCGGTAAGAAAATCGGTTTTTTTCGTAGTTGTCAGTATTGGAAAATCGCCGAGAGTACCGCGTGTAAATCGCTCCGCGCGTTCCTCGTCGCGGACATATACAACACCGTGCCTGTCGAAGTTTTTTGAAATAAATTTAAAGTTCCTGGCTGCACGTCTGATAATCAGCAGTTTTCCGATAGAATTTATCAGAAGAGCCATAATACCGACAGGCATATAAATGTGTATGGAGTTTGACTGCACAAGCTCGGGACGTGTGAATGCGGGAATAAGCGCCGCAAGGCATGACAGGACGGTGACCGCCGTCATGGAGTCGCTGTCTGCTTTAAAGGAAAATAATTTTTTTAGTCCCTTTGTGAGAACCGCAACAGAGGAAGATATTGAAATAAGTCCAAGCACAAAATGAAAAGCAAGATAAAATTTTGTATTTGACTTTTCAAGAAGATCCGGCATCGGCAATGAAAACTGGTTGCCGACAGTTACGAAGACACTGAGAAAAGCAGTCATTGCAAGTATAAATACACGCATGGATATTGTGCTTTTCAGCTCGTAAATATCTCTGCCGACATCCTCGACGTCGCCGTAGTAATTAAAGTCTACTATGCGTTTTGTGCGTTTGTTTTTTGTTTTTACAGCGATAAATTCGTCGGGTTCCTGAGTTATATGAACGTCAATGGCGCTATCGTCATATTCGGGGCGTTCGCTGAGATTAATACTTGTTACATTTGCTCTTGGGGCAGGCTTGACTGGCTTTGACGCTTCAACGGCAGCCGGTGAGGGAACGATATCCGTAATTTGCTTTTTTCCTTCCGGACTGTCAAGTTCAGCCATTATAGCGTCGCGGCTTCGCTTTTTCTTATTGAACGAGGGCGGAGTGTACATATATTCTCCGTCGGGACTTTCACGTTCGTAGGTATAATCGGCGTTCGACTTTTTCTTGCGTTTTTTCATGCGCTTTTCTATCTCTTTGGCTCTTGTTGATTCGCTCATTCGGCGGATCTTTGGAGCTTCTCCCGGAGCAGGAGCTTCCGGCAGCACGATCGGCGAAGTATTGCCTGCGGTAGTACGCACCTCGTTGACGGAGGATGCGTTAACAATAGAGACTTTATTTTTTGAGAGATCTGCAGGCTTGAAATCGTTGACCGGAGTTGAGCTTCGCAGCGCGCCCTCGAAAGAAGGAACGCTATTTTCCTTGACATAGGCTTTTTTTGGTTCGCGCTTTATGCGGCTCGGATCATCAACGGTCGAATTAATTATCTTTTGCGCGTCAATACGGCCGACGTTTGTTTTGGGAGAATCGTTTTCCGGAGAATACTCGTTCAGAATGTCCTCCAGAGAGAATTTCTGTTCCGACATATTACTCCCCCCTTATTTCCTGCGCTGCCTCAGGACTTCGTACATAAAAATACCTGCGGCAACGGAAGCGTTGAGAGAGTTGATTTTTCCCAGCATGGGGAGCTTTATCATGAAATCGCATTTCTGCTGGATAAGTCTGCTTATTCCAAAGCCCTCGGAGCCGATAACAAGAGCGGCGCTTCCGGTCAGATCGGTATCGCAGTAATCGCTGCCCGAAGCGTCCGTACCGTATATCCATACTCCCTTTTCCTTGAGAGAGTCAATACAAGCGGCAAGATTTGAAACTCTTGCCACAGGAACATAGCTTGCGGCGCCTGCCGATGTTTTAAAAACGGTAGAATTTAAAGATGCGCTGCGGCGTTTTGGAATAATAACGCCGTCTGCGCCGGAGGTCTCCGCAGTACGGATAATTGCACCGAGATTATGAGGGTCTTCTATCTCGTCGCATATGATTATGAAAGGCTTTGAGCCTTTTTTTTCGGAAACGGCAAGAATATCTTCGACGGAAACATATTGACCGCAGGCTCCCTCGGCTGCAACGCCCTGGTGAGCAGCGCCTCCGGATAACCGTGAAAGTTTTTTTTCGTCGGCGTCCTTTACAACGATGCCTTTTTCTTTTGCAAGACGGCGTATAAGATTGAGACTTCCGCCGCTTCCTTCTATGTAGATAGTATCGAGAGGCGCGTCGGATTTAAGCGCCTCAATTACGGGGTTTCTGCCGCAGATAATATTTTCCGCAGCCTCCCTGATGTTGTTTTCGTTTTTCATAATGCTTTGTAGAGACTGACGTCCCTGCTCCTTTTGTTCTTTTTTCGGATAGTGAGAGCATCAATATAAGGCTTTTATATCCGTTTTTATCTTTTGCCTTTTTCGGCATTATTCTTATTATATCACCTCAAGAAAAAAATTACAATACCCCTTATATTAAAATCCGTATGGAAATTTATTCCGCAAAACCGCCAAACTGCACAAATTGACTTAAGCAGCGTGTTTATATAGAATAAATGTGCGGTTTTTATTATGATTAAACAATGAAATTATTGCGTAAATACTTGAAAAGTTCACAAATATATGATAAAATATCATTGTAGGGATTAATACGGAATTCTCATAATGAATTTTCCGTGTAAAACTGCAAATCTTTTGAAAGGGGGATAAACCTTGGACATATTGTTCTGGGCAATCAGCTTTGTCCTGTTTGTGTCCGCCGAGGTAGCTACGGTACAGTTCGTTTCGATCTGGTTCGCATTAGGTTCGTTTGTAACAATGATCTTCACGTTCTTCTTTGAAGACATTGACGCCCTTGCACAGTTGGGGATATTCGTACTCGTATCGGGACTTTCGCTCGCGCTCACATTTCCTTGGCTTAAAAAATATCGGAAAGCCGGTCATGTCTCAACAAACGCCGAGCTTGACATCGGTAAATCGGCTGAAGTTATCGAGGAAATCAATCGGGACAAGGGTACGGGACGAGTTACTCTCAATGGGGTAGACTGGAGCGCGGTTCCTGCCGAAAAGGACGTTATAATTTCTGTCGGGACGATCGTCACGGTGGTAAAGGTTCAGGGCGCAAAGCTCGTTGTCGAACCAAAATCAAATACTTAATTTTATTGGAGGTAAGCTATAATGGAATACTTTTCAGTTATTGTCGGAATAGCGGTCGTTATTTTTTTGATCGCTTTCATTATCAGATGCTTTAGGATAGTTCCTCAGGCACACGTTTTTGTAATTGAGCGTCTCGGTTCTTTTCATGCGGAATGGCAGACAGGTATGCATGTTCTCGTGCCGTTTATCGACAGAATTGCCGGTAAAGTCTCGCTTAAAGAAAAGGTCGTAGATTTCAAACCGCAGCCTGTTATTACGAAAGATAACGTTACTATGCAGATAGATACCGTTGTATTTTATCAGGTAACGGACGCAAAGCAGTACATTTACGGAGTTGAAAGACCTCTTGCTGCTATTGAAAATCTTTCTGCAACAACGCTCCGTAATATAATCGGAGAAATGGAGCTGGATTCGACGCTTACATCAAGAGACATTATTAATACAAAGATTACGTCTATACTCGATCAGGCTACCGACCGCTGGGGTATAAAAGTAAATCGTGTCGAGCTTAAAAATATTCTTCCGCCGAGAGAGATACAGGACGCAATGGAAAAGCAGATGAAGGCTGAGCGTGAGCGCCGTGAGAAGATTCTTCAGGCGGAGGGAGATAAAAAGTCTCAGATCCTCGTTGCGGAGGGTGAAAAAGAGTCTCAGATCCTTCGTGCTCAGGCTAAAAAGGAAGCTCAGATCCTTGAGGCTGAGGCTCAGAAGCAGGCAATGGTGCTTCGTGCCGACGCTGTAAGAGAACAGAAGATACTTGAGGCTACCGGTGAAGCAAAGGCTATAGAGATGGTACAGCAAGCGCTTGCAGAGAGCCTTGTAAAGCTCAATAATGCTAATCCGAACGAAAGAGTTATTCAGCTTAAATCACTGGAAGCCTTCGCGAAAGCCGCAGACGGAAAATCTACAAAGATCATAATTCCAAGCGAGATACAAGGTCTTGCCGGACTTGCGGCAGGCTTAAAGGGAATTATTGAAAATGACGCTCCAAAGCAGTAATGTTGCATCAGCATAAATTTCGTGAGGCGTTTAAAATTCAGGGCAGGGTACTATATGTGCCCTGCTTTTGCATTTGAAGGGACATATATGTATGAGCAAAAAGAAAAGAAGAGTTATTATCGCCATAGTCGCAGCAGCAATATTATTTCTCTATGCATGGGGATTTGCATTAAAAACGGATAAATACAGGATCAGATCGGAAAAAATAAAGAACGGACTGAAAATCGTGTTTATTTCCGACCTGCATAACTGCTTTTACGGAGGAAAGGATCAGTCGAAGCTTATTAATGAGATTGACGATTCAAATCCTGATATTGTCATTTTCGGCGGCGATATTATCGACGAGTACGGAGGAGTAAAGAATGCATTGAAGCTAATGCGCGAGACAGTAAAAAAATACCCGTGCTTTTACTCTCCCGGTAATCATGAGCAGTCGCGAAGCGACCGTAAGGAATTTTTTTATGAAGTAAGCAGTCTGGGGGTTCATGTTCTTTCAGGAAATTACGGAGAGCTTGAAATACGCGGTCAGGCTGTCAGAGTGTACGGCATATATGACGCACGTTATCTCTCGCAGCTTAAAGACTGCTTTGATACGTTTGACGATAAATATTACAGTATTCTTCTGAATCACCGTCCGGATCAGTATGAACAGCTTCTTGAAAGCGGTGATACAAGGTTTGATCTGATCCTTTCGGGACACGCTCACGGAGGACAGTGGCGAATCCCAAAGCTGCTCGATCAGGGACTGTATGCACCGGATCAGGGACTTTTTCCGGAGCATACCAATGGAAAATTTGAGTACGGCAAAAGCGTGCAGATCGTCAGCAGGGGACTTGCGCGGCCTCTGAGAATGATATTCATACCAAGAATCTTCAATCGTCCTGAGCTGTGCGTTATCGAAGTTGAGCCTTCCTGACATGGATTTTCTAAACATTACATATAAAATTGATGCAATAGATGCGGCATAAATCGGCTTCGCGAGGATTCGTCAAAAAGAAACAATATAAATTCTGCAATATTACAGCATTGTAGGATTACAATAGATATGAGACAATTAACAAAAAA